>OCTX012030799.1_pt1 | contig 12272 bp, 11 predicted proteins | sample 1539691 | NCBI WGS metagenome assembly OCTX01 (sample SAMN02144231, study PRJEB22623) | gut metagenome | biome: sheep rumen | host: Ovis aries | place: New Zealand
TACTCACTCCGGGATGGTGTAATGGTAGCACAGGAGATTCTGGATCTTCTTGTCTGGGTTCGAGCCCTAGTCCCGGAGCCATTTTTTTATTCAAACGTTTTAGCAGAATAATATTGCATGCTATTGCGTGCGGTATTTTTTTGCTGACAGGCTTTTCACTTTTGGGTAATTTGTAGTATAATAGTTACGCAATCATCCGGCGCCATGGTCAAGAGGTCAAGACGTCGCCCTCTCAAGGCGAAATCATGGGTTCAATTCCCATTGGCGCTGCCAAATAAAAACAACTCCGTTATCCGGTAAGGACAACGGAGTTTTTTGTTTTTATTTTTGTTTTGATTTTTTGTTTTAGTTTTAGTTTAGTTTGGATTTTTGGCCTGGTTTTCTTCCTTTAGTATTTTGTTGCTTCAGCAATTCTGCCGGTTATTTGCCAGAGTCGCATCCATGCTGCCGCTACGGAAACCGGCCAGGTCCAGCGTCACATAATTGTAACCCAGTTCCTTCAACCGCGCGATGACCTTGTTACGGGTGTTTACCTGTGCCATCAGGGTAATCTGGGATGGCTCCACTTCAATGCGGGCCAGCGTACCGTAACTGCGTACCCGGATATGGGTAAAACCCAGTTTTGTCAGAAACTCTTCGGCCTGTTCTATCCGCGCCAGCTTTTCCGGTGTAATGGACTCACCGTACTGGACGCGGGTCGCCAGACACGAATAAGATGGCTTGGATGCCGTAAACAGGCCCATTTCCCGGCTCAGTTTGCGAATTTCCGCTTTGCTCAGGCCGGCTTCCTGCAGCGGACTCCGGATCCCCATTTCAGACAGCGCTTTTGCGCCCGGGCGGTATGCTTTTACATCATCTGCATTGCTTCCGTCCACCACATTGGTAAATCCTTCCTCTGCCACAAACGTTTTAATTGCGTTGAATATCGCTTTTTTACAATAATAGCAGCGTTCCGGCCCGTTGGCCACGAATTCGGGGATGCTCATCTGGTCAATATCCAGATAACGGTGTTTCACGCCCATGCGCTGGGCAAAGCGCCGGGCATCGTTCTTCTCATGTTCCGCATAGCTTATGGAAGAAGCGGTCACGGCAATCAGCTTTACGTGATACATCCGCGCAGCCACGGCCAGAAGGAAGGAAGAATCCACGCCGCCGCTGAAAGCAACGGCCACGTTTCCCATGTCTTCTAATATCTGCTCCAGTTTTTTTCGTTTATTTTCCAGTTCATTCATCAGGAAACCTCCCGAATTGCAACATTATAGTTCTTTAAACGCGTCCTGTCCGTTTTTTCGATTTGAGAACTCTGTAATGCCAACTTACATACAATTCATTTTAAAATGCTCTTCAGGAAACTCTGCAGCCTTTCATTCTTCGGGTGTTCAAAAATTTCTTCCGGCGCTCCCTGCTCCTGTATGTATCCGTCTGCCATGAATAAAACTTTTGTCGCCACTTCCCGGGCGAATCCCATTTCGTGGGTCACCACCACCATGGTCATATGGTCTTCCGCCAGGTTGCGCATGGTCTTTAATACTTCGCCGGTCAGTTCCGGGTCCAGGGAAGAGGTGGGCTCATCAAAAAGCATGATGTCCGGATTCATACAGAGGGCCCGGGCAATGGCCACACGCTGCTGCTGCCCGCCGGACAACCGCAGGGGATACTGGTCCCGTTTATCTAAAAGGCCTACCTTTTCCAGCAGGGCTTCCGCTTCCTTCTGCACTTCCGCCGGGTTCCGCTTCTGCACATGCACCGGCGCTTCCATCAGGTTTTCCAGCACTGTCATGTGGGGAAACAGATTAAACTGCTGGAATACCATTCCCATTTTACAGGCAATCCGGGAGGAGTCATCCGCATAATTCACGTTCCCCTTTTCATCCGTACTCACCAGCGTCTCGCCGTCGACCAGAATCGTCCCCCCGTTGATGGTCTCCAGTTTGTTCAGGCAACGGAGGAAGGTGCTCTTGCCGCCGCCGGAAGGACCGATGATGGCAACGACTTCTCCTTCGTCCACGGTCATGTCGATGCCTTTCAGTACTTCCAGTTCATCAAATCGTTTACAAACATTCTTAGCTTCTATCTTACGCATAATCTACTCCGCAGTTATTTCACTTACTTCCGCAGGCCGCCAAGGCCCGCGACCTTTCGCCAGGCTGTCTTTCTTCCGGGCTCAGTCCCATCTTGCGAAATGTTTTTCCAGTTTATTGAATCCGTACGTAAGGACCAGCGTCATCACCAGATAAAATACAGCTGCCACTACGAAAGGCATGATGTTAAAGTCACGCTGCACCAGATTGCGGGTGGTACGCAGCAGATCGTTCATGGCCAGTACGTAAATTAACGACGTATCCTTTACCAGCGTAATGGTTTCGTTGCTCACCGGCGGCAGGATGATTTTAAAAACCTGGGGCAGGATGATGCGCCGCATGGTCTGTGTGTAATTCATACCTAATGTTTTTGCCGCTTCAAACTGTCCCCTGGGAATTGCCTGAAGGCCGGCGCGGAAAATCTCACAGAAGTAGGCGCCGTAGTTCAGTACAAAGGCCAGCACCGCCGCCGGGAAGTCGTCCAGGCGGACGCCGATGACGGGAATGAAGGGCAGGCCGAAATATACGAACAAAAGCTGCAGCATCAGCGGCGTGCCCCGCAGCACGTACACGTACGCCGCAACCGTATTGCGCAATACCGCAAAAGGCGAAACCCTGCAGAACGCAAGGATGATCCCGAGAGGAATCGCCAGCACGATCGTAATAAAGAAAAGCCGTAAAGTGTCTACGGTCCCCATCAGCATCTGGGGGATGATTGAAATAATATAGTCCATAAAATGCTCCGTCAAATAACACGCAAAGGCCGGTGGTACAAACCATCGGCCTTGCTGTTACTTTCTGTAAAATTATTTTTTGTCTTCGTAACGGGTAATGTCTGTACCGAACCACTGCATGGAAATCTTCTTGCAGGTTCCGTCTTTCTTCATTTCATCCAGAACCTTGTCGATGCGGGCCGCAAATTCCTTGTCGTCCTTGCGGAAGCCTACACCTACCACTTCTTTGCCCAGATCTTCTTTCAGCACTTTGTACTTGCCGGGAGCCTTCTTCATGTAATAACGAACCAGGATCTCGTCAACAACCAGCGCGTCCAGACGGCCGGAGTCGATATCCAGGAATGCTGCTGCGAAATCAGGATATTTTTTGTATTCTTTGAGGCCTTTGCGCATATCGGCATACTTGCCGTCCAGCAGGTAGCTGCCGGTGGAATCGTCCTGCACGCCTACCACTTTGCCTTTCAGGTCGGCCAGGGTTTCAATTTTGGACGCTACCGGTACTGCTACGACCTGGCAGTTGTTGATGTACGGTTTGGAGAACTGGATCACCTTTTCCCGTTCCGGGTTGATGGTGAAGCAGTTCCAGATGGCATCAATACGTTTGCCGTTCAGTTCCGCTTCCTTGGCGCTCCAGTCGATAGGCTTAAAGGTTACTTCCATGCCGGCACGTTTGCAGGCTTCCCTTGCCAGATCGATGTCAAAGCCGACGATCTCATTCTTTTCGTTGCGGAAGCCCATAGGAGCAAAATTGTCGTCCAGACCGATGACCATTTTTTTCGGGCCGCTGCTGCCGCAGCCGACAACCATAAGCATCATCATTATAGAAAATAATACCAGACAAATCTTTTTCACGATGGAAAACCCCTCCCTCTTTCAGATGAATTCATTATACTTTATCTTGGTAAATTTGTAAAGAGGTAAAACAGGAATTTATATATCTTCTCTATCCTTCTTTTTCACTGAGCTCCAGCCAGCGTTCCGTCAACGTTTCCAGTTCTTTTTCGATGCCGCCCAGCTGTTCTGACAATTCTTCTATTTTTGAAAAATCGTTTCCGGCCAGTTCGATTTCCCGGGCAATCATTTTACTTTCCGCTTCTTTTCCCGCTATGGTTTCTTCCAGTTTTTCCAGCTCAATCTTCTCGCTGAAGGTAAGACCGGTATTTCGTTCCTTCCCTTCCGCTGCCACAGTTTCCGTTTCCTTTTTTTCACCCTGCGGATCCTTGCTTTCCTGCAGGCGGTCCGTTTCTGTTTGCAAAGGAACTGCCGGGGTATTCATTTTGTTTTTCCTGTTTATATTTGCCAGGTTTTTAACCTGCGCCCCTGCTTCCTCCTGCTCCATGGCTTCCAACTGTCTGATTCTTTCATAGTCACTGTAGCCGCCGGGATACTGTCTCAGCACGCCGCCCGCTTCCACCGCAAAGATCCGCTTTGCAAAACGGTCCAGGAAATACCGGTCGTGGGACACGGCAATCACTGCACCGGCAAAGCTATCCAGATATTCTTCCAATACCGACAGTGTGGGGATATCCAAATCGTTTGTGGGTTCGTCCAACAGCAGCACATTCGGCGCTTCCATCAGGATGCGGAGCAGGTACAGCCGCCGCTGTTCCCCGCCGCTGAGTTTGCGGATGGGTACCCACTGCAGCTCCGGCGGGAACAGGAACCGTTCCAGCATCATGGCCGCGCTGATCAGCGTCCCGTCTGCTGCCTGTACATAGTTCCCTGCGTCCTTTATATATTCCAGAACCCGTTCGTTGCTGTCCGGGAACTGGCTGTGCTGGGAAAAATAACCAATCTTCACCGTTTGCCCGATGGTCACCGTACCGCTTTCAGGCTGCAGGCGTCCTGCAATGATGTCCATCAGCGTGGTCTTGCCTATGCCGTTAGGTCCGATGATCCCCACCCGGTCATCCCGCAGCAGGATATAACTGAAATCGTGGATGTATTCAATCCCTTCATAAAAACAGGATACGTGTTCCAGTTCCACGACCGTCTTGCCCAGCCGTGTGGCAGCAGACGTAATTTCCAGTTCCTGCCGGGTCATCTTTTCTTTGGCTGCCGCTTCGATTTCCGCAAACCGTTCCACCCGGTCCTTCTTTTTCGTACGCCGCGCTTCCGCGCCACGGCTGATCCAGGCCAGTTCCCGCCGGTAAATATTCTGCAGCTTTCGCGCGGCTGCGTTTTCCAGTTCCCGCCGCTCTGCCCGTTTCTGCAGAAAGCCGCTGTAGTTGGCCGTATACAGATAGCCAGTGCCGTTGTCCAGTTCCAGCGTACGGTTGATGACGCGGTCGAAGAAATACCGGTCATGGGTCACCATCAGCAGTGCGCCTTTGCGTTTCTGCAGCTGTTCTTCCAACCAGGCAACGGTTTCATTATCCATGTGGTTCGTGGGTTCGTCCAGAATTAAAAGATCAGAGGGACGCACCAGCACACCGGCCAGGGCCACCCGCTTGCGCTGCCCGCCGGACAGGGTCTTCATCTTCTGATTGAAATCGGTAATACCCAGGCGGTTCAATACTGCCTTGGCCTCGCTTTCCAGCTGCCAGGCAAAGTGCTGGTCCATCTGCTGCTGGATCTCTAGCAGTTTCCGCTGCACTCCCCCATCATCCGGGTGCAGCGCCGTTTCATCCAACACGCTTTCATAGCTCCGCAACAGTTTCATCATAGGGGACTCGCCCCGGAAAATCTGCCCGATCACCGTTTCCTCCGGTTCAAACGGCGGGTCCTGCGGCAGATATTCCATGACGCAGGTACCGTTGGGAATAATTTTCCCCGGTACGCCTGTTTCCGGGTCCTTTCCCCCATCCAGTTCCGCAATATGCCGAAGCAGTGTGGATTTACCGGTGCCATTGATTCCGATCAGGCCGATTTTGTCTCCGGTTTCAATATTAAAATTTACATTTTTAAAAAGTGTCCGTTCCCCATAACTGTGGGCCAGATTTTCAATCGAAAGAAGTAACATAGATCCACCTTGTTGATAAAAACAGTTTATAAAAGAAGCCTGCTGTATTGCAAGCAGGCTTCTACTCTATTGTACCGAAAACTGTATAATACCTGTCAAAGAAATACTTATTCTTCAAAACGGCCTTTCATCAACAGCCGCCCGTCCATCAGCGCCGTTCTCCCTTTGGCAAACAGGCCGCTGATATCCAGATTCTCATCCAGCACCAGAAGATCCGCGTCCGCACCGGCAGCAATGCAGCCTTTGATGCCCTCTTTGGCGATCAGCTTCGCCGGCGTAGAAGTAAGCATCCGGATCACTTCTTCCAGCGGCATGCCCATTTCCACCAGCAGCTTCACTGTCCGGTGCAGATATTTGGGGGATGCGTAAGTGTAGCCGATGCATTCACCCCGTCCATCAAACTTGGGCTGGCTGCCAAACGCATCGGAAGACAGGGTCACCTGTTCTGTCGTAACCCCTTCCATATGCAGCAGACCGTACAGCAGCTTGGCACTGTTCACAACTTCCGTTTCGTCCGAGCCGGCCGTGCAGTCCATATAACCGCCCATCCGCACCAGCCTGGCTCCGTCTTCAATCAGTTCCGGGCAGCGCAGCATATGGGTTGGCAGGAAATGCTTCGGAGGCAGGTCGCTCTTTTCCAGTGCGTCAAACAACGGGTTCAGACGTCCCTTGCCACTGCCCATGTGCATGGTCACAAGGCCGGCCGTGCCGCTGATCATGCCCGCCCGGCGTGCCTGCACCCCCAGCGCGATCAGTTCATCTGCACCGGGATTGGAACTGCGGTGATCGGAAACGGCAACTTTTACACCAATCATGGGGGTGAGCATTACGATATCTTTTTCAACACTGCCCATCAGGGTTTTAGGCGGATACATATAACTGCTGGTCAAAGTATAGACCGTCATGCCCTCTTCGGTCAGCGCCCGCGCTTTGGCTACCAGCGCTTCAACGCTGCGGGTAATTCCGTCTGTGCCCAGCAGGCCTATGCAGGTGGTAATGCCGTTCCGGAAGAAAATGCTCAGGCTGGAAGCGGGAACGCTGGACGAAAAGCCCTGTTCCCCGCCGCCGCCGCAGATATGTACATGCATATCAATATAACCGGGCAGCAGTTTTTTACCTGCCAGATCAAACACTTCCACATCAGGCAGCCCTTCATATCCGTCAATTCTGTCATCAATACGGCAAATCTTATCGCCGGCCACCAGCACGTCTTTTTTCCCTAAAAATGCCGGTGCATACACCTGTGCATTCTTTAACAGCTTGATCATTTGCTTTCCCCCTTGTAACTAAATGAATAAAGTGAATAAAACAACACGTTTGAAACAGCTTTTTAACACGGCTTCATAATTAATTTATTATATCACACAAATGTTAAAACCCGAAAGGACATACCGTGCATTTTTCGTTTTTACATCCAATGTTGCTGTTTAAATTTTGCAAAAATATCATAAAATGTGTCATCTTGTAACAACAGTTACATATTTAATCTGCGTGCACCGTATAAAAAGCATTGTAAATATGACAGGACTAATGTTATAATATCTCAACCGGTACCTGTTACCAAAGATGGTTCCTTTCCGACAGGCAGAGGCAAATCTTCTTTTCGGTCGTTTCCGCGTGCCGGCAAAAAATATAAAGGAGGAATCTCATTATGGACGAGAAAAAAAATGTCCAGGTAACAGAAGAAGAACCGATCAGATGGTACAGCTATGTAGCCCTTATTTTTGCCATCGTGTTCTTCTCCGGTGTGTTGGCAACCAGCAAAGAATGGTACAGCGTTTTTGATTTTACCGTATTAAACGGCACCTTCGGCAAAATTGCCGCTGCCAACGGCAAAGCCCTCACCTTCCGTGGCGCGGGCGGTAACGGCTGTCAGGATGGCTTCGCCTTTGCGTTGTCCCTGCTGCCTGCAGTTATTTTTGCCTTAGGCGTGGTAAATGTAGTAGAAGGCCTGGGCGGCCTGCGCGCTGCGCAGAAACTGCTGTCCCCCCTGCTGCGCCCCCTGCTGGGCATCCCCGGTGCCTGCGGCCTGGGCATGATCACCAGCTACCAGAGCACTGACGCCGGCGCCGGCATGATCAAATCCATGTACGAATCCGGCATCATCAACGACGACGAAAAGACCATCTTCGCCATGTACCAGTTCTCCGGTGACGGCACCATCACCAACTTCTTCTCTTCCGGCGCCGCGCTGTTCAGTATCCTGGTCACTCCCATCATCGTTCCCTTCGCCGTAATTATGATTTTTAAATTTGTCGGCGCCAACCTGATCCGCATGTATATCAAGTTCCTGAACAAGAAGAACAAAGTGAAGGAGGCGGCATGATGGCTGAAAAGAAAAAAGATAAAAACATTATTGACCTTTTCATTGAAGGCTGCCGCAAAGGCTGGGACACGGGTATCCGTAACATGATGCCCAATGTTATCATGGCCTTTGTCCTGATTAAAGCGTTGAACGTGACAGGTCTTTTAAAGATGCTGGGCGTTGTGTTCGCCCCTGTTATGGCCCTGTGGGGCCTTCCCGGTGAAGCGATCACCGTTTTGGTTTCCGCTCTCATGTCCATGGGCGGCGCGATCGGCGCTGCGGCCAGTCTTATGAGCTCCGGCGCCATGACTGCCAAAGATGTCACCGTCGTAATGCCCGCCATTTACCTGATGGGTTCCCTGGTACAGTACCTGGGCCGCTGCCTGGGTACGTCGGAAGTTGATTCCAAGTATTATGGCATTATGTTTGCAATCGCGATTGCCAATGCACTGATGGCCATGTGGGTCATGAAGATCGTTGTCGCGATGTTCTGATTTAACTCATAAGTTGGGCTTTCCTTTCACGATGCCCAACTTATTTTCCTTTAGCGAAGCGAATCTGTTTTACTGTAACCTTTTTTCTGAACGAATTATTTAACCCCAGCTACAACAGCGGATTGGAGAATAACATGACAGCATACAACATGGAACAATATATGAAAGACCTGGAATACCTCGTCAACATTGACTGCAACGCCCAGAATTTTGCGGGCATCGATAAAGTAGCAGCGTATCTGGCCAAAGACTTTACCGACCCCATGTGGCGCGTAAAACGGGTTGACTGCGGTCCGGACTGTGCAAAACCGCTGGTCATCACCAACACAGATGATACCAACTATGATGTGACCCTCTGCTGCCATATGGACACCGTCTTCCCGGACGGCACCGTGGCCGTACGTCCTTTCTCCGTCAAAGGAGACCGCGCTTACGGTCCCGGCGTCAGCGACATGAAATGCTGCTGCCTGCAGGGCACCCATGTTTTAAAAGCCATGGAAGCCGCCGGGAGCCTGAAAGACCTGAAAGTCTGCCTGGCGTTTAACTCTGAAGAAGAAATCGGCAGCATCCATGTTCTGGACTGGTTCCGGGAACTGGGTTCCCACAGCAAATACTGCCTGGTACTTGAAGCCGCCCGTGCCAACGGCGCCCGGGTACTGGAACGCAAAGGCGTGTGCCATTACCAGGTGAAACTGAAAGGCCGTGCGGCCCACGCAGGCAACGCGCCTCAGGACGGCCGCAGTGCTATTAATGAAATGGCCTACTGGATCCTGCAGCTGGCTGCGCTGACCAACTTTGAAACCGGCATGACAGTGAACACCGGCGTGGTAAAAGGCGGCAGCGGTTATAACAGTGTAGCCGCAGACGCATTTATGGATATTGACCTGCGTGTAGTAGACAAAGACCAGATTACTATTATGGAAGATGCCTTTGCCAAACTGCAGGAACATGCCAAAGCAGCAGAAATTGAAACGGAAATTATCGTACTGTCAAGCATGCCGCCCATGGCAAGCACGCCGGAAACGGCGGGACTGGTTGAAATTATCGACAACGCCAGCCGAGAGTTCGGTCTTTCCACGGAATGGGTCAAGGCCGGCGGCGGCAGTGACGGCAATCACATGGCCGGCGCAGGTGCGACCACGGTAGACGGCATCGGTCCTACCGGCGCAGGCGGACACAGCGAAGCGGAATATCTGGAACTGGCTTCCGTAGAGCCTTCCCTGCATTGCCTGGAAAAAATTTTGCTGGATCTGCAGGCCAAACTGTATAAGTAAATCAGGTGAACTGTTAACACTGTACAATCACTGATATCTTTTCATTAAACGTAAAAGGGCAGCCCTTCCAAAGCGAAGAACTGCCCTTTAATTATTTCTCCGTAATCCGTTACTGTTACACCCTTTCCGTTTATTTCCTGTCGCCCCTTATCCCGGAACGGCTTCAGCATTTACCCCAATATTTTCTTAATAACTGTTTCGTGAATCCTGACGCCGTTTTCCAGATATTTGGTATCAAAGTGCATATCCTGATGATGCAGACCGGGTTCCGCGCCAACGCCCAAACCGACAAACCCCACTTTCAAATGGGGAATCTTAACGGGATAAACAAAGAAGTCTTCCCCGCCGGAAGTATTAAATGACGGAATAATATTCTCTTTGCCAACTACTTCCGCTACGCTTTCCTGAACGATTATCCTAAACTCCGGATCAAAGCCTTCTGCAGCCGGGAAATCGGTATAGAACTCAAATTCTTCCACTTTAGCGCCAACAGCTGCCGCTCCGTTTTCAATGGCTTTAATGGTTTTTTCCCGCATTTCTTTCATGGTCTGATTGTCCTGCGAACGCATATCAAAGGTTATATCAGCAAATTCAGGAACAGAATTAAACACACCGGAATCCGCATGGAACCGTGTACATTTTACGCTGAAGGGGATACGCGGATCCATATGGATGGCATTTACTGCCGCAATGGCGCAGGTCGATGCATCAATGGGATTGATTCCCAGGTGAGGCCTGGCTCCGTGTGACTGCCTGCCTTTGATACGGGCCCGGAACTGACAGCCCGCTGAATAACGCATCTCGCAGATTGCGCCTCCCGCCGGACATTCCTGTAAGGGACGGATATGCATGCCAAACAGATAATCCACATCTTCCAAAACGTTGGTTTCCACGATTTTGCGCGCGCCTATGCCAAGTTCTTCCGCTGGCTGGAACAATGCTTTAAAACGACCCTTTTTGATAGTCTTTTCTGCCATGACCTTTTCACAAACGGCCAACAGCATAGAACTGTGGGAATCATGACCGCAGGTATGCCGGAATTCTTTTTTGCCGTTAATGATGTGGGTCAGTGCGTCCATATCCGCCCGGATACCTAACACCGGCCCCGGCACACCGCTGTCATATTCGGCCACAAGACCGGTCGTTCCCGCCAGGTTGCGTGTCACTTTGTAACCGGCCTCCTGCAATTTCCCCGCAACATAATCAGAAGTTTTGAATTCCTCTAATCCCGGTTCAGGAATTGTATGCAGATACCGGTAGTGATTTAATACATTGGACATTCCTTCATCTCCCCTCTTTAAAAACATCTTTCATTTGTATTGATAACCCGCATTTAAAACTGAACAATTTGTCTTTGTATCCGTTCCAATTATTTTTTCCCGTAGCAGTACCAGAAGATAAAACTTACCGCCAGCCCTCCCAAAATGTTGCCAAGGGTTACGGGAAGGAGATTTCCCATGAAAAAGCTTCCCCAGCCGATATTTGCAAGATTTACACCCGCCTTTACGGCCAGTGCCTGGTACGCGGGATTTGCCGAAGCAAAAATGCCGGCAGGAACATAATATATGTTGGCAATGCTGTGTTCAAAGCCGCAGATGACAAAGAACGCTACCGGCATATACGCCCCGATAAAACGGCCAATGGTATCTTTGGCGCCTAAGCTGATCAGCACGCCTATAGTCACCAGTACATTACAGAAGAAGCCAAGGCCCACCGCGGTCATAAACGACAGGGAACTTTTGGCTGCCGCTACCTTCATGGCTGAAACGGCAAAGCCGCCGCCGGACAAGTTCAGACAGCCCAGAAAAGCCATGCCTACAGCAACCAGAACCGCTCCCAGGAAATTGCCAATATACACCCACACCCAGTTCCGCAGCATGGAACCGAAGCTGGTCTTTCCTTCAAAAACCGAAATATTGATCAGCACATTCCCGGTAAACAATTCTGCGCCTGTCAGAATAACCATAGCCAGGCCAAAGGGGAACAGCAGACCGCTGACCATCTTCGCCAGCCCCGCATTGGGGATAGCATGGGAGGCCGTACTGGCCGTTGCGCCGCCCATGGCGATCAGGAAGCCGGCCAGGATGCCAAGCAACAACATTTTACCAACAGGCAGCGAAGCTTTTTTCACGCCGGCCTGGGCATAATTTTCCGTAAATTCAGCAGGAGTAAACAGGTTCATAAATAAGTTCCTCTATTTTAAAAAATGTGATGCTGCCTCTTACAGCTTATCAAATGCGTTAGTCAGCATCTTCATGACCTTTTTGCGGTCAATTTTCTGCACAATGTGCGCTTTCTGGGTTCCCGGAGGCGGCGTGCCGGGGAAGGCTACCGTCTGCCCATAGGAAATGGAATAGGTATCGTTTACGTCAATGGGCATAAACACTTCATCGGTGATGATGGACGGATCCAGCACATAACC
>OCTX012277196.1_pt1 | contig 12271 bp, 9 predicted proteins | sample 1539691 | NCBI WGS metagenome assembly OCTX01 (sample SAMN02144231, study PRJEB22623) | gut metagenome | biome: sheep rumen | host: Ovis aries | place: New Zealand
AGCGTTATATCGATATATCAAAGGAAATATGAACATATTAGAATTAAGCGAGCAGGAGATAGGCAGACGACAGAGTCTGCAGGAACTGCGTAATCTGGGCATTGATCCCTATCCAGCAGCCGAGTACCCAACCAACGCATTCAGCACCGATATCCGCGAGAATGTGGAAGGTGGAAAGTGGAATGTGGAAGGTGAAGAGACACATGAAGTTGTCATCGCCGGCAGGATGATGAGCCGACGGGTGATGGGAAAGGCTTCCTTCGTGGAACTGCAAGACTCCAAAGGCCGTATCCAGGTGTATGTCACACGTGACGACATCTGCCCGACAGAGAATAAAGATCTATATAATACAGTATTCAAGAAACTCATGGACATCGGTGACTTCATCGGCATCAAGGGTTTCGTATTCCGCACCCAGACAGGAGAAATCTCTGTACATGCTAAGGAACTGACACTTCTTTCTAAGAGTCTGAAGCCTCTGCCCATCGTGAAATACAAGGATGGCGTGGCCTACGATAAATTTGACGACCCTGAGCTGCGCTATCGCCAGCGCTATGTTGACCTGGTAGTAAACGATGGCGTGAAAGACACCTTCCTCCAGAGAGCCACGGTGATTCGTACCATCCGTAAGGTTCTTGATGATGCAGGATACACTGAAGTGGAAACTCCCACCCTGCAGATGATTGCCGGTGGTGCCTCTGCCCGTCCGTTCATCACTCATTTCAATGCCCTTGATCAAGATATGTATATGCGTATCGCCACCGAGCTGTACCTGAAACGACTCATTGTGGGAGGCTTTGAGGGTGTGTATGAGATCGGTAAGAACTTCCGCAATGAGGGAATGGACCGTAACCACAATCCGGAGTTCACCTGCATGGAGCTCTATGTTCAGTACAAGGACTACAATTGGATGATGTCGTTCACCGAGAAACTGTTGGAGACAGTGTGTATCGCTGTGAACGGTAAGCCTGAGCGTGAGATTGACGGAAACATCGTGTCCTTCAAGGCACCTTATAGAAGATTACCCATTCTGGATGCCATTAAGGAGAAAACCGGCTTCGACTGCAACGGCAAGACCGAGGAGGAGATCCGTGCCTTCTGTCTGTCCAAGGGTATGGAAGTGGATGAGACCATGGGCAAGGGCAAGCTCATCGATGAACTCTTCGGTGAGTTCTGCGAGGGTACCTTTATACAGCCGACCTTCATCACCGACTATCCCGTGGAGATGTCACCGCTGACAAAGATGCACCGTTCGAAGCCCGGACTGACAGAACGCTTCGAGCTGATGGTGAACGGCAAGGAGCTGGCGAATGCCTACTCAGAGCTGAATGACCCCATCGATCAGGAGGAGCGTTTCGTGGAACAGATGCGACTGGCTGACAAGGGTGATGACGAGGCGATGATCATCGATCAGGATTTCCTCCGTGCTCTGCAATACGGTATGCCGCCCACATCGGGTATCGGCATCGGCATCGACCGTCTGGTGATGCTCATGACGGGTAAGACCTTCATTCAGGAGGTTCTCTTCTTCCCACAGATGAAACCCGAGAAGAAGATTCCACAGAGCACCGTGGCCGAATGGGCTGAGATCGGTGTCGGAGAAGACTGGGTACCTGTGCTCCGCAAAGCAGGCTTCAACCTGATCAGTAACATCAAAGACGAGAAGGCACAGGGCTTGCAACAGAAAATCGGAGATATCGTGAAGAGATACAAGCTCGACATGCAGAAACCCTCTGTTGCCGACATCGAGCAATGGATACAAAAGGCTCAAGCCTAATGCCTATATCCTATAGTCTAAAGTCTATAGTCTGCAATATTAAGGCCTAAGGTCTATATCTAAGGTCTATAGTCAAAACACTACAGTCGAAATGTACGAATGCGGAAACATAGCCATCATTGGCGGCGGAAGCTGGGCTACCGCTATAGCCAAAATCGTGGTGGGGCACACCCATCACATCGGATGGTATATGCGCCGCGACGACCGTATCGAGGATTTCCGACGCTTAGGGCATAACCCCGCCTATCTGATGAGCGTACACTTTGACATCAACGAGATTGATTTCTCCAGCGACATCAACAAGATTGTGCAGAACTACGATACTTTGGTCTTCGTCACGCCCTCACCTTACCTGAAGAACCACCTGAAGAAACTTAGGACACGTATCCGCGACAAGTTCGTCATCACCGCCATCAAGGGTATCGTGCCCGATGAGAACCTGGTATGTTCCGAGTATTTCCATCAGGTGTATGACGTTCCCTACGACAACCTCGCCTGTATCGGCGGACCATCCCATGCTGAGGAGGTGGCCTTGGAACGACTCTCATACCTCACCATCGGATGCTCCGACCGTGAGAAGGCACAGGGCTTTGCCGATTTGATAGCCAGTGAGTATATCAAGACCAAGACTTCCACCGATGTCATTGGCATCGAGTATTCTTCCGTTTTGAAAAATGTCTATGCCATCGCCGCCGGTATCTGTAGTGGTTTGAAATATGGTGATAACTTCCAAAGCGTACTGATGTCGAATGCCGTACAGGAGATGAACCGTTTCCTGAACACCGTCCATCCCATAGAACGCAACATCAACGACTCGGTGTATATGGGTGATCTCCTCGTGACAGGCTATTCTAACTTCTCGCGAAACCGCACCTTCGGCACTATGATAGGCAAGGGCTACTCGGTGAAGTCTGCACAGATTGAGATGGAGATGATTGCCGAGGGCTATTTCGGTACCAAGTGCATGAAGGAGATCAACCGTCACATGCATGTCAACATGCCCATCCTCGATGCCGTGTATAACATCTTGTACGAACGCATCTCACCACAAATTGAGATCAAACTACTTACCGACTCCTTCCGATAGGAAAGACATCTTTTCTGGAGAATCTATTGAAACAGTATATACATATCTATAATAATCAAACTAAAAACAAATGAAGAATATCTCATTAGACATTACGAAGGCCGCATGCTTCCTTCAGGAAGGCGCGGTAAAAGCTTTCGAGCCGCAGGTCAAGGCTGCTCAGGAGGCATTGGAGAATGGCACATGCCCTGGTAACGACTTCTTGGGCTGGCTCCATCTGCCATCAAGTATCTCACGTGAGTTCCTGCAGGAGGTGCAGGACTGTGCCACTGTGCTCCGCGAGAACTGCGAGGCTGTTGTCGTGGCAGGTATCGGTGGTAGCTACCTCGGTGCCCGCGCCGTGATCGAAGCATTAAGCAACAGCTTTGCATGGCTCGTTCAAGGAGACAGGAGTCAGGAGTCAGGAGTTAAGAATCCTACCATCCTGTTTGCCGGTAATAACATCGGAGAGGACTATCTCTCTGAACTGACTGAATATCTGAAGAACAAGAAGTTCGGTGTTATCAATATCTCGAAGAGTGGTACGACGACTGAGACAGCCCTCACCTTCCGTCTGCTGAAGAAGCAGTGCGAGGAGCAGCGCGGTAAGGAAGAGGCCAAGAAGGTGATCGTGGCTATCACCGATGCGAAGAAAGGTGCCGCCCGCACTTGTGCTGACAAGGAGGGTTACAAGAGCTTCATCATTCCCGACAACGTGGGTGGTCGTTTCTCCGTGCTCACTCCCGTGGGTCTGCTCCCCATTGCCTGCGCCGGTTTTGATATCGTGAAGTTGGTGGAAGGTGCTCAGGATATGGAGAAAGCCTGTGGTAAGGATGTTCCCTTCGAAGAGAACCTCGCAGCCCAGTATGCTGCTGTCCGCAACGGTCTCTACCAGAGTGGAAAGAAGATCGAGATCATGGTGAACTACCAGCCGAAGCTCCACTTCGTGAGTGAGTGGTGGAAACAGCTCTACGGTGAGAGCGAGGGTAAGGATAAGAAAGGTATCTTCCCCGCCAGTGTGGATTTCACCACCGACCTTCACTCTATGGGACAGTGGATCCAGGATGGTGAGCGTACGATCTTCGAGACCGTCATCAGCATCGAGGAGCCGAACCGCAAACTGCTCTTCCCCAGTGACGAAGAGAACCTCGACGGTCTGAATTTCCTCGCTGGCAAGCGTGTGGATGAGGTGAACAAGATGGCAGAATTAGGAACACGCTTGGCTCATGTCGATGGTGGCGTGCCCAATATCCGCATCAGCGTGCCCCTGCTGAATGAATACTACATCGGACAGCTCATCTACTTCTTCGAGATCGCCTGCGGCATCAGTGGCAACGTACTGGGTGTGAACCCGTTCAACCAGCCGGGTGTGGAGGCTTATAAGAAGAATATGTTCGCCCTGCTCGACAAGCCTGGCTATGAGGCCGACTCCAAGGCTATCAAGGAGCGCCTGGCAAAGGAGGAATAATGATCTAAACTAGTAAAACTAGATAACCTAGTGTTACTAGTTCATAAGAATGAAAACAATCAACGATTATTTATCTCGAACAGGCTTTGGGGCATTCCACCCCAAGGCCGTTCTCTTCGATATGGACGGCGTGCTCATCAACAGCATGCCGAACCATGCCGTGGCCTGGCAACGGTCGATGGCCACCTTCGGCATCCACATGACTGCAGAGGATGCCTATGCCACAGAGGGGGCGCGGGGTATCGATACCATCCGGAACATGGTCAAGGAACAACAAGGGAAAACCATCTCCTTGGAAGAGGCACAACGGATGTACGATGTGAAAACCCGCATCTTCGGTGAGCTGCCTACGCCGGAACTGATGCAGGGAGCGTATGCCTTCATGGAGAAACTGCATCGTGACGGACTCAGTATCGCCGTGGTGACGGGCAGTGGACAGCGGCCGCTCATCCATCGTCTCACCACCGACTTCCATCCATTCGTCACAGAGGAGCGGATCACCACGGCATACGATGTAAAGAAAGGGAAGCCCGCTCCCGATCCTTATTTGGCGGGCATGGCGAAATGTGGCACTGAGCCTTGGGAAACAATTGTCGTGGAGAATGCGCCCCTTGGTGTCAGGGCTGGTCATGCGGCAAAGGCATTCACCATTGCTGTAAACACAGGACCTTTAGCACCGGAGATTCTTTGGGAGGCTGGTGCCGATATCGTCCTTCCTTCCATGAACGATCTTTGTGAAGGATGGGATGACTTCTTCCACGCGCTTCACAAAAACAATGATTAGCACCAACAGCTGGAATTCGCCATGGGCAACTACAGGGATGCCCTGCGGGCAGAAATCCAACAAAATCTAAACAAAATCGAACAAATCATTGTCCAACAAATCAAAATCCAACATATAGTTTGAAAAGAATATGTTGTTTGATTTTGATTAGATTTTGTTAGATTTCTCGCCGAAGGCGACTACAGGAAGGGATCTGCAATCTCACCCGATCCGAAGCAACGGTGATGATCCTGATCATAGACCACACAGAACTGTCCTGGAGCCACCCCATGGATAGGATGCTCGGAGTGCACCAGGTATTGTCCCTCACCCACCTTTTCCAAGACAGCAGGATGGTACTCAGGCGTATGACGGATCTTGAAGGTGATCCGTTCAGTATCGATGGGAGCCGTGAGCAGGTGGAAGTCATGGATCATGAAATCCTTCTTGTACGCATCCTGTGGATCGTAGCCGTGACTTACATATAATATATTATGTGTAACATCCTTTTTGATGACGAACCACGGTCCTTCCCCGAAGCCCAGTCCCTTACGCTGTCCGATGGTATGGAACCACAATCCTTTGTGCTGTCCGATACACCGTCCCGTCTCTAACTCAATCACCTCACCCGGATTCTCCCCAAGGTAACGGCGCACATATTCGTTATAACTGATCTTCCCTAAGAAGCAGATACCCTGCGAGTCCTTGCGCTTGGCATTCACCAGATGCTCGCGTTCAGCAATCTCCCGCACCTCGTCCTTCATATAATGACCGATGGGGAACAGTGCCTTACGCAGCTGCCAGTCGTAGATCTGTGCCAGGAAATCCGTCTGATCCTTCACGGGATCAGGACTGGTGGTGAGCCATTTCCTGCCATCGATCCATTCCGTCTGTGCATAATGCCCTGTGGCAATCAAATCATAATCCTGTCCTCTCTTCTCATCGAAGGCGCCGAACTTCACCAAACGGTTGCACATCACGTCGGGATTGGGCGTGAATCCCGCCTTCACCTTCTCCATGGTGTAACGTGTCACGCGATCCCAGTATTCACGATGACAGTCAACCACCTCCAGCTTACATCCATATTTATGTGCCACGGCAGTGGCCATCTCCAGATCCTCCTCAGAGGAGCAGTCCCACTCCTCCTTTCCTCCGGCACCTGTCTGATTCTCCTCAGGACCGATATGGATATAGAAGCAGTCGGGCTGGAGGCCTAACCGTGCAAACTCATAGACCACCACCGAGCTATCCACACCACCCGACAGCAGTACGGCAATCCGCTTGTCTTTGATCTCTTCGATATTCATGCTGCAAAGATACGGCAAAAAATCCATTACACGTTCTCCGCCCTCCACATAATGATGTTAAACATCACTAAAAAGATGGGACATACGAAACATCATTCAGCGAAAAGACATATCTTTGCATACGTAACACTTTAAAAAAGAAAGATTATGATTGGAGCTATTATTGTAGGTATCATTGCCGGTTTCCTGGCAGGTAAGATTATGCGTGGCGGCGGTTTCGGACTGCTGTTGAATCTGTTATTAGGTATTGTCGGCGGTGCCGTGGGCGGCTGGTTATTCGGCTTGTTAGGCGTCAGCTGGGATAACGGCTGGATTGGTCAGATCGTTACTGGTGTGGTGGGTGCCATCGTCGTACTGTATGTCGCCTCCTTGTTCAAGAAATAACGTCACCCTCAAAGACGATCACCTATGGAAATTTTAAAGAACGAACAACTGGAGATTGCCGTGGCATCGTTGGGTGCAGAGTTGCAGAGCATCAAGGATGCCCAAGGCAAGGAATACCTGTGGCAGGCCGATGAGCGCTTCTGGCCGCGCCACTCCCCCATTCTCTTCCCGATTGTATGCGGGTTGTGGAACGGGAAATATCGCATCGACGGCTTTGAGTATGCCCTGGAACGCCATGGCTTTGCCCGCGACAGCGAGTTCCAGCTTATCAGCAAGACAGACTCGAAGGTGACCTTCGCCTTGTGTGACAGTCCTGAGACCCATCGCAACTATCCTTATCATTTCATGCTCAGCGTGACCTACCGACTGGAGGGTAACACCATCCATGTTATCTGGCATGTCCATAACACCGATAGCAACGAGATTCACTTCCAGATTGGTGGCCATCCCGCCTTCAACCTCCCCGATGTGAAAGAAGGAGAGCCCATGCACGGCACCCTCCGTTTCGATAACAAAGGAAAGGTGGAGCGACTCATTGGTAACGTGGGCGGCTGCATCGTTCCCGGACGTTTCGACTCCGAGGCACGCAACGGCATCCTGTCGTTCACCGAGAAGACTTTCGCCGAGGATGCCCTGATCATCGACAAGAGTCAGGTGAAACGCATCGAGTTGCTTGACAAGGAGGAGAATCCCGTGGTGACGGTAGAGATGAAAGCACCTGCCGTGGGCATCTGGAGCCCGTATGGCAAGAACGCCCCCTTCGTCTGCATCGAACCGTGGTATGGTATCCACGACACAGTGGAATACAATGGTGATTTCCGCAAGAAAGCACTGATGAACCACCTGCAGCCCGGTGCCTCATTCCTGAGTGAGTACACCATCACCATCCACTGATTTCTCACCGAAGGCGACCAAAGGAAAGTTGGGTCATCATTTCTTCCCCAGGAATTTACTATCCAGATAGGAACTGAACGCCTCCCTATAGTTTTCACCTATAGGGAGGTAAGTTTCAGTATCCATGATCACACGATTCTTGTTCACCTCCCTGATCTTGGTGAGGTTCACGATATAGCTGCGGTGGATGCGCATAAAAGCAGATGACGGCAGCCGTTCCTCCAGTTTCTTCATACTGAGCAGCACCACCAAAGGCTTCTGTCCTTCCAGGAAGAACTTCACATACTCACTCATCCCTTCCACATAACGGATCTCCGAGATATTCACACGCACCACCTTGTAGTCGGTCTTCAAGAACAAGATGTCATCCTCTTCAGGAGCAGGGGGAGAAGGGACAGACGACCGCTCTTCCAAGCGTGTCTTCACCTTCATCGCCGCCCGTTGGAATTCCTGCAAGCCAAAAGGCTTCAGCAGGTAATCCACAGCATCCACCTTGTAGCCTTCGACGGCATACTCGCTATAGGCGGTGGTGAACACCACCAACGGTGGCACAACCAGTGATTTCACGAAGTCCATACCATTCAGGTCAGGCATATTGATATCCACGAAGATGGCATCGATCACTTCCCGTTCCATCACCTTCGTGGCATCCATGGCACTCTGGCACGCCTCCACCAGTTCCAGGAAAGGAACCTTCTGGATATAGGCCGTCAGCTGTTGCAGGGCCAACGGCTCATCGTCTATCGCTAATACTTTGATCATCTTCATCCATTCATTTTCTCCAACGGCAGCAACAGCATCACCTCGTAGCTGTCATCACCATCTTCCAACTCTAAAGTAAAGTTCTTACCATATAATAATTCCAGTCTTTGTTTGACATTGGCGAGTCCTACCCCACCTTGTTTCTTCTCATTGTTACGCTCCGCCGTCTTGGTGTTACGGCAGACGAATTTGAGGCGTTCATGATCGATGCCCACCTTGATATGGATCAGCGACTCCTGCTGATAGCTCACCCCATGCTTGAAGGCGTTCTCCACAAACGTGATGAGCAGCAACGGAGGGATGCCCGCATCGGGCAAGTGCTTTGGTGTCTCCACCTCGATCTTCACCTTGTCGGTATAGCGGATCCGCATCAGCTCGATGTAGTTGTTCATGAACGCGATTTCCCGCTGTAACGGGATGATGCTCTTGTCACCTTCGTAAAGCACATAGCGCATGATCTTCGAGAGGATGAGGATCGTCTCCTTCGACTTCTCCGGATCGATATCCACCAGGGCATGGATATTGTTCAGGGTGTTCATGAAGAAGTGGGGGTTGATCTGATATTTCAGGTATGCCAGCTGCTGCTCCAGACTCTTCTTCTCCAACTCACGCATCTCCTTGGCATCCTCGTCTGCCTTGAAGTAGAGCTTGATGCCGAGGTTCATGCCGAGCATCAGGAGGAACACCAGCACCGAGAACACCTCCGGCAAACCGATAGGCTTCATCGGACCATGTCTCTCTCCCGGAGGCTCTGGATGTTTCCCTTCAGGCGATCCGTCTTCCATCATGATGATGTCATCAAAGGGAGGGTGCTCATCGTGCATCGCCCTATCGGGAGGACCTCCATGTCCTCCAGGTGGTGGTTGGAAATCCAGTCTTCCCGGCTCCGATTGACACTGATAAAGCACAAAGGCTGCTAACATCAGCGCCACCGACGAGAAATACAGCACCTTTTTCTGACGGTTGATCAGCAGGGGAGCTATCAGGAAATTATGTATCAGGAAAAGAACCAGGTAGATGACATACAGGCGCCATACGCCCAGCACCTCATGCCAAGGGAATCCCTCATGCTCCACTTGCTGGGCCCTGACATAGGCGGTGAATACCGGTGCTATGAACAGGATGAGCCACAGCACCAGATACACCACATTCTCTTTCCACTCGCGTTTCGTTATCTTCATTTTCTACTATTACTATATTTGTGGAGTGTGGAGTGAGGAGTGTGGAGTGAGGAATGTGAAATGTGAAATGTGAAATGTGATTCCTCCTTACTCCCGTCTCCTGTCTCCTTATTATTCCTCCTTCCTCCTTACTCCTTCCTCCTTCCTCCTTCCTCCTTCCTCCTGTCTCCTTTCTCCTTCCTCCCTATTTATTATAACGCCCAATTCCCATTTTATTGTGCCCTTCGCATTTTTTTACGTCTCCAGTTCAGGAACCACACACAGACATTACCAGCCGCCAGGACGGCCACCGCCTCCGCCCATGCCACCGGGAAACCCACCGCCAGCACCTCCCATCATACCCCCCGACGTGGTTGTTGAGGTGGTGAAGGTGCCCAGTGCGGTCTCGCCGCTAACCGTAGCTCCGGCAATATATCCATAGAATTCATCATTACCTGAGGCAGAGGTAGCCGTACTGAGTGTATAGGTGCTTCCTGATGTGAACTTCGGACTGCTCATCTGCAATGTAGCACCGCTGTAGGCACGAGGTACCTTAAAAGCGAAGAGGTTGTTTCCGCTGCTATCCTTCACGGTGAGGAAGGCACCATTCGACACGCTCACCCCACTGATCACCGTTTTCTGCTGGGAGCCGGAGACAGCCTCTGCACCACCGCCGATGCCAATCACCGTACCCCCGTTGATGCTCAGTGTCTTCCCCTCGGCGGCATCGATACCCTCTTCAGGCGATGTTGTGCCACAGGCAATGACGAGTCCGCCATTGATTGTGAGGTTTCCGTTAGAATCCAGACCGTCATTGCCTGTGGAGTAACAGAAGAGATAACCGCCATTGATCACCATGTCGTTAGCAGAGTTGATGGCATCATCCGAGCTGTAGGCAGCCATGCTTCCCGCATTCACCGTGAGCGTGCTCTTCGTCTCGATAGCCTCATGGGCAGCAGCACGTGCCATGATCTGTCCTCCTTCCACCAAGAGGTCACCATCCACCTTGATGGCCTTTGCCGACACACCACTGTCACTACCCGTACGATCGACGAGGTTGTTACCTGCTGCAATGGCATTGATCACACCGCCGCTCACCGTCATGGCCTGATCTACCTTGATGCCCTTACCGCCTACGCCCGTGCTCTTCACGTTGATCTCACCGCCCGTCACCACCATCACAGAGTCGGTGTTGATACCCGAGCAGCCTTTATACTCCATGTCTTCTGAGTCGTATTCCGTACCGCCGGAGGTGATGGCAGTCACCCTACCTCCCTCGATCTGTACGATACCATCTGTCTTGATGCCCTTGGCGGCATCTGCCGTCACCTCCACATTCACCACACCACCGCGAATGATCACGCCGTCGTTACTCTTGATGCCATTGCTGGCCGTTGACTTCACGTATATATTCGTATTCGGACGAATGAAGACATAGTCATCACTCACGATGCCGTTCTTCCCCACGGCATATACCAGCAGCTTTCCCTTACCGCTGAAAGCCAGCTTACCCTCACTGAACAGCGTACCTTTCTGGTCCTCACCATCCACCATGGTATAGGTGCTCCCATCCGTCAGCGTGTTCTCCGTACCATCGTTCACCACCACATAGCACCGCTTACCCTGGTTGTTGATAGCCGCTCCCGCAGGGTTCGTGAGGGTTACACCATTCAGGATCAGTTCGAACTTCTTCTCACTGTAGATCTTGAACGAACCGTCGGTGGTGGATCCACTGAGCTCATAGGCAACATTCTTCACGGTGGAGTTCACCGTGACATGGGCACCCTGTGTGGATACCGTCACGCCATCCACCTCACCCACTACCGTCGCACTATTACCATTAAAGGCAATCTGGAGTGTGGCTGTTGGCGTGAAGGTCTCCACATAGTCCTCATAATACGTGTCACTACTCGACGGCAGTGTCTCCGTCTCATCCAGCGACTCGGTATTGATCACTACATCGAAAGTAGCCAGCGTGCCCGTCAGGGCAGATCCTGTCGTAGCATCACCGCCCGTAACGGCACCACCCGGCATCGGCTGTCCGTTGTTCACATCACCGTACTCTTCCCAACCATCATCGGTGGAGCAGGAAACCAGTATTCCTGCAACCATCATCATTGATAAAAAACTCAGCTTCTTCATATTCTTTCCTTTCTTATTTCTGATTTGTTGCTGCAAAGGTACGACAAAGCCAAATGAACCACAAATCCGTTCAACGAACACCCCATTTTGTTCAGCGAATCCAGTACCGATCCCATACAGAGATTATATGCCACAGAGAAATGGTTATTTGTGTCACACAGATACCACGGATAGCACTGAAAAATATTCAGCCTGCACGGATGGGGGGAAAAGAACACGAATTGCACGAATCACACGAATCTGCCTGCACGGCTAATAGTCTTTTATCGTCATGCAGATCTTGCAGATTTTGCGGATAATCATTGGCAGGCCAATGATGAGAATCTGCTGAATCCGCAGAATCTGCATGCCCAATTGTAAACTGGATTCACAGAATTAGAGCTCATGCGGATCTTGCAGTGAGGGTGTGTCATAATTGGGAGAGTGCGCTTCGCGCAGAAATCCTCCAAATCTTAACTAAATCTATCACTTTGTGTTTCAACATTTTATATGTTAGATTTGTTTTGATTTTGTAAGATTTGCCTTCCCCTAAAGCGGCGATTTTCAAT
>OCTX011511038.1_pt1 | contig 12270 bp, 12 predicted proteins | sample 1539691 | NCBI WGS metagenome assembly OCTX01 (sample SAMN02144231, study PRJEB22623) | gut metagenome | biome: sheep rumen | host: Ovis aries | place: New Zealand
CACCGCTATTTAAACCGTCTACTACTTCACCATTTAAAGTAAGATTTTGTTTCCATAAGTTCATATTATCTAAACTTGTGAAATTAGTTTGTTGTAATAGGTTCTTATTACCAATTAATACTTTTCTAACAGTCTGCCTAATCTCTCTTGAATTTTGTACTATTTGGCTGCTTGCTTCACTGTATATATTTGGGATTTTAGGTAATTTGTCCCATTGTAAATAATTACCTTTAAACATCATTATGGTACTACCGTCTAAGTCTGCACCGTAATCTGATTCCATAGTAAACCTAATTCTACAGTATTTAATACCACCCGTATTATTAGTAAACTGTTTTAAATAGTTGTATTCTTCCAAATCTTCCGTTTCTGTATCATGTACAGCCAAATTTAAAACGGTGTTATTAGTAGTGTTATTAATTGCATCATAGGCTGTATTATATAAAACTGCATCTATAGTTAATTTTAATCCTGCAAAATTTAATTCACTGATAGCCAATGTATATGTTTGTCCAATATCACATTTAAAATATGGTGTATAAAAATATCCTTGTACAATTTCTCCACTTGAATTATATTGATGTACTGAAAAATAAGTATTTTGTACATAACTGTCATAAGTATTATAATAGTTATCATACAAATTTTCACTTGTTCCTTTTTCAATAAAGAATTTATTAAGTTCTGTTAGGTTTCCGTTGTATGTGGCCATTCCAAATAAATTAGGATTATCATATAAAGATTCTATATTACTTACTGCATCATCTAATGTTTCACCTGCTTCTGTTTGGAAATTACCTTTAAAACTGTTCAATCCATTACTAATAACATTTAATCTATGATTAGATAGGTTGTAATCATTTATACCGTTATACTGTACAATAGACGGGGCTACTATATTAGCGTCTAAGAATTGATTATTATAAGCACTGATAATAATTGCTGCTTGTCTGTCTGTATCTGTTCTATTACCTAACTGTGCTATCTTATCCCCTGCTTGTGGTATTCCATTTGTATCTATATCTTTATCAGTCCAATCTATTACTATTTTGTGGTACTCATTGGTATCTGAATCTCTTACTACATTACTTTCAACTTCTATTATCTTAGCCCAATAGAATTTGTTATGTGTATCACCATTATCTGTAATATTAAAGGTACTGCAAACTACTTGGTCATTTACTGCAAATTGGTTGTCTATTTCTTTATCTCCATCTTTACAGATAAAATAACACTCATAAGTATCTCCATTCTTTTCTACTATGTCTAAGGTTGCATTTGCAGGTGTTATAATCATCTGACCGCCTACACTCTTTACTTCATCTATGGACAGTTCAAAGAAATGAGCCACTTTTGCTGTTAAGTTATCTACATTTAAATTTGTAATATTTGCTAATGCTGATACTAAATTATCTATTGTACCGCTGTTAGATTCAATATCATTAGTAGTTACTGAATTAAAATTACTGTCTGCTGCTGTTATATCTCCATTTGCTATAATATCACCATTAGCGGAAATATTACCAACATTAGATAAATCACCGCTAACGTCTTGTGTACCGTTAAAAGGTTGTCCCCATAGTAAATGTGTATCTAATTCCGTCACCGTATTAGTATTAACAGTAGTGACAAATCCGCCACTACTGCCATTACTACTATTGTTATTTGTTGCTTTCTTAGAAAAACTCTTTATATTAATCATATTTCTTTAAGTGTTAGCGTTGCTCTGTTATATTTTAAATCTGTTTCACTACTCATAATAAAGAAAGTCTTATTATTTAAAGTAGTCCACTTATAAATATCATTAGGTACTAAATTATTCTTGTGTACAGTTGTCTGTAATAAGATTTTTGGTGTAGAGTAAGCTAAGTAATATTGGTTTATGTAGTGTTCCTCTGCTTTTGCCGTTTCATTGGTATTAGAGTTATAGATGTTTGTTATTGGTAGGCTCTCACTTGTAGATATAACACTGTTTAAATTAACTGTGCTTTTTATTCCCTTCTCCAAACATTCTGCACTACTTAACTGTGTAATAAACTTAAATTCAATATCATCTTTTTTATTAATAAAGTTATCAGTTTCAGCACTCATATATACTAACTCATTATCTCCACTGTTTTCTATCAGTCCGTTATCACTGTACACTTTACATTCAAAATCTTTAATAATGATATTTTCAGTATGTGCTAAAATAAATCTACTGTTATCATACCATTTTGTATGTCTCCAAAAAGACGGGTGTCTGCGTGTAACATCATTCCACAAAGTATTTACCGCTCCCAATATTTTAAACTGTACCTTACCGCTTAATTTATCACTTCTTTTAATTGGTATTGCTGTACCTTCTGCGTCTAAGTTCATTTGATACTTGATTGTGTTCTGTATGTTAAATTCATCACCTATGATATAATCATTAATCTTTGGATTAATACCTAATGAAAAAGTAGTTATTTTATAACTTACACCGTCTACCGTTTCACTTGGTTCTTGTCCAACTGTTACCCATTCAAAGGTACTGTTTCCATATTCATCTATATTAGTTTCAATAAGTCTTTTATTACCTATGATTAATTCACATTCCAAAATAGGTAATTTACTAAACTTATCTGAGCCATCACCCTTTGCTGAATAATTAAATTTATATCCATGTGCTGATTTATCAGTAGTCCACGGTTGCAAAGACGGTGCGGATAAATATGTACTTACTTCATCACTTGGTCTGTACTGATTATAAAATTTTCTTGTGTAATATCTACCCTCATCATTATTATCTGATTTAACCAAATTACTTAGATATAACCCGTTTCCTTCATCATAGTTTGGTCTTTGTGCCTTAGTTCCTTCTGTCTTGTGTACTCCATTAGTATAAATGTCAGCGTAATTATTTAGTCTATTTGCGGTTGTTGTGCTACTTTCATACTGTATAGGCTGTAATAGTATCTTTCCGCTAAATACTAAGTAGTTGGTTGTATTGTTGTCTGTTGGGCTGAATACTCCACCGCTGTTATTACTTACATACTCAATGATGGGGGCTTTGTCCCTTAATGTTGCATCACTTGGTAGGTGTTCAGTTTCACTACTTGTTTCATTACCATTTACAGATATAAAAAGATAGTCTTTCATATCTACCTTAGAAATAGGGCTGTTGTCTGTGCTTTCTCCTTGCTTAATCTCATAACTACCCATTCTAATTAATGCAGGTGTACAACTGTTATCCCTTAAATACTTTGGTACTTTCCACTGATTTACATATCCCAAACTGTCACTTTCAAATAAATCATCAATAGTACCGTTAGATGTATTCAGTTTCCAATTTGGGTTGGTCATTACCTGCATATACCAATGTACTACCTTACTATCTTTGTAGTTGGTACTTTGTCCCCTAACTATATTATTAAAAGCACCTGACGCACTGTCACCGCTACCTTCACTAATGTACTCTGTCATGTATAACTGTTTGCCGCTGTAAAGACTGTTTAAACTGTCTTTATTCAAAGGGCTTTCAATAAGTGTGTCTTGTTCCTCTAAATCACATTTCACACTGATTTGGTTATACACATCACTTATAGTAATGTTAGTGTCATTTGCCGCAAATGTATCTTTATTAATATTGATAACATTTGGAATAATTGATACTATTGCCTTACTGCGTAAGTTGTACCATGTTCTCCTTTGATTCTTTATTGTGTCCCAATCAAAGATATAAAAGTTATCACCCCATTGGATAATATGCAGATTTAAGTATCTTAGCATGGTTTCTAATATGTCTTTCTGTGTCCAAATATCATCTGCATCTTTGCCATACATTACCATTTCTGAAATACTTAAATCATCAAATATATAGTTTGTTCTGTTACTTGTTAATCCTCTACTTATATCATAATAGATATTCTTATCAGTTGGTAGTATAGTAGATATTATATCCATAAATGATATATTATCCGCTGTTGCTTTCTTAGTATCATAGTCATTAACAGTAACATTCTTATAATTAAAATAGTCTAAGGTACAAAGATAATCCACCGCTGTTAAACTAAATTCATCTAATCCTATAAATGGTTGGTTAAAAGAGTTTGGTTCAACATAACCCCAAAAAAGAATATTATTACCTTTACTAATGGTAATTTCTATATCTCTTGCATTATAAGAAAACAGTTCAGTACCTAAATAATTCTTGGTAACTAAGTTAATAGTTGCTGACTTTCTTATAATTGGTTCAAATGTATCATCTAATTCTTGTGTTATTACTATTGGTGTATCTCCAAAAAATAAACCATTCTCACCTATAACTAAGTTACCACTACCTTTATTAGTAGTGATAACCATTGTTATAAGTTCATTGTTGTTATTTCTAAATTGTCCTTGTATTGTCATTTTATACCCGTAATTTTACCCGTCTTTGCTACTGTCTTAGAATAGTTTTTCATACTACCGTATAAGTCACTACCTTTTAGTTTCCATGTAATTGTACTGTAACTATCTTTAAATCCATTATCTAAGACATCAAACAAATTAGACTGCTGTCTTTTATTGATTATCATTTCACCGCTGTTAAGTCTTGCTAATACCTTATCACCGTATGGACTGCCACCGCCAACTATACCACCTTCTGCAAACTTTGGTAAACTTGCAAAGATACTTCCAATAGTTGCGGCCACTGTTGCCCATGCTGCTAAGTTTGCAGGAAAAGGTAAAGCAAACGCACTTGATGCACCTTTTGCCAATGCTTCAGCATTCATGGCTGCAATGGTACTAACTGCGTTGGCTAAGATAGCGGCTGTATTTACTCCAAACTGTGCTATCTGTGCTTCTGTGCTATTACCTAAAGCACCCATCACATTATTAACACCATCTAATATGTCAGTATAATATCCCCATGCTGTTGCATTATCTTCTAACGCTTTCTTTTGGTCTACCAAATTCTTGGCTGTAGTACCTAAGTCTATTTGGTTAGTTGTTAGGTTCATTATTTCATCATTAACCGCTTTGTATGCTTCTGTACCTTGCAATCCCAAATCTGCATACTCTTGTTTAATCTCCCTAAGTTGGTTAATAAGATTATCATTAAAAGCCATTTGTGACTCAATATCACTTATTACATCATTATCTCTGCCTACAAATGAATCAAAGGTACTTACATTCTGTGTTCTCTGTAAACTGTCATACTTTTCTTTAATCTTAGCAAATTCTTTGCTGACATCACTATCATTAAATGAAATGGTTGCAGGTATCACTTGTTTTTCTAAATACTTAGTTGGTAGTACCTTTTCTTTCTTTGGTGTAGTCTTAGTAGTTCCACCGCTTTTAGTAGTACCACCGCTCTTTAAATATGGTACACTGCTTTCTTCTTTAATAGCATTAACTACCAAACCAATCTGTTTATTTACTCCGTTAATTTGGTTGTCTATTGCTTGTACTACTTTGTTATTAGTTGCATCAGTACCACTATAAAGATTTGCACCTGCTTCTGAAAATCTCCATTTACCATCACTGCCAACACTTCCGTACCTACTGCTTCTAAATGTGCTGTCTAATATCTCATCACCTGCTTTTGCACTTCTTCCACTTCTTGCAGCGTCTAACTTAATATCTTTTACTGTCTTATCACGCTTATCTATTAACTCTATTTGTTTTCTGTACAGTTCCGTTAATTGGGTAAGTCTTGCAGCTGCTTTTGCTCTCTTTACAAAGGCTTGTACAACAGCGTCAGTATTACCGTTAAATACTCTTTCTGCATCACCTACATTATTAACGCTTAATTGTAATTCATCTAACTTACTTTTATTTTGTTCAATCCATTTATTTTTTTGATGTACGGATGATAAGGTTTTCCATTCATTTGCTAACTGTGTGTACTTAGTCATTAGATTTGCATAAGTATCTATTAGCGTTGTATTATATTGGCTCTGAGTTTCTGCACCTTCTTTTGTTGCTTTTGTTAAGTCCTCTTGTGCGTTTGTGGATTTATTAGTAACCATTGCATAGGTAGTAAGTGCGCCAACTCCTAAAATAAGTAATCCCGTGAAATCTCCAAACATGGCTTTACCAATGGCTTTAGCCCTATTCCATGCGTTCTGTGCCGTTGTATTGGCTACTGTTGCCACTGTATTAACCTTAGTAGCGGTAGAGTTTGCAGCCGTTGCCACTGTATCAGCGTTAGTGGTTTGGACTGTTGCCGCCAATCTAATTTGTTTAATACGCTGCATTAATGCGCTATCTTTATTTAAAGTGTTGGCTAATGCTTGTACACCGTTCAATATACTTAATGCTCCCTGCACCTTTAAAATGGCTTGTTCTACTTGTTTGTTCTCAGTGCCAAATAAAGCCATTGCACCCGTTGCAATACTTGTAGCGGCTGCAATACCTTGAATACCTTGTATTGCTGCATCCAATTTAAAGGTATCACTTGAAAACCTTTTAGTTGCGTCTGCTGCGTCCGCTATAGCGTCTTTTATTTGTCCTGCTTTCTGTGCTATCTTAGTAAATTGGTCAGTATTTGCCAAACCGTCAAAGTTCATTTTAGCCATTAACTGCTGCAAATCCCTTAACTGTCTTTTAAGTGGTGCGCTGCTTTTAGTTATTCTTTCAAACTGTGCGTCTATTTTATTAATATTGCTTCCAGCCTTACCAACTTCTTTTAGTTCAGTTTGTACGTTTTTAATTGTTCTACTTAAATCATCCTTACCCGTTAATCTAACTACATAATCAGTGTTTGCCATTGTCTTTCATTTTTGTTAAATAGGCTGTAGCCTTTTTATTCAGTCTTTCAATATCTTCTTTAGATATCTTAGTATCTTCAATATCTTCTTTATTATCTTCATCCCAATAGAATTTAGTTATATCATTAAAAGATAGTTTCTTTCTTGTGTTGGTTTGGGCTATCATGTAACTAATTAACCTTGCTTGTTCCCATGAATCTTTAAAAGAATAATATCTATATTTAAGTGCTGCGTTTATCTCATACCATTGCATTTCATCTAAAACATAGTCAGGATTAAATCCTAACTGCATTACTAAAATTGCATATAGTTCTGATACACTTAACTTTTTTTTTCTTCACTTGAATCTTCATTCATAAAGATATTATCTTTCTTTTGCTGTTCATTGATAACATTTGTTATCTCTGTATAAAGTTTTGGGTTTCTGTCTAACTCATCTATAAACTCATCCCAATCTAATACTTTATCTTTATTACTTGCTAAGATAATTGAATAAAAGAAAATATAGTTATCTAACAAAGTTTCAATCTTAAAAGGTTTGTTTGTTATTTGCTCAAATATAAATAATGCTCTTAATGTATATCTTACTTTATATTCTTTTCCGTTTATAGTAATCATAATTCTAACTGTAATTTAAGTGTTTTTATTTAAAAAAAGGTGGTAATAAATACCACCTTTATCTTATTAGGCTGTAACCTTTGTCAATGCTCCTACACCTTGAAATTGTACGCTATATGTGGCATACTCTCCATTTGGTGCATTAAGTGAAAGATTAGTAATAACTACTTTACCGCTGTACTTTGGTACGCTTGGTGTCCATCCGTCTGTTGGCACATCAGTAGATGTTTCTGACTTTTTGCTAAATACTGCATCTATTGGGGTTTTAGCAATCATCAAATCAAACAAATCATCAAAGTTATCACCTTTTCCATCTACACTGTAAAGGTTCTCACTTGTGGCATTCCATGAAAGTATAGATACTTCACTGCTTGCCCAATCTCCTCCACCTTCATCTTTATTACTTGTATCTGTAGTTTCACCGTTTATCTCTAACGTGTGATTAGTTGCGTAAGCAATACTTTTGCTATCTACAAAAAGCATTAAATCACCACCTTTGATTTTACTCATAATATAATTTAGTTTTTAATTGGTTATTTTAAATAAATATCAACATATAATCTTTGTATATATGTATCATCACTATAATCTTCTGAAATATTAGTTATCTGTATATCATCTATTATTTCAGTTTCTTTATTAATAATAGTATCTGCTACTACATCTGCAATCTCTATAGATTCATCATATTTTTGTGAAAGTATTACAATCTCCAAAGATACTATTTCATCATCAATATCTTTATTACCTATTTGTCTGTAATTACTCCGTCTGTAAACTAAAAACGGAAATGTTGTACCTTCATTTGCTACTAATGGAAATATTTTATTTTCAATTAAGTTAGTAACTGCTTCACTATTATTAAGAATCTGTTTAAACTCCTTACCTACTCTAAAATTCTTCATAGTTTTTCAAGTGCTCTATTAATTGATTCTATAATAGCATTATTTACCGTGTTTTCACTTGCTTCTCTTGCATTCTTAAAAAAGTGTGTTGCTGTCATTCTACCACGGTAGTTAGATTTGCCCGTATTCTTTTGTTTCCTACCTTTTGATATATTACTATGACTTGTTTGTTTTATATATCTGTCAGTAGTTCCCTTTTCAAAGAATTTCATTCTAAAGTCTTTCATTATGCTAACCCTTACCTCTGTGTATGCTTTTTCACCTTTGACTGTTATACCGTCATAAAATGGTGCTTTAATATATTTACTTGTATGGTTAGCCGCTTCTCCTACAGCGTTTTTAAAGAAAGACTTTGCAGTCCCTTGCAATACCTTAGCACCTCTGTATATTGCTTTATATAGAATATTATTCTTTACTTGTTCATCACTTAACTTATTCAGTATATTATCAATACCGTTAGAATCTATTTCAATCATTTATTAACTCCGTTCTTACTTCTAATTCCATCCTCTTTTTATTTGGTGTAATATCTAATACTTTGTAGTATTTGCCATTCCATTGGATTTTATCAAAATCAGTTATTTCTATGTAATCCCTTACTAAGAAAGATTTTTGATAAGGATAGACAATCTCATTATTAGATAACTGTCTGCTTCCACCGCTTTCTAATACCCTTGCACGGGTTATATACTTTAATTCAAATTCCGTGGTCTGTTCTCCGTATTCATTCACGGTTACTATTGGGGTATATATATTAATTGATTCATTTAAAGTACCTGCTATCATTAAAAAGTCCCTCCATTATCATATTTTTTACTGTAATCTTTATATAAGTCTAAAAGGTATGAATAACTTAACGGTACTTCTGTAGCATTACTAAAAGAAATAGATTCACGCTGCATGTACATATTTCCAACTAAAAGCAAAATTGCATGCAGTAACGGGGAGGGTAGTCCACCGTTACCGTCTTGCAATTCACTTAAATTACAGTCAATATGCTTAGATACTGCATTCTCTGCCACATCTTCAAGTAACATTAAATACTCATCATCATCTTTAAAGAAAGAATCTATATTTAAATGCTTCTTTATTGTTTCTAAATTAATATACATATTGACAATATTTTAGTTTAGTTATTAGGCTACAGTTGCTACAGCAATAGTATTTGGTCTAAGTACCTTTGCATCAAAGTAAGCGTTAACTACCAATCTTACTTGTCCATCAGCGGCTTTAGTATATGGGTCTACTGTCAAATCAATAGCACCCCATTGGCCAATGCAAAGGTTAGAGAAATCACCATAGGCTATATTCTTACCGCTAATGTGACTTGTATTAAATGCCTTAGTACCATCTACTCCACCATTCTCAAACACCATACCAGTGTTATTAGTACCTTTTATCATACCTCTAAGAGCGGCTTTTGCTTTGTTTGACATAACATAAACGCACTCTCCATTTACATTAGCGTCTTCTACATCTGATTCCAAAATACAAATATCTTCATAATCTGCTACGCTTGTAAGTGCGCTACTTGAATAGAAAATACCTGCGGGCTGTGTTGCAGTTCCTTCTGCACTACCTAAGATAGTAGATTCAAGTTTACTATTAACTGCGTTAATAATATCATTCTTAATCATGTTCTCAGCGTCAAGAGAATCTTGTATCAAAAACTGCTTAGATACGTCAACATAACAAGTAAGACGCTTAGGCTGTAACTTCACATTTCCAAATGTTGGTGCGCCATCTTTTGCGCTTGCTACTTCACCTTCCCATGTAACATTTGCGCCATTCATAACGGGTACTTGTACATCTCCCGTAAGACCGCCTAAAAACTTAGCACCTGCACTAATAAGTACGTTTTTGGCTCTAAGTGGCTCTAAGATATTAGTGAAATCTGTTTCTACTACATCTTCACCCTCTGCTGCTACTGTAATAGTTGCACGGTTTTCTACGGGCAACTGAATTTGTCCACCATAGGAAAGACCTGCTTTTCTCATTTCCTCTGCACCCTTAGAAATTACTGCGTTTGCTGATTCATCTAACTGTCTGTTATTTGCTACGTCATTAATTGCTTTAATAAGTCTAAATTCTTTCATTACTGTATTAGTTTTTAATGTTTGATTATTTTCTACTGTTGAAAGTTCTTTGTCTAACTTTCTCATTTCTTTATTTAAATCTTCTATTTCTTGTTTAATCTGATTAATTTCTGTTTGCTCCGCTTCATTGAAATCTCTAATTTCCACTTTGCACTGCTCACAAATTTCTTTAGTTCTCTTAATTAGTTGTGCTTTCTTATCTGCTATCTCTAAACTGTTCATAGGCTTTCAATTTCCTTTATTATTAGATTCATTTTATTATCTATTTCCTCACTTTGTGCTTTTACCTCTGAATACCTATTACTGCATGTTGTACTGTTATATGCAGGTTGAAAAACGGGGGACACATCAAACAGTTTATCTATTTTATAAATATCTCTATATATAGTATCTCCCTTTTTGTACCATCTTTCAGCGTCTTTGTCTTTACTGACAGTAAAGGCAAAACTTGACTGTGTTAAATCACCCCTTTGCAAATACTCTAAAAGTTCATCACCTAAAGCTGTTTTTGGTGCTTCAAACTCATATAACAGTCCATTATCATCTACTGATAATTTTAAACTACCTTCACCGTTCTTTGAGCGTGCTAATACTTTATTATCATCATGGTTAAACTTTGCAAACACATCTGAGTTTTTAATGGTATCTTCTGTAATTGCTCCACGGTGTATAATCTCAATCCATCCAATATTTTGGCTTTCAGTCTCAAAAACTGCACCATATCCCTTAACGGTTCTGTCTTGTGTTGAAAAGTCCCCGTTATACTGTCTAATTTCCTTCATAAATATAAATATCTGTTTAGTTTAAAAAATTTATGTTTCATCAATGGTAAGACCTAAATTAAATCTTATATTATCAACTTGTAGATTATGTAACATTTCATCCGCTGTTAATTGACGGTCATATACTCTAATAGCGTATATTTTACCATTAAAGTAGTTACCACCACCCCAATTTCTACGCCCTATATAGGTTGCAGCGGTATTGTTATAATATGTTGCTGTACTTGTTCCTACAGTATTTAAGTCAAATAGTTTATTAGTATTATTAAAACTAAATACATGGTTTTTACTTAGTGTATTTGTTACAGTTGCTTTCTTTTGATTCTGCATAAATAAAATTTCACTTGCACTAACTAAATAAACCGCTAAATGGCTGTTATATCTATCACCGCTTATAATTATAAAAGTACTATGTCTTGTTGAATAATAAGCCGCTTCTACTGTACAGTTACTTGTAGTTGGTAAAATAACATTACTTGTCATATAATCTTTTTGACTATAGTTAAACTGCCAACAATTATCTAAAGCTGTTGCACCATGATTAGTAAATACAATTCCACCTACTAAGTCAGTCCATGCACCTTCATTAGGCCCTTTATTAATACCATCTAATTGGAAAATTAAACCGTTTTGTATGTATTGGTATTTATTCTCCCATACTAAGCCATTACCCAAATATAAACTTTGTACCTGCTTATCACCTAACTTTGCATCTACTATTTGTTTATTTCCACCTAAATAAATCATTCTGTTACCTCCTCCACAATTATATAAAGTGTATTATTATCTGTTTCCGTTGGTAATTCCTCAACAACTGATAACTTAATATCTCCTAACTGTGTTTTATATGCTTCCAAATCAGCAATTAAAGCGTCTGTAGTGTCCTCAAAATTAGATAAGGTAGTGTTTACTGTCTGCGTTGCTGTTGTTGCGCTCTGTGCTGCACTATTGGCACTTGATGCAGCGGTATTTGCTGCTGTTGTTGCTGATTCAGCGTTACTAATGGCTGTTTGGGTATCACTAATTAAAGTGGCTGTATCACTTTCAACATCAGTAATTCTATTATCATAATTAGATAAAGTGGTAGTTACTTGCTGTTGTGTCTGTGTAATACTGTCTGCTGCTGTGTTTGCTCTTGTAGTGGCTTGTT
>OCTX012279360.1_pt1 | contig 12266 bp, 7 predicted proteins | sample 1539691 | NCBI WGS metagenome assembly OCTX01 (sample SAMN02144231, study PRJEB22623) | gut metagenome | biome: sheep rumen | host: Ovis aries | place: New Zealand
AAAGATCGTGATGGGGAGGTTGATCAGGGAGGCGACGCCGTAATCGATCAGGACTCCCTTGATCAGGTCGACGAGCTGCTGGCCGGTCAGGGGCCAGCTGACCTTGGTGGCGCCGGTGTGGGCGTACTTCAGATGCAGGACTGCCATGATGCCGTAGCCGATGATCAGACGCAGGATAAAGGCGATGACCAGGGGGGCGGCGAAGCGGAGGCCCTCGAAGAACCAGGCGGACCGGCTCTCCCTGTCTGCCCTGCGGACGCAGTAGCGGTAGTAGAGGACGATCAGGACCGTGGTCACATAGACCGGAGCGATGGACTCGGCGCTGGAGATCACGGGGGTCAGCAGGATGCCTGCCGCAAGGCTGGTTTTCGCCAGGGCAGGGAGGCCGCCGGTCCCTGTTTTTCTGCCGGCCCCTGCTTTTCTGCCGGCCTCTGCTTTCCTGCCGGTCCCGGCGGGCTGCCGGGCGGCCTGGGCACTGCCGCTGCCTCTGACAGCCTCCGCCAGCGGACTTTCCGGAACGCACAGAAGCCACAGGATCAGGGCGAAGGTGCAAAAGAAGTCGCCGGGCACGATCAGGGTGCCGCCGCAGGTGAACTCCCAGATCTCACAGATGATGGGAAAGGTGATAAAGGAGCAGGAGGCGATGGTGTAGAGCAGGACCCGGTCCTTTTTGCCATTGATGGCGTAGAGGATGCAGGAAAAGGCGGTTCCTGCCAGCATCAGAAAGCAGACGCTGAGAAACTTGTCCAGGAAGGGGACACAGGACCCGAAGGAAAAGAGCTTTTTCCAGAGGACGGCGCCCCAGCGGAGCTCCTGCAGCCAGACGGTATCGTTCACATAGAGCGGAGTCGCAAGGTCGTCCGCTCCCACGGTCCGGTTGAGCATGGAGAACCCGTAAGAGCCGAAGGTATAAAAGAGCAGGGGGATCCAGAAGGCCCTCCTGCCGGCAATTTTTTCCTGAAATTCCTTTACAAGTGTATGCATAACATTTACCTCTGTCGATGCGGAAGGTTGGGGGCGGCAGGGATCCGGGGAAAAGCTCCGGCCATGAAAAAAGGGAGCGGGCCCGGAAAAGAGCGGCCCCGGAATAGGGGCTGTGCGCGGTTCAGAGTCTGGAGATCACGACCCCCAGAATGATGATGGCGACGCCGAGCGCCTTCCGGGCCGATACCTTCTCCTTGAGGATCAGGGCTCCCATGACAAAGACCCAGACAAAGCTGGTAGCTGTGATGCAGGGCATGACAGAGAGCGGCACGTAGCGCAGGGCCACCTGGTTGACGGCGAGGGTGAGAAAGAGCAGGCCGTAGGAGACGATGACGCGGATATTCAGGAATTTGCTGAAAAAACCCTTGTCCCCGGTCGTGTTGGCCTGGGTCTTGAGCAGGATCTGGCTCAGGGCCGTGATAAAGGCGCCGATGATGGCCGCGGCGTAGCAGATCTGCGGGGTGAGAAAGCTTGAGTTCATAGTATGGATGGTACTCCTTTTCTGGCAGAGTTCCGGTTCGGGGATTGTCTGGCAGGAGGCTGTTCTGCCGGGGGATCAGACCGGGACAGCGTTTTGACAGGATCCTGATTTGAAAGGGCGTGAACGGCAGCGACAGGACAGCTGGTCAGGGATTCTTGTGGAGGGAATCTTTTTCGAGAAGATTCTTTTCCAGGGAATCCTATTCAAGAGGGCCGTTTTCCGGAGGAGTTTCCGGAGACGGGTCCTCCCTGCGGTCATCCGAGACGCTGATCACCATGCCCAGGGAGATCACGGCGATCCCGATGATCTGTTTGAGGGTGATGGTCTCGTGGAAGATCAGAACGGACCAGACAAAGAGCAGGATGTAGCTGAAGCCCCGCCGCAGATAGGCGGTCGTCAGCGGGATCCGCTCCAGGATGAGCTGCCAGCAGACCGCATAAATGCCCAGGATGACGACGGCCAGGCCGAACCAGAAAAAGTATCCGGCGGAAAAGGTCTCGTAGCGCTGGGAGCCGATCTTGAGACAGGGAGAGGTCAGACTCTCCATGAAAACTGCAAAGGCGGCGAGCAGAAAGACGTTGCGCCGCTTGTCGAGAAAGTTTTTAAGCAAGTGTATTACCTCTTTTTGAGGGGGTGTTCCCCGGGGGCATCTTCGGATGCGGGAGAAGCTCCGTCCAGGGAATCATTTTCAGATGCGGGAGAGGCTCCGTTCCCCGGGATCATTTTCAGATGCGGAAGAGGATCCGTCCCGGGGGTATTTCCGGACATTACTCCCAGATGGGCTCCCGGATGCTGCCGTCGGGCGCCTGGATCTCTATGCGCAGGGTCCTGCGCACGGTCTCCATATTGGCCATGAGGGCCTCCCGGGTCGGACCGGAGACGATGACGGCAAGGCGGGAGGTCTTGTCGGTCGCTCCCTCGTGGTTTTCCAGACCCGTATGCAGCTTTTCGAGCTGGTTGCGGTGGACAAAGGGCAGGGCGCAGACCTCCCTGATTCCGTCCGCGCGGACCACGCGGCCGATGGGGAGGTAAAAGGCCATATAGCCGCAGAACTGAAGCTGCGGGCGGATGTCCGGCATCTCCTTCTGCTGTCCCAGGGCCAGGTTGATGAGGAAGTCCTCGGTATTGAGCCCGCTCGACAGGTGGATGAGGTCGGAGGAGATAAAGACGCCGCCTCCGCGGGCAGCGGTCTCGATCAGATAGACCTCATCGCCCTCCATGATGTATTCGCTGTGGGTGATGCCCTGGCGCAGGCCGAAGCCGCGGATGATCCTCTCGTCGAGGGCCAGGACCTTGTCCCGCAGGGCATCATCGGCCGTGGTCGGGAAGATGCGGCTCTTGGCGGCAAAGGCGTCGGGAATGTCAAAATAGAGGGTGTCTCCGATGCAGAGCGTGTGGTATTCGTAGTTCAGGACCAGGGATTCCACGACAAACTCGCGGCCGGTGGCAAACTGCTCGACGATCACATGGTGATTGCCGGACCAGCGGGCTGCCTCCGCGTATTTCTCCCGGATCTCCTCCTCGCAGGAGCAGACCTGGACACCGCGGCTGCCCTGGGTATCCAGGGGCTTGATGATGACCCGGACCGCAGGGGTGCCGGTTCCGCGGGGGCCCTCCGCGCCTTCTGCGGAAGCGGCCGGATCCGGGGCGGACCCTGCCGCGGCTCTTCCGGCACAGAGTTCCTTATAAAAGGCGACCGCCTCTTCCACGGAGGAGACGGTCCTGTTTTTCAGCTCGGGGATTCCGAGCTCAGCCAGCCGGGTCCTCATGCGGCTCTTGTCCGTAAAGAGAAGCCCGGTCTCGATGCCGATCCCGGGAAGGCCCATTTTTTCCGCGACATAAGCGACGCTGCGGACGGCAATATCGGTCTGGTCGGTGATGACTCCGTCGATCTCCTGCTCCCTGGCGTAGGCCAGGATGGCCTCCTCATCGCGGACATCGACGATGAGCCGGTCCGTGATATAGGGCTCGAAGGCGGCGGAGATGACCGGCGCGGCCAAAAGGACATCACAGGACTCCGCGGCCTTCTGCACCAGGGGCAGCTGAAAGTCCCCGGCGCCTATGATGAGCAGCTTTTTCCTGCTGTTATGTGTGGGCATAGATGGCTCCTTATTGGGTATTAGCTGTTAGTTCTTTTTCTGGAAATGTGCGAAAAAAGCTAAAAGCTAATGGCTAAAAGCTAACAGCTACCTTTCATCCTCCCCCAGATTGATCTTTTCCCTGATCACGAACTGGGGGGAGTTGTTGAGTGAAATGTAGATCCTGCCGATGTATTCCCCGATCAGGCCCAGCATGAACATGATCATGCCGGTGGAGAAGAGGAGGACGGCCATGGTGGAGGAGTATCCCAGCGGGATGGCGGGATTGAGGAGCTTGCGGATGACGGTCCGCAGGCCCATGAGGACGCCCAGGATGGCCCAGAGGACGCCGATCCCCGTCGCCAGGCGGAGGGGCTTGACCGAGAAGGCGGTGAAGCTGTTCATCCAGAGCGAGAAGGACTTGCGGAAGCTGTAGTGGCCCACGCCGATGGTCCGGACCCGCTCCTCCATGTCCACATTGATGACGCGCCGGGTGGCGCGCAGCATGAGGCCGGACAGGTAGGGGTAGGGGTTGGTGTATTTGATGACTTCATCCTTGACGAATTTTTTCATCACGGAGAAGTTGGAGAATTTGAGGTTGGGGTCCTTGCCCAGAAGCCAGGTGGCGACGCGGTCATTGACGGCGGAGCCGAAGTTCTTGAAGGCGGACTGGGTCTTTTTGCGGTAGCGGGCGATGGCGACATCGTAGTTGCCGTTGAGCAGGGGGTCCATCAGGTCCCAGAGCCGGTCCGCCGGACACTGCTGGTCGTCGTCGATGAAGACGACGTAGTCGCCTTTGGCGTAGTGGCAGCCGCACATCAGAGCGTTGTGGCGGCCTCCGTTCTTGGCCAGGTCGATGACGGCGACTTTGGGGTCCCTGGCGGCGATCTCCCTGAGGACGCCCAGGACATTGTCGGGGGAGCAGTCGTTGACGGCCACGACCTGGTAGTCGAAGCCGGGCCTTTGGCCGACGACCTCGCGGATCTCGTCGATCACGAGCCCCACCGAGCCCTCGCTGGCGTAGCAGGGGATGATAAAGGATATCAGCTTTTTTGATGCTGTGCTATTATTCATGTTCTTTAAAATACTCCATGGCAGTGCGGATGACGCGCTGCTGGTCTTCGGGTGTCAGGCCGTAGTAGAGGGGCAGGCGGACCAGGCGGTCGCTCTCGCCGGTGGTCCAGCGGTCCTCCCCGTGAAAGCGTCCGAACCGGAGGCCGGCGGGAGCGGAGTGCAGGGGGATGTAGTGGAAGACCGCGACGATGTCCCTGTCCTTGAGATACTGGATGAAGGCGGTGCGGTCGGCCAGGTCCCGGAGCTTGATGTAGTACATGTGGGCGTTGTGGACGCAGCCTTCGGGGACGAAGGGAACCTGGATCCTTCCGGACGCGGCCAGGGGGGCAAAGGCCTCCGAATAGGTCTTCCAGATGGCCAGGCGGTCGTTGTTGATCCGGTCCGCCTCCAGGAGCTGGGCCCAGAGGTAGGCCGCGTTCATGTCGCTGGGCAGGTAGCTGCTGCCGTAGTCGACCCATGTATATTTGTCCACCTGTCCCCGGAAGAAACGGGCCCGGTTGGTGCCCTTTTCCCGCAGGATCTCGGCGGCGTCATTGTTTTCGGGGTCGCGGATGATGAGCGCCCCGCCCTCTCCCATGGAGTAGTTTTTGGTCTCGTGGAAGGAGTAGCAGCCGAAGTCGCCGATCGTGCCCAGGGCCCGGCCCTTGTAGGTGGACATGACGCCCTGCGCCGCGTCCTCAATGACCTTGAGTCCGTGCCTGGCGGCGATGTCCATGATGGTATCCATTTCACAGGCGACGCCGGCATAGTGCACGGCCATGATCGCCCGGGTCCTGTCGGTGATGGCCTCCTCGATCTTTTTTTCATCGATGTTCATGGTGTCCGGGCGGACATCCACGAAGACCGGGGTCGCGCCGGTCAGGACGATGGCTGTGGCCGTGCTGGAGAAGGTGAAGCTGGGGACGATGACTTCGTCGCCGGCCTTCAGCCCGCACAGGAGCGTGGCCATCTCCAGGGCGGTCGTTCCGCTGGTGGTCAGCAGCGCCTTCTGGGCGCCGAACCGCTCCTCCAGAAAGGCATGGCATTTTTTGGTAAACTGCCCGTCTCCGCAGATCTTATGGGCATCAATGGCATCTTTGACAAAATCGAGTTCAGTTCCAACAAAGGGCGGAACGTTAAAAGGTATCATAGGCTCTCCTGTATATATGAACAGTTACATTGTTACGCTTGAGATGATCAGCTCTCATTATACTATCATCCGCCGAATATCTCCACTCACACCGGCGTTTTTTTAAGAAAACAGAGGGCAGAGGCATATCACTCTCAAAAAGTTGTGGTATACTGATAAATGGACCAGTTTATCTAAGCGGGGAAAGCTGCGGGGCAGTCCGCCCGCAGGTCCTGATGTATCGTGGATCCGGGAAGGAGAAAAGACAGACAATTGGAGAAAAAAGAGACTCGGAGGGATAATCTGATCCTGATCGGAATGCCCGCATCGGGAAAAAGCACGGTCGGCGTGATCCTGTCCAAGATCATCGGTTATGACTTTATAGATACAGATCTCCTGATCCAGAAGAGCGAGCATATGACGCTTTCGCAGATCATCGAGGCCAGGGGAGTGGACGGGTTTCTGGAGATCGAAAACCGGGTCAATGCCTCGGTCCAGGCCTCCAGGTGTGTGATCGCGACCGGCGGCAGTGCTGTCTACGGTCAGGAGGCCATGCTGCATCTGCGGGAGATCGGAGCTGTGATCTATCTGCAGGTGGATTATGAGGTGATCCGAAAACGCCTGCGCAATATACGGCAGCGGGGGGTCGTGCTCCGGGAGGGACAGACGCTGCGCGAGCTGTATGAGGAACGGTGTGCCCTTTATGAAAAATATGCAGACCTGATCGTCCGGGAGGGGAGCGGCGAGATCGAGGATGTCGTGGCCCGGATCATCCGGACGCTCAGAGTCTGAGGCGGGACTGTCCGGGGAGGGCAGGCCTGTGGCAGTGACGAAATTCTTCCGGCCTGTCTCCGCTTCGGGCGCAGGAGGACGGAAGGTTACGGAGAGACTGGAACAGACATAAAGCCTGCGCGCCGGAGTGTTCTGACGGACGGCACGGGGTCCTGTGATCGCATTGGAGAAACCCTTGCGGGCTTTCTCCTCGCGCTGTTTGGAAAGGGTGGAAAAGATGAATTTTGAAAAAGGGAAAAGGGAACAGAGACCGGGTTGTGTGGTCGGAATCGGTTCATCGGCGGGCGGACTGGAGGCGCTGCAGCAATTCCTGACATTTCTGCCTACGGACACCGGTATGGCTTTTGTAGTCATTCAGCACCTCTCGCCCGATCACAGAAGCCTGCTCGCGGATATCCTCGGGAAATATACCGCCATGCCTGTGCTCGAGGCCAAGGACGGCATGCATGTGCGCAAGAACACGGTCTACATGCTTCCTCCCAAATACAATATGGAGATCGAGCAGGATGTGCTGCATCTGCAGGAGTACAACCACCAGCACATCAACCATCCCATTGATATCTTTTTCCGGTCTCTGGCCAAGACCTATGAGAACCGGGCGGTCGCCATCATTCTGTCAGGAACGGGATCGGACGGGACAAACGGGATCCGGTCGATCAAGGACCGGAACGGCCTGATCATCGTCCAGTCGCCGGAGAGCGCCAAGTTTGACGGCATGCCCCGGAGCGCGATCGCGACCGGCTTCGCGGACCTGATCCTGAACCCGGACAGCATCGCCCGCGAGATGGCCCATATCTCCCGGTCGATCGCGGACGCGGGCCGGCGCCTGCAGCTCTCGGACGGGGACCTCATGTCCCAGGTCTTCAGCATACTGAAGAAAGTCACAAACATAAACTATTCCTATTACAAGCAGACGACCGTCCTGCGCAGGATCGAGCGAAGGATCGTGGTCACCCACAACCGCAACCTGCAGGAATATGTCAACTACATGAACAACAATCCGGAGGAGGTCCGGCTGCTGGCCAAGGAGGTCCTGATCGGAGTCACCTCCTTCTTCCGCGACCCGGATTATTTTGACATTCTCAAGGAGAGGGTCGTCAAGGACCTGCTCAGGAGCCACCGGGCATCGGACCAGATCCGGGTCTGGGTGGCCGGCTGTTCCACAGGTGAGGAGGCCTATTCGATCGCCATCCTCTTCGCGGAGGCCATGGATGAGCTGGGACTGCGCAGGGATGTCAAGATCTTCGCGACGGACCTGGACGGCGATTCCATCAACGTGGCGGCGCGCGGCGTCTACGGCGACAGCATTCTGGAGGATGTCACGGTCACGCGGCTGAGCCGTTTCTTTACCAAAAAGGGCAACCGCTATGTGGTCAATCACGACATCCGCAAGATGATCGTCTTCGCCCAGCACAATGTCTTTCAGGATCCGCCCTTCGGCCGGCTGGACCTGGTCAGCTGCAGAAATCTCCTGATCTATTTCCAGAATATCCTGCAGCGGAATCTCTTTGCCATCTTCCACATGGCCCTCAACGACGGCGGCTATCTCTTCCTGGGCCGGTCGGAGTCGGTCATTGATTACGATGACGTCTTCCGGGTCCTGTGCCCCAACGAGAAGATCTTTGTCCACAACAGCGCGGGACGCACGCCTTCCCACGAGCATATCACCTACTCCCTGCAGGGGATCGAGAGCCAGCTCATGCCCCAGCATTACAAGGGGGACAGCTATGACCAGGATTCCGGATATTCCCCCAGTGAGATGGATACCAGAGCCCTGGAGATCCTCATGCCGGCCTGTGTCCTGGTGAATGAGAAAAATGAGCTCTGCCACTCCTACGGCAAGTGCTCCGACTTCATCACGATCCCGGTCGGAAATGTGACCCTGGATATTTTTTCACTGATCAGAAATGATCTCAAGATCGCGGTCTCCAAGGCTCTGAAGGAGTCGAGGGAGAAGCAGGGCCTGGTCGCCTATGACCGGATCCCGGTGGAGATCAGCAGCCAGCCCGAATATATCTCCCTGGTCGCCCAGCCAATCACGGACCGGATGGGGAGCGACACGGGTGTGACGGCCCTGGCCTTTCTGCGGTCTTCCCAGGAGGCCCAGCAGCCCGTCGACATGAACCACTACGACATTGACACCGCGGCGGCCCAGAGGATCGCGGACCTGGAGAAGGAGCTCCATGTCTCCCAGGACAACCTCAGCCGCACGGTCACGGAGCTGGAGTCCGTCAACGCGGAGCTGCAGGCGGCCAACGAGGAGCTGCTGACCGCCAATGAGGAGCTGCAGAGCTCCAACGAAGAGCTGCAGTCCGTCAACGAGGAGCTCTATACGGTCAACTCGGAATACCAGACCAAGGTCGGCGAGCTGGCCTCCGTCAACGATGATATGGCCAACTTCCTGGCGACGACCCTGGTGGGCATCGTCATGGTGGACAGAAAGCTCAATGTCCGCAAGTTTACCGAGTACATAGCGGATGAATTCAGCGTGGCGGAGCACGATGTCGGCAGGTCACTGCGCTATATCGCCTATCATTTCGCCACGGTCGACCTGATCAAGCTCTGCCACCAGGTCCTGCACACCATGCAGCCCATGGAGATGGCCTGCGCTTCCGTCGCGGGCAAGACCTACCTGGTCCGCATCGCGCCCTACAGGACCCATGGAAAAAAACCGGGAGAGGTCGACAGCCAGGAGACCGGCAGCCATGTGTCCGGCCCTGTCCAGGGCCCCGTCGCTCACGGAAGCGGGCCCGGAGGCCAGAGAAATGCCGCGGACCAGGAAAATCCGGTCGCCGGTGAGGAATATGTCAGCGGCCTGGTCCTGACCTTTATCGACACGACCCAGCAGATCGATGACCAGCAGCAGATCGACGAGATGGCCAAGGCTCTGCGGGCGGCGGTCAAGTCCGGGCAGGAGAAGGAGGCCTTCCTCTCCCACATGAGCCACGATATGCGGACTCCGCTGACGGCCATCAAGGGTCTGGTCCAGCTGTCCCTCAAGGAGGACCTCCCCGAGAATGTGCGGGACAACCTGGAAAAGGTATTTTCATCGACCCACTATCTGACCAGCCTGATCGACGAGGTGCTGGAGACCAGCCGGATCAATGCCGGCAAGGTGGTCAGCGTCGCCACCGCCGTAAGGGAGCGGGAGGTCATCGAGGAGACGGTCGCCATCGTGGCCGAGAAGGCGCGGACGGCCGGCCTGACCCTGCAGACCCGGATCGACGGCTGCGAGAACAGGGTCGTCATGATGGACGCGGAGCATGTGACCCGCATCATCGTCAACCTCCTGGGCAACGCGGTCAAATTCACCAGACCGGGAGGAAGGGTGGACTTCGAGGTCAGCGTCCTCTACACGGATACGCACGCCAGCCACACCTATACCATCCGGGATACCGGGCGGGGCATCAGCGATGCCTTCCAGAAAAAGATGTTCATGCCCTTTGAGCAGGAGATCCCCAATGAGGTGGATCTCAGGGACGGCACCGGCCTGGGCCTGTATATCTGCAGAAACCTGGTCGACCTCCTGGGCGGGACCATCACCTGCCACAGCAAGCTGGGCCGCGGGACGACCTTCATCGTCTCCCTGGAATACGACCTGGCGACACCGGACCAGATCCGCAACCAGAGCCGCCGCAATTCGACGATCGAGGGCCGGATGCTCTACGGCAAAAACATCCTGGTCGCCGAGGACAACACCCTCAACGCCGAGGTCATCATGAAGATCCTGGAGACCCGCGGTGTCCATGCCGAGCTGGCCAGAGACGGCGAGGAGGCGGTCGAGCTCTATGAGAAGAGCGGCCCCTACCATTTCCAGGCCGTCCTCATGGATGTCATGATGCCGATCATGGACGGACACGAGGCGGCGAAGGCCATCCGGGCCTGCGGCCTGCAGGATTCGAAGACGATCCCGATCGTCGGCCTCTCGGCCGATGTGGACCCGGCCAATGAAAAGAAATGCCTGGAGGCCGGCATGAACGCCTGCCTGGGCAAGCCCATCAATACGGCGGACCTCTTCGCCACCCTTTTCAGGGAGATCGAAAAGGCGGAGATGTAAGGGCGGAGCAGCAGCGCTTTCTTCCGGCCTGAGATGTAAGGGCGGAGACGTGGCATGATCCACCTGCCGGGTCGGACCGGGCTGGCAGGTGGATAAAAAACATTGCGCACAATTTTTTGGAATTTTTTATAAATAATTAATAGTCCGGGCTGTCAAGCTGTGCTATTATCCTTGGAACAAACGCAAAGCCCCGAGCTTTTTCTCATGCAGCCTTCCCCATGCAGCCTTTGTGCGTGCGGACCGGCGGCCCTGTGCTCTCGCCCGGGGTCTTGAGTGCCACCGCAGCCCTTGGGCGTGCGGACCGGCGGGGCGGCGCGGAATGGATAGCACAGCGAAAGGATAAACAGCAATGAAAGAAGTAAAGCCATCGCAGAAACCAATGATGTATTACGGGCTGGTCGTCCTGCTCGTCATGATGGTCATCAATGCCTTCATCATGCCCTATATGCAGCGGGCCTCCATCGAGGAGGTGGATTACGGGACCTTCATGAAGATGACCGAGGAAAAACAGATCGAGGAGGTGGAGTTCCGCTCCAGCGACATCCTGTTTACGGACAAGGAGGGCAAGGTCTACTGCACGGGACACATGCAGGATGACCAGCTGGTGGACCGCCTCTATAAGGCCGGAGCAAAATTCGGGAGCGATATCATCCCCGAGACTTCGCCCATGGCGGCCTTTCTTCTCAACTGGGTGCTGCCGATCGCCATCTTTGTCGGGCTCGGCTACTATCTCAATAAAAAGATGATGGACCGGGCCGGCGGGGGAGCCTCCTCCATGATGTTCGGCATGGGCAAGAGCAACGCCAAGGTCTATGTCAAATCGACCGAGGGCATCCGCTTTTCGGATGTCGCCGGCGAAGAGGAGGCCAAGGAGAACCTGATGGAGATCGTGGAGTACCTGCACGATCCCGGAAAATACAAGGAGATCGGAGCGACCATGCCCAAGGGCATCCTTCTGGTCGGCCCTCCCGGAACGGGCAAGACCATGCTGGCCAAGGCGGTTGCCGGCGAGTCCAACGTCCCCTTCTTTTCCATGTCCGGCTCCGAATTCGTGGAGATGTTCGTGGGCATGGGCGCCTCCAAGGTGCGGGACCTCTTTAATCAGGCCCAGGAGAAGGCCCCCTGTATCGTCTTTATCGACGAGATCGACGCCATCGGCAAAAAGCGCGACGGCGGCGTGATCGGCGGAAACGATGAGCGCGAGCAGACCCTGAACCAGCTGCTGACAGAGATGGACGGCTTTGAGGAAAACCTGGGCGTCGTCATTCTGGCCGCCACCAACCGGCCCGAGGCCCTGGACCCCGCCCTGACCAGACCCGGCCGCTTTGACCGCCGGGTGCCCGTGGAGCTCCCCGACCTTCAGGGCAGGATCGACATCCTCAAGGTCCACGCAAAGAAGATCAAGATCGGCGCCGATGTGGACTTTTCCAAGATCGCCCGCATGGCGGCGGGTGCCTCCGGCGCGGAGCTGGCCAATATCGTCAACGAGGCGGCCCTGCGCGCGGTCCGGGACGGCCGGAAATTTGCCACGCAGGCGGACATGGAGGAGAGCATTGAGGTCGTCATCGCCGGCTATCAGAAAAAGAATGCCATCCTCTCCGACAAGGAGAAGCTGATCGTGTCCTACCACGAGGTCGGCCACGCCCTGGTCGCCGCCATGCAGACCCACAGCGCCCCGGTCCAGAAGATCAC
>OCTX012234007.1_pt1 | contig 12261 bp, 9 predicted proteins | sample 1539691 | NCBI WGS metagenome assembly OCTX01 (sample SAMN02144231, study PRJEB22623) | gut metagenome | biome: sheep rumen | host: Ovis aries | place: New Zealand
CTTGTCGCCCTCGGGTATCTCGTAGCATTTCTGCCAGTAGCAGCGTCCCTTCTGTGTGAAGAAGAGCAGCGTGTTGTGCATCGTGGCGGGATAGATATACTCGGTGAAGTCGTTGTCGCGGTGGCGTGCTCCCTTCGAACCCATGCCGCCACGGCCCTGCGCGTGGAACTCAGAGAGTGGTGTGCGCTTGATGTAGCCCATGTGGCTGATGGTGATCACCACGGGGTCGTCGGGATAGAAGTCCTCGGCATTGAACTCGTGGTCGAAGGGTATGATCTCCGTCTTTCGCTCGTCGCCGTATTTCTCTTTCACCTCCAGCAGGTCCTGCTTCATCACCTCCTTGCAACGCTCGGGGTTGTTCAGTATTTCCTCCAGGTCGGCAATGAGTTTCATCAGGTCGTCGTATTCCTGGTGCAACTGGTCGACACGCAGTCCGGTGAGTTGGCTCAGGCGCATGTCGACAATGGCCTTCGACTGCAGTTCGTCCAGTTCGAAGCGTTTCTCCAGGTTGCGCTGTGCGTCGGTGGGCGTCTGGCTCTGGCGGATGATGTGCACCACCTCGTCGATGTTGTTCACGGCGATAATCAATCCCTCCAAGATGTGGGCACGCTCACGAGCCTTGCGCAGGTCGTACTGCGTGCGGCGGATGGTCACGTCGTGACGGTGCTCGATGAAGTAGCGTATGCACTCGCGGAGCGACAGCAGACGGGGGCGCAGACGAACGCCGTCCGGCGTCTTGATGGGCACCAGGGCGATGCTGTTCACCGAGAACGAACTCTGCAGGGCCGTCATCTTGAACAGTTTGTTCAGAATGACGTTGGCATTGGCATCGCGCTTGCAGTCCACCACGATGCGCATACCCTGACGGCCCGACTCGTCGTTGACGTTGGCTATGCCCTCTATCTTGTGCTGTGTAGCCAGGTCGGCGATGTAAGCCACCAGGTCGGCCTTGTTCACACCGTACGGAATCTCGTTGACCACAATCTTGTCGTGGGCCTCGCCGGCCTCTATCTCGGCCTTGGCACGCATCACGATGCGGCCGCGACCGGTCTCGTAGGCTTCCTTCACGCCCTGCAGGCCGTAGATATAGGCTCCCGTGGGGAAGTCCGGTCCGGGTATATACTCCATCAGGCCCTCGGTGTCGATGTCGGGATTGTCGATGAAAGCGCAGCAGCCGTCAATCACCTCACCCAGGTTGTGGGTAGGTATATTGGTGGCCATGCCTACGGCGATACCGTTGCCGCCGTTGACCAGCAGGTTGGGCACCTTCGTAGGCATCACGCTGGGCTCCACCAGCGTATTGTCGAAGTTGGGGTCCATGTCGACCGTTTCCTTGTCGAGGTCGTCCATGATGTGCTCGCCCATCTTCGACAGGCGGCACTCGGTGTAACGCATGGCAGCCGGCGAGTCGCCGTCCACACTGCCGAAGTTACCCTGTCCGTCCACCAGCGTATAGCGCATGTTCCATTCCTGTCCCATGCGCACCAGGGCTCCATATACCGACGAGTCGCCGTGGGGGTGGTACTTACCGAGCACCTCACCGACCACGCGGGCGCACTTCTTGTGTGGCTTGTCGCTGGTATTGCCGATGCCCATCATACCATATAATATACGGCGATGCACGGGTTTAAATCCATCACGAACATCCGGGAGGGCACGAGCCACAATCACCGACATCGAATAGTCGATATACGATGACTTCATCTCCTCCTCGATGTTAATCTTCAAAATTCTGTCGTTGTCAAACGTCTGATCCATCTATCTTATTTACAATTTTACTATTTACAATTTACAATTTATTTTTTTATTGTGCTATTGGGATATTTTCCTATTGGGCTATTTTCCCACATTTTGCGTTTAAGGCCATTTTCAGCCCCGCTGACGCAATTTGACACGTTCGTTTCAGCCTACAAAGGTACTACTTTTCTGTGGAATAAAAAAGGATTTAAGCATTTTTTAACCCTGTTTTATTACATCGGCAACTGTTTCGAAGACTGCCTTACTCCCGAAAGTGCCATACTTTACTGCCGGAGATGCCGTCGGAACAAGTCGAAGATGCCACTTATTATAATTCATTCCGTCATACAGTAATACAGATAATACAGTAGATTTATAAACTTTATATCGCGTACCGCGTATACGCGCGGTACGCGATGGACTTTAAGAAAACTACTGTATTATCTGTATTACTGTATTTTTTAAACGACAACCTAATCCGTTCTATCATTATATAGACAAATGACAGATGACAGATGACAGATGATATTTCTAAAGTATTTCGCGTACCGCGTGAACATAATATTCCGCGCACCCGCTCACGGTACGCGATGAAGTTTTCAAAACCTATGTGTCATCTGTCATCTGTCACAAGAGGCGGTCATCAATTCAAAGAACGCAAGTGCAAAGATACAACATTTTTTGGCGAAATCCAAATTTTTCGCCAACTTTTTTCATAGCACCGCCAACTTTTTTTTCATCGCACCGCCAACTTTTTTCATCGCACCGTCATGTGGAAACAGCCCTGCTTGCGCTCATACTTGATGTAGCAGCGGCCTTGCTGCCGCATATCGTCGAGCACCTCACAGAGCACATACTTCAACGAGTCGTCGCGTACGGTCCTGCGGCGGGGCCCCTCAGGGTCCTCAATGGTCTTATAGCGGTTGTAGCAGATGTCGAAGGTGGTACCATAGAGATGGCACGACTGTTCGGTGGCATTCGTGTTGACACGGCGCAGTTTGACGACATCCTCCTCGGTACGCAGCACGCTGGTCACGATGAGACGGTGCAAAGGGATGCCCTTCACCTGCAGACTGTCGAAGAAGGCCTGTCCGATATCCTGTAGGAGGACAGCCGCACGGGGCACCAGATAGGGTATGCTGCGCTGCAAGGGGTCTACGTAGTAATAGGGCGATGCAGCCATATACACCAGTTCATCCCGGCGTTCCTCGGCATTCTTGCGGTTCTTCACCGGACTGACGCCCCAACGCTGGGCTGCCGGCAACTGCACGTGGTTGCTGTCAGGAAAGGAGCGGTCGTAACTGACCACGCCCCTGATGCGGTGCGGCCGCTGTCCGTCGGCCAGATAGCGCTTCGTCGTCGGGGCCGCCGTACTGTCGGTCTGCTCTGTCGTCGGGGCCGCCGTACTGTCGGTCTGCTCTGTCGTCTGTGCCACCTGTGGCGAACCGATGCCGGGGAAGGCACAGCGCACCAGTGCCAGCACGATCACCACGATGCCCACACCCTCTACATACCGGTGTTTTCGTATTTCTTTCTTCATCATCTCTCCTTTTATATTTTCCACACGCGACTACAGGCGTACGCCGAACGACGTGTTGACGAACCAGTCGTTCAAGTAGCCATTGCTGCTGTTGTGGTGATAGCGGATATTGTTGAACTGACCGTAGGCATTGAAGAAGCAGCGCCCGAAGTTGTAGGTCAGCGACACGCGGGCATCGACACTGAAGGTCAGTCCGCTATTGAAGGTCTGATAGGCCGCTGGCGCCACGCGGATGGACTCGTAATACCATTGGTCCCACTCTTCGTAGGAGATGTCGTCGCTCCAGAACCTGGGGTCTTCCATCATCTCCGGTATGTTGGTCGTATAGCCGTAGGCCCTGATTTTGTTGACAAAGGTCAGCATGGGCATGGCCATCGCGTTGACCAGCAGTCCGCGCGTCGGCACCCAGTTGTAGGCATAGCCGGCGCCGATGCTGCCCTGCCACAGTTTCACCTTGCCCAGTCCTTGCATCAGATAGATCAGGTCGCCATTCGAAGCGTCCGAATAGTCGATACGCGTATAGTTGTACATGAGCCCGGCCATCAGCGAACCGGCCGAGCGCTTCTGTATCACCGACTGGTCGTAGGCTGCGGCATAGGAGAACTTCTTGCCGTTGAAGAAATAATAGCCGTCAGCGAACACCGTTCGCACATGAATGGGGTCCTTCAACTGTGTGTTTTGGTAAGTATCCAAGTCTTCCTGTGAAACACCTTCCAATTCCATATCCAATTTAATGGCCGGGTCGCTATTGTCGAACGAGTGGATGCGCACATTGATGCCATACGAGCCTCCGGTGGCGCCAAAGGTGAAATAACTACCCTTGTCGCCACCCACGTTCACCGTGTAGCCCAGGCCATAGCCCCGGTAGCCGGCCCACAGACCGATATACTGCGAAGGGACGGTCTTCAGCGACGGCTTGGCAGTATAGTCCGTGCCGGCCAGCATGCCCCGTGTCTCCATTGTGAGCATCGTCTGACTTACATTGCCTCGCACAATCAACTGCCAAGGTTTCTGCGGTGCTTCTATGTAGTTCGGGTCCAGGCCTCTGACAGACATAGAGTCGACAAACGTCGTCACCTTCTTGAGAAAAGACAGCAGGCCTCCCTCGGCCCTCGCCTGCCCGCCGACGCCCAGAGCGACGACGAGCAACAAGTACTTAATACCAGAAAACTTCATTTCGGCTGCAAAATTACGAATTTTTATTTGAATGAGTAACTAAAATAATATTAAATTGTGAACTAATTCGGAAATTATTAGTAACTTTGCAGCCTGAAAAGCAAACAAAAGGACAATTATGAACATACTTGAACTGAGTGAACAAGAGATATTGCGCCGCCAGTCGCTCGACGAACTGCGCCGCATGGGCATCAACCCCTACCCCGCTGCCGAATATCCCGTGACGGCCTGGAGTACCGACATCATCCGCGACTTTGTAGACCTGCCCGTCGTCGGCAAGGACGACGATGGCAACGATGTGCGCCAGACGGCCACTCCGGAAAACAGCCGCATGGTGAGCATCGCCGGCCGTATCATGAGCAAGAGTATCATGGGCAAGGCCGGCTTTGCCAAACTGCAGGACTCGAAGGGTCGCATACAGTTGTATATTACACGCGACGACCTGCAAGCCCCCCCCTCCGCCCCCGAGGGGGCCACTAATGCTGGCAAGCCTGGCTTAAAAGGAAATGAAGCCCCCTCGTGGGCAGTAGGGGGGGCATATTACAACATTGTCTTCAAGAAACTGCTCGACCTGGGCGACTTCATCGGTGTGAAAGGCTACGTGTTCCGCACGAAGACCGGCGAAGTCAGCGTTCACGTGCTGGAGATGACCGTGCTGTCGAAGAGTCTGAAGCCGCTGCCCGTGGTCAAGACCGATGCCGACGGCAAGGTGTACGATGCCTTCGACGACCCCGAGTTGCGCTATCGCCAGCGCTATGTCGACCTGGTGGTCAATGCCGGTGTCAAGGAGACGTTCATCAAGCGAGCCACCATCATCCGCACCATGCGCCGCATCCTCGACGAGGCCGGCTATACCGAGGTAGACACCCCCATCCTGCAGAACATTGCCGGCGGTGCCTCGGCCCGTCCGTTCATCACCCACTTCAACGCCCTGAATCAGGACATGTATATGCGCATCGCCACCGAACTCTATCTGAAGCGCCTCATCGTGGGCGGCTTCGAGGGTGTCTACGAGATGGGCAAGAACTTCCGCAACGAGGGCATGGACAAGACCCACAACCCCGAGTTCACCTGCATGGAACTCTACGTCAGTTACAAGGACCTGCTCTGGGGCATGGGCTTCACCGAGAAGATGCTGGAGGAGATCTGTACCGCCGTCAACGGCAAGCCCGAGGTAGAGATTGACGGCAAGACCATCTCTTTCCGTGCGCCCTTCCGCCGCCTGCCCATCCTCGACGCCATCAAGGAGAAGACCGGCTTCGACTGCGACGGCAAGACAGAAGATGAGATCCGCGCCTTCTGCAAGGAGAAAGGCATGGAGGTCGACGAGACCATGGGCAAGGGCAAACTGATAGACGAACTCTTCGGCGAGTTCTGCGAGGGCACCTTCATCCAGCCCACCTTCATCACCGACTACCCCGTGGAGATGTCGCCGCTGACGAAGATGCACCGTTCGAAGCCCGGTCTGACCGAGCGTTTCGAACTGATGGTCAACGGCAAAGAACTGGCCAACGCCTACTCGGAGTTGAACGACCCCATCGACCAGGAGGAGCGCTTCAAGGAGCAGATGCGACTGGCCGACAAGGGCGACGACGAGGCAATGATCATCGACCACGACTTCCTGCGTGCTTTGCAGTACGGCATGCCGCCCACCTTCGGCATCGGCATCGGCATCGACCGTCTGGTGATGCTGCTCACCGGCAAGTTTGCCATCGGCGAGGTGATGCTGTTCCCCCAGATGAAGCCCGAGAAGAAGGCACCGCAGTCGTCTATCCAGGAGTGGGCCGCCATCGGCGTGGCCGAAGACTGGGTCTACGTGCTGCGCAAGGCCGGCTTCTATCTGATTCAGGACATCAAGGACGAGAAGGCCCAGGGTCTGCAGCAGAAGGTCGGCGAGATTGTGAAGAAATACAAACTCGACCTGCAGAAGCCCACAGTCGACGAAGTGGGCCGGTGGATAGAGAAGGCGCAAGCCTAATCCGCAATTCTCCATTCTCAAATCACAAAGATGTTTGACTGCGGAAAGATAGCCATTATCGGCGGCGGCTCATGGGCCACAGCCATAGCCAAGATAGTCGTGCAGCACACGCACCACATCGGGTGGTACATGCGCCGCAACGACCAGATAGACGACTTCCGTCGGCTGGGTCATAACCCCAGTTATCTGACCAGCGTACACTTCAATATCGGCGAGATACAGTTCAACGACGACCTGAACAAGATTGTCGAGGCCTACGACACACTGGTGTTCGTCATTCCTTCGCCCTATCTGAAGAACCATCTCCGCAAACTGAAGACCCGTCTGAAAGACAAGTTCATCGTGACGGCCATCAAGGGTATCGTGCCCGACGAGAACCTCATCTGTACCGAATACTTCCATCAGGTGTTCGACGTGCCCCACGACAACCTGGCCTGCATCGGCGGTCCCAGCCATGCCGAGGAGGTGGCCCTCGAACGCCTCAGTTACCTCACCGTGGGCTGCTCGGACATGGAGAAGGCTCAGGTCTTTGCCGAAGTGCTCAACAGCCAGTTCATCAAGACCAAGACCTCGACCGACGTCATCGGCATCGAATACTCCAGCGTGCTGAAGAATGTCTACGCCATCGCCGCCGGCATCTGCTCTGGACTGAAGTTCGGCGACAACTTCCAGGCTGTGCTCATGTCCAACGCCGTGCAGGAGATGAACCGTTTCCTGCAGAGCGTACACCCCACGGAGCGCAACGTCTACGACTCGGTCTATCTGGGCGACCTGCTGGTGACCGGCTATTCCAATTTTTCGCGCAACCGCGTCTTCGGCACCATGATTGGCAAGGGCTACTCGGTGAAGAGCGCACAGATGGAGATGGAGATGATAGCCGAGGGCTATTTCGGCACGAAGTGCATGAAGGAGATCAACCGCCACTGGCACGTCAACATGCCCATCCTCGATGCCGTGTACAACATTCTCTACGAGCGCATCGCCCCGCAGATAGAAATCAAACTGCTCACCGACTCGTTCCGCTAAACCGCACAGTGGACTTTCATCCCCGCATAAAGGTCAGATATAGTATTCGGCCGCATCGACCAGACCGGCACGCAGGGCGTAGCGCGTAGCCTCGTGCACATTGTTGACGCCCAGTTTGCGAAAGATGTTCTTACGGTGGGTGTTCACCGTGTGGAAACTGGAGAAGCGGCGCTCGGCAATCTCCTTGGTGGTCAGGCCAAGGGCGATGTCTTTCAGAATCTCCGTTTCCGTCTTCGTCAGATGATGGTCTTCGTCCTGCGGCGCGGCCGGCGTCAGCAGAATCTCGGTCATGCGCTGACAGATATAGCGTTTCTGCTGACTGACCAGGAGCAGACACTCGCGAATTTCGCTCAGAGGCGAATCCTTAAGCAGGATGCTGAACTGGTGGCTGATGGCCACCAGACGGCGCACGAAGTCGGGTGTCAGGTCGAAACTGAAGATGATCCATCGTGTCTGGGGGAAACGCTCACAGAGTATTTGCATCTCATCGACATCGTTGATATCGAACAGCGTGTAGTCGAGCACCACGGCACTGTCGGGGTGCTTGCTCAGTTGGAGGAGCAGTTCGGTCTTATCCTCGGTCTGACGGAAGGTCATACTCTCTTGATTAGAGAGCACATACATCATCCCTGCCCGGGTGATGTCTTGAGGGTCTGCTAAGAAAATATTCATATCAGTTGTGTTAAGTCTGTTATTATCCGGTCGGGAAGGGTCCTGCACACGGGACTGTCCGTCCACTGTTCTCCCTCCATCCACACCGTACGGCAACCGGCCTGCCCGGCCGGCAGGATGTCTTTGTCTATCGAGTCGCCCACGACGGTCACCTCACCGGGCTTTAGCGCCAGGGCCTCAACGCCCAGAGTAAAGATGCGGGGGTCGGGTTTGCGCACGCCCACCACGGCCGACTCGACGACGCTCCGAAACAGGTCGTCAAGGCCGAACTCGCGGAGCACAGTATGGATGTTGCCATAGAAGTTGCTGACGAGCACCAACGGATAGCATGCTTTCAGTTGCACGAGCACCTCGCGGCTATGGGCGGTGTGCGCCTGCGTCTGAGCATAAAGGGTGTCGACAAGAGCCGTGGCAAGAGCCGTAGTGCCGATGCCGAGATATTGCAACTGGAGTGCCACCTTGGCTTCGAGGGTCTGGCGGAAGGTGAATCCGGGCTGCACGATGGGGTGGCGGGCCAGGGTGCGCTCGCCATGGACATAGGCCTCGCGGTAGTGCGCCTCGCCGACCGGCACGCCAAGATACTGGTAGGCGTGCCAGATGACCTTCCCCCAGTGGTTGCCACCCGTGTCGAGCGTACCGCCATAGTCGAATATGTAGCCCTTCGTCATCGTATCTTCACTCATCGTCTTTCAAAATGTCATCCTTCAGCCAACGGCCATCAGCCAGCATCTCGCGGCAGAACGTCTCGTGCCTGTATTTCATATAGTAGTAGAGGGCGGCCAGCACGGTAACCTCGAAGACGGGCCACACCCACGGCAGATTGGCCAGGCAGGCGATGTAGAGCACCGTGGCCCGTGTGTTGTGGGTCAGCACATTGGTCATCCACATCAGCGGCAGACTCCTCCGGCGCACCTCTTCGCGGAAGTCCGCAGGCATGTCGGCGGCATTGGGATAGCGCTCCTTCACTCTGGCGAAGAAACGCTGGAAGGCGGGGGTATTCTTCTCCTGCTTCTTGCACCACCCCATATAGAAATAGTGGAACACGCGCGACCAGAAGGCACCCTGCCTGGGCAGACCCTCGTAGGTCTTCTTCTCGGCAGCATAACTGTTCAGTTCGCTGCCGGCCTCGCCCTTCAGGAAGTAGAGGTGCACCTGGCGGTAGTAGTCGGCCAACTGGCACTGCTTGGCATGCCAATAGAGACCGGCATAGCCACAGAGCACAAAGGCCCAGAAGCCCCAGTGCACGGGGTCGCCGGTGAGGTGCGACACGAAGGGTATCTCTTCCGGCCAGAGGCGCAGGGCGATACCCAGATAGCAGCAGAAGAACCACACGTCGCTGGCAAAGCCGTCGAGCATCCGCCCGATGAGTGTCTTATGGTTGGTCAGCCGGGCCATCTGCCCGTCGGTGGAGTCGCAGAAGTTGGCCAGCATCATCAGCGCAACGCCCGCCACGTTCCACCACAGACCGGTGTGATAGAAGCAGAAGCCGGCCCCGGCACCGAGGAACATCGAGAGGATGGTGACGAAGTTGGGTGTCACCCCTATCCTGATCCACATCAGTGCAAAGACCAGCCCGACGGGGCGGGTGAAATAGACATCGAGCGTCTCCTCGGTATCGTTCGACTTGAACGAGTCTCGCAGCAGTTGTCTAAAACTCTTGTTGAACATTAACCATTAACCTTTAACCATTAACCTTTAACCATTAACCATTAACCTTTAACCATTGAGTATTGACCATTGCACTTATCGCCTCCGCTGCCTCCTCACGGCAACGGGAGAAACTGGGCCAGTCGTTGAAGTCGATGATGCAGTAACTGCCGTCGGCCCTGACGATGCAGTCGCCGCCATAGACATCGAGCCCCACGGCTTCGGCCAGACGGGTGGCGTCACGATGCAGGCCGGCAGAGGAGAAGGCATAGTGGCGGGCCGCGCCATTGCGACGCTCGTGGCCAAACTTCGTCTCGCCATCATCGGTGGGATAGAACCAACGGAAGAAGGCGGTGCCACGCACGCCATAGAACTTCACCACATCGCCCGCCACATGGGCACTGACCACGAAGTCGGTGATGCCCCGCCGACAGAACATCGCCTTTTGCTGCGCCAGGGCGGCCACATCACGGCAGTACACCACGTCGTCCCGCTCCTGGGCACATACATCACCCCGCTTGAGCCAGTAGCCTTCAGTGCCGTCGACCGGTGGGGCGGGAATGTGATGTGCCGCCATCAGGCGCACCAGCGTGCTCCGCCCGCAACGCGCCACAGCCTCCGGACGGTTGATGATGAGCCCCTGCTGACGGCTCAGCCACTGTAAGGTGGACGGCAGGCGTCCCATAGACAGAATGACGGGCGGCGTTTGGAGGCTCCAAACAGGTAGTTTGGAGGCTTCAAACGCCGGGTTTGGAGGCTCCAAACGATAGGTTTGCAGCCTTCCCGCCCAGCGCTGGCTCAGTCGATGCACCACGGCATCGAGGATGGCGCGGTCTTTCTCAACGGAATTGGGCGAGAAGCGCGGGTCACGGTAGATGGCTATCAGCGTCTTCATCTGAGTAACTGTTCGGCTTTCTTTATGTCGCTCGCATGGTCGATGTCGAGCACTTTGGAGAACGGATAGGCCCTGAGGCGCTGTCCGTCGGCTATCAGGGCTCGTTGGAAATTACGCATGCGGCTCTCTCCCCGCTCTATACAGCGACGGAGGGTCGGCAGCGACGAAGGGCGCAAGCCATAGATGCCCCCGCTGACATAATGCGGATGCCGGCAGGCATCGAGGAAAGCAGTGATGTGACCATCAGGGGTCGTCTCTACGTAGAGCGGCTTCTCGTCGTCAATATAGTCGGTGACACCCATCACCCCCTCGGCATCTTCCGTGCGGCTGAACACCCGGACATAGTCAGCAAACTCCGATTCGCGGAAGATGGTGTCTACCGTTGTCAGCACGAAGGGCTCACCCTCAAGCAGGGGTGCCAGTTCAAACATCGAGTGCATCGAACTGGGTGTCGCCTTAATAATGATATGTAGGGGAACGGGCAGTCGCATACGCTGCAGATAAGCGGCGACGGACGGGTGACGGCAGATAACGGCGATGTCCGTAGCCTCGTGGGCTACGAATATCCTGATCAGTCTGTCAATGAGACGTTCGCCACCCACCTGAACCATCGGCTTCGGAACATCTATTCCCTCCTGTAAAAGGCGCGAGCCCTCGCCGGCCGCTATGATTGCATATTTCATTGTCTACAGTAATAGGTATCGCGGTCTACAGTATAGGTATCTCGACCCAGAACGTAGAACCTTTACCCAGCGTGGACTCTACGCCCACCTTGCCTCCGAGACTGAAGGCCAGCGACTGGCAGACACTCAGGCCGAGACCGGCACCGGGTATGAACTCGTCGACCTTGAAGAAACGCTCGAAGATGCGCTGTTGCATATTGTCGGGAACGCCCTTGCCCGTATCCCTGACCCAGATGCGGATACGCCCCTCGGCAGGCAGGTTGTAGCCCAGCACTATTTCGCCGGCCGACGTGAACTTGACGGCATTCGACAGGTAGTGCCGCAGAATCTCCGTCAGGCACTTATGGTCGGTAGTGATATTCTGCACTTCATTGGGACACTCGGTACGAATGGTCACTGCGCCCGGGTCGAGGCTCTTGGCCGTGGTGTCGGCCATCAGCGCCAACTCGGTATTGAGGTCGAAGGCCGACATCACCAGTTCGAGTTTGCCGGCCTCCATCTTCGAGATATTGACCACATCGTCAACGATGTGCAACAGTTTCTGCGTGTTCTCATGAACGAGACCTAGCAGCATCCGCCGCTCCTCGTCGTCAGCAACGTCGGGCAGCACACTGGTAAATCCGATGATGGCATTCAGCGGCGTACGGATCTCGTGACTCATATTGGCCAGGAACGCCGACTTCAGACGGTCGCTCTCCTCGGCACGGTTACGGGCATCGACGAGCGCCTCTTCCATCTCCTTACGCTTGTCGATACGCATCGATGCGCCCACCACTTGCAACGGGCGGCCGTCGGCATCACGCTCTGAGACGACGGCATAGCCTTCCGACCAATATTTATCGCCGTTATACCACGACGAATTGCGATAGACCTCATGGAAAAAATCGGAATGACCATCGCAGACATC
>OCTX012279414.1_pt1 | contig 12261 bp, 9 predicted proteins | sample 1539691 | NCBI WGS metagenome assembly OCTX01 (sample SAMN02144231, study PRJEB22623) | gut metagenome | biome: sheep rumen | host: Ovis aries | place: New Zealand
ATCAGTTCCCGGCACATTTTCTCATGCCTGTAGTTCATGTATTTATAGACACCTCCCAGCACAATGATCTCGAACAGCAGATAAATCCATGGCATGTCGAGCAGTGCGGTGACATAAAGGGCTATGCCGCGGGAGTTGAATGTCAGGAAGTTAGTGTATTTCATCAGTGGCAGGCTCTTGGCCCTGAAGTCGTCGCGCACAGCCTGCGGGATGTCATTGCCATAAGTTTCCCGCAGCTTTGTCCAGTATTTCTGGAAATCGGGGGTCTCCTTTTCCTGGTTAAAGGTGTAGGACTTATAGAACCAGAGGAACGTCTTGTTGACCACATTGCCTTTCCATGGCATCTTCTGGTATTTCTCTTCCAGCTGAGGATAATGGTCGAACTCACTGCCCTCCTCACCTTTAATAAAAAAGAGGTGGATGTTGCGGTAGTAGTCGGCAAGACGACAGGGGAAGATATGCCCCAAGACCCCGCTGAGCGCGCAGAGCACGAGTCCCCACCACCCGAAGGTGTGTCCGTCCGTGAATGGCACGGGGTCGTCGTAGAGCCTGTATGCCAGGCAGAAATAGATGGAGATGTACCACACGTCGGCCGCTACTCCGTCGAGGATTCTTCCCAGCTGTGTCTTTTTCCCTGAGAGTCTGGCCAGCTGTCCGTCCGCGCTGTCGTAATGATTGGCCCATACGAGCAGTACGACAGCGATGATGTTGCAGGTCATGCCGGTCATGCCGAAGAGTGCCGGCTGCTGATTGGCATGGTAGTGGAACATAAACCCGGAAAGAGCACCGAGAATCATGGACAGCACAGTGACCACATTGGGGTGTATGCCGAAGAAATTGAAGAACTTGGCCCATAGGAATCCTACAGGGCGGTTGAAGATGGTGTCGAACCACTCTTCTGTGTCTTTCGACTTATAAGTATCCTGAATATGTGTTTGACTTGACATCGAAGTGATTTACGATTTAATTATTTACGATTTACGATTTATTTTTCAATTTTCATTATTTTTGATTTTATCGAGCTGCTTTAATGATTCTTTGAGCGATAGCTTTAGCAGCTTCATCGCGACAGGTTGAAAAACTGGGCCAGTCGTTGAAGTCGATGATACGGAAATATCCGTCAGCATCGATGACGCAATCCCCACCATAGACAACGATCTGGGTAGCAGCAGCCGCCCTGTCGCAAGTCCGTTTAAGTGTCATCGCGTCAAAACTAAAACGTTCAGGTGTTCCGTTTATTGCCTCAAGGCCGAATTTTGAGTTTTTTGGGTCCGGGTATCTCCAGAAGAAGAAATCCGTACCCTCCACTCCATAAAATTTCACGAGGTCCCCACAGAGATGCTCAGTGATGACAATAGAGCCGTAGGGGTATCTTCCACAGAGGAGTGCAATCTTCTCAGCCACATCAGGGATTGTTTCGGCAAATGTGACATCATCAGCATATTGCGCCCACCCCTCCCCATTTTTTATCCAGCAAGGCAGAAGGAACCCGTTCTGGAGTTTTTCTTTGAGAAAATCGATATTGACAGGTTCTTGATAATCGATGACCAGCGTCTTCGGCATAGGAATTCCTGCCTCAGATAGAATTCGGTTGACTCGAGCTCGTCCTGCGTTCGTGATGCCGGTAGAAGAATTGACAGTGGGCGTGCCTTGCTGTTCGAATGCCTTGAGCAAGTTGATTCCATTCTGACTTCTGAGCATGGTAAATACCGCGTCGTAATGTCCGTCCAAAAGTGAGCCGAGGCGCTTCTCGTCCTCATCTTCATCAGCGAAGCACGTAAGATGTCCTAGCTGTTCCAGCTCTGTCGCCACCTCATTCATGATGGCCATGTCCTTGTCCGACATATTAGGCGAGAAGCGCTTTCCTCTTGAAATTCCTAATATTCTCATGCCAGAAACTCCTCCGCTTTGGCGATGTCGTCCACATGGTCGACATCAAGGATTTTAGAGAACTTATGGATTTTGAGTCGGAGGCCGTCGGCAATCAGCTGCCGCTGGAAATTCCGCATCCTCGACATGCCGTTGGCGACACACCATCTCAGCGTAGGGAAAGCCGTGTCGTCCAGACAATAAATGCCGCCGCTGATGACATCGCATACGGCATGGCATTTCTCTTCCACTCCGGACTGACGGAACTGGAGAAGAGAATCGTGGAATCCTGTGATGTAGCCGTTATTGTCATGTGAGATGTAGAGTGGCTTCTCGTCGTCCACGAAGTCTGTGACAGCCATCATGCCGTCGTCGTCCGAAGTCTTGAACTGATTGATGAAATCGATGAATTCGGATTCCTTGAAAATGGTGTCGACCGTGGTGAGGCAGAACTTACCTTTTCCTATATATTGATGAAGCTCAAAAAAGCTGTGCATAGAGCTGGGCGTGGTCTTCACGACAAGCTGGATTGGAAGTCCCTGCTCTCTCATCATGTCGATATGCTCCTTTGTACGTTTGTGGATGTCGTTGGCGATGATGACGATTTTTTCCGCTCCCGCTTTCATAAATATATCGACAAGCCTGTCGATCATCGGTTTTCCTTGAAGTAGAACCAGCGGTTTCGGTGTGTCCAGGCCTTCGTCGGCCAGTCGGGATCCCTCTCCAGCTGCTAAGATTGCAAATACCATTATGATTTATAGTTTATGGATTTACGACATTCTGATTTTCGTCATGTTCAGATTTTCCGTCCGGTTCATTCCCAGGCGGGGTATTGTCCATGGAATACAGTTGCTGTCGCATGGCCGCATCACTGCCGGCCGGTAGTTTGTTTCCAAATTTCATGAGAAAGAGTCCGAGAGCCGTCCAGAATATTTCCCTCACCCTGCAGATGATGGATATAGACATGCTGACTTGCACCGTCATTCCCAGGTTCGACACCACCATCATGAATCCCCCTTCTCTTCCTCCGATTTGCAAGGGTATGAAAAAGAGGAGGTTGGCAAAGAGTGATGTAAAGGCGAGAATGATGAGTGAATGGACGAAGAGCATGGCACTGGCGTCTTTGTCGGCAAAGAGCATCAGCATGAAGAAAATCTCGAAAGACTGGAGTATTCGTCCGAGATACTCAAGAAAAAACGAGATGAAGAAATGCTTCTTATTCTGAGAATGAAGTGCGGCAATCTGTGAGTCGATTTTTTGAAGGTCGTCGGCATTTTTCTCTGCGAAATTCTTTGCCCATTTCCTGCATCCGGGAATTTTCGACACGAACCTCACCAGCTTGACCACCATCCCATTTCTGTATCCTCTGACAAAGAGGTATATGCCAGCCAGACAGAAGACGGCGACGATGGACAGGAGTATGCCCATAAGGAAATTCACAGGCAAGAATATGAGATAGAGCACAAGTGCCGTGACCCAGTACCAGAAGTGGGAGAATATGTGCATCATGGCGAAAAGCAATGTCGACGATGACGCCCTCTGCACTCCCACATACGGCTTGATTTCCATGATTTTGTAGGGTTCTCCTCCCATAAGCCCCACAGGCGTGGCATAATTGAGGGCGAACCCGCTGATGGTCACTTTGAGGAGTTTCCAGAATGGAATATTGCATGGTCCGCTTCCCAGCAGAATCGTTCTCCAAGTGAATGTGTTCATGATGTAGAGCGGCACCCACATGCCGATAATAGCCACGAGCCAGTATCCAGCATGACAAATCTGGCTCCACAATTCCCTGAAGCTCACCTTGAATGTGAGTATCATGAGAATCACGAACACCAGTCCGACAAAGAAGAATATGTTGCGGGTGCTGCTTTTCATCAGATATCTTCCTCTGTGACCTGGTCGAGCTTCAGTTTGTCGCTGTCGTCTCTTTTCTCGTAATATTGTTTCTTAAGGGGGTTGGCGTATGCCTCGTCATAGCGTTCGCGGTTACGGTAGATGTCGATGGCGGCATAGATGGCCTGGCGGAACGAGCTTTCGTCTGCTATGTTCTTGCCTGCGATGTCGTAGGCAGTCCCATGAGCCGGAGAGGTACGTATGACAGGGAGTCCGGCCGTGTAATTCACTCCGTCGTCCATCGACAGTGCCTTGAAGGGTGCAAGTCCCTGGTCGTGGTACATGGCGAGTATGGCGTCGAACTTGGCGTAGTTGCCCGAGCCGAAGAATCCGTCTGCGGCATAAGGTCCGAAGCATCTGATGCCTTTCTTGAAGGAGTCCTCGATAGCGGGTATGATGATATCCTGCTCCTCGGTTCCGATCAGGCCGTTGTCTCCGCAATGTGGATTGAGCGACAGCACGGCAATCCTGGGGTTGTCAATGGCCATGTCCATCTTCAACGCCTCGTCGAGTATCTTCAACTTGGCCTCGATGATGTGCTTGGTGATTTTCTGGGCAATCTGGGCCACAGGCACATGAGTGGTGACGAGCGCCACCCTGATGCGGTCGTTCATCAGAATCATGAGGGAGTGGTTGCCGTCTCCTGCTGTCTTCTCGATATATTCAGTATGTCCGGGGAAGTGGAAGCCATCGCGCTGTATGGTGTTTTTGTTGATGGGCGCGGTGACGAGCACATCGACCTGCTGGTTTTTCAGTGCCTCTACGGCAGCCTGTAATGCGGTGAATGCCGCACTGCCAGACTCTTCCGATGCTTTTCCCGGCTCGATTTTGATTTCTTTGTTGCCTAGGCAGTCCACGATGTTCAGCTGGTTGTCACGAGCCTTTTCCGGACGGTCTATGACATTAAAATTGGGAGCGCCCTCGATGGATTTCTTATAATAGGCCACCACCTTGGGAGATCCAAAAAGCACTGGCACACAGAGTTGGAACATGTCTTCGTTAGCGAAGGTCTTGAGAATTACCTCATATCCTACGCCGTTGACATCCCCCTGGGATATTCCCACTTTTATCTTTTGCATTGCTTCTGTTAATTATTATGATTGTTTTTTATAACGACATAAATAAAGCAACTGTCGCGGCATCAAATGTGACGGCGCCGTGTCAGTCTTGTTCCATTTCCTCTTCCTGTTTTTCTTTTTCCAGGTCGGCCGGCATCTTGAGCGTGTAGAGCGATGCTTCCAGCCTGCGGATGATGCTGCGCTTCATCTTGCTGGGAGCATAGACGAAAGCTTCAGCAACGATGACGCGGTTGTTGAGTGTGTCAATCCTGGAAAGCGAGACAAACGGGCCGCCCATCGCGTCGCCGCTCATCTCCCACAGTCCACGTCCTTCCTGAATGAACTGTCCGTTTTTCGTGTAGTTGTTCACTTCCACACATTCCTTGTTGGTCTGCATCTTGCTTCCAGGGTTATAGCCCGGGATGTTGCGTCCGAGGAAGGTGTCGCGCAGGGCCACATATCCATGCTTGTCGAACACCTTCTCCGTGGCATAAGGATAAGTGTAGACAACGATGTTCTGCACGGTGGAGAGTCCGTCGTTGGATATCCACACGAAGTCCTTGCCAGTCTTCACCTTCAGCAAGTCGGAGGGGACAAAGATATCGCATCCGAGGTGCTTCCTCACGGTATCGGATATGGCATAGTTATGGTTGTAGTTGAGGTAGTCGCACTGTCTTGTAATTTCCTCATTGTAAAGGAATCCAATGATTGACGACTTGTTGGCGTTGATGTATGCTGCCGCCTCGTCGGTGTCTTCGGCGTGTATGGTGATGATGACCTGTGGATAGGAGTTGACGTTGCGGTCGAAGAGAATTTTTCCGCCCCTGTAGTCATCGTCTATTTTGATGAAGATGATGTTGCGGAAGAGCTTGAAGATACGGTCGTAGTCATCGTTCTGTATGCGGGTGACATGGAAGGAGGGCTCGTCCTGAGGCAGCATCGGCACGGGCGTGTTGAGCACTTTCTTCAGCGCCTTTCCACCTGCAGTACCCCATACGGAATCGTCTGCCACCACGAGCACTTCATAAGGGTTACCAGAAGATGAAGGCACAAGCAGCGGCTTGTTGGGGTCACGCTTGGGATTGCACGCGATTAATGAAAGCAGCACCATCACAGATGCCAAAAGTATCAGTCTTTTCATATTATAAGTGAATAGTGAAAAGTGAAATCTTGTTATAGGTGAATAATGAAAAGTGTAGAGTGTGCTCAGGATTCAGCCGTCTGCTTCTTGGTGGACAGCAAGCCGCAGGCCGCCATGATGTCCTCGCCCCTGGACGCCCTGATTGTGGTAAAGAGTCCGTGGCGCGTGAGGTAGTCGCGCAAGGCGGTCATGTCTTGGTCGGAGGCTCCGCTGAGGGGCACGTCGGGAATCTGATGGAACCGGATGAGGTTGACCCTGCATTCCAGTCCTCTGAGCAGCCGGATGAGCGCATCGGCATGAGCCTTGGTGTCGTTGCAGCCTTTGAAGACAATGTATTCGAACGAGAGTCTTCTCTGGTGGGAAAAATCATATTTTTTCAGCAGTTCCACCATGTCGGTGGCTTCGAACTGTCGTTCAGCAGGCATGAGGCTGAGTCTGAGCTCGTGCAGCGGCGCATGCAAACTAACCGCGAGGTGGCACTGGCTCTCGTCGAGGAATCGCTGCAGGTTTTTCTTCAGTCCGACAGTCGATACGGTGATTCGCCGGGGGCTCCAACCATAGCCGTCTTCCGAGGTAAGCCGTTCGAGGGCCTTCATCACGTTGTCGAGATTGTCGAACGGTTCGCCCTGCCCCATGAACACGATGTTGGTGATGTCCTTCTCACGGATGGCCCAGTGGATCTGTGCCAGGATGTCGGCCACGGAAAGGTTGCCATGGAATCCCTGCTTTCCTGTCTGGCAGAAGAGGCAGTTCATCTTGCATCCCACCTGCGAAGAGACACACAGTGTGCCTCTGTCGCGGTCGGGGATATATACGGTCTCCACGAACTTACCGTCGGCAGTGGGAAAAAGATATTTCTCCGTCCCGTCCTTGCTGACGAGCGTCTCGAGTGGCGCCGCCGTGCCGAGCGTGTAGTTCGCCTTGAGTTTTTCGCGGTTGATTTTGGAGAGATTGGTCATGCTGTCGATGTCGTCCACGACTTTCCCGTAAATCCACTCCAGCATCTGCTTGCCTGTGAATTTTGGCATGGAAAGGGTGGCCGCCACCTCCTGCAATTCCTCTTTAGTCATGCCCAGCAGGCATGTCTTTCTCTCGTTTACCATGCGAAGATAGGATATTCTTTCATGATGCTGTTCACTTTCTCACGCACGCTGGCGATAACGCGGTCGTCCTCCGGCGCGTTGAGCACGGTCTCTATCATCTCTGCAATCTGCAGCATGAGATCCTCCTTGGCTCCACGTGTTGTGATGGCCGGCGTACCGAGACGGATACCAGAAGTCTGGAAGGCTGAGCGGGTGTCGAACGGCACCATGTTCTTGTTAGCCGTGATGTCGGCAGCGACAAGAGCTTTCTCAGCCACCTTACCGGTGAGTTCCGGATATTTGGGGCGGAGGTCCACGAGCATGGAGTGGTTGTCAGTACCGCCAGAGCAGATGTAGAATCCACGGTCGATAAGAGCCTGTGCCAGAGTTGCGGCGTTCTTCTTCACCTGCATCTGGTACTCCTTGAACTCAGGCTGAAGAGCCTCGCCGAATGCCACGGCTTTGGCAGCGATGACATGCTCGAGCGGTCCGCCCTGCTGACCTGGGAAGACGGCGGAATTGAGTATCTGCGACATCATCTTCACCTGTCCCTTCGGCGTGGTGAGTCCCCACGGGTTCTCGAAGTCCTTGCCGAGGAGGATGATACCTCCGCGTGGTCCACGCAGAGTCTTATGCGTAGTGGAGGTGACGATATGTGCGTATTTCAGCGGGTTATCGAGCAGTCCGGCGGCAATCAGTCCGGCCGGGTGAGCCATGTCGATCATCAGGAGTGCGCCTACCTCGTCGGCAATCTTGCGCATACGGGCATAGTCCCACTCACGGCTGTAGGCAGAGCCGCCACCGATGATGAGTTTCGGCTTCTTTTCGAGTGCGAGACGCTCCATCTCGTCATAGTCCACGCGGCATGTCTCCTTGTTGAGATTGTAGCCCACAGGATTGTAGAGGATTCCGGAGGTGTTGACATGGCTGCCATGAGAGAGGTGGCCGCCGTGGTCGAGGTTGAGTCCCATGAAGGTGTCGCCTGGCTTGAGCACAGAAAGCAGCACGGCTGCGTTGGCCTGTGCGCCCGAGTGGGGCTGTACGTTGGCGTATTCAGCACCGAAGAGCTTTTTCACGCGCTCGATGGCGAGAGTCTCGGTCTGGTCCACCACCTCACATCCGCCGTAATAGCGCTTGCCAGGATAGCCCTCGGCATATTTGTTGGTGAGGCATGACCCCTGTGCCTCCATCACCTGGTCACTTACATAATTCTCACTCGCGATGAGCTCCATGCCCTTCACTTGTCTCTCGTGTTCCTTCTCTATGAGAGAAAAGATTTCGCTGTCTCTTTTCATTTTAAAAAAATTGGCTTATTGAGTAATAAAAACTTTATTTCGCTCTATTAAAATGCAAAGTTACGATTTTTTTGTGAAATCAGAAAATTAATCGATAAGTAATCGCAAAAAAGAAAGTCAGTATCTATTTTATAAGGAGAGAATAAGTCAAGAAATGAAGGGGACAAGACAAAGTTGTTTCGGGTGAAATATACTGATGATTCGGGGAAAATCTACTTCAATAGCCTTGTTCTATGTAACGATAAAAAAAATTGACATAAATCAAGACAAAATTATTTTCAAAAAAAATCAAATTTACTTTGTGAAATATTTTTTTGTTCCAAAAAATTGTGGTATATTTGCAAAAAGGAACCATTATTGACAAGAATTGAGCAAAAAAAGAAAATTTCTTGTTAACATTGACTAAAAAAACCGTATTTTACGGACCGCACAGCCCAAATATAATATCGCCAACATGCCATGCAAAAAAAGACACATCATCATGCTCATATCCGCCAAGAATGAGCCAGCGACATGTAATCTGAGTAATTAACTAACTAAAAACCAAACACCCCCAAAGAAAAGGTCTCAAGCATGGACGTCAGCTGCTTCTGCTGATTCCATCCGCACCAAGAAAAAACTACCCACAACTTCATTATCAAACGTTCTTGGCAACAACGAATTGGTTTGAGAATTCACAGAGAGCAACAAAAACTACATTTACACCCTTAAAAACCACACTTACCAATGCATACAATCAACGACAACATCATCGACCAGATGCTCGAGAGCCCCTATTGGATTATCGACATCCTCCCCACGCGCGTACCCGACAACGGGAAAGGGAAATATTTCGAGGTGGAGCAATACTATCTGAAACACACCAACGTGAATCAGATATTCCAGAAGTTCGCCAACGTGCTTCTGAAGCTCAACTGCTACGAGAATGTCGACCTTCTGACACAGAACGAAGGGTGGCTTTTCAATCCGGCGCCTGACACATTGGCCGACCATGTGATGAAATGCCCCGACAACTACCACAACCTAATCATCCTGCTGAAGAACTGGGACGCCATGATCACGCTCAACGGCGACGACACCTACATGACAGCATACAACCTCAACGCAAACAGCAGGAATATGCTGCGCGACTTTGCCGTGTCGGAAGGACTCTTTCTCTGGAACCCACAAGAGAAAGAGAAAGCGTAAGCAATACAGCAACATCCGAAATCACTTATTTTTCATTTGGCATTTTCACACAAGATGCCAAGTGATTTTTTTTGTGCTGACTTTTCGATTTTTCAGAACGAGATTTCATTTGCTATCGGTTGCCTTACATCATGTGGGAAAATAATAGTCTCTTTTATAGTTTCCTACGTCACGGTCTCGCAGTCCGTCTAATACCTATACCTCTTAGTCATTCGTTCCATAGGTATCAATTTAGAACAAAAACAGCAGAATTTCTCAAAAATCAGCAGACTTGTCAATAAATATTTGTAACTTTGCAAGTTGGAACGGAAACTAACTAAACAAAAAATAAAAAAATTATGAGAAAGGCAATCATTTTCGCATGTATGATGCTGGTGTCGGCTGCCTCTATGGCACAGCCGACCGTATATTTCACAAAAGAAATCTCGCCTGAGTCGCTGGTGAAAATCTACAAGGCACTCGGACGAGAGGCAAAGGGCCGAGTAGCCGTGAAGATTTCCACCGGCGAAGGTGGCAACAACCACTACCTGAAACCGACACTCATCCGCAACCTCGTGGACGAAGTGAACGGTACCATCGTGGAATGCTGCACCGCCTATGGCGGAACACGTCAGGACAAGGCGGAACACTGGAAGACCATCCACGAGCATGGATTCGACTCCATCTTCGCTGTCGACATCATGGACGAGTTCGGAGAAATACGGATTCCGATCAAGGACAAGAAACACCTGAAATACGACATCGTGGGAGAGCATCTCGCCAATTACGACTTTATGATCAACCTTGCGCATTTCAAAGGTCATGCCATGGGAGGATTCGGAGGTGTTCTGAAAAATGCCAGCATCGGAGTGGCATCGTCGGCAGGAAAGGGATATATCCATTCCCACGGCGTGACAAGCAAACTGCCAGACGCCTGGAACTACACGGAGCCACAGGACTCTTTCCTCGAGTCGATGGCGGCAGCTGCACAGGCCGTACATGACTACTTCAACAACGGAGAGAACGTCATCTACATCAATGTGATGAACAACATGTCGGTGGACTGCGACTGCGACGGGAATCCGGCAAAGCCCAAACTCAAGGACATGGGCATTCTGGCATCCACCGACCCCGTGGCCGTAGACCAGGCTTGCCTTGACCTCGTATTCAACCACAAAGCCGGCCCAGGCGACGACGAGAAGCCGCTGATTGAGCGAATCAACCGCCAGCACGGAACGTACATCACGGAATACGCAGAAAAAATCGGACTGGGATCAAAAAAATACAAGCTCGTCAACATCGACGGAAGCCGATAAATGTTTGGCTTCAGTTTTCAGTTGTCAGTTCAATACGGAACAAAAAATTCAGAACATCACAAACATAAGCAAAGACAATGAAAAGAATATTTTTATCCATAATAGTGATGCTGATGACCATTGGCAGTGCCTTTGCCGAAGACAGCAAGACCATTTATTATGAGGATGCCGACGTGAACGGCGACAAGACGGTGGACATCTCCGACATCGTGGCTGTCATCAATATCATCGCTTCGAAGCCGGAATCCGCTGGCGACGTCAACCACGACGGAAACATCGACATATCCGACATCGTGGCCATCATCAACGTGATTGCCAGCGGAGCGCCCAACCGGCCTGACACTCCTACCCCGCAGCCTACGGAAGGAAAGATAGAAATCACGGAAGCCAAGGGATGGCAGGAATATGCATATGTGAAATTCAGCCTGATTGAGGGCGCAAAAAGCTACAACGCCTACATCAAGGGCGGACAGTACAGCGACTACACCCGCGTGGACGGACAGCTCGTACGCAACTACGGCACGTACGGACGGGCAGACATACCAGGACTGAAAGCAGCAGACGACTACACCGTCAAGGTGGTGGCAGTGGACTCAGAAGGGACAGAAATGCCCGAATCCACGGCTGGAGTGTCAGAGCTGATGAGCGTGAAGAACTACGACCGCAGCGGATTCGCACACTTCAACTACAGCGGCGTAGGAGCCTACAACGACGACGGAACGCTCAAGAGCGGAGCGAAGGTCATCTACCTGACCAGCAAAACAGCAAAGACAATGGAAGAGACCATCGAGACCGTCAAGGACAGCAAAACCACCACCGTAAAGGCCAAAGGAATACAACATATTCTGACGGCATGCGAAAAGGGCAAGCCTAAATATCCAATTGCCATACGAATCATCGGCATGATCAACCTCGCCGACCTCGACTCACTCGGCAGCAAGGAGGAAGGGCTGCAGGTGAAGGGCAACAAGGCCGACACGGAGATGAACATCACAATTGAGGGAATAGGAGACGACGCCACAGTGAAAGGATTTGGATTCCTGCTGAGGAACTGCAAGAGCGTGGAATTCCGTAATTTCGCCATCATCCGCTGCATGGACGACGGACTCTCGCTCGACACCGACAACTCCAACATCTGGATTCACAACATCGATGCGTTCTACGGAAAAGCCGGAAGCGGCGACCACGTCAAAGGCGACGGAGCCATCGACGTGAAGAGCGACTCGAAATACGTGACGATGAGCTACTGCCACGAATGGGACACCGGCAAGTCGAACATGTTCGGCATGAAGAGCGAAAGCGGACCCAACTACATCAGCTACCACCACAACTGGTTCGACCACGCAGACTCTCGCCATCCGCGCGTAAGGACAATGAGCGTGCACGTGTGGAACAACTTCTTCGACAACAACGCAAAATATGGTGTGGGAGCAACCA
>OCTX012285385.1_pt1 | contig 12260 bp, 11 predicted proteins | sample 1539691 | NCBI WGS metagenome assembly OCTX01 (sample SAMN02144231, study PRJEB22623) | gut metagenome | biome: sheep rumen | host: Ovis aries | place: New Zealand
TTTTTCGCGAAAAACCCGAGTGGAACGGCGTTCGCCCCATTCGCGAAGCGAATTCAGCATGGGCGAACGCAAGTTACTGTCACGCCCCTCGAGGGGGCGTGTACAGTAACGACGCTGACGGTCACTGTTCACGGAAGAAAAAAACGGTTCTTTGCGCCGTACTGTGCACTATGCTATAATAAGACGGATTATCGGGACCGATAACAGGGTCTGCAGGATTTGACTGACCGCTCCGGGTCAGAACAGATCTGTCACCGGACGGCAGACCGCCGAATCGATTTGGGAGGAATATTTTGGGTAATCAAAACTATGTAAATCAAAATCAGCCGGGGTCCAAAATGAGGGAGGTCAGTCTCCCCAGACTTTTGCTTCTGACTTTCCGCCGCTGGCGCAGTATGCTGCTCGTGGGACTTATTCTCGCAATGCTTCTGGCCGGCATGAAGGTCATTCGCGAATACCGCAACAGAGGCGTTTCCAATGTGGCCCAGGAAGAATATCTGGCGGCAATGGAAATCTACAATTCTTCTGTCGAGGCTTATTCGACCTCGATTGAGAAATTCCAGACCAAGATTGATTCCAAGCAGAAGTATTTCAATGAGTCCCTGCTGATGCAGCTCGACCCCCACAATGAATGTGTTTCCAGCGTGACGTTCGTGGCGCGCACCCCCGGACTCGAGAACGCGGACAAAGCCGATGCGTCTTCCGCCTCCGCGGTCAACGCCAGCAATGCCGCTCATGCCTGCACCGACTTTATTTTAAACGGAATCTCCTATGACAAGATCGCCAAGAAGTATGATGTGCCTGAGCAGAGTATCAGGGAGCTGGTCACGGTAGTCGCGGACCAGTACCACTTCAGCAGTGTCTTCAAGGTACAGGCCCGAAGCATGGATATGAAGATGTCCTCCGAGATCATGGATGTCATTCAGAAGGCGCTTGAGGACAACCGGGATCATCTGGTTAAAACGATCGGAGAATATGAGCTGAACGTGGTCAGCCGCAGTGAGGAGGTCGTGGTTGATACAGTCCTTCTCCAGCAGCAGACCGAGCTCCAGAATTCGATCGCGACTCTGCAGAAAAACCTGCAGACTTCCCAGACTGCCCTCAAGGAACTGATCAAACCCAGCGTGGCAGCCGGCGCTTCGATGAAGACGATCATCAAGCACGGGATCAAATACGGAATCGTCGGCATGGCCGGCGGTATTTTCCTGATGATCCTCCTGTATGCGATCCACATTCTGATGACCGGAAAGATCCTCACGGATGACGAGATCAATATCGCCTACGGACTCAGAAACCTGATCACGATGCCTGCCGGAAACCGGCGCGGAAAAAGCCGCTTCCCTCTTGACAGACTCGTGGATAAACTTGTGAACGATGCCCCCGACATGTCTGTTTCCGCGGCCTATGATGTGCTTGCGGCGAGAGTCGAAAACTACGCTGTTCCCGCCAATGTCAGTTCCGTCATCGTCGCAGGAACGATCGAGCCGACCAGGCTTTCCTCCTTTACCAACACCCTCAACAAGCACGCAAAGAAGGATAACAGCCCTGTGTCCTATGAGGCATCTTCAAATCTCACAGAAGACGCCTCCGCGATCCGGCGCCTGCGCCAGGCGGATGCCTGTATTGTCGTCGAAGAGATCGGCGCAAGTTCCTTCAGAGATGTCTCTGAGGAAGTGGAAATGATCCTGTCGTCGGGCAAGCCGATTCTGGGTACAGTGTATCTTTAAACGAACGGCGGCACGATCCGGGTACAGTGTATCTTTATACGAACGGTGACATGGCTTACCCGGAATGAGCTGTTTATGAAAAATCCCTTAAGAGTGACCAGCGTCTGCCTCAAGGAGCAGGCGCTGTTTCTCTATGACACAGCCCGTGCAATGTGTTTTCCGGCTTATAAAGAGGCGATCATGAGAAAGAAAATTTTTACAGCCCTGTTCGCGGTGATCATCATAGCGGCCATGGCTCTTGTGCTGATGCATGATACTGACGGAGGACCGGCAGGGAAAAAGAGTCTCCCGGGCGGATCGAAGAAAGCGGCAGAAGTGGAAGACAGCGTGCTGTCGGAAAAAAAGTTTGAGAAAAAGAGACAGGCAGCTGCGGAAAAAGAAGCGGAGACTGCCTTTTCTTCCGATCTGCTTTTGTGGGACGGCGGAGAGGCAGCTGTAGACGCGGCGTCCGCGACCGTCTATATCCCATACTGCACGGATGCGGGAGTGACCTGGCAGGAAGTCCTTGGCAGGCTGACCCCGGCTGATCATAAGAGCCGCATCTGGTACGCGGCCGATCAGGCGATGGATACGCTTTCCGACGCGGTCGAGGAGGGGCATGCCTTCCGCGCGCTCCTGGATACAGAGGGGGAAATTCTGGAATTCAATGTGGTATTGACAGGCCTTCCCACTCTCTGCATCCATAAGCTTGACCCTGAGGAAATCGTCCGCAAAGAGAATCATACGGGGAGGATCACCCTTGTTTCCCCTTTGGGATCAGAGGGATTGCAGGGAGCCCGGAAGCTGAACTGTTCTTTTCACGTCAGGGGGAATGTGACCTCCCTCCTGAAAAAGAAGCCATACAAGATCAGCCTGACGGATCTCAGAGGAGGAAACTACAAAGCAGGACTTCTGGATCTGCGGACCGATGACGACTGGATCCTCAATCCTTTGTTCTCCGACGAGACCAGGGTCAGAGAGGCGACAGCCTATGCTCTCTGGGAACGGACAGGGGAGCTCTCGGACAATCCGGTGCCGTCCTCGAGAATCCGGTATACGGAATTTTTTCTGGATGATTCTTATCAGGGTATTTACGGCCTGATGGAACCTGTCGACAAGAAACAGCTCAATCTCTCTGAGGGCGACCTGCTCTATAAGATTGACAGGTGGAATGACGAGTATCCATACATAGATCTCTACGACGAGGCGGAAGAAGGACAGGACCTGGAGATTCTGAACGACAAGGGCTTTACATGTGTGGAGATCCGTTATCCTCTGCAGTGGGACCGGACCGCCACATGGAAGCCCATGCAGGCCTTTCATGAATTCTGTTTTAAAAACGGGGATCCGGCGGCCCTGAACGAAGCGGGTCTTCACATAGACCGGAAGAATATGGCTGAGATGAGCCTGTTCTGCGCCATGACCCATGCTATGGACAATAACTGGAAAAACACTTTCCTGGTCTGCAGGCGCCGTCCGGATACAGGGTATGATCTCTTCAGGACAATATGGGATCTCAACTATGTGTTCGGGGATGTCTTTCTCTATGATCCGGAAAACAAATTCAATTATTTTGATTATTTCACAGCTGACGCGTATCAGCCCGGGAAGGACAGCAGCTGGGATTTTGAGGCATTTCTGGCGGAGGACCCCTCTATGAGGGACATCCTCTGTGATCAGTGGAAAGAGTGGAGGAAAGGCGGGATCAGCGCCGATTATGTCTGCGCGGCCGCAAGATCCAATTATGATACACTGCGCAGGAGCGGAGCGCTTGCCAGGGAGATGGAGAGATGGCCGCAGGAGAATACTCCGGAGGAAGCCATGGAGAGAATGGAGGACTGGATTGCGAGGAGATTTGATTTTCTCGACTCCTGTCTTAAGTAAGATTCCTGGTTACTGTTCACGGTCTCCACGATCATGAACGGCGGATAATGCGGAGCTCCGGCAGCGGTCTGCCGGATTCCCGGCAGCTCCGGTCAGTAAATTTGTATACAATCTGTATCCAAAAAGGAACAATTTTTAGTTATATGTTGTGATTTTTGACGAGCAGGAAAACAAAATATGGACTATAATAATAACAGTGTACTTTTTTACAGGGGAAGTTTCGCGACCGCGAAACCGGTTTTTGCGTGTGTGGCGGAAGCAGGTGATCCGCCGTTCAGGACTGCCGCCGGGCTGTCCTGAGGCGCCGGAAGAACCGGTTTATCTTTGGTTGCAAGCCGGAAGTGCCGCGATGCTTCTTTTATGTGAGTCTGTGGGTCATTCTCACAGCGCGAGTACAGGCAAGGAACATTCTGCGAAAGGAACCCGCTGTGGGGGTGTGAGGTTCTGGCGCAGTGTTCATAAGTTACATTTGAGGAAAGGGAGGAGCTAACTTATGTTTTTCAAATCCAAGCATTTGAACAGCATTAACGCCGGCCATTACAAACACACGGCCGGGAGTGCGACAGAGGTCATGCCGGTTCCTGCTTCCGTCAGGATCTCCATGTCGCAAAACATTGGTGCGCCCTGTCAGCCCCTTGTAAAGAAGGGGGACACGGTCCTCGTCGGTCAGAAAATTGGTGACACAGATGCGTTTCTGCACGTCCCCGTTCACTCGAGTGTCTCCGGTAAAGTTACCGGGATCGAGACACAGAGAAACGCGATGGGCGGTATGGATACGCTGGTCTGCATCGAGACTGACGGACAGCAGACCATGGATCCGGAGATTGCGCCTCCGGTCGTGACAAACCACAAGGAATTTGTGGACGCGATCAAGGCCAGCGGTCTCGTCGGTCTGGGCGGCGCGTCATTCCCGACCTGGCTGAAGTTCAATCCGAAGAACATGGACGGCGTCAAAGTCCTGATCATCAACGGCGCGGAGTGCGAGCCTTTCATCACTTCCGACCACAGGACCATGCTGGAAGATGCACAGAACGTAATCGACGGCGCCCTCGCAGTCATGAAGTACCTCGAGATCGACGAGTGCTACATTGGCATCGAGGACAACAAACAGGATGCTATTGATAATTTTGAGAGTATGTTTGCGGAGCAGGGCATTGATAATGTCATGCATACATTCCCGCTCAAGGCAAGCTATCCCAAGGGGGCTGAGCGTGTCCTGATCTACGAAGTGACCGGCAAAACCTGTGATGCAGGTGTGCTTCCCGCAGATCTGGGATGCATTGTCTCCAACGTGACATCCATCGCGTTTGTGGGCCAGTATCTCAAAGATGGTGTGCCGCTTGTCAAAAAGCGCATGACAGTAGACGGTGATGCCGTATCCGAGCCCAAGAACATCGTGGCTCCGATCGGAACAGAGATCTGCGATATCATCGAGTTCTGCGGCGGCTACCGCAAACCTCCGAAGAAGATCCTTATGGGCGGACCCATGATGGGACGCGCGGTCTTCTCAGACAGAATGCCTGTTGTCAAAAACAACAACGCTATCCTCGCGTTTTCCAGGGAACAGGCCTGGATTCCGGAGGAGACAGCCTGTATCAACTGCGGCAGATGCCACAAGGCATGTCCTTTCGGCCTGCTGCCCACCGGCTTTGCGGACGCATATGAGGCCGGCGATGTCGGGCGCCTGAATGACCTGAAGGTCATGCAGTGCATGGAGTGCGGAAGCTGCTCCTATGTCTGCCCTGCGCATCGTCCTCTGGCCTTTATGAACAAGCTTGGCAAGGGAATGGTAAGGGAGGCGAGCACCAATGGCAAGTAATACGAAATATCATGATAATCTGACCGTATCCTCCTCGCCGCATCTGGTGACGAGCCTGGATACAACCAGGACCATGCTGTATGTTGTGGCAGCCCTCTTACCTGCTGCATTTATGAGCGTCCTTTATTTCGGCATTCCCGCAATCGTAATGATCGCGGTATGCATGATCTGCAGCGCCTTCTTTGAGTGGGCCTATGAGAAACTTCTCAACAAGCCCAACACCGTGCGCGACGGAAGTGCCCTGGTCACAGGCCTGATCCTGGCCCTGAACCTGCCTGCCAACCTCACGCATCTGGACGGCATTGAGTATCCCATCTTTATGCCGATCCTGATCTGCATCATCGGCAGCTTTGTCGCGATCGTTGTTGTCAAACAGCTTTTCGGCGGCATGGGAAGGAACTTCGCGAACCCCGCGATCGTCGGCCGTATCACCCTGTTCCTGTCCTTTACTTCCTATATGTCCACATGGCCTCTGACCAGATTCCAGAAGGCGGGCATCGACGCCGTGACCGGCGCCACACCCCTGGGATATCTTGCGGACGGAGACCTGACCTACTGCCCTAAACTGAAGGATATGTTCCTGGGCAACATCGGCGGCGCCATGGGTGAGACCTGCGTCATCGCAATCCTGATCGGCGCGATCTTCCTGATCGCCATGAAGATCATCTCCCCGATCATCCCGGTATTCTTTGTCGGCACAGTTTTCATCTTTGCCTTCCTGTACTACACCATCAGCGGAAATACTCCCGAAGGCATGTCCGCTCTCTACATGGCCTGCTTCCATGTATGCGCGGGCGGCGTCATGTTCGGCGCGGTCTTCTGTGCGACGGATTATGTCACATCCCCGATCATGCCGCTGGGCAAGGTCCTGTTCGGCATCGGCTGCGGTCTTGTGACCATGATCATCCGTCTGTTCTGCTCTTATCCTGAAGGTGTATCTTTTGCGATCCTGTTCATGAACATCATGACTCCGCTCCTGGACAACTTCGCACAGGACCGTTTCTACGGCATCAGCAAGCGCAGAAAAGAAGCTGCCAAGGCAGCGGCTGCCGCAGAGAAAAAAGCATAAGGAGGGTGTGAAATGAATAAGTCTAAAGAAAGCTTTATCGCACCCGTCGTGGTGCTGAGCTGCATCTGCCTTGTAGTCTCACTCGCTCTGGCATTCACCTACAAGATCGCCAATCCGATCATCATTGCCAACAATGAAGCAGTGGCGGTCGCCGCCAGACAGGAGATCCTTCCTTCGGCAGACAGCTTCACGCAGGTAGAAGACACAGAGATGCAGGGCTCCGAGGACGGCAAGGCCCTTGTCCAGGAAGTCTATGCAGCGGATAATGGTTCCGGTTATGTCATGACGGTCGAGACCACATCCTTCGGCGGCGCGCTGACCATGATGGTCGGTATCGACGGCGAGGGCGCGATCACGGGCGTCAAGGTCACTGAGCACGCAGACACTCCCGGTGTCGGTACCAAGGACCAGGATCCCGCTTATCTGGCACAGTACAGCGGTCTCACTGCTCTGAATAATGCCGCGGATATCAAAAAGGAAAATGCGGATCTGGCATCCGGTGGAACCTTTGCATTTATCTCCGGCGCGTCCGTTTCCGGACAGGCCATCCACTCCGGTGTGGCTGCCGCCCTGAGTCAGTATGCAGCGATGGGAGGTGCACAGTAATGGAAAAAAAGAATAAACTTGCGATTCTGGCAAACGGACTCATCAAAGAGAACCCGGTCCTGGTGCTTGTCATCGGTACCTGCCCGACACTTGCCACATCTACTTCAGTCACGAATGGTTTCGGTATGGGCCTCTCCGCTATGGCGGTTCTGGTCTGCTCCAACATTGTTATCTCCATGCTCCGCAAGATCATTCCCGACAGCGTGCGTATCCCCTGCTACATCACGGTCATCGCGGGCTTCGTCACGATCGTCCAGCTGGTCGTCAAGGCGTTTGCGCCGGCTCTGGATAAGTCCCTGGGTCTGTATCTTCCACTGATCGTTGTTAACTGCATCATCCTGGGCCGTGCGGAGATGTTTGCCAACAAGAACACCATCTTTGATTCCGCTCTCGACGGAATCGGCATGGGCCTCGGCTTCACCTTCACCCTCGTCATCATGGGCTCCATCCGTGAGCTCCTCGGCGCGGGCACATGGTGCGGCATTCCGGTCCTCTCCAGGGTTATGCCCGGCATGAGCATCATGACCCTCGTTCCCGGCGGTTTCTTCGTCTACGCGATCGTCATGGCCTTTGTCCACTATATCACGACCGACAAGAGCAAGATCAAGGACGGCTTCGGATGCGACGGCTGCGCGAGCGCCGATGAGTGCGCCGACGGCAGCAACTGCGTAAAAGGGGAGGTGGCATAATCCATGATTAAATATGTGATCATCATTATCAGCATGGTCCTCGTCAACAACTACCCCCTGGCACAGTTCCTGGGCATCTGCCCCTTCCTGGGCGTCTCCAAGGACATGGACAGCGCCAAGGGCATGGGCATCGCCGTTACCTTCGTTATGGTCCTGGCGACTGCCGTTACATGGCCGATCCAGCAGTTCCTTGACAGCAAGGGCATCGGCTACCTGCAGACCGTTGTCTTCATTCTCGTCATCGCCGCCCTCGTGCAGCTGATCGAGATGTTCATGAAGAAGAACATGGTCTCCCTGTACAAGTCTCTGGGAATCTACCTTCCCCTGATCACGACCAACTGTGCTGTTCTCGGTGTCTGCATCAGCAACATTGACAGCGGTTACAACTATCCCCAGTCCCTCTTCAACGCGTTCGGCGCCGGCCTCGGTTTCCTCTTTGCGATGATCATCATGGCAGGTGTCCGTTCCAAACTCGTGGACCAGAGCCGTATCCCGAAGTCCTTCCAGGGCGTTCCGATCATCCTGATCACTGCGGCCATCATGTCCCTGAGCTTCATGGGATTCGGCGGTATGTTCTCGTAAGGAAGGAGGTTACTGATGAGCCAGATCATTATTCCGGTCGTACTCGTTGTTGTCGTCGGACTGATCGCTTCTATCATTCTTGCGTATGCCTCCAAGGTTTTCCACGTACAGGAAGATGAGAGGTTTATCGCCCTGCGTGCAGAGCTTCCCGGCGCAAACTGCGGCGGCTGCGGCTATGCGGGCTGCGATGATTACGCACATGCCCTGACGGACGATCCCGACGGTGTTCCCTGCACCAAGTGTGCGGTCGGCGGACCTGCCTGCGCGGAGAAGCTCGCCGCGATCCTGGGCAAGAGCGCGGACGGTATGGAAAAACAGGTTGCCTTTGTCATGTGCAACGGCACAACAAACAATGCCGCAAAACTCTATGAGTATTCGGATATTCCGACCTGTAAGGCTGCCAAGCAGCTCTTCGGCGGCTCCAAGGCCTGCCCCAACGGATGTCTGGGACTGGGCGACTGTGAAGCTGCCTGTGAGTTTGATGCCATCCATGTGATCAAGGGTGTCGCTGTTGTCAACCGCGACAAGTGCACAAGTTGCAGCGCCTGCGTCAAGGCCTGCCCCAACAACCTGATCAAGATCGTTCCCGACAATAAGGCCAAGGTCATCGTCCGCTGCCACAACACCCAGAAGGGCGCGGAAGCCCGCAAGAACTGTACTGTTGCCTGCATCGGCTGCGGCATGTGCCAGAGAACCTGCAAATTCGACGCCATCCACGTCGAAAACAACCTTGCCACCATCGATCACGAAAAGTGCAAGAAATGCGGCATGTGCGTTGTGAAGTGCCCTACCGGCGCGATCCAGGATCTCCTCCATACGCCCGAGCAGCTTGATAAGATCAAGACCAGCCTTGCGGCAATGGAAGCAAAGGAAGCTGAGAAGAAGAAAAAGGCTGCTCTTGAGGCAGCAGAAGCGAAGAAAGCGGCTGCAGCAAAGGCATAATCCCTTGCCTGCTCTAAAAGCCTGTTTTCAATTCTGATCAGAGTATAAAAAAGAGAACCGTCTGTATTCACCATGCAGGATCATTTGGTGAATACAGGCGGTTTTTTCGATGACACGGACCGTGTAATGTATTTTTCCGCCTTACGGCGGACATGGGCCGGTCGGGGGTAGAGGGCGGCAGGGCCGCCTCTACCCTATTAGCATGTGCCTGTCATATTCTTTTGGATCATTTAGCGGGAACGAACGCCGGGATCATTCCCGGAAGAGTTTTACCTGGAGCACGCCGGGAAGGGCTTTGTCTGAATTATTCCCGGAAGAGCTTTACCGGGATCCGGTCCAGCAGGATCGTGCCGCCGATCCCTACAATGATCCCCGCAGCCATACCTGAAATGATCAGAACGGGCAGGTAATGGATCAGCTGGGGGCCGGAGACTGCGAGAATGGCGACGCAGAGCTGGCCGATGTTGTGGAAGACACCGCCTGCCGTACTGACGCCAATGACTGAAAACAGGTTGGTTTTCTTCAAGAGGTACATGACCAGAAAACTTGTCACGCTTCCGGCGAGAGAGTAGAGGGCCGCGAACATTCCGCTGAACAGAAGTCCCGCCAGGAAAACACGGATCAGGTTTGCGGCAAAAGCGTATCTGGCATCCAGACGGTAGAGGATGATCAGGGGGACCAGATTTGCCAGTCCCAGCTTAATGCCAGGGACACCGGCATTAAAAGGCACCAGGGCCTCTACGTAAGAAAAAATGAGGGCCAGGGCGGCGAGAAGGCCGGTCAGAGCCACTCTGCGGGCGCTGACATGTGTGCTGACATTTGCGCCGGTGCCCTTCCCCGTCCCTGATCCGGAAGAAAGTCCTGAAGATGATTCTGAAGGAAGGGGAGATGTGTGACTCTGTTCTGAAACTGTCTTATTTGACGATGGCATCGATGGCTTCATCATCCTCACCTCCCTCTCCATTTCCTATAATCTCCACGATCACGTAATTGGGCAGGCAGACAATTATCTCCCCTTTGTCCGAAATCTCTCCTGTATGGACACAGATCTGGTTCTTGCAGTTGGAATAGTCCATATGAACGATTCCGTCCTGAATGACCACTACGTTGCGGTGCCCCTCCCGCACAATTTCTATTTCCGCATTCTTATCCAGAGGATAGGTGCCGAATTCCTCGCCGTTTGAAATGATTCGGACCATCTCTTTGCCCTCTGCAGGGCGCGGGAAGGAGAACGCAGAGAGCAGAGCAGCTGCTGCAAATATAAAAAAGAGTAAAAAATCCGCTTTTCGCAGAGAAAGGTTCATGAATACTAATCCTCATGCTGTCGGGGCGCAGACTGCCGCCAGCGGGCGGGTTCGACGCCTCTCTATGTTGATCTGACTATGATGGCTGTCTTATCCGGGCGCAAAAAAACATGCTGACAGCCTGTAAGAGCAGTATACTTGTCCGCTTCCGGCGGGACTGCTGCTGCCACCGCCTGCCACGGCATTGGCCAAAAAGAAATCAGGGAGGAAAACTCCTCCCTGATTATAGCAGAATCTGTGAAAAGTGAAACTCCAACCGGACAGGACGGTATGTTCATGTCCGGAAAGTCCGGAAAACATTTTTGATTTCGCTGTTTACTTAGAAAAAGTGCACGCTTAAACAGTCAACAGCTTTCCTGCCCGGGGTCAGTGCTCGTCACACCATTGAACGGCACTGTCGCTGGCGATCTTGCCGAATACAACAATATCCGCCACGGCATTTCCGCCGATGCGGTTGCCGCCGTGTACACCGCCTACAACTTCGCCTGCCGCAAAGAGACCGGGGATGGTATTGCCTTCGGTATCGATGACTTCAGCGCTTGTGTCGATATGGACACCGCCCATCGTGTGGTGGATACCGGGAGCGATCTTGATCGCGTAATAGGGGGCCTGGCTCAGATCTTTATCCATTCCGGTGGTTCGTCCGAAATCCGGATCTTTCTTATCTGCGACATACTTGTTCCAGTTGTTGAGTGTCTCGGCAAGGGTCTTGGGATCCACATCGATCTTTTCCGCAAGGTCCTCGATCGTTTCACCTTCTACGGTGATGCCGGTGGAAATATATTTCTCCGTGGCCTTGAGCCCTTCGCGAAGTCTCTGGTCAAAGATAATATAGGCGTAGCTTCCGGGCTGCTCCAGTTCCGCTGCGGAGACAACATCTCTGGTGAGGAGCTCGTCGGTAAATCTCTTTCCGTCCTGATTGACCAGGATCGCGCCGTCGCCGCGGACGCTCTCCGTGATCAGCATGCTGGTCTTCTGTTCAACAGTGGGATGGAGCTGGATCTGGTCGATATCAACAAGGTCTGCTCCGACTTTCTCTGCCATCACGATGCCGTCGCCGGTCACGCCGGGCGCGCTGGTGGTGACAGTACCTTTCAGGTCTTTGCGGTACTGGACGATCATGTCTTCATTGTTGCCGAAACCGCCTGTTGCCAGGATCACGGCTTTGGCATTGATCGTGTAATTGGTATCCCTGCTCTCGGCCTTGACACCGGTGATAACTCCGTCTTTGGAAATAAGTTCGGTTGCTGTCGTATTGTACATGACGTCGATACCGAGTTCGTTTACCTTTTTGAGCATGGAAGTAACGAGAAAAGCACCTACACCGGAGCCGTCTTCGGGAGCATGGATACGGGCATTGGTCGCTCCGCCGGAGAAGGATACCTTGGGAAGAGGGGCGCCGATGGAATCGAGCCAGTCAATCCCTTCAGCGGAATTCTCCGCCATAGTTTCGACGAGAGCCCTGTCGTTGATGTTGTGGCCGCCTTCCATAGTATCCTCTACGAACTGCTCCACACTGTCCTCGATTCCCTGCTCAGCCTGGTAGTGGGTCTCCGCGGCATTCATACCGCCGGTGGCTTTCGTTGTATTGCCGCCTGCATAGGGCATCTTCTCGAGAAGGATCACGTCCTTGCCCGCCTGCCTGGCATTGATGGCTGC
>OCTX012140251.1_pt1 | contig 12258 bp, 10 predicted proteins | sample 1539691 | NCBI WGS metagenome assembly OCTX01 (sample SAMN02144231, study PRJEB22623) | gut metagenome | biome: sheep rumen | host: Ovis aries | place: New Zealand
GACATCGTCCTGCTCTGCTTACCGGGGTTCTCCATTCGTGAGGTGCTGCAGCAGATTGCTCCCTCGCTCATGCCGGGAACGGCAGTGGGCAGCATTGTCAGCAGTACGGGATTCTTCTTCGAAGCCTTTCAGATACTGTCGCCACAGACACCCTTGTTTGGTTTCCAGCGGGTACCCTTCATCTCACGTCTGAAGGAATACGGTCGTTCGGCAGACCTGTTGGGATATAAGCCCAACCTCAGCATCGCCATCGAACAGTCGGTCGACAAAGAGCTGCTGCGTGCCACCATCGAACAACTCTTCAAAGTGCCTGTCCAGCTGTTAGGCAGCTACTACGAGGTCAGTCTGACCAATAGCAATCCGTTGCTGCACCCGGCGCGTCTGTATAGTCTCTGGAAAGACTGGCACGAGGGGGTGGTCTATCCAGAGGAGAGCCTGTTCTATGAGCAGTGGACCGTTGAGGCTTCCAACAACCTGATGAAGATGGACGAGGAGTTCAACGCGCTGCTTGATGTGCTACCTGTCACCAAAGGCAGCATCCCTACCATCCTGGATTATTATGAGAGCACTGATGCCGCGTCGCTGACCGCTAAGCTGCGCTCCATCCAGGCCTTCAAGGGTATTAAGTCGCCTATGAAGCGTGTGGAGGGTGGCTTCGTGCCCGACTTTGAGAGTCGCTATTTTACTGAGGACTTCCCCTATGGCTTGCAGATAGTGCAACGACTGGCTCATCAGCATGGTGTCAAGACGCCCATGATTGACGAGATACTGCGTTGGGGAATGACGCAGCTGGCTCATCAGAAGTTTAACCCGGCAGGTTCCTTGCTGCGCCGTCAACAGCTGCGCATGCTCGACATTCTGCTGGAGGTTGACAAGATATGTAAGAAACACGACATCAAGTATTGGCTGAGTAGTGGTACGCTGATAGGTGCCCTGCGCCATAACGGCTTCATACCCTGGGATGACGACCTCGACATCGAGATGATGCGCTCAGACTATCTGCGACTGATGGACGTGCTGCCTAAGGAACTGCCCGACTGGCTGGCGCTGCAGAACGACAAGACCGACCCAAACTACTTCTACTGCTATGCCAAGGTGCGCGACCGTCGTTCGAAGATGCTGGAGCAGAATGCCTACGACCGTATGTGGAAGGAGCAGGGCATCTATATCGACATCTTCCCCATGGAACAGCACCCCATCTGGTTGCATAAACTGACGGAGAAGACCATCGGACACATGTATAAGGTGTGGCGCACCAGTACGGACGATGCCAAAGCCATCAAGCAGGTAAGGTGCATCTTCTGGCTGAACAACAGCGTGCTGTACCCCTGCTTCCGTGCTCTTTTACATCTTACCTCTTACATCTTCCCTCTGAAGACCATCACCAGCGGCATGGGCATCCCGTTCCATAACCCCCGCTATGCTGACGAGATATTCCCACTGACAACCCATGCGTTTGAAGGCCATCAGTTGCCCGTACCAGGTAATGCTGATGCCCATCTGCGCCATATCTACGGCGACTATATGCAGTTGCCGGACCTGAGCAAGTTGGCGCCCCATGTGGGAGCACTTGAATTCTACGACTAACACCATCGCCCTATGAAACATCCAGCAGAAGTAGACGTAGCAGTACTCATCCTGTTCTTTACGCGCCCCGAGCCGTTGAAGAAGGTGTTTGACGCCATCCGTCAGGCACGCCCCTCGAAGCTGTACCTCTATCAAGACGGTCCACGAGGACCACAGGACATGGCAGGCATCGAGGCTTGTCGGCAGGTGGTGAGCGACGACGCAATAGACTGGGAGTGTGACGTGCAGCGCAACTACCAGACGGTGAATGCTGGCTGTGACCCCTCGAACTTCAATGCCCAGAAGTGGGCGTTCTCGCTCAGCGACAAGTGTGTCGTCTTCGAGGACGACAGCATACCCAGCGTGTCGTTTATCCGCTTCTGTAAGGAGATGCTCGACCGCTATGAGCACGACGAGCGCATCGTGATGGTTGAGGGCTTCAATACCGACGAGGTGTCGCCCGACGTGCCCGACGACTACTTCTTCACCACCGTGTTCTCTATCTGGGGCTGGGCATCGTGGCGACGTGTCATCGACCAGTGGGACGAGCACTATACGTTCCTCGACGACAAGTATAACATGCACCAGCTGGAGATGTTGACCAAAGAACGTGGCTATCGCACCACGATGCTACGCATGACCTACGACCACCGTGCACTGGGTAAGGCATACTACGAGAGCATCTTCTGGCCCTGCATGATGTTCAACCACGGACTGGCCATCATACCCACCAGGAATATGATTAACAACCTGGGGAATGCGGCAGGGGGCGACTCTACCCACTATGCCGGAACGCTGCGCACCCTGCCGAAGGCATTGCGCCGGATGTTTACCATGCAGCGCTACGAGGTGCAGTTTCCGCTGAAGCATCCGCGGTATGTCATTGAGAACGTGGACTACCTGCACCGCTTCTACCGCATCAATGCCTATGGCCATCCGTGGCGAAAGATAGGCTATTCGTTGGAGGAGCTGTGGCTGAACATGCGCTATGGCAATTTCTCGTTCATTGGCAAAGCCATCAAGAACCGCTTTGTCAAGTTGTTAGGAAAAAAGAAATACAAATAAGCAGAGCACATGGACAATAACCCTGTTCCCCCCGTCAAGAAACCGCGACTGGAATGGCTCGATGCCATGCGCGGATTCACCATGATACTCGTCGTGGCCAACCATGTGGGTGCTATGGCATTCGAGATACCTCATGGCGTGTCGACATCATTGCAGTTCCTGGTGCTGTTCCGCATGCCGCTGTTCTTCTTTGTCAGCGGTTTTCTGGCCTACAAAGCCTCGCTGGTGTGGAACCTGGCGACCTTCGGTCAGTTGGTGGGAAAGAAACTCAGGGTACAGATTATCCCTACCGTCGTCTTCTTCCTGCTGGCAGCCATGCTGTTGACAAAAGACCTGTGGGCTACGATACCCGACTGGCTGCAACGGCCTACGAAGGGGGGCTACTGGTTTACCATCGTACTGCTGTACATGTTCCTGGTTTACTACGTGTTTGCCTATCTGGAGAGCAAGCTGCGCGTCCGTTCGTGGATACCCATCACGGTGCTGTTCCTAGTGTCGCTGGCGTTCTATGAGTCGTGCTACCTGCCCCAATACTTCACATGGGCTTTCGGCTGGCGCGGTCGCCCCAACGAGTTCATGAACTACAGCAGTCTGACACTCCTGTTCCAGTATTTTCCGTTCTTCCTCTATGGCAACATTGTACACCGCTACTGGGAACAGGCACAGAAGGTGATGGACTCGCGGTGGTTCTATCCCATCATCGTCGTGGTAGTGATCTTTGCGGCTATGGACACGCTGAAGTGGCACACGCTGCGCATGGCATGGGCTATCCTGCCATTGACGCTGGCTCGCTTCATCCTGTTGACGATGGTGGTGATGTATTTCCGCCACTACCAGCAGTACTTCACTAAAATCAGTGTGATGGGTGCCTCCTTGCAGTATATCGGGCGACGCACGCTGGATATCTACTTGATACACTACCTCTTCCTGCCAGACTTGCCCACCATTGGGGCATTCTTCGACAAGTATCGCCACAACTTTGTACTCGACACGCTGACGACGGTCATCACGGCACTGCTGGTGATAGCTTTCTGCATCATTGCCAGCAACATTCTGCGTGTCAGTCCGTTCTTTAGAAAGTGGCTGTTTGGGCGTTCATAATCTCCAAGGGTACGCCACCAATGCTGGCGGCCATGGGAGAGAAGGAAGACCCTGCGGAACCGTAGATTTTCTGTGTGGAGGCCAGCGTCCACAGGTCGACGACGCCACCGCGTATGCCGCTGATGCTGTCGCGACAGGCTTCCTCCTTGGGCGTGATGATACGTGTGCCAAAGGCAGCGATAAACTCCTGTTTGACGTCCATCGAATCGGTAGCTAAGAAGACCTTGGTGTCGGCGTGCTGATCAATCTCTTCGCGTACCTTATTAATAAATAATGTCGTCGGACTCTTGGCAATCGACTCGGCATTGTCGGTGCGACGGATGTGCAAGCCGATGGTGTGACTGCCAAACTGGCTGCGGTAGCCGTCGACGACATTCATCACCTCCTTGACGGGATGGAATAGCCGGGAATATAGTTCGTCAGGAAAGGAACCAAAGACCTGATAGCAACTCATATAGCAACGCTTGCCGCGTGCCCACTGTTCGAAGTCGAACGACTGCTTCTTGAGGGGTGTCACGTCCTGTTCCTTGATATGTCGCTGGAAGAGCATACGCTGGGGCAGTGCGGGCAGGAAGAAATTCTTCTTGCGGGCACGGTCGTAGATGAGGTGGTCCAGCATGGTAGCTTCGCGGATGGCTACCAACGGTGTCTCTTCGAAGATGCTGCGGAAGGGGGCATGCAGCGCCCAGTCCTGAAACCACACCACCTGTAGCGTGCTGTCTACCTTCTGGCAGAGCTCGTAGGCAGATGCCACAGCCCGCATCCTGTTGGCCAATCCTCCTGAGGGTACAAAGAGTAACGATCCGTTCATCTTTTCTTCTTAATAAAGGCTATGCACTCCTCGAGTATCTTGACTCGAAGCAGTCGCATAACGACGTAGTACAGCACCACTGCCATCACGATACGCATGGCTAGGAGTATTGCCAATTGCCAATTGCCATCTGCCAACTGCCAAGCGCCATCTGCCAACAGCCATCTGCCAACAGCTAAGCTCCCCCACCATGTGGCAGCCATCACACCAAAGGCTATCACGGCGAAGGGCATGATGTCGAGCAGCAGGGCCCAGAGGGTGTAGCCCGTCAGTCGGCTGACGAAGAAGTGCCACACCAGTGTCCAGAGCACGTAGATGATGACGTAGGCAATGACCATGGTGCGGATGCCGTAGGGATAGAGCACCTGCATGGTGGAGATGAGTGTGACGCAGAGGGCCAGTGTCACCCAGAAATACGTACCGCTCTTGCCCTTGCTGATGAGCATATTGGTCAGCACGCTGCTGATGGGTATGAAGGCACCGCTGATGCAGAGCAGCTGCAGCAGACGGGCAGATGCTAACCACTTCTCGCCGATGGTCAGCACGATGAACTCCTGGGCTACCATGCCGAAGCCAAACAGCAGGGGGAAGGCGAGGAAGGCGGTGAAGCGCATCAGCTTGCGGAGAATGCGTAGCTGTCGTTCCTGTTCGTCGGCGACATTGGTGAAGACGGGTTGTGCCACCTGTGCCAGTGTACCTTGCAGCAGGTAGAACACCTTGCTGTTCCACTGGTAGGCCTGGTTGTAGTTGCCCACCTCGTGTTTGGTGAAGTGGCGACCGAGCAGGATGTTCATCACGTTGGTGTTGATACGCTCCAGGATGGTCGTTGCCAACAGTTTGCTGCTGAACTTAAACATGTGTCTGACGGGCCCGAAGTCAAGGTGTAGGGTGGGGCGCCACGGTGAGAAATGCCATAGCAGCAGACTGTTCAGTCCGATATACGCCATCGACTGGATGGCCAGTGCCCAGTAGCCGCATTTCAGGAAGGCTAACGTCACACCGATGATGCTCGACAAGAGTGTTGCCGTCATGTTACACTTCGCCTGTTCCTTGACCATCATGTTGCGGAACAGGTAGGCCGACTGTGCCGTACCAAGCGCTGCGAAGATGATGGTGAGGAAGGCTACGCGACAGAGCAGTACCAACTCTGGCGTGTGGTAGTAGTCGGCAATGAATGGTGCTACGAAGAACAGAACGGCATAGCACGTCACACCCACGATGATGTTAAACCAGAAGACGCTGTTGTAGTCGTTGTGCTGAGGCTCCTTGAGATTGCCGATGGCACTCTTGAAGCCACTCTCCTGTAGGGCGGTGGCTATCAGTTGGAAGACCAGTATCATGGCTATCATACCATAGTCTTCCGGCCCCAGCAAACGACCCAGAATGATGCCGAACAGCAAGCCAAGTCCCTGCTGCACCACATTATTCATGCCGCCCCAGAACAGGCCGCGTGTCGTCTTCTCCTTCAGTGTCTCCTTACTCATTTGCTTTCCAACCTGGTCTGCCATTAGTCGTTCTACGGTTCAATCTTGAGAGTGGCACCTGCACCATTCTCTTTGTTTCTCAGAACTGAAGGAACCATATTGGCATCGAAAGTGTTATATTCATAGGTGGGTACAAACTGGCCACGTTCACCTCTTGCCAACTCTACGTCGTCAACTCCCAAACATCCCACGATCTTGAGGTTGTAATCCTTCTCTTTACTCCAGTCTTTTATCGCATTTTCCTTAGCCTGACCTGTCACGAAAGCGCATTTTTCTACGAAGATATTGGAATACACTCCGTAACCTATACAGTAATTATAGTTGTTGCCGTCGTAAAGGCAGTTCACTATATGTACTTTTCCAAAGCGAACACGCGGACAACGCTCAGAACACCCTTCTCCCCACCAACAGCAGATAAACGTGCAGTTGAGGTGTCCTTCATCTATGTCGGCTGTCTTGTCGCTGTTACCTATCAAGTTGCAGTTGCGGTGGTCGCTGCTTCCGCCACTACCACCTTCTTTGGGTTCTATAAGGTAGCTGAAATGAGTCCAACTGACACAAATATTGTCAGAGCCTTCCACGATGTCAAAATTGCCGTCGATGCCATCTTGTATGTCACAGTGGTCCACCCATATGTTCTTTGCACCAACCAGACTGATATTATCGCTATAGTTGGCATCGATATCGTAGGCACCAGGGCCGAGCAGCGTCAAATTGCGGATGATGACGTTCTCGCTGCCTTTTAATAAGAATATACCGGCATCCTCGTTGCGATTAGTATTACTGATGCTTGCTCCTGTTAAACCGATAATGGATTTGTTGGACCCAACAGAAAGCATCTTGTTGAGGGTTATCTGCCCCTTCACATATATGGTTGCCGGATTGGTACCACTCACGGCGTCTTTCAGTTGTTCAGCGGTGCTTACCACAACCTTGTTTTGATTGTTGCCACCCGTGGCGTTTGCGCCAAAACCTATTGGTTTAAGACTATCGTAAGAGGGGGGAGGAGTGTTGCCCGACGTGTTGTCGTCGTTTGAACAAGAAGACAACGAGAAAACCATGGTTAGCAGGATACCTGCATAAGCTAATTTGTTCATTAGATAGTAAGGGTTGTTATTCATACGCTTTAGATTGAATGTTATGATATTATTGGGCAAAATTACAAAAAAATGATGATTCAATAAAAGAAAAAGCAAAAAAAATCAGTGTCTCCTTGCTCATTGATGGTGATATGGTAAGTGTCACGCTTATTGTGCAGTATGTCAGTGACTTGCACATGAGTGTGTCCATAGAATCATGAGAACAAGCCTGTCCCGGTGATTATAATAATATGGGCAGACTCAAAGAGCTGCCCATATTATTGTAATGTTGTGTTTTGCTTACTTCGTTTCCATTACCTGCTTGGCAATCTGGTTCTCAGGATCGATCTGCAGCATCTTCTGGGCATACTGCTGAGCAGTAGCTTTGTCTTCAACGATGATGAAATAGTAAGAAATGAGGTAGTGGTAGCTCTCCTTCAGACGAGCTTTGTCGGTGGCGTCTTTGTTTTCCTTGTTACCAATGAGCTGGTCGAGCTTCTCGTAGTAAGGCTTAGCAAGACCCTTCTTCTGGTCGGGATCCATATAGCCATTGACACGGGCACGCATGAAGGTGGCATACTCAGCGGCATCCTCATACTTGTCCTCCAGGTCCTGATAGGTCTTGTCAGCCAAGACGAAGCAGGCTGCCTGCTCCTCGGGAGTGGTCTTCTTGTTGGCGTGCTGCAGGTGGAGCTGTGCCAGGGCAGCGATGTCGTTGGCAGAAGCCTTCTCTACCGTGTTCAGGTACTCCTCATAGTTCTTAATGGCATTGGGGTAGTCCTCCTGAGCCTTGTAGGCTTCAGAGAGCTGCTTGATGACACCGGCACGCTTGGCCTTGTTGTCCATATCTTCCTGCTGCAGAGCCTTCTGGTACATCTCTATGGCCTTGTCGTGCTGACCAGCACCGCTGAGGGCGTTGCCATAGTAGGTGTAGTCGTAGTAAGAGAACTTGGCAGAGTCAGACTTGTTGAACAGGGCGTCAGCATACATCAGAGCGTCGTCCCACTTCTTGAGCTCGGTGCTGTTGAAGAAGGCCAGACGGTTGAAGGCTGCGTGACGTGGATTCTTGCTCAGACCGAACTTGGCAACGTCGAGAGCAATGTCGTACTTCTGCTTGAAGAAGGCTGTCATGGCGTAGTCGCTGAGGTCGCGGTCTTCCATCTGTGCCTTGTCGGCCTTGTTGTAAGCGCGAAGAGCAGCGTCGAAGTCGTTAGACATGTAGTAGATGCGGCCAATGAGGGCGTCGACAGCTACGTCGGGACGCTGTGAGCGCAGTTCCTCGAGTTTGCTGACTGCACCACGGGGGCTGATCTTACGGTATACGTTAGCATACTTGTAGTAAGCCTCGGGCTCTGTGGGAGCAGCGTAGATGGCCTGCTCGTACTGTGCGGCAGCACCACCACCATTGTCACCATAAGCCTCGATGTCGCCCAACAGAATGTAGGCAGGAGCACACTTGTTCTTAGAGGCTGTCAGTGCATGGTGGGCATAGGTTTTTGCGTTAGCAGTGTCCTTAGCCTCATAGAATGCACGACCGAAAGCTACCAGATTTACAGCGTTCTTCTTGTTAGCCTTGTAGAAGGGCTTCATCTGTTTGTCCAGATCGGCGGGTTTCTTACTAATGATGTCCTTGACGGCCTGTACGTCGGCTTCTGTACCTTCCTGGGCCGTAGCGCTTGCGCTGTAACCTGCGGTCAGCGCAGCAATGAATAGATATTTGATTGCTTTCATAATTCTACATTATTATGTTATAGTAGTATCTGTCTATTTGACGTTTGTAATCGCTGAATGTTTATTTTTTTATTGATTATTCACAAATACCGTCCTTGTATTCATTCCTGCCTGTATGGGTAGCAGACCTGACTTCTGGATGAGCAACTGGCCTTTAGGCAGGCGGCAGAAGTGCGCGAAGTTGGAGGGCAGTCCGCTGCGCGGCTCGTTGAGCAGGGCGTAGATGGTACGGATGAGCGGATAGTTTCCGTTGTATATATAATATTGGTATGGACGCCAGCTGTTGGCTACTGTCGCAGAGTCCATGCGGCTGACTTTCATAACTGTTATATTCTTCTTAAAGGTGACATTCGTGGTGTCACGGCTGTCGTTCAGCCAGTTGCTTCCGATGATGCCTAAGGAGTTCTTGTGGTTCTCCACGTAGTCGATAACGGCAGCGCTGGTCTTTACGGCTCCGATGTTGGGGGCCTTGAATTCTTTACCCCCCAGCAGTGAGTCGACACACCAACGTACGGTACTCGACAGCGGATTGTCGAAGACGACATCGATGGTGCCTAACTTTGAGGTAGGGTAGAGGTCGTTCCAGTTGACCAACTCACCTTTGAGGATGCGCTTGAAGTCCTTGACGGTGATGCAGGTGTCGGGGTTCTCGTTGTTGACGATGATGGCCAGTCCGTCGTACGCTATGGGTATGGTACGTGGACGGTATGAACGGTCTATCAGGTTCTGGCGCTCTTTCTCTGTGAGGTCGCGGGTGGAGAATGCCAGCCACGTCTCTAACTTCATCAGCTTTTTGATGGCGTCCTGCTCGTTGGTGTATTGGGCCTTTAGCGTGTCAAGCACGTTGTTGTAGAGGAACACGTCGAGCGCTTCGTTCAGGATGGGACTGAAACTCTCGTCAGCAGTGAAGAAGCGGGCAGCGCGCTGATAGTCCTGCTCTGCTTTAGTATTTTTAGGCTTGTTCCCACATGAGGGGAACAAGCCTAAAATGAGTGTTAATCCAATAAGTATGGATGCGATTTTCTTCATGAAATTATTGCAGTCTAAAGGTTACAGGTACGGTGTACTTTACACGTACAGCCGAGCCGTTCTGTTTACCAGGAATCCAGCGAGGCATAGACTTTACCACGCGCTGTGCTTCCTTGTCGAGTGACGGGTCTACGGACTTCACGACGCGAACGTCGGTAATCGAACCGTCCTTCTCAACGACGAACGTTACGATAACACGTCCCTGGATACCGTTCTCCTCAGCAACAACCGGATACTTGATGTTCTTTGACAGGTACTCGAACAGGGCCGAAGGACCACCGGGGAATGACGGCATCTGCTCAACAACGTCGAACACCTTCGTCTCTTCCTCCTTCGGGGGCTCGGGCTGTGCGATAACTTCCTTAGCCTTCAGCACTTCGCCTGCAGCCTCGTCGTTACCCTTCACGTCGAACGCACCGATGGCGGTGTTGGTCTTGCTCAGGTCTTCCTGTGACTTCAACTCTTCTTCCGGTTTTACTTCATCGTCCTTCTTAATCTCAGGAGCGGTGAACTTCACAGAACTCTTAACCTTTTCTACTTCAACTTTCTCAATCTTCGGTTCTTCTTTCTTCTCAACCTTAGCTTCCTTCTTCTCTGCCAGCTTAGCCAACTCTACATCGGCCTCGATGGCTACATCAGTCTTCATTGCATTTTCAACGACGCCTTTGACAAGAACAATGGCACCGATGATGGCTGCAATGATGAACATGGTGAGTAGAGCATAGAAGTTACGCTTGCCCGTTTCTTTGCGCAGTTGATAAGCACCGTAAGCGTGGTTCTTGCCTTCGAAGACAAGATCAACCCACGTGTCTTGAATAAGATCTATTTTTGACATATTCGTTTACGTTTTAAATGTTAGACACCGATTTATTTAACACCAGCCTTTTCAATCAGAGCCTGATCTTCGGGGCCAATCTTATCGATGACATACTTATCAATATTGCAAATGAGCATCTCGTCGAGTGCTGCGATCATGTTCTCATAGGTGGCAGTCTCCAAAGGACGGATGATGACAGTCATGGTAGGAACCTTCTCACCGTTGGGCAGTTCACCCTTCTTGATGCGAGAGAGTAGCTCCTCGTACTGCTGATCAGTCATCTTGCTGTTGTATGCTGATTTCTGAGCATCCAACTCCTTCTTAGCCATCATAATCTTGGCTACGGGGTTAACACCTTCCTCTGTGGTATGCTTGATGAGCACGTCACGAACGCCCTTAGCACCATAGGTGGTCTTCTTGACGCAAGAGGGGTCCTCGTAGTTGGGCAGACCGGCAATGTACCAAATCTGGTCGTTAGCACCCAAATAGAGTGTGATGGTGTGAGAAGCCTTTGTTACCGACTTGTCTTCCTTCGATACGTTTTCGTCGTTTGACGGCATCGTCAGCTGCATGGACTGGGGCTTAGCCAGTGTGGTACACAGCATGAAGAAGGTAATCAACAGCATCATCATGTCTACCATTGGCGTGAAGTTCACGCGGGTATCCATTTTCTTTTGCTTGGATAGATTCTTTTTTGCCATAGTTTATTCCTCCGATGCAGTTTGAAGGTTGGTAATCAATTGATAACGGTTCTCACTCATGTCCTGAAGTTCGTTCATCATAGCCTTGACAGTCTTGTAAGATGTCTTGGCATCTGCCTTAATGGCAATCTTGATGTCAGGATTAGCATCGCGGGCGGCTTTCACCCACATCTGGAACTCGCTCATTCCGCCACTGATACTGTCAGTGGGAATGCCGAGCATCTGGATAGCCTCTGCCATCTTCTCGGGTTCGAGGCTGAGGTATTGAGCAAGCTTCTCCATGGGAGCACCCACCATAGCATCTTCCAGGAAGTGCTTCTGCTGGGTAGCGTTGAGAGAGACACCGAAGCGGTCGGTCATCTCTTCCATCATCGCTCTCATGTGGTTCTTGTTTTCAGTGCCGAGGTAGATCTGTCCCTTTGGTGATACCAGAATGTTCAGGACGTCACTCTCAGGCACCTTTTTCTCAGACACAGAACTCGGGGTGGTGACCTTGATAGGCTCTGGCGTCAGGAATGTTGATGTCAACATGAAGAAGCAGAGCAACAGAGTCATCACGTCCGACATTGGTGTCATGTCGATCCAGATGTCTTTTTTCTGTATCTTAACTTTAGCCATTCTAAAACTGTTTAAAAGTGTTTTTTGAAATGGAACTAAAGATTAAGCCTCGTTGTGGGTTGAATCGTATGTAGCTGCGATGGTGAAACCAATCTCGTCGAGAGCGTAGGTCAGCTTATCGATCTTGTTTGAGAAGAAGTTGTAAACAACGGTAGCAACCCAAGAAGTCAAAATACCAGAAGCTGTGTTCACAAGGGCCTCAGAAATACCGGCAGACAGAGCCATAGAGTCAGCACCACCACCAGCAGACAGAGCC
>OCTX012042780.1_pt1 | contig 12257 bp, 9 predicted proteins | sample 1539691 | NCBI WGS metagenome assembly OCTX01 (sample SAMN02144231, study PRJEB22623) | gut metagenome | biome: sheep rumen | host: Ovis aries | place: New Zealand
TGCAGAGGGTACGCCTATTGACGCTAGTGTGGATCTTTCCAATGTCGATGGTTTTGATTTCACAGAAGGAGAATCAGTTTCTCAATCTGCTGAGTCTTTAAAGGCAGAATTGGCAAATGCTGATTTCAATTCCGCTGATGACAGTGCTTGGACGCTATAATAGTCTAAATGATCTAGAAATTAAAGCTTTAAATTGTAATTAAATTGCTAAAATGAGGACATTCTTTTGTATCATAGCCCTCTCTTTTTTGTTCAACATAAACATTGTTGCACAGGAACTTAAAGTGAAGAGTTTCGTCGTTAAGACTAACGACATAACGGCCAGGACACAGCCGCGAAAGGATATCAATAAGAATGATTGTGCATTGATCAAGGTCCAGCTTGCCGCATCGGGAGCCGTTTTTAGCGGAAATGTAGTCGGAGATGTGTCATACAATACGAGTGAGTATCTTGTCTATATGTCAGAGGGTAGTAAAAGACTGTCTGTGAAGTTGGAAGGCTATCTGCCGCTAGAAGCCAGTTTCGAAGATTATGGAATCAAGGCATTGGAGGGTAAAACCACCTATATAATGACCATTTCTGGCGCGTCTGTTGCTCGGCAAATTGAAGCGCCTAGGATAAAGACTGGCTGGATTATCCTTGAATCAGAGCCATCGGGAGCAAGTGTGTATATCAATAACGAGTTTGTAGGGAATACGCCCCTGAATAATTACAAACAGTCTTACGGCACTTACCAATACAGGCTGGAGAGCCCAAACTATCATCCTGCGAATGGCACAATCGAACTGAATGCTGGCAGGTTTGAGCAAAGGATCACTTTGAAACCAGCATTTGGATCCATTTCTGTGAAAAGCAATGTTGCTGGAGCAAAGATCCTTCTTGACGGAAAACCTACTGGCAAGAACTCTCCTGCAACACTGGCAGAGATACCATCAGGCTCTCATACCATCACTCTGCAATTAGACAAATATGCTCCCCGACAGCAAAATGTCGTTGTGGAAGATGGCCAGACTACCGATGTCTCTATGTCGTTAGATGCCTGTTACGCAAGGATTACCATTAACTCGATAGACGGAGCAGAAATCTATAGTAATGGAAAGCTATTAGGTCGTGGTCATTATTCAGAGGACATGATGGAGGGCTATTATGATCTGGAAGTGCGTTTGAATCATTACAAATCCGTTAACAAGCAGATACAGGTCATTGCAGGTCAATCGCAAGATATTACGCTGAATCCTATTCCGAAATATGGGTCATTGGATATTATAAGTGAGCCAGGGAATGCTTCTGTTTCTATTGACGGTAGAGAATATGGCAAGTCACCCATTACTGTTGAAAACTTGCTTGAGGGTCAGCACCAATTTAACATTAAATTAGATGGCTATTCAGAATATAGGGGTACTGCTAACGTAATAGAAAATGAAAATGCATCTGTTACAGTAAAATTAAGCAATCTTACCAATATTAATATTACTTCAAACAATCCCAATGCTACACTTTATATTGATGGGATTGAGCAAGGAATGGCATCTGGGACGAAATCTGTTTCGTTAGGGCAGCATCAGATTCAACTTAAAGCAAAAGATTGGAAAGATTATACATCAATCATAAATGTCACTTCATCACAGACTTCTTTCAACTTTATTATGGAAGAGTCAACTCCTCCATATCGATTCATAACAGTAGAGGGCGTAACATTCAAAATGGTTCGGGTAGATGGAGGCACATTCACTATGGGGGCATCATATCGTTATAAACCATTGCAAGATAATTACTATGGAGACGAGTTTCCATTGCATAGTGTAACTCTTGACCCTTATTATATCGGAGAGACTGAAGTTACGCAAGAGCTCTGGCAGGCAGTAATGGGAAAGAATCCTTCACATTCTCGCGGATTAAAAAAGCCAGTTGAAGGAGTTAGCTGGAATGAGTGTCAGGACTTTATCACCCGCTTGAACTCATTAACAGGAAGGAAGTTTCGTTTGCCAACAGAAGCTGAATGGGAATTCGCAGCTCGAGGTGGCAATAAGAGTAATGGTTACATATATGCTGGTAGTAATTATTTAAAGGATGTGGCATGGTATGATTGTAATGATACCCATGAGGTAAGAACAAAAAAAGCTAATGAATTGGGGTTATATGATATGAGTGGAAACGTATGGGAGTGGTGTCAGGATTGGTATGGCAAATATATTAATGGAAGCCAAACTAATCCTACAGGTCCTACATGGGGTAATGGTCGAGTCTTACGCGGTGGAGGCACTTCTGGTGGTGAATCCAGCATGAATCACCGTGTGTCAAGACGTTTGGAACAAGCTCCAGATTATGTCGGTCATTGGCCTGGATTCCGACTTGCCCTCCAGTAACCACTAGAAGTACTTAAGTCTTATCCATATGTATGTAAGTTGACAGAGGAATTAATACAAATAGTCAAAGCAGAATAATATAAGAAAAGAAAATTTATAATAGATATTTTCATTTATGCACTCTATATAATGGCAAAAACATATTTATCCATTCTCATCTATTTACTGTGCTTTATAAACATACATGCCCAGAAATTGAATGTGGAGAGTTTCGTTGCTAAGACGAATGATATTACGGCTAGGACACAGTCGCGACAAGATATTAACGGGAATGACTGTGCTTTGGTAAAAGTAAGGCTTGCGGCAGAAAACGCTTCTTTCAGTGGCAATGTTGTTGGAAATGTGGCTTATGACAAAAGTGAATACAATGTTTATATGCCCCATGGCAGCAAACGATTGACAATAAAGTTAGATGGGTATTTGCCTTTAGATGTCGATTTCTCAGGATACGGCATTAATTCTTTAAAGGGGAAAACAGTATATGTGTTGACCCTTTCTGGTGTGACTGGCACTCAACAATTGGAAGCTCCTAAAACCAATACTGGCTGGATTATCCTTGAATCAGAACCATCAGGGGCGAGTGTGTATATCAATGATGAGTTTGTGGGTAATACGCCATTGAGTAATTATAAGCAAGCCTATGGTACCTATCAATACAGATTGGAGAGTCCAAACTATCACCCTGCGACTGGAACAATCGAACTGAATGCGGGCAGGTTTGAACATAAGATTGCTTTAAAACCTGCATTTGGCTCCATTTCTGTGAAAAGCAATGTAGCTGGAGCAAAGATCCTGCTTGACGGAAAACCGACAGGCAAGAACTCTCCCGCAACACTGACAGAGATACCATCAGGCTCTCACGCCATCACCCTGCAATCAGACAAATATGCTCCCCAACAGCAAAATGTCGTCGTGGAAGATGGCCAGACTGCCGATATCTCTATGTCGTTGGATGCCCGTTTCGCAAGGATTACCATTAACTCGATAGATGGGGCAGAGATCTATAGTAATGGTAAACTAATTGGAAAGGGTTCTTTTTCTGAGAATATAATTGAAGGCTATTGTGATCTTGAAGCCCGATTGGCCCATCATTACACTGCAACAAAACAAATACAAGTTATAGTTGGAAAATCTCAAGAAATATCATTGAATCCTATACCCATATATGGAACATTGGATATATTAAGTACCCCTCATAATGCTACGATTACAATTGATGATAAGGTTGTTGGTAAAACTCCGTTCACTTTAGATAGAATTCTTGAAGGGGAACATATTGTTCTAATTACATTAGATAATTATCAACCAGAAAAGAGAACAGTGGTAATTAATGAAAATAAAACATCTACTCTTCAGTTCGTACTTAATCCACCTGTTAAACCCACAATTGAAGAAGACAATCAGAGCTTTTATAATAAAGGACAAAAATGCGAAGAATCAAACGATTATCCAAATGCGGCAAACTGGTATAGGAAAGCCGCTCTGCAAGGACATGCGGATTCTCAATACAAATTAGGTTTCTTGTACGAATTAGGTTTAGGGGTGCCCCAAAGTCGCAAAGTTGCTTTTTCATGGTACGAGAAAGCTGCAAATCTAGGAAATCCTTATGCAAAAGCGGCAAGAGACAGATTAGGATACTAATAATGTGATAATGGAGCAGAAATCCTGAAAAGCGAGATAGGTAAAAATATATTTTTGTTTAAAAGTTGTGTAATATGAGTTATGCTAAAGGTTTACATTCTGAATATCCACAATTTGATGGAGAAACACGATATTGGACGGAACGCTCCATTTGCTATGCATTAGAGGAAAACCATATTAAGTTCGGTGAAGATTTTGAACTTCATAAGATAATTGATAATATTCCTTTCAATAAGACAAAGGTACATGAGGTAGATTTTGTATTAACTTCCTCCTTTGGAGAAAAATTGTATGTTGAAGTTAAGGGGCTGATGACATATTTGGAAGTTAATAAGTTACGTTATCTTTTAGAAAGTGAATATGATTTCTATATATTTCAGTTAACAGAAATAGATTGGATGGGGCCATATACTGGCGAAACGGCAAAAGATTTCTTTATGAAATCAAAAAAGGATTTTGAAGAACAAATTAATGAACTCGTTAAATTTGTGAGAGGTGAACTTAAGGGGGCGGATATGGTAAGAAGGTCTAAAGAAAGACTCGATAATTTTATCGCCTATAGGAATAAAGACATTGAAACATGGAAAAGTTTGTAATGATGAAATGTATGAAAAAGTTTTTCTTGTTACTGATGGTTGTTGTTAATGCCTGTTTGACGTTCGCCCAAGACATTGAGGTGAAGAAGTTCGAGCCGTTGGAGAAAGACCAGACGGCGGCTTTGAGTCCTCGTAAGGATATCAATGGAGTGACATGTGGATTGGTGAAGGTCTTGTTGAAAGAACCTGGAGCCGAGTTTGAGGGAAGTGTGATGGGTGATGTGCAGTTTACAGGTAAGGAATATCTTGTATATTTGCCTAATGGAACAAAGCGACTTGGTATCAAGCATCCTGACTATCTGCCTACAACCATTGTCTTTGCTGACTATGGTACTAAGAAGGTGGCATCTGCTACAACTTACGAGCTGAAGGTAAAGGCTAACAAAAAGCAGGCAAAGGTTGATAACAGTAAGAAAGGAATGGCTGTATTCAATATCAAGCCTTCGAATGCAATGCTACTAATAGATGGACAAATTGCAGATGGCTCAGGCGGAGCCTATACCTTGTCATTGCCGTATGGTACTCATTACTATACGGTAAAGTTGAAGGATTTCAGCATTAACAACCAGATAGTACAGATTGATAAGAACGCCAAGAATATTAATGTCGACTTGACGGAATATTTTGCGAAAGTGTCTATCAATTGTCCTACAGAAGATGCAGAACTTTCTATTAATGGCGAGCAGAAAGGTGTTGGTAAGTGGGGTGGAATGGTGATTCCTGGCAAATATACCATAGAAGCATCCAAGGATGGTTGTCACTCTCAGACTCGCCAGATTGAGTTGAAAGATAATGATGAGATAACGGTTGACTTTACTAAGTTGAAAACCATCACAGGAAGTCTCCGAGTGGATTATGAGCCTGCAGGTGCTGATGTCTTGCTGAATGGCAAGAAGGTAGGTGTGACGCCTTTGGTGTTAAAAGAATTGCCTATTGGTGATTATCAGTTAGAGATATGGAAAGAGTATTATGTGAAGAAATTCTCAAATGTGAGAATTAGAGAAGATCAAGAATGGAAAGAAAGAGGAAAACTGAAGATGACTGCTTTCGGAGCATTGATAATAAATGCAGAAGCAGGGAATTCGGAGCGTCCTTTCGTTGATGGTTCGTGGCAAGGTGGATGCTCTTGGATTATGATGATGGCACAGTATTATCGTTTTGGTGTAGCCACAGCCTATCGAGGAGAACGATATACTTGTAAGACAGACTCATTCCAAGTAGCTTTTAATCCTGTGAAGTCTATAAGTTGGTATCGGAAGTTGGCTGATAGTGATGATGAAATAGAAGCAGATGATGCGCGTTATTTGTTAGGCCCCAATTATCTTTCTATAACTGATGATGCCAAATTGTCATATCTAAGGGCAAAGGAAGGTTATGATATGATGAAAGAGCCATCTTATGAACCGTCAGATATTTTTTTTGAAGGGAAACCGTATGCACCATTAGCCTGGCATTTGTTTTATGGTATTGGTTGTGATAAAAATGTCGAAGAGGCAAAACGCATTATTAGGTGGGCTTGTACAGAGGATGGCCATAACCCTTATCCCGCATTAATTAAACTTATAAAGGATATGGGTCTTGAAAACGAACTAAGATATATACCTTAATTAAGTATGAATAGAAAGACTATGTTGTTTAAAAGAATCGGATTATCTTTGCTGTTTGTATCAGTATGCTTACTTTCTTTTAGTCAGGGGCTTAAGGTGAAGGAATTCAAACAGAATCTAAACGACGGCTCAGCTTTCCATGCTCCAATGGATGCTGAAGAACATCCTTGTGGTTTAATTAAAGTGCGTACAGACAATCCAGACTTGGAATTTGTTGGAGATGTCGTAGGAAAGGTTGAAAACAAGATGAATGAGTATTGGGTGTTTTTGTCCCCCAAATGTTCTTCATTGAAAATCGTTCATCCCAACTATATGCCAATGGAAATCACTTTCTCAGATTATGACATATCGTTATCTTCCAAAACCACCTACATCTTAACACTTGAAGAAACGAAGTTCAAGAAAGAAAAAACAGGTTTATCTGTTGTGGTGAAACCAGAAGATGCTGAATTATATATAAACCAGACCTTAATTGATAATGTCAGTAAGAATGGTTTATACCAACTTTACTTACCCAAAGGGGATTATGTTTGTGAAGTTAAGAAAACTGGTTACAGTTCTTATGTCCAAATGGTGCAAAGTGGCAAAAACTCACAAAACATCAGTGTGGAGTTAGAATCTTTGATGTCAAAACTGAATATAAGGTGTGGAACAAAAACTGCAGAGATTTTTGTTGATGGAGAATTGATGGGAAATGGTAGTTGGAAAGGAGAACTGCTTCCTGGGGAGCATAAGGTTGAGGCGCGTCAGAAGAACTTTGTAAACTACTCACGATCAATTTCGTTGGAAGAGAAAGAATCTCGTTCTTTTATAATACCAGAACTAGAACGCTCAAAAGGTGTATTGAGTGTAAATACTATTCCGTCAGGTCTTCCTGTCTGGGTTGATGGCGATTCTATTGGGATAGGTCCGTGTCGTATATCTGTAGAGACAGGGGAACATTATATTGAATGTCGGGCAGATGGGTGTGAGACTTCTAGAAAAGAAATAGTTATATCTGCCGACAACGATTATAAGATAACCATAAAAATGAAATACGTAGATGGTACTTTAGGGACAGCATCTGATTACCAGAAAGCATACGTTGGTGATCAGGAAACTATATTGGAGTTTATATGTAATGCTTGTCACTTCAATTCCATGAGATATGATTTGGCTTTTTATTGGGTAAAAAGGTATCCAGATAAAGAGAACGTCATCTTTCATTGGCATGAGATTTGTCATAAAAGAGGTGATGCAATATGGGGATGGTGGATGTGTAATTGGGTAGAGGCCTTCAAGTCTATTGGGGAAATAGAGAAGGCAGAGAGATTGCGTTCACAATTAAAAAGACTGAGAGGTAGCTCTGACGAGCGATTGGGTTGGTATTTGGATATGAATCTTTGAACATGTATTTATGACGATACAAGAATATTTAAACGAAAATCTTCCCTTTTATCATATAACACCATCTGTTGATAAAGATGCAAATTTGAAGGAAGGATTAAGAGCTGGAAATTGTGCTGCTATTTGTGTGGTCAGAAGAAATAATTGTGATATTTGGAGAGATATCATTCATAATCAACTGTGTTTCGATAATCTGGAATTTGCAGTAATCAAATTATTACCTCGTAAGCATGGAATATTGTTAGAAGAAGTTGCCCCAGACTCTGTTGATGAACCAACAAAACCTTTGCATAACTATATCGTTAAGCAGAGTGACAATGTAGATGAGACGGATTTTGTAGAAACTAATTTTGATAGAGGTGTTGCACCCGATTTGACTAAAATTGGAAATTTGATTGTGCCGTTGGAGGATTATCTACATACTGAGATTCCTAGCATAGAAGTTGTTGGAGAATAAGAAAATAAATAATGGCAAAAAAGAGAATTAAGCTAGTGTTGCTTTTGCTTTTGATTTTATTCAGAGCCGTAGCCCAAGACATTGAAGTGAAGAAGTTTGAGCTGTTGGAGAAAGACCATACGGCGGCATTGAGTCCGCGAAAGGATATCAATGGAGTGACATGTGGATTGGTGAAGGTGCTGTTGAAGGAACCTGGAGCCGAGTTTGAGGGCAGTGTGATGGGCGATGTCCAGTTCACGGGCAAAGAATATCTAGTATATCTTCCCAATGGAACGAAGCGACTGGGCATCAAGCATCCTGACTATCTGCCAACAACCATTGTTTTTGCAGATTATGGCACCAAGAAGGTGGCCTCAGCTACCACCTACGAGTTAAAGGTGAAGACGAACAAGAAGCAGGCAAAGGTTGATAACAGTAAGAAAGGAATGGCTGTATTCAATATCAAGCCTTCGAATGCGATGCTACTAATAGATGGTCAGATTGCTGATGGCTCTGGTGGAGCTTATGCCTTGTCACTACCATACGGTACGCATTATTATACCGTAAAGTTGAAAGACTTCAGCATCAACAATCAGATGGTGAAAATTGACAAGAATGCCAAGAACATCAATGTGGATTTGACGGAGTTCTTTGCCAAGGTGTCTGTCAATTGCCCTACAGAAGATGCAGAATTGACGATTAATGGAGAGCAGAAAGGTGTCGGCAGATGGGAAGGCATGATGATTCCAGGAAAATACACCATAAAAGCGTCTAAGGATGGTTGTCACTCTCAGACTCGTCAGATAGAGTTGAAAGATAACAATGAGGTAACGGTAGACTTTACAATGCTGAAAACCATCACAGGAAGTCTTCGAGTAGATTACGAGCCAGCAGGAGCTGATGTCTTGCTGAATGGTAAGAAGGTTGGTGTGACGCCTCTGGTGTTAAAAGAACTGCCTGTAGGTAATTACCAATTGGAAATTTGGAAGGAATATTATGTGAAAGAGTTTGCAACGGTAAAGATTGCAGAAGATCAGGAATGGAAAGAAAGTGGAGAGCTGAAGTTAACTCAATTTGGGCAACTGATTGTTAATGCTGAGGCTGGCAATGATGGCGGTATAGTTGATTCATGGGCCACATCTCTTGCTGACTATTATCGATATGGTGCATGTGAAGGAGGTAGAGGGGATCATTATTCCTGCAATAAAGACACATGTATTGTTCCAATAAACCCCGTTAAAGCTATATACTGGATAAAAAAAGAGTTAAATGAAACCAATAGTTTAGATCCAGACGGAGCAAGAAGAAATCTTCTAGGACAATGTTATCAATCAGCGGCTAATGATGAAGAGTTATCTTTCTGTTGGGCTAAAAATGCTGTCCAGGAAACTGATGAAGAATTGAGAAAGATGCTTTGGTTTCAGGGGCTTCCTTATGCTGCTTTGGCATGGCATTATTGTTATGGTATTGGTTGTGAAAAGAATATAAATGAAGCCAAGCGGCTTATGAAACTGGCTTGTAAAGATGGTGGGATATATATTTACCCTGCTTACAAGCAATTGGTTAAAGATTTAGGAATGGACGATGAATTGAAGTATATGACAGTAGAAGAATGGTTAGATTCAATTACGGTAAATGAATAGAATTGTATTTATGCGAATTAGTTTAGTTTGTTTTTTATTTTTTATTTCTTGTTGTTCTTTTTCCCAAGGTTTTAAGGTTAAGGATTTTAAACAGAATATGAGTGATGGCTCAGCTTTCCACGCCCCTATGGATGCTAACGGACATCTATGTGGACTGATAAAAGTGAGGTCAGATAATGGAGAATTGAAGTTCAGAGGCGATATTGTTGGTGAAGTCGAGAATAAAACAAACGAGTATTGGGTGTATATGGCTCAGGGGAGTAGTAACCTCTTTATTGTTCATCCAAATTATCTCCCCATGTCTTTAGATTTTACAGCATTTGGTATTGATGAAATTACATCTAAAGCAACATACATTCTGACACTAAGCGAACAAAAATTCAAAAAAGAGAAATGTGGCTTTGTAGCGACAGTTAAACCTGAAACAGCATTGCTGTACATTAATGATATATATATTGAGGACCTTAGTGGTAATGGTCTTTATCAGCTTTATCTACCTAAAGGTGATTATGCTTGTCGTATTGAGCAAAAAGGATATCGTCCGATTGTACAGGCTATAACGATTGGAAAAGGAATTCAAAATCTGAATATAGAACTTGAATCAGTGATGGCAGAACTGGAGGTGAAATGTAAGACCAGTACTGCCGAGATCTATATTGATGGAGAAAGAAAAGGTAATGGAACTTGGAAGGGAACTGTGTTTGCTGGCGACCATAAAATAGAAGCAAAGCAACAGAATTTTGTGTCCATTTCGCAAACGATTTCTCTTGCAGAAAAAGAAAGTCGGACTCTTGTCATACCAGAACTTAAACGTTCTATGGGTAAGCTATGTATTGAGACAACCCCCAATAATTTGCCAGTTAATGTAGATGGTATTTATATAGGTATGAGCCCATGTACGATAGATATTGAAACAGGTAGTCATTATGTTAGTTGTATGTCATATGGATTGATCTCCACTCGATATGATATCCAAATAAAAGAGGGTGAGATATCAAAAGCTAGTATTCATATGAAATATTCGACAGAGAGAGATTGGCTTGTAGATACTTATAAAAGGGCATATAATGGTAGTGATGATGCAATATCAGAATTAGCAGAAACCTACGCTGGTTGGGGGTATCGTGAAAATAATAAGTTTTATGAAGAGGCAGTTTATTGGTTAGAGAGATATTCTCAACCAGAGAAAATGATGGAATATGAATACTGGATAGAGGCATATTGCTATGTTGGGAATCCGGAAAAGGCCTTGGAAGTATATTACCCAATAAAGAACAAAATTGAGAATCAAGGTGGTTTGTTCCTTTCTGAATTATATATATCAGAAATAGGTGATGCATTCTTAAAAAAGAAAAACCTTGATAAAGCTATTCAATGTTACGAAAAAGGAGGAAAGGAAGGTTATGAAGGTTTGGGCGATTGCCACGCAGCAAAAGGTAACAAGCAACTTGCTGCAAATTACTATCGTAAGTGTCTGAACTTGGAATATTATGATGGAAAGAAGAGAGTTGAGAAGAAATTAAAAGAATTAGGAATCTAAAAGTTGTGATAATATGAAAGAACTCTTTATTAAATTCATGGATGAACAAGGTCTTAGTGAAAGGACAAAAAATCATTACAATAATGGTTTAACCTCAAGAATAAAGAAATTTGCACAGAAGTACTGCAAAGATTTTGTAAGTATTTACCACTTAAAAAAAGATGAGGCTGTCAAATTAATGAATCTGCTTGAGAATGATAAGGAGTTCATAGATTATTATAAAAAAAGCAATGGCTCCCCTATTAGTGCTTTTCATAAATATAGGGAGTTCCTCGATTATAATGATAACGAGTTGCTAAATTATATAGTAGGTGCTACAGATGATAGTGTTGCAGACAATCCTATCTATAATAAAAAAATAAGTGTTTGGGTTGACCGTTATGAAAGGGATAAGAAGGAAAGAGACAAATGTATAGCGGAAAAAGGCCTGAATTGTTATGTCTGTGGGATGAATTTCGAGGATAGGTATGGAGAACTTGGTCGAGATTTTATTCATGTTCACCATATTGAGTTCCTATCTAAGCAGGGCAAAGATGTATCAGAGAATTTAATTCCTGTATGTCCTAATTGTCATGCTATGTTACATAAGAAACAAAATGGTAATACAATTGAATATGAGGAACTCAGGGAAATAGTAAATATAAAGAGGTCATGAGGATGTTCAAGCCGGTGACGAAAGATCAAACGACGTCATGGATTTAGGTTTAGACTACAGATGAAGTGCATTAATAAAGAGTATGGATTGGGCTTTGAAGTATAATCTCATCTATTAGTAATGACCGTGGTATATAGATTCAAATTAATTGTACCTCTGACTTATAAAGATGTCGAGGTGGAAAGTGAAGAGGTGGAGTTGTGTGATCAGGAGATAGCGCTTATTAGAAAGTTGGTGTGTCAAAGCCCAAGTAAAAGACATGGTTTGATGCCCATATTGGAAGATGGTGCACCAGAATTGTATGATAAGCTGTGGGAAGCTATCGAACGGCCCCTTAGAGATACAGTTTTAGAAGATGGTCGCAAGAATGGTTTTGTGGATGATGAA
>OCTX012097417.1_pt1 | contig 12251 bp, 6 predicted proteins | sample 1539691 | NCBI WGS metagenome assembly OCTX01 (sample SAMN02144231, study PRJEB22623) | gut metagenome | biome: sheep rumen | host: Ovis aries | place: New Zealand
CCTTGACCTTGTTGTACTTGAAAGTATAGGCGGTGTTAGCTTCCACGGTGATGTTGGAGATGCACATCCATGAATCGTTGACGGTTGCAGGAAGTCTCACGTAAGCCGGGGTGACGCCGCAGTCGGGGTAGCGCGCAGCAATGTTTGCAGCTGCGGTCGATGCCTGGATGGAAGCGTTTCCGAAGACGGAGTATGCGTAGTCGGCGGCATGGGCGGCTACGGCAGTGTTGAGGCCGGCCTTCCCGTATGAAGGAACGTTTGCAGTGGTCACGGAATTGGCTGCGAAGGTCTCGGTAAACACTGCATATTCAGGTCTGGTGTATCTGAGTGAAGCGGTGTTGTAAGTCCCTGCCGTAAAGGACATTGCGGAAGACATTTTCTTTTCGAGCTCAAGCACTCCGAGGCTTCCTGAGATGGTGAGCTTTATCGTGCCGCCTGCAGGAATGGTGAAGGGGGCGACCACCATGTAGAGGTCGACGGAAGCACCGTTGGCGATGGTTTCATCTGTGGCTACGTATTCCGGGGCCTCCTGGGTGCCAACATTCTTGACCACCTTGAGGTCGCAGGTATATGCCTTCTGACCACCCATCTGGGATGCGTCGAGCGACGGTGCCGTTGAGGCATCTCCCCAGTTCATGGTGAATGAGCCGGTGATATAGCTGCTGCCAGCGGTGGCGTCGAGTTTGAGCCCGGTAATCGCCGCGGGTTCTCCGGTGTTGTTGGTCACCGTGAATTTGAGCAGGGTGCAGACATGGTGCAGGGCGATGGCGGGGGCAGTGCCGTCGGCCACTCCCAATGCCTTGCCTGCCATGAGGTCATAACCTGCAATGTGGTGGTTGGAATTGTAGCCTACTTGCTGGGGAGCCAGTGCGACGGTGTAACCTTTCGTTCCGCCGGGCTTCGCACCATACTGCATCCAGGGATAGCAGGCGTACCAGTCATAGGAGCTTTCTCCGCTCACGAGACTCTTGCCTGTCTCGGAAGCGTCCTTGATGAACTTGCCGTCGGCAGGCGTACCGTCGATGACGAACTTGCAGTTGTCGGAGAAGGCGGAGCCGCCTGCAGCGACGTTGAATACCGAGAGATTGTCTTTCTCTGCCCAGGAGACGCTCCAGTCGGAACCGAGCGTGGTCTTAGTGGCAGCCTCGTAGGCAAAGAGAGCCGGGGCGGGAGCGGGAATCTCGTTTGAGGGGGCGGGGATGTCGGTCTTGTTGCAAGAAGCCAGAACCGCAGTGGCGGCAGCAGCCGCGAAGATAATGAACATGTTCTTTTTCATAAGGCGTCTTGTTTTAAGCGTTCCACCAATCCTGGTTGCCCGATTCCCAGTCAACGGGTTCGGGGAATTGAAGGTCTTCGCTGGCTGCGAAAACCTGGTTGCAGATTTCTTCGGCCACCTCGCTGAGGGGGGCCTGGTAATCCGGATGTTTTACTCTTTTCATAATGGTTATCTGGTGTTGAATGTTAATATTTGTCCGTCTTGTAAAAGTCTTTCTTTCAGTGTGTCGTAATCTACGTCCTGAACTCCGCATCCCTCGTCGAGCGCGATGCATGCGGCTGTGGCCGCGCTTTGCCCAAGTACCATGTACTGCGGCTCCATGCGCAGGGAGCTGTATGCCACGTGAGAGGCCGACAGGCAAACGGTCACAAGCAGGTTGCCGCATTCGAATTCCCGGGGCGTGATGGCTCCGTAGGCTATCGGGTAGGGTTTGAGAGCCTGGAACATCGTGCCCTCGCGTTTCAGGACGCCGTCTTCGACAAGCGTCGAGACATAGTGACAGTCGAGGGGATAGGAACCGAGCCCTATGCTGCACGGGGCGTCCTCACGGCCCTCCTTCACCACGTTTTTCTCCGTCATCACGAAGGCTCCCTTCATCCTGCGGGCTTCGCGTACGTAGATCTGGTAAGGCATGTTGCCGTTGTCGGTGAATTCGTCGGCTGCAAGTCCCCAGCGTAGCATTTCGGTGCGCAGGCGTTCCGGCACCCTTTCGTCGTGGCCGAGGAACCACAGGAGTCCGAGGGCGTAGTCCCTGTGCTCCTTCTCCATCGCCGCGCGCACGGCATAACTCCCTTCAGGATAGGCGAAACTGCCCCCGAACATGTCCAGGTGGTTGGTGTCGGTCTTGCGGTTTGGCATGGGAGTGAAGGTGATGATTTCCTTGAGCTGTATATCGGGTTTGTACTGAATCTGGGCGAGCCTCATCAGGTAGTAGTCGGGATTGTATGACGAAGGCTTCTCAACCGGAACGGAGTTCTGCGGGTCGTCGGTAAGCGTGAGCCTGTAGCAATAGGCCTGCGTGCGAGAGTCAGCCTCGCCGTTTGCTCCCCAGGGCCCGGCATCCACGAGAGGCAGCAGCCTTCCGTCCTTCCAGGGACTCAGGGCCGACAGTGAAGGGTCGGCTTCGTGCTGGATGCGGATTCCGGCAAACTCTTCGCCGTATTCCGACTTGCTCTCGCGTCCGACGATATAGCTCACTCCCGCGGCGGCCATGAGGTCGCCCTCGTAGGAGGCGTCGATGAACATGCCGGCACTTACGGCCGTACCGTTGTCGAGCCGTATGCTTTCTATGCGGCCGTCCTGTTTGGAAACGGCCTGCGGACATTCCTCCAGACGCGCCCCTGCGATAATCTTTACGCCGGCCTCCTGCAGCATGTCCAGCATGATTTTCTCGGCGACCTTCGACTCATATACCCATTGGATGCGGCGGTCGTCGTTCTTCCCGGTATAAGTGCGCTTGCGGGTCGACTGCATGAACTCGTCCCGGGTCTGGTTCCGCCAGACGGCCGGGTTGCAGTAGTATTCGTATATGCGGCCGTAGAATTCGGCGGTAATGCCCCCTATGCAGGCATGTTTGTTCATGTCCGTGGCGGTAAGTCCCGATGTGACCATGCCTCCCACGTGCTTCAGCGGCGATACGAGGGTGACGTTCTTTCCCATTCTGGCGGCCTGGATTGCGGCGATGCAGCCGCTGGCGCTGCCTCCGTAGACACAAAGGTCGCAGGACTCTTCGGAGTAGTCGCGTACGGTGAATCCGAATGTCTTGCTGCACGAGGCAAGGTCGGGGTCGGAGCAGTCGGCGACAAGCACTTCGAAGCCTCCGGGGCTGACTTCGTACTTGCAGTCTGCGTTGTGGTATCCCAGTTCCGATACGGGAATGCTGAACTGCAGCACCCTGCCCTCTCCGGCCTCAAGATGCACTTTTCTGAATGCCTTGAGCTCCTTGACGGGCCTGCTCACCGAGGCGTAACGGTCTGTTACATACACCTGTACCACTTCTTTTCCTGCCCGGGTCCCGGTGTTGCGGAGCGTTATGCCGAAGCGAAGGGTGTCGCCGACGCCGAGTACTCCGGACTCGACCGAAGGCTCGCCGAGCTCGAAGGAAGTATAGCTGAGTCCGTATCCGAACGGCAGCAGGGGTTTCGTTCCCGCATCCAGGTACCGGCAGTCATGGCCGAGGACCGACTGCTTGGCGGAACGGGGAATCTCGTCCAGGCTGCCGACGGCCCTCTTGTTGACGCCGGAGCGCCCCGTGCGGAGCTCATTGTAATAAATGGGAATCTGTCCTGCCGTCTTTGGAAAGGTTATCGGCAGTTTCCCGGAAGGGTTGCATTCTCCGAAGACAATTTCGGCAAGGGCTTCCCCGCCCATGGTGCCAGGATGGAACTGATACAGCACCGCGTTGCAAGCGTCGAGCTCCTCGCCTATGGTCGTGGCTCGTCCTGCCATCACTGTGGCTATCAATGGCTTGCCGAGGGAAGAAAGGAACTTGACATACTCCGTCTGGGCTCCTTTGAGACTTATGTCCGCAAGGCTGTGGGCCTCGCCGGACAGAATCTGCTCTTCGCCGAGGCATACCAGAATGACGTCGGCCTTGCGTGCGAGCCTGCGGACATCTTTCCAGCCGCCCGTATTCTTGTCCCGGCTGTACTCCAGCCCAGGGGCATACAGCACCTTGAGATTCTTGTCGGCACGCGCTGCGAAAGCCGCACGCGGCGTGACGGTCAGGGTGGTGTCTCCGTCCATGTCCCAAGTCCCGAGCTGGTCGTAAGCGGCGTCGGACATGGGCCCTGTCACCAGGATGGTAAGCTTCCCGGAAGCATCGAGCGGAAGGGTACCGTCGTTTTTGAGCAGCACGGCGCTTTCCCTGGCGCCGCGAAGGGCTACGTCAAGGTGCCCGGGACTTCCGGCACTGCGGGTAAGCGTTTGTGTATATGGATGTTCGAAAAGTCCGAGCCGGTACTTGAGCCGGAGCGTGTTCCTCACTGCATTGTCCAGGTCCTCCATGCTCACGGCGCCTTCAGAGACAAGTGTTCCAAGATGGGAGACGAAGACCTTCGACTGCATGTCCATGTCGGAACCGCAGTTCAGGCCAAGGCGCGCCGCGTCCTTCTTGGAACTTGCGATTCCATGGTTGGTGAGCTGCCCGATCGAGCCGTAGTCGCTCACCACGAGGCCGTCCCAGCCCCATTCGCCACGCACCACGTCGCGCAGCAGCCACCTGTTGGCGCTCACCTGCAGGCCGTCGTTGTCCTGGAAAGAGGTCATTACCGAGGCGCAGCCGTTCTGCATGACGTATTTGAAGGGGACCAGATATGTGTCCCGCAGCTCCCTTTCCGTAAGGTCGGTACCGTTGTAGTCACGGCCTCCGCGTGCTGCTCCGTAGCCTACGAAATGCTTTGCGCATGCGGCAATTGACAGGGGCGAGGACAGACTGTCTCCCTGGAAACCCCGTACCATGGCAAGTCCGAACACGCTGCCCAGCAGCGCATCTTCGCCGAAAGACTCTGCGATGCGTCCCCAGCGGGAGTCGCGACTCACGTCTATCATCGGAGCGAATCCCCAGCGGATTCCTGCCTCGGTGGCTTCTACCGCCGCCATGCGGGCTCCTTCTTCGATGAGTTCTTCATTCCACCCGGCGGCCTGGCCCAGGGGAATTGGCATCATGGTCTTGAATCCGTGAATCACGTCCCGGCTGAAGATGATGGGGATTCCGCAGCGGCTTTCTTCCACCGCTATCCTCTGCAGGCGGTCCACCTCTGCCGGGTCGACGATGTTCATTAGCGACGACACCATGCCGGCGCGTATCTGCGCTTCGAGCCGGGCCATGTCCATGCGGCCGTCGAGCTGGTTGAGCTGGCCTATTTTTTCCTGCAGGCTCATCCGGGCAAGCTTTTCTTCGATGAAAACCTGCTCCGGAGTCTGGGCCCACGCAGCCGCTGCGAGAGCGATTGCCGAAAATATGGAAATCAGTCTTTTCATTTCTTTATCAGTAAGATGGCATCCGCCCTCGAAGGCTTGCCGCTGTCGCCTCTGCGTACGCTCAGCCTCGCCGGGGTGCCGCCGTCAAAACGGAAATCTCCTATATGGAACCATTCGCCGGAGGTCTGCCCGACGACGGAATGCTCGTCCATGTTGAAGCTCACGTCCGTAGCGGAGTCTCCTACGGTCATGGTGAAACAGGTTATCCGGTCGAGCCCTCCGCGCATCTGCTGGTAGCTGTAGACTGCATATTCGCCGTCCAGGCTCTCCGGGAGAGTGTAGACAAGGCTGTCTTCGTCCGAGGACTTTTTGCTCTCCAGGTACGAAGGTCCGTATCCGGTACGCCCGCGCACCCTGGTCCACGAGCCCGTGAATTCCACGCCCTCGGAGGTGTCGTCGATGAGGATTTCCGGCTCGCTGCCGTCCAGGTACGGGTCTTCGGAAAGGATGGACTGCAGAGCCTTGACGTCGATGTCCTGCACTGCGCGGCCGGTATCGGCGGCGAGGGATGCCGCCACGCCACCGGCCTGTCCGAGCGCCATGAATACGGGCTCCATCCTTATGGAACCGTAGGCAATGTGGCTCGCGGAAAGGCACACCGGCACGAGCAGGTTGTCGCATTCCTCCCTCCTGGGGGTGATGCTCCTGTACGAGACCGGGTAGGGATAGCCCCCGGGAATCTCCACGTTGCCTTCGTTCTTGACCATCCATGCTCCGTCTTTCAGGAGTGCGATTCGTTGGCAGTTGTGGGAATCCATGTTGTACGCGGCCATGGCTACGCCGTCCCAAATCTCGGTTCGCCCTTCGCAGTCGGCCTGGGTGGCTACGTATTCGCCTTTCATTCGGCGAGCTTCGCGTACGTACAGCTGCGGCGTCCAGTTGCCGTTGAAGGTGTATTCGTCCTTCGGATAACCCCAGCGTAGCATCTGGCTGCGGAGCTCTTCCGGCACGCGGGGGTCGTGTCCGTAGAAATACAGAAGCCCCTTGGTATAGTCGGTGTGTGCCTTGATTATCGCCTGGCGCTCTTCCCATGAGGCTTCGGGATAATCGTAGTTCATTCCTATCATGTCGGTGGAGAAGCCGCCCCGGTTGTTGATGTCGGTCTTGCGGCCCGGCATGTGGCTCCAGATGAAATAGTCATTCAGGCCGCGCTTGTCGCTCTGGGCCTGAAGGAGCCTGAGCGCAAGCTCGTAGCGGGTGGAGTCGTAACCCTCCGGGCGGGTGATGGGAATCATGTTCTCCAGGCTGTCCGTCAAACAGATACGATAGTTGTAAGCCTGCACAAGGGTGTCGCCGCTGCCGTCGGGAAGGAGCTCCTGGGGAGATACGCCCCAGACCAGTCCGCTTGACGGGTCGCCGGGCCGGACGAACGGGTCTATTCCGTCGGGGAACTGGTGCCCCGACAGCAACTGGACTCCGTCCCAGGTCTCGCCGTAAACGTCGTTGCCTTCGCGGCCTACGGTGTAGGATACCCCGGCCGCTGCCATGAGGTCTCCTTCGTAGGTGCAGTCCAGGAACATCCGGGCGCGTACGGTGCGGGTGTCCGTCCCGTCGGTGACGGTTATGCTCTCTATGCTGCGTCCCGATTTGGCTGCGCCCTCCAGGCGGTATTGCCGCAGGACGGTTATTCGTCCGTCGTCCAGATATCCTTCGAGGATGTCGCGGGCCACGTGGGGCTCGAAGACCCACTGCTCCAGCTTGCCGTAGTGCTCTCCCACACGTCTGTAGAACTGTCTTGCGACACCGCTTACGGCCTGCTTGTTGCCTATGTCGGTGTATCCCAGCCCGCCGCTGGTCATGCCTCCGATCTGCATGTCGGGGCTGACGAGGAGCACGTTCTTACCCATACGGGCGGCGGAGTATGCCGCAACGACGCCGGAGGCCGTACCGCCGTACACGCATACGTCGTAGCTCCGGCTGCAGGAGAGTGCCGCAAGCACCGCGGCCGCAATGAGTATCAGTTGCTTTGTCATTTCTCTATCTTGTAGTCGAATACTATTGTTCCGGTATTGTTGGTGGCAGGCCGCGCGGTTACGCGGACAAGTCCGTACTTCACTGCCTCTCCCGACGAACTCGCCGACGTGCGGTTTATCTTGAAGGCTATGGTGGAACCGACTGCCTTCCTGAATGTCACGTGGTCGTTCGCGGGTATGGTGCCGCCGTCGAACAGTTCCCTGACCTCGGCGCTGGTGCTTATGCCCGCAAATGTGTCGGCGTCTATTTCTATCTCGCGGAAGTTGGTCTCGTTGCGGGTTGTCCAGTTCTCGGGAACGTCCGCGCTGCTGCCGCCCAGCACAGTCACTATCGTGGCTTCAGGGTAGATGACGACGACGTTGTTTGCTATGGGTGCGGCAAAGGCTACTCCGTTGGTGCCGGCGTTGTTGCTCCAGAAGAGTGCCCAGTCGATGTCGGCGCAGTGCTCCCCGACTCCGCCCGCCGTGTAGACCTTGTTGTTTACGGCATCGAAGAACTGTCCGGCCGAGGTGCATCGGTTGACTCCCATGGTGACGCCGTAGAACTCGTTCAGCTCGGTCGATGCGGGTTTGGTGAAGCTGACGGAATAATTGGAACTGACCAGGTTGCCGTTCATGTCCATGACTTCCACGGTGAATGTAGTGGTCCCTCCGGAGTCGCCTAGCGAGGGCTCGTACCAGAACGGCAGAGTGACGTTACGCAGGTCTCCGGTGACGGGGAAAGACATCTCGGGCAGGATAGTATTCCCCTTGTACGTAGTGACTTGCATCATGTCTACCGTGCTTGAGGTAATCTTTACGTCGAACGACAGGGGAGTGCCGTCCACGAGGAATTCGTTGGGGGCGTCTTCGGGGAATGTGATTACGATGTCGGGCTTGGCCGCAAGTATGAATACGGGGAAGTCGTAATGCCCCTTGGAGCCGTCGACGCCTTCTGCGCTTACGGCAAAGTCGATGGTGTTGCCGGCGTAGGAGTCGGAAGGCTTGTAAGTGAAGCCCAGAGTCACCGAATCGGGCGCATCGGCGTAGGTCGTTTCGCTGCCGGGCAGCACTTTGCCGTCCACGTATGCGCAGGCGCTTCGAAGGCCTCCGTCGTACTTGAGGGAGAAGAGGAACTCGAGTTCCGTTCCCGGGTAGACGACGGATTCAATGGCGTTTTCCACTTTGATGGATATGACCGGCCTCCTGACCGTCTGCATGTCGTCGGGAACGGTACATCCGGCGAGCAGGGCCGCTGTAAAAATCAGGGTGAACAATGACTTTCTCATGGCTGCTTATTCTACGTAAAACGGTATGCAGGCGCTTGCCGCCTTCTTGTTGACGTCGTCGAGCACGAATGCATACAGGCGGTATGCTCCGGCGCTTCCCGGGGCCTTGAAACTGATTTCCGGAGTGGTTCCGTCGGCAATCAGACCTTCGATGCCGTCTGGCATGCTGCCGTCGCTCTTGCTGTCGCCCTCGCGGAAGATGCGCCATTCGTAGCGCAGGTTGACTTCCGTGGAGGCTTTAGCGACGACCTTGGCTGTGTTGGACGAACCTGCGGCCACCTTGACGGCGCTCTCGGCGGTCATGCCGTTCATGGTCATGTCGGCGCGGGACTCAATCCTGGGAGCGCGTGCTGCGGGCCATTCGCCGGTCCAGCATTTCTGCATGACGTCGCACACGCCGTACGAATAATGGTCGACGGTAAACATGGAGTACCAGTTAAGTACCTCTCCGTGAGTCTGATAGCCCCACACGAAAACGAACGAACCGAGGCATCCCTCCTTTGACTTGATGTCTTCTTCCCAAATCTTGAGGTACACGTTTTCTTTTTCGGTACTCGTCTCTTCCACGAGGGCTGACGAATCGGAACTGTAGTAGTCGGTCCACGGAAGGATGCGGGAGGGCTCGCCCTTCATCGCCCAGGTGCCGCGGGGCCCGAATTCCGTAACCATGAAGGGGAGGTCGACACCGGCTTCGGAGATGTTCCCCGCGATGTTCCCTACAGAGGGATAGTAGGAGTTGACGGATATGAAATCCACGTCCGGAGCGTATGTGGTGAGGTTCTTTATGCGCACGACGGCTGAACTTGCCAGGGTGTTCGTGACGGGGTGCTTGTCGTCTATCTCCTTGATGGATGCCGCCAGGTCGCCTATGGCCTTCCAGAGATTGACGTTGTCTTCGTTGGACGCTTCGACTTCGTTGCCTATAGACCAGCAGAGCAGGGCAGGGTGGTTCTTGTACTGGCGCACATACTCCAGCAGTTTTTCCTTTTGCTGAGCCACTTTTGCCGCGTCGCTGTAATCGAGGTATCGTGCGGCGCTCATTCCAAGTCCCAGGTAAACCATCAGTCCGGCCTTGTAGGCGTTGTCCATGATTTCCCTTGTGTTGCCGGCGTTGGGAGAGTACAGCCTTATGGTATTGCCGCCGAACTTGCGTACGTCGGTGTAATATCGGTTGGTGGCGGCGCCGTTCACGTACCAGGGTTCGTCGCCTACGGCGAGGATCCACTTGCCGTCCGGGTTCTTGAGTACTTTCACGGCCTTGGCTTCAGTGGGGACGGAATCGGAGCCTATGGGTATCACGTAGTCGTCATTGCGGCATCCTGCGACCGCGAGGACAATTGCCAGGAGCAGTGCTGTATGTTTTGCTTTCATATCAATAACCGGGATTTTGAGGGAAGGTTTCGGCTCCCATGCTGATTATTTCGCTTTCTGGAATGGGCCAGCGCACCATGTGCGGATTGGCAGGCAGGTTGGTGCGGCCGAGTATTGATGGTGCATATTCCGGATTGCCGGCATAGTTGCGCACCTGGTCGATCAGTATTCCCCGGCGCTTGAGGAAGAACCAGCGGTCTCCCTCGAATGCCAGTTCGCGGGCCTGCTCGTCGATTACGTTCTTGATGGTCAGTGCTCCGGTGAATTCGGGATTGCCGGCCCGCTGCCATGTCTTGTTGAAGTAGTACCGAGCCTTGGTCTGGTCGCCGAGCATCAGTGCGGCCTCGGCTCCCATTATGTATGTCTCGCCGAGGCGGTAGACTATTATGTCCTTGCAGCTGCGGGCCTCGTAGGGCTCACGGGTCCAGATGTCGGCGTACTTGGTGCAGCCCGTCATGAGGTTGCGTATGAGCTCGCCCTTGGAGTTGCGCGACGGCAGCCACTCGCCGGGATTCACGCTCACGCCCCCGACGCTGATGGCCTCGCCGGTGGTGTTCTTGTACCGGAACACGTACCAGTTGGAATAGCGCTTGTCGTTTTTGGTGTCGTAAAGCGACAGCAGGTAAGGACTTACCAGACACCTGCCATAGGTGAATCCGTAGTTGTCGTAGCTGCAGGCATGTTCGTTGGTCCCTCCTATTTCCTGGCGGTAGAGGCCTATGAACAGGGTTGCCAGGTAATGCCCCTTTGGCTCGGTGGTCGAAAGGCTGCCTCCCATTTCCGTGCTCCATTCCTGAACCAGCAGGGCTTCGGAATGGTTGAGGTTCGCGCCTTTGAACAGATCTTCGGTGGGGACCAGGGAGTAGCAGCCTGAGGCTTCGATGGCATCGACCTGTTCCAGGGCAGTGTCCCAGTCCTTGATCCACAGGGCGGCTTTTGCGAGAAGGTGCCTCGCTGCGGCCTGGTTGAACCTTCCGGGCTGGTAGGAGGTCCAGTCCAGCACGTCTATGGCATATTCGAGATCGTTATAGATCAATTCGAATACTTCGCTCTGGGCCGCCGGGTAGAATTCCCTTTCGTCATTCAGGTTCTCAGGCGTAGTGGGTTCGGTGTTGAGCCAGATCCGGTCAAATACCCGGAATAGCTGGAAGTATGACTTTGCCCGGAAACATCTTGCCTCGGCGATGCTGATTTTCACGTCGTCGGTCTGTTCCATCTTGCTGCCGGCGTAAATTATTTCGTTGCAGCTGCCTATGACGGAGTACATCGTCTTCCACAGGAAGCTGACCTGCGAGGCGGAAGGCTTGAGATAATTGGGGTCGTAGATTCCGAAGAAGTTTCCGGTACCGCCGTTGGTGGTTACAAGGTCGGTTCCGCGTATGAAGGCGGTCCATGTTGAATTCTCCGAGGATTCGCTCATTATGTTGCGGTCCTTGTCGTAAAGGGCGTTTACGGCAAGCTTGAGCCCCTCCGGTGTGGAGTAGATGTAATCTATGGAGTACTTGGTGAGATTGTTCTCCTCAAGGAAACCTTTGCACGAGCATAGCGCTGCGATGCAAGCTGAAAGTATCAATATCCTTTTCATAGCCGTCAGAATGATGCTTTAACGCCAAACAATACGGTGCGCGGTTCGGGGTACGAACCCGGATTCTGCTCCGGGCCGTAGCCGAGGACCTTGGTGTAGTACCATGCATTGTTGCATGAGATCCAGATGCGGAGGCTCTGCATTTTCACGGCGTCGGCAATGCCCCGCGGGAAGGTGTAGCCGAGCGTGACGCTGCGCAGGCGCAGGTAAGTGGCATCCTGATAACCCAGGGCGCTGATGTATGCCGGGGCCTGGGTCATGTTGGGGGACGGCGCCTCATTGGACGGATTGTAGATCGTCCAGTAGTTGCGCCGCAGGCCGTTGCGCTTGCCGGTCATGTCTCCTCCGTTGGCGAAGGTGGTGAGGTACGAGTTGTAGAATGTCCCGCCCCATGAGATGTTGAGGGCCGCCGACAGGTCGAAACCCTTGTATGACAGCGCCGTGGCGACGCTTCCGAGCCAGTCGGGGTCCCTGGACATGATTATGCGGTCGGCCTCCGTAATGTCGCCGCTGTTGTCGGTGTCGGCTATCTTGATGCTTCCCGGCGTGGCGGTGGGCATGGTCGAATTCTCGATGTCGTCGTCCAGCTGCCAGATTCCGTCGAATTTGTAGTCGTAGTAAACGTTGACGGGACTGTCGATGAACCAGCGGTTGTTGACGTCGTTGAGAGGTTTGCCATCCTGGTCTACTTCGCCGCTTATCCTCTTGATTTTGTTGACGTTGCGGGCAAATGAGAAGTCGAGGTCCCAGTTGAAGTCGCGGCTGGCGACCGGCGTTGTGTTGAGGGTTACTTCCAC
>OCTX012188212.1_pt1 | contig 12251 bp, 10 predicted proteins | sample 1539691 | NCBI WGS metagenome assembly OCTX01 (sample SAMN02144231, study PRJEB22623) | gut metagenome | biome: sheep rumen | host: Ovis aries | place: New Zealand
TTGGTGTAGAGCTCTTCGTGGCTGAAGATATCATAGAGTGTTACCTGACTGCTGAGTTTCGTGTTTTGCTGGTTGGTAGCCAACTTGAACATCAGGTCGCTGAACTCATCAATGTCGACGTGTTGACGCACGTAGTTCATGTCGTTGAACAGCTTCCTCAGAAAGCGATGCTTGGTGGGATGCTTGCTGACGAATTTGCTGAATTGCAGCAGAGCTATTGAGTCGTTGCGCGTCTTCTTGAGCCTGTAGTCTGAGGAATTCATGAAAGACTTGTCGGAAAGACTGGCCTCATGGCTTATTTGTAGCTGCGGGCGCAGGGTGACCAGTTGCAGCAGAGCACTCTCCATCGACATGATACTACGCAAAAAAACCATGCTTCTGGCATCTATTTCAGCGTTGCCCTCAAACACCTCGGGGAATCGCTCTACCATACGCTGCGCGATCTGTTGTTCCTGCTGATAGCCTAAAGGGGTGAGCTCGTGCCAGCGATTGTTGGCCTCCTGACGAATCATAGTCACGCGCTGCAGAACATCACGCCCCAATGGGGTAAGCTTGCCCAGCGAGTCGGCCTTCGAAAGCACTTCCCAAGGGGCGTCGTAGTTCTTCATCTTGGAATGATAGCGTGAACCGCTTCGTCCGTAATGGCTGATAAAGAAAGGGTGCTTGTCCTTAGGAGCAGGGGTCAGCGTGGTGCGTGGAGTGAGATAGGCCATAAAAGTACTGGCCGAAAAACGCTGATTCCTACGTATCTCCTGACGAGGAGTCTGGGCGTTAAGTGTAGAGAAATATGTAATGAAAGCTGCTAATAGCAGTATTTTTTGCATAAAGTATTTCCTATTTTGTGTGCAAATATAAGAAAAAAGTTGTATATTTGCAACAGAAATAGTAAAAAAAGAACTATTATGGCTAAAAATCTGAATTGGCAGGACGATTATTGGCTGCTTGTTATGCAACTTTATCTGCGCAAGCCCATAGGTGTAAAACCTATGTATAGCCGTGATTCTGTGTTCCTCAGTCTTGAGCTGCACATCGCTCCCGAACAACTCTTTGCCCGACAGTGTGAGATAGCTCATCTGGAGACACCGCGCATTGAACGCATGTGGGACGAGTATAGCCGAAATCCCAAACGGCTGACGCGTGCCGTCGAGTTGTTGCGCAGGATGATAGGTTTCAACAGTAGCGGTGATTTTTACGACGGGGTAGACGTGGAGGAGACCTTTGAACGCGACTTCCGCCCGTTGGAGGGCGAGGAGAAGCTGATGCCCATCTCGCTGGTGTTGATACTGGATTTGTATTTCCATTTGACGCCACCAACAATGGTCAAGGAAACGCCAGAGGTGCAGGAGCTGGCTCGCCTGATGAAGGTACCTGTAGAAATGATAGTCGACGTGCTGGATCTTTTCCAGCATTGTGACCCTTATCTGCGTCGCAAGGACGTCATCATTCATCCACTGCTGCAGCCTTGTCAGCAAATATGGGAGCGATATGGCAATATGGATACCCGTAAATTGGCTTCGTATGCGGTGCAATTGAAGGCTTATTATAAATAAAATTGAGGATAAAAGAGTAAACATAGAAAAATTATTCGTAACTTTGCAGCCTGAAAATGGCACAAGAGCAGAGACAAGAACAGAAACTGACACAACAGCAGAAACTGGCGCAGAGTATCACGAAGCAACAGCTTTTGCAGGCGCAACTGACAGAGTTGCCCGTTACTCAGTTGATGGAACGTGTCAATACTGAGATGGACGACAATCCTGCCTTGGAGATATCTGCTGACGAGCCGGAATATCCAGACGTTTTGGACAATTCGGATACTTCGGATACCCCGGATTCTTACGAACAAGAGGAACGCCAGTCGGCTCTGGATGCCGCTCTGGAGTCTATCGGGCGTGACGACGAGGAACTGCCTGTCTATCATGGTGGACAGTCCAGTCAGGAGGAACGTGAGGCGATGGTATATGGACAGACGGAGTCGTTCTACGACCAGCTAAATGAACAGATGGGGATGGCCGATTTGACGGAACAGCAGCGTGGCGTGATGGAATACCTGATTGGTTCGCTCGACGACGACGGGTTATTGCGTAAGCCCCTGCATAGCATTGCCGACGAACTGGCCATCTATCATAATATCGACGTGACGGAGGAGGATATCGAAGAGGTGCTCCATAAGTTGCAGGAGTTTGACCCTGCTGGCATTGGAGCCCGTTCGTTGCAAGAGTGCCTCCAATTACAGATAGAACGACGAGACCCCTCACGACTGAAGGAGTTGATGCTGGAGACGGTCGAGAACTATTTCGATTTGTTTACAAAGAAGCATTGGGAGAAACTGCAACAGACCTTACAGCTGACTGACCTGCAGGCTGAGATGTTAATCAAGGAGCTTCGCAAGCTAAACCCTAAGCCAGGAACGTCGATGGGCGAGGTGATCGGTCGCTCGATACAGCAGATTACTCCCGATTTCATCATCGATACGCAGGATGATGGTACGGTCACCTTCACACTGAATAATGGCGATATTCCCGAACTGCACGTCTCGCAGTCGTTCACCGATATCCTGCACGAATATCAGACCAATAAGGAAAATATGAGCCGCCAGATGAAGGAGGCGCTACTCTATACCAAGAAAAAGGTGGATGCCGCACAGGGCTTTATAGATGCTCTTCGGGCGCGTCGACATACGCTGACCATCACTATGCAGGCTATCATCCAGTGGCAGCACCGATTCTTCGAAGATGGTGATGAAGCTTCGCTGCGCCCTATGATTCTGAAGGATATCGCCGAGAAGACTGGACTCGATCTGAGCACCGTCTCGCGCGTATCGAACTCCAAATATGCACAAACCCGCTGGGGCACCTTCCCTCTGCGCTATTTCTTCAACGACGGCTATGTGACGGCTGAAGGTGAAGAACTGTCGACGCGTAAGATTAAGGCTGCCCTTCGCGATATTATAGATGCGGAAGACAAGCGTAAACCGCTCAGTGACGACGCTCTGAAGGTTGAACTGACGAAGCGTGGCTATCCCATCGCCCGTCGTACAGTGGCTAAATACCGGGAAATGATGGGAATTCCTATAGCAAGATTGAGACGATGAAAAGAGAGCGACAAATGATTCTGGCTGCCCGTATCTTGAGCATGCTGTTTACACCATTCTACCTGCCGATGGTCGGACTGGTGGCGCTCTTTGTGTTTAGCTATATGAGCATCTTCCCTTTGTATTACAAGCTAGAGGTGCTGATTATGGCCTACCTCTTCACCATCCTGATACCTACGGTAATGATTCATTTCTACCGTCGCTATCAGGGCTGGAACCTGATTGAACTAGGTCACCGCGAACGACGTATGGTGCCCTACGTCATATCCATCGTCAGCTACTTCACCTGTGTCTTCGTGATGGAGCGGCTACACATGCCCCATTTTATGTCGGCCATCATTATTGCCGCCTTGTTGCTGCAGATAGTCTGTGCATTGATTAACGTGTGGTGGAAAATATCCACCCATACGGCAGCCATCGGTGGGGTGGCAGGTGCCTTGTTCGCCTTTGCCGAATACTTGAATTTCAATCCGGTGTGGTGGCTCTGTCTGGTGTTCCTCGTGGCAGGAGTGCTGGGTACCAGCCGTATGATTCTGCGTCAGCATAGCCTGTCGCAAGTTGTGGTAGGTTTCTGGGTAGGATTCCTCTGTGCAGCGGTAGCGATATTATTTATGTAAATCGAGATATGAAACCAATCGTAAGCATTATCATGGGCAGTACAAGTGATCTGCCCGTCATGGAGAAAGCCTGCAAGTTGCTCGACGATTTGCAGGTGCCTTTTGAGGTGAATGCGCTCTCGGCACATCGTACGCCAGAGGCTGTTGAGGCCTTTGCCAAGGACGCCAAGGAGCGTGGACTGAAAGTGATTATAGCTGCTGCAGGAATGGCAGCAGCTCTGCCTGGTGTGATTGCTGCGTCGACGACACTCCCTGTTATCGGTGTTCCCATCAAGGGTATGTTGGACGGCCTGGATGCTATGTTAAGCATTATCCAGATGCCTCCGGGTATTCCTGTGGCTACCGTAGGTGTGAATGGTGCGCAGAATGCAGCCATTTTGGCTGTTGAGATGCTGGCACTGAGCGATGAGGCTATTGCCCAGCGGTTGGCTGACTATAAGAGTGGGCTGAAGGCTAAGATCGAGAAGGCCAATCGTGACTTGGCGGAAGTGAAATACGAGTATAAGACCAATTAAATGTATCAGAGAAGAAAATCATCTGTCGCCCAAGTAGGCCAGATTGCCATTGGTGGCGACAACCCCATCCGTATCCAATCAATGGGAACGGTGGATACCAACAATACAGAGGGCTGTGTAGCCCAGGCCAAACGCATCATTGATGCGGGTGGTGAGTTGGTGCGATTCACTACCCAGGGAACGCGCGAGGCTGAGAACATGAAGAATATCTCAGCACGCCTGAAGGCTGATGGCTATCAGGCTCCCTTGGTGGCCGACGTTCACTTCACGGCTCATGTGGCAGATGTGGCTGCTCGGTATTGTGAGAAGGTACGTATCAATCCTGGCAACTACGTGGATCCCGGTCGTACCTTTAAACATTTGGAGTATACCGACGAGGAGTATGCTGCTGAGTTGAAAAAGATTGAGGAAAAACTCATCCCCTTCTTGAATATCTGTAAGGAGCACCATACGGCCGTGCGTATTGGAGTGAATCATGGTTCGCTCAGCGACCGTATCATGTCGCGCTATGGTGACACGCCCGCCGGTATCGTAGAGAGCTGTATGGAGTTTCTGCGTATCTTCAAACGCGAGCAATTCAACGATGTGGTCATCAGCATCAAGGCGTCCAATACGGTGGTGATGGTGACTACCGTTCGCCTGTTAGTCAAGACGATGGATAAGGAGGATATGCACTATCCTTTGCATCTTGGTGTAACGGAGGCAGGTGAAGGCGAAGACGGACGCATCAAGTCGGCAGTAGGCATTGGTGCTCTGCTGACCGAGGGTATTGGTGATACCATCCGCGTGTCGCTCTCTGAGGAACCCGAAAGCGAGATTCCTGTGGCCCGTAAGTTGGTAGACCTCATCCCTGAGTGTACCCGTCTGCGTGAGGAGGCTGAAAAGAGCATTCAGAATGATACCATTACCCTGCACGTTGAAGCTTCCGACTACGAGACCTTACAACTGAAGGCGGCAATGGCGGTTGGCGGCTTGCTGATAGACCGAAAAGCCACCAAACTAGTTATAACTAGTAGGACTAGTACTACTAGTCTTATTAGCCTAGCCGATGCCATTCTTCAGGCAGCCCGCATCAAGTTCACCAAAACCGAGTATATCTCATGTCCTGGTTGCGGACGTACCTTATATAACCTACAGGAGACTATCGCCCGAATCAAGGCGGCTACCAGTCATCTGGTAGGTCTGAAGATCGGTATCATGGGTTGTATCGTCAACGGACCCGGTGAGATGGCTGATGCCGACTACGGCTATGTAGGTGCTGGACGTGGTAAAATATCCCTCTATAAGCAGAAGGTTTGTGTAGAGAAGAATATTCCTGAGGAAGAGGCTGTCGATAAGCTGTTAGAGCTAATCAATAACGACCGCCGATAGTCTTTACAGAATTTTCCGATAGCAACGATGGCGTCGGTGCTGGGTGGCTTCCAAATATTGCCACTGCGAGAGCACGCCCTCGTTGCTTTCCATTTGTGGCCCAGTTTCCGCCCATTGAAAGTTATAGCGCTGGAACCAGCGAATGAGGTCGTCAAAAATCAGCGCATTGGCTCCTTTTGCCCTGTATTCGGGTAGTACACCAATCAGCAGCAAGTCTACGATAGGTGTCTTGTGCCATTTCAGTATCTTAAGCATCTGCCACCAACCGAAGGGCAGGAAACGTCCGTCGCGCGTTTTTTGCATGGCTCTTGAGAATGAGGGGAAGGTGATACCGAAGCCTACCATCTTGTCGCCATCCATGATGGCTGTCACCAGATTGAGATCGGCTATCTTGATATAGCTGTTGACCAGTTTGTCTATCTGGCGGTCGCTGAGCTCACTGAAACCGTAAAGGTCTTTATAGGTGGCATTGAGCAGGTCGAACACCTTACGACCATACCCCTCGTCTATCAGCTCCTTGCGTGTGAACTTATGAACACGTAGTCCATAGCGCTTACGCACCATCTCTGTAATCTTGGCAAACTTGTCGGGTACCTCCTCGGGCACTTTCACCTTCATCTCTACCCAGTCGTTGGCTTTCTCGAACCCCTCCATTTTCTCCATGTGTTGTGCGTAGTAAGGGTAGTTGTAATTGATATACATGGTTGATAGTTGGTCAAAGCCTTCGATCAGCATCCCCTCACGGTCGGTGTCAATGAATCCCAGCGGGCCTGCTAATTCCGTCATACCTTTCTCTCTACCCCAAGTCTCTACGGCCTTGAGCAGTGCCTTGCTGACCTCTTGGTCGTCCACGAAGTCGAACCATCCGAAGCGTATTTGTTTGCGTTGCCAACGTTCATTGGCTCGATTGTTGATAATGGCAGCTACTCGACCTACTAGTTTTCCGTTTTTGTAGGCCATGAAGTATTTGGCTTCACAGCATTCGAAAGATGGATTCTTGTCGCTACGGAGTGTTGACATCTCATCATTAAACAGATAAGGTACGGCACAGTCATTGCCGCGATATAGGTCGTAGTAGAACTGAATGAATTGCTTCAGTTCTTTGCGATTGGTCACTTGTTTGATTTCAATCGTGCTCATTACTTCTAGTATCCTTTTCTGCATGCAAAGATACGGCAAAGCATTTGAAAAAACAAATATTACTAACTTTTTTCTTAAAAAAATAAACCAAATCAACTTTCGTTCGTCATACTATAAATATATAACCCCAAAAACTGTAAGAACAATGAAGAAACTATTCTTAGTGGCTATGACCATGTTGGTAGCACTGTCAATGAGTGCACAGAACGACAAAACGTGTAACAAGAAATGTGATATGAAGAACGAGAAGAAATGTGAGAAGGAGTGCTGCCAGAAGACGCGCAGCGCCAACTTCCTCTATGAGAAAGACCTGAAATGGGAGGATGCAGAACCAGGTGTTCAGCGCCAGATTATGGGTTATGACGGCCAGCTGATGGTGGTGAAGGTGAAGTTTGAGAAAGGTGCAGTGGGTAAGCTTCACAAACACTATCACACCCAGGCTACCTATGTGGCCAGCGGTAAGTTTGAACTGACCATCGATGGAGAGAAGAAGATCCTGAGTGCAGGTGACGGCTACTATGTAGCTCCCGACGTGCTTCATGGTGCCGTTTGTCTGGAGGCAGGTGTGCTGATTGATACTTTCAGCCCGATGCGTGCCGATTTCTTAGGCAAGAAATAACGTATGAAAAGGTTGTCTCTCTTATTCGTAATCTTCCTTGCAGCCCTCTCAATGAGAGCTGGCGACAAGGAAGCTAGGCAGACTATGCGTCGTGCCACACAATACATGATGGATGTGGCCTCGTATAAGGGAGGATTCGTGTGGAACTACTTGCCTGACTATTCTCGTCAGTGGGGTGAGTTGGAGGCGTGGCGCACCATGGTGTGGTTGCAGTCGCCTAGTACGCCTGACGTCGGACAGGTACTGCTGGATGCTTATCACGCTACAGGCGACGAGTACTACTATGCGAGTGCCCTCCAGGTGGCTCGCTGTATTATTCATGGTCAGTTGCCTTGTGGCGGTTGGAACTATATGTTCGACTATGAATCAGAAGAGACCACTCAAAAATGGTATGCGACTATCGGTCGTCAGGCCTGGCGTCTGGAGGAATTCCAGCACTATTACGGCAATGCCACCTTCGACGACGAGGCGACCATGCACTGTGCTGAGTTCCTGTTGCGCATCTATCTGGAGCGGAAGGATCCTGAGGTTAATGTTGCCTTGCAGAAGGCCATCAACTTCTTCCTTGAGAGCCAGTATGCCAATGGTGGATGGCCCCAGCGTTATCCGCTGATGTATAATCATCCGTTTCGAGGTAAGGCTGACTATTCGTCGTTTGTGACCATCAACGATAATGTCATTCCTCATAATATCGACTTCCTTTTGCAGTGCTACACCTCTTTGGATATGCAGCAGTTGAAAGAACCAATTCTGCGAGCCATGCGCTGTCTCCGCGACCTGCAACACCCTCTGCCGCTTGCCGGTTGGGCCGACCAGTATACCGTCGAAGACCTGAAGCCTGCCCATGCCCGTTCTTACGAGCCGCGCTCAGTGAATACGGGAACTACCGTCAGCATGATTCGTCTCATGACCCATTATTACCGACTTACGGGCGACAAGAGTTTTTTGCAGGGTATCCCCAAGGCTATTCAGTTTTTGGAGAGTCAGAAGTTGCCCGATGAGTTACCTGCTCAGTTGGGGCGCCGTCCGCTAGGCGAAGGTGATATCTTTGTTCCTCGTTTCATCAATCCAGACAATGGTCAGCCCATGTACGTCCATCGTAAGGGGTCTAACGTGGTAAATGGCGAGTACTACACCGACACCATCCCTACAGGAACGATAGGTCACTACAACTCGTTTATGACGGTCAATCCCGCTATGCTTCGAGCGATGTTGAAGGAAGCTGAGTCTTGGAATCAGCAACTGCTGCAGAAAGAATCTCCGCTGAACCAGTCTGCTACGAGTGGCCCTAAGGATTATTACTATCGCCAGCCCTTAGGTGGACACCGAGGCGGTCCGATGGATAGTGTCGACGAGGTGATTCGTTCGTTAGACGACGAGGGACGCTGGCTGACGGTGTTCAATCAGATTTCCCACCCTTATCAGGCAGTGCCTGTCACTATGCTTACTACCAGCGACGACTGCACTTTTGCGCAGATGATGGTTGGCGACGAGTATGATACTTCGCCTTATCCGAATCAGCAGGTGAAGGGCATCTCTACGCGCACTTATATCTGGAACATGGTGGTGCTTATCAATAGCATCCTTACAAAGCATTGATATACTGCCACAGTTGGCGGTAGAACGGATGTTGTGTCATTGTTTGCTTGTCACCCAGTATGATAAGTTTCATGCGGGCTCGGGTGATAGCCACATTCATACGACGAAGGTCACGGAGAAATCCTATCTGGCCTTCGTCGTTTGATCGTACCAAGGAGATGATGATGACGTCGCGCTCCTGTCCTTGGAACCCATCCACCGTATTGACACTGATGAGTCGGCGGAAGGGCTTGAAGTATTCACGTTTCATCAGCAGTCTCCGCAGATACTGAACCTGAGCGCGGTAGGGCGAGATGATGCCCACGTCAATGCGCTCATCTAGCAGGCGCTGTTTGCCAATGCGTTCGAAGTAGTGTTGCAGCGTGTCGAGTGTCAGCTCTGCCTCTGCCTTGTTGATGCGTCCGAACGACTCTCCTACGAACTGCTCTTTCTCATCCAGCAGTGAAGTGTCTTTCCATTCGATAGGTGTATCAAGATCTAGTATGCTACGGTATTTTACCTCTGGTGCACTCTCCACTTTCCCGTCGTAGAAGTAGTTGCTTGAGAATCGCATGATGTCATCATTCATGCGGTACTGCATTCGGAGCAGGGTGACAGCCTCAGGGTGTATCTCCACGATACGTTCCATCAGCGTCTTGCCTAGTCCGGCTTTCAAGGCCGCAATGCTCTTCACTGTGGGGGGAAGCTGGCAATGGTCACCAGCCAGTACCACACGGCTGACGCGACGCATGGGAATCCAACAGGCTGCCTCCAATGCCTGTGCCGCCTCGTCGATGAATAAGGTGCCGAACTTCTGACCATCAAGCAGACGGTTGGCTGAGCTTACGAGGGTGGAGGCAATGACACGGGCCTCGCCGAAGAGGTCGCTGTTGATGCGAATCTCCAGTTCGGTAGCACGGCTTTTCAAACTCTCCAGTTTCTGATGGAATTTCTCGTCACCACGTTTGCGATGGCTACGCAGGTCGCGGATGGCTTTGCGGATGGCCCACAGCTGTGTGTAGTCAGGGTGTGCCTCGAAACGCCGCTCGTAGGTAAACGACAGCATCTTGTCGTTCACTCTGCTGGGGTTGCCGATACGCAGCACATTGATGCCCCGATCCACCAGTTTTTCACTAATCCAATCGACAGCCATATTGCTCTGTGCACACACCAGCACCTGGTTTTCGCGCATCAGCGTCTCGCGGATGGCCTCTACCAGTGTCGTCGTCTTGCCCGTTCCCGGGGGACCATGTACGATAGCCACATCCTTGGCTCGCAACACCATGTTGACGGCCTCCTCTTGCGTAGTGTTTAGATAGGGAAAGTGCATGGGTGGGAAGACGAAGGTCTCTGGCTTCTGTCGTGAGTAGAATAAGTCGCGTAGATAGCCCAATCGGCCTTTCCCCTTGATTACCCGGTCTAGTGCCTCTATCATTAGGCGGAAGCTCGTCTCGTCGAACGACAGTTGCACACCCAGTCGTTCTGCGTTCTGCAGGTCTATGATGCAGGTGTTATCAGGTACGGTAACTACCAATCGGTCGCCATCCGCATAGCTCACGGTCCCTGTGAATCGGAAATACTTGATGGGGTCGTCATGGAAGAATACCACCGGACGTCCGAACTCGAAGTTATGCTCAATGTCCGTATCCGTAGTGCGTACCACTTCAACGGCCAGTTGGTTCAATGAGTTGTAATAGCTGCGAGTCACTTTGACAGGCCACCAAGCCTCACCACGCTTCACCTTCCGTTCTATCCCGATTTGTTCGGTCTGCTGACGGAAGGCCTCCTTTTCAGTATTATACTCCAACTGCAACAAGAGGCGTTGCTGTTGGAGTAGTTGTATGGGCGATGCTTGTGGAGCCATCTCTTAGTGGATGTATTGCATGATGATTTCCACGGCTTCATCCTCCGTAAACTGTTGAATGAGTGCCTTGTCATAGAAAGGAACCATCAACTTCACGCCTAGTTTCTCACCAATGGTTCTGCCACCGGAACCCAACTCGCGATTAATCGTAATGACAAATTTCTCGTTCTTCTTCATGCTGATTAATTTGATAAAGTGTTAGTGTTTTATGTGTCTTAGTCGTTGCAAAGATACAATTAAGTAAGCACAAAACCAAAAAGATGGATGATTATTTGAAAATTTTATTTACCTTTGCAACGATGGAACACTTACATCCGCTACATACCGACCTGCAGAAGCCCCAGCGTTTTACCTATCCTTTCTGCTATGAGCCGCATCCGCTATGCCAGTTGGCGGCTCGTGAGGTGCAGACCTTTATCGGCAGTCATGTGGAAATCAGGGAGGATGCTGACCGAGGCAAGATGTTTGGCGTGTTGGTGGTGGAGCATCAGGGCAGCTTGGCTTATCTGGCGGCTTATAGCGGGCTGTTGGCAGGCAGAAACGATTGGGATTTCTTCGTGCCTCCCGTCTATGATGCGCAACAGCCCGACGGCTATTTCAAAACGAAGGAACGCGAGATATCTCAAACATCAGCCATCAGCCATCAAACATCAAAACAGATGTCGCAGGACCTGCAGATGTGGCTCTTCCATCAGTACCAGTTGCTCAATGCTCGTGGTGAGGTAAGGGATTTGGTGGACATCTGGCAAGATTATTATGCCCGACCAAAATTGCGTGAGAAGTATCCGTTGCCTCCAGGTGGGACGGGTGACTGTTGTGCGCCAAAGCTCTTGCAATATGCTTATCAACAGGGGTTGCATCCTGTATGTATGGCGGAGTTCTGGTGGGGTGCTACGACAAAGACCGAACTGCGTCAGCATCTGAACTACTATCCGGCTTGTCGGGGTAAGTGCAAGCCCGTCCTCACATGGATGTTGCAAGGGTTGGAGGTAGATCCTGACCCTGAGCTTCAGGGCTTTGCCCGATTGGAGGTGAAGACCATCTATGAGGACGATGCTATGGTGGTGGTCGACAAGCCCAGCGGGATGCTGTCTGTGCCCGGACGCATTGAGGATTATAGTGTCGAGACCGTCATGCAGCAACGCTATCCTGGCTGTATGGTTGCTCATCGGCTGGATATGGGGACGTCAGGACTGCTTGTCGTCGCAAAGACCTTAGAGGTGTATCGCCTCTTGCAGGAACAGTTCATCAAACATCAGGTCAGGAAGAAATATGTGGCGATGTTGGATGGAAGAGGGAAGATGGAAGAGGGAAGAGGAACAATTTCTTTGCCTCTGCGTCCTGATCCCATGAACCGACCACGTCAACTGGTGGATATGGAACATGGTAAGCGTGCGATTACAGATTACGAGTTCATCGGTCCTAATATTGTAGCCCTCTATCCGCACACGGG
>OCTX012263261.1_pt1 | contig 12249 bp, 8 predicted proteins | sample 1539691 | NCBI WGS metagenome assembly OCTX01 (sample SAMN02144231, study PRJEB22623) | gut metagenome | biome: sheep rumen | host: Ovis aries | place: New Zealand
GACGACGACCACAGCGGCAGCCTCTCGCTGCCCTTTGAAACGGTGCTGGAGCGTGCCGGCCAGGCCGACGTGTGGCTCTTCCGCTACGACGCCCAGCAACCCATCACCCGCCAGCGCCTGCTCAGCGAGCAACCTGGCTATCCGCAACTGCGGCCCGTCCGCGAGGGCGAGCTCTACGGCTGCAACGTCATGACCTCCATGTTCTACGAGGAGTCGCCCTTCCGCCCTGACCTCTTGTTGGGCGATTTCATTCAAATTCTGCATCCAGACATACCAAATCTGCCGCCGCTCCGTTATTATTTCAAAGTGGAATAAGATGACGAAGACGACGACCTATCTCCTGCTCATGGTGCTGCTCCTGGCAGTACTGTTCGGCTTGTGCCTCGTCACGGGCAGCATCCGCATTCCTGCTGCCGACGTGCTGTCGATTCTCATGGGCAACGAGTCGGCGAAAGCCTCCTGGCAGTACATCGTGCTCGAGAGCCGGCTGCCGCAGGCCATCACTGCCGTGCTGTGCGGCGGCGCGCTGGCCGTGAGCGGACTGATGCTGCAGACGGCCTTCCGCAATCCGCTGGCCGATCCTTCCATCTTCGGCATCTCCAGCGGAGCCGGACTGGGCGTGGCGCTGGTCATGCTGCTGCTGGGCGGCTCGTTCTCGGCAGGCAGCGTGAGCGTCAGCGGCTTCGTGGCCATCATCCTCTCTGCCTTCGTGGGTGCCATGAGCGTCATGGCCGTCATCTTCTTCTTCTCGACGATGGTGCGCAACAACGTCATGCTGCTCATCATCGGCATCATGATAGGCTACCTCTCGTCGTCGGCCATCTCGCTGCTGCAGTTCTTCGCCACCGACGAGGGGGTGAAGTCATACATGGTGTGGGGCATGGGTTCGTTTGGCGGCGTGTCGATGAAGCACATGCCCGTGTTTGCCTCAGTCACCCTCTTGGGCATCATTGGCTCACTACTGCTCATGAAGCCCCTGAACGCGCTGACGCTGGGCGACCGCTATGCCGAGAACCTGGGCGTCAGCATTCGTCGCACACGCAACTGGCTGCTCATCATCACCGGTCTGCTCACCGCCATCACCACCGCCTTCTGCGGCCCTGTGAGCTTCATCGGGCTGGCCGTGCCCCACATAGCACGGCTGCTTTTCCGCACCGACAACCACCGCCTGCTGCTGCCTGCCACCATCCTGACGGGTTCTGTCGTAGCCCTCATCTGCAACCTCGTCTGCTTCCTGCCAGGCGAGACTGGCGTCATTCCGCTGGGAGCCGTCACCCCGCTGATGGGAGCACCCGTCATCATCTACGTCATCACGAAGGGACGAAACTGACGGACAGAGGCTGCTGGCAGGAAAAAGAAATAGGCGAGAAATTTGGCTTTTCGCCCGATTATTCGTAACTTTGCAGCCTTAAAAGAAAACGACTAACTATCAATAGGCAATGAAGACAATAAAAGACCAAAAATTCGGTGGCGAGCGTCCGCTCTTTGCCGTCCACGACTTGAATTTAGAGAACATCACCATCACCGACGGTGAGAGCGGCATCAAGCAATGCCAGCGCATGGAGGCCCACCATTGCAAGTTCTACGGAAAATATCCCTGGTGGCACGTCGACGGCGCGCTCATCGAGGACTGCTACTTTGCACTGGGTTCGCGCTCAGCCATCTGGTACACCAACGACCTCGTCATGCGCAACTCGCGCATTGACGGCCCCAAGTTCTTCCGCGAGATGAAGAACGTGGAACTGGAGAACGTTGAGATTACCGATGCCGACGAGACGTTCTGGAAAGTAGACGGCCTCCGGCTGAAGAACGTGAAGCTGCACGGAGGCACCTACCCCTTCATGTTCTCGCAGAACATCTACGTCGACGGCTTGGAGAGTGACTCGAAGTACGTGTTCCAGTATTGCAAGAACGTAGAGGTGCACCATGCGAACATACTGACGAAGGACTCGTTCTGGGAGTGCGAGAACGTGACGGTCTACGACTCGACGCTCGACGGCGAGTATCTGGCCTGGCACTCGAAGAACGTGCGCCTCGTGAACTGCCACCTGGCCGGCGAGCAGCTGCTGTGCTACACGCAGAACCTGGTGCTCGAGAATTGCACCTTCGACGCCATGTGCGACCGCGTCTTTGAATACTCTACCGTAGAGGCCGACATCCGTGGCCACATCGAGAACATCAAGAACCCCACCAGCGGCCATATCGTGGCCGACTCGATTGGCTCCGTCACCATCGACGAGAACGTTCGCCAGCCCAACAACTGCGTCATTGAGACAAGAAAATGAAATACAACTTCGACGAAATCGTAGCGCGCAGGGCTACCAACTGCGTGAAGTGGGATGAATGCCCTTCGGCCGACGTCATCCCCATGTGGGTTGCCGACATGGACTTCCGCGTGGCGCCTGCCATTCAGCAGGCCGTAGAGAAGCGAGCAGCCCACGGCGTCTTCGGCTACACCATCGTAGGCCCTGAGTACTATGAGGCCATCCAGTCGTGGTTCGAGCGCCGCCACGAATGGACCATTTCGCGCGAACATATATTATATACCACAGGCGTGGTGCCTGCCATCTCGTGTGCCCTGAAGGCGCTCACCATGCCAGGCGAGAAGGTGCTGGTGCTCACTCCGGTCTACAACTGTTTCTTCTCCAGCATCCGCAACAGCGGGTGCGAGGTGCTGTCCAGCCCGCTGCGCTGCCCAGACAACGGGCAGAACCGCTTTGAGGTAGACTGGGCCGACTTCGAGGCCAAGTGTGCCGACGAGAAGACGACGGTCTTCCTGCTCTGCAACCCTCACAACCCTACGGGCCGCGTGTGGACGAAGGCCGAGCTGGAGCGCATGAACAGCCTCTGCCTGAAGTACGGCGTCAAGGTGGTGAGCGACGAAATTCACTGCGAGCTCGTCATGCCTGGCTACCGCTTCCAGCCCTTTGCCGCCATCAGCGAGGCCTGCCGCGACAACAGCGTGGTGCTCAACTCACCCTCGAAGTCGTTCAACATCGCTGGCCTGCAAATTGCCAACATCATCTGCAGCAACGCCGAGTGGCGCCGCCGCATAGACCGCGCCATCAACATCAACGAAGTGTGCGACGTCAATCCCTTCGGCCCTGTGGCCCTTGTTGCAGCCTACAACGAGAGCGAGCAGTGGCTCGACGAGCTGTGCCAATACTTGAAAGGCAACTACGATGCCCTTTGCCGTTTCTTCGCTCAGGAGCTGCCGCAGTTGCCTGTCACCCTGCTGGAGGGCACTTATCTGGTATGGATAGACGTCAGGCGATTGAACCTCTCGTCCGACGAGCTGGTCAATCGCCTGTTAGTCAATGGCCGTGTGTGGGTGAATGCCGGCACGATGTACGGCCAAGACGGGTTCATTCGCATCAACATTGCCTGCCCGCGCAGCCAGATGATGGAAGGTCTCGGCCGCCTCGCCGCCACCTTACATGCCGAGGGTCTTGTTCAGCCGCTCTAAGGGGCTGAGCTTCTTGGCACGGCTGACGACGCTGAGCACTTTCTTTCCCTCGAAGCAGGTCTTGATTTCGTCGCCGCCGTTCTTCACCGAGCATTTCGTGAGCGTTCCGCTGAGCACCTCGTCGGCCTTCAGCTCGCCCACCTTCTTCTTGATTTTCTCGCCAGCCACCTCTACGGTGCTGAACACTTCGAAAATCTGTCCCTTGGTGATGCCGGCGTTGCTGCCTATGCTGATGTAGCACGACTTCACGCCCTTCTTGTCGACCTCGTCGAGCGCCTTGATGACGGCCTCCACCTTGAAGTTCTCGTCGACGAAGCGCTTCATGCGCTTACTGGCATACTCAATGGCCTTCAGGATAGCCTCGTTCTCGGTATTGCCGATGGTGTAGGAATCCTTATACGTTTCCGACGACTTGGTGACGCCCGTCTCCGTGTCGATGACAGCGAGCGTATAGTTGATTTCAGCCTGGTAGGAGTAGGTGCGCGTGCCGCCGCTCTCCGACGTCTTTTTCTGGGTGATGACCGAGTTGAGCGTTCCCTCGATATAATACTGTATGCCTGCTTCGTTGAGGAACACGAGCCGGTCGTTCTTGTCCTTAGGCATGTCGCTCAGCGTGGCAGCGTCGACCACGGTGAGCCGTTCTGTGTCGATAAGCGCCGACACGATTTCCTGTCGCAGATTGTTACACACCACGTTGCTGGCATTACTTTTATTGGCAAACGCCTCTACCAGCACGTTGGGCTTGTCTTCCTGTGCCATCATGGGCAGCACCGACAGCAGCAGGGCTGTCGTCATCATGAGTAGTTTTTTCATTGTAATAGTGTATATTAGTTTTATTGATAAGTTATTTACGTTTGAGGAAGCTCTTGGGCCGCGGCTTGCCTCCGGCAGGGGTCTCGTCAGCCTGTGGCTGGGTGTTCTTGGGTGCCTCGGTCTGCACCTTGGGCATGTTCTCATAGCGCTTGGCCGGTTCGGCAGTGAACAGCCAGCTGCGCCATGCGTCGGCCCCCTCGGGAGCGATGACCGTGGGCGACTGCATCTTGCCGTTGTCGAGCATCGAGCGCCGCTTCACCTCGGCCGTCACCTGGTCGCTCAGCTCGCCCAGCGACACGCAGCCGTTGTGCTCGTTGAGCTGCTGCAGCACGCAGTAGGTGAAGAGTCCGTGCTCCTTCTCCTTGAGCGGCCATGCCGTCTCGTCGCCGGTAGCTGCCGAGAACACCACCATGTTGCTGCCAGCCGCCACGGGTGCCTGCTTGGCTCTGATGGCCACGCCGCGCGCTGCCTGCATCATGCCGCCTTCGCGCTTGGCTCCGCTGAAGCAGGCATCGAGAAACACCAGCGTCTGCCGAGTCTTCATCTCGCCGAGCAGCTTGTAGAAGTCGGCCGTGCTCACACCGCTTCGCGTGTCGGTGCTATAGCCGTCGACGGGCAGCAGATAGGCGTTGTGGTTGGCCTCGTCGGGCATGCCGTGTCCACTGTAGTACACGATGGCGCGTGCCTGTCCGTCGGCCACGCTCACCATGTCGCTGAGCCATTGCAGGTTGCGCCGCATCTTGTTGAGCGAGGCATCGGGCACGTAGCGTATGTTCTTTTCGGGCACGCCCAGCGTCTTCTCCAGATAGCGGGCAAAGATAGCGCCGTCGTTGAGCGCATAGGGCACGGGCACCTCAAACTCGTAGTGCTCGTTGGCAATGACCACGGCAAAGGTGTTAGGGTCCTGCACGTCGGTCACCGGCACGTAGGTGTCAATGCTTTCCTGCGCCCAGCACAGCCCGGCAAGAAGAAAAAAGACTATAGACAAAGAAGTTCTTTTCATAATCACAAAGTTTTTTGTCAGCTTATTTGTGGACAAAGATACACACTTTTTTTTAACCGACAAAATATTTCACTACTTTTATAAATTTTGCCCTCTTTCTCTTTCTTTATCTCTTTCCCCCGTCTGTGCAGGTGCCATTCAATTCCTCATTCCTGTAAATTCATAGTTATACCGTCGGGTGCTGCGCCCTGAGCGCACGGCTTTGGTAAAAGTGGTGCGTATGGCTTGGCTGTCATTGATACGGCCGACGACAGCATAGTCGCCTGACTTGTTGTAGAACATGAAGCCCTGGTCGGCATGCGCGATGTTCACAGGGATAGGATTCGACGTCGTCAGCTCCGTCAACTCGTCGCTCGTAAAGCTAATATACGCGCGGTTCAGTGTGTCGGTAGCCGTGATGACAAGAGTGCCTGTAGCCGTCAGTGTATCGGTTGTCCCCACCTGCACCCGAATAAAGGTGCCGTTGAAACTTCCCTGCGCATCGGTCTCAGCCGTCGAACTGTAGGTTATGTTACTATCGTCGTCGCTACAAGCCGCTATTCCCGCCCCCAGCAGGAATACGACCATGAAAGTATATAAATTCTTTATCGTCATAACAAAAAAACATTTAGTCATTTAGTATCCTGCATTCTGGTCGGCAACAGTGATGGCTGTGTTCGTCTCTATCTCAGCAGCTGGAATAGGGCGCAGCCACTTTATTTCGCCCCGCACATTACTCATGTCGGCAGCCGACGAGATGCTGGGATTGAAAGCTATGTTATAGCGCACCAGTTGGCGCGTGCGACGCAGGTCCATCCAGCGTGTCTGCTCTGCATAGAGTTCACGGGCGCGTTCGTCAAGCAGCAAATCGAGTGGAGTGATGGTAAAGTTTTCATCGCGCTCGTAGTCGGGCTCATAGCTCTCAAAGCTAGACAGCTCGACAGCATGGGCGCGCCGTCGCACCGCATTGATGCGAGCCAGCGCTGTCGCGGGGTCACCAGCCATCAAGTAGGCCTCAGCCGCAGTCAGATAGACGTCGCTCAGGTGCAGCACCACCACATCGCGATAGCCCGTGCTGTTGTTTTGCTGCGGTGTTTCGGGGTCGTCGAACTTCTTCACCGAGGGCACCACGGCGCTTCCGTGCTGACCGCGCAAGTAGTCATCGTAGTGCTCAGAGAAAGTGCGGTCGAGAGTGCCGTTGGCTTTCACCGTGTAGAGCGTAGCGGGATTTGCCAGCACATGCACCTGCACGCTGAGAGCACCACTGCCCTTGGCAAGTTGCGCCTGATGGCTGCTGATGAATTGCTGAACGCTGGTGAGCGACACATACCAGGGAAAGTAGCAGTCGGCAATGGGCATTGTAGCGCGCTGGGCCGCCGTCTTGAAGTAGTAGGCATAGTAACCCTCCTGCTGCCACTGGCTCTCGTAGTTGTAAGTGGTCATCATGAACGTGGCATCCAGGCGCTCGTCGCCTTCTGCCCATAGATAGATAGCCTTTGCCGAGGGCGAAAGAGAGCTGCTGCACGCCTTCATTCCGTTTTCCACAGGGTTACCCATCTGCGAACCGTAGGTGCCCTGTCGGCTGTGTCCGCCGGTAACCACGTCACCAGGATAGCCGTTGCGCTCATACTGAACAGAAAATATTTCCTCTTCGTTGCCCTCGTTGGCAGGTGCCCACTTGTCTTCGAACGGCATAGTGAGCTGCTGGCCGCCGATGGCCTGGTCGGCATATTGCGCAGCCTTTCTAAAATAGCCTGTTCCCGCCACGCTGTAGGTTCCGCGTGCCGCATCGGTCAGCGTTGTTTCCAGGTCCCATCCAGCAGCCAGGCAAACTTTGGCCAGCAGCGCCTTTACAGCCCTTTGGCTGACGGCTCCCTGATGGTCGGTCTCGGGCAGGTTGCTGTCGCCGGCGATGCTTTCCAACTCAGCTACCACGCTCTGATAGACTTCAGTCAGCGACGTGCGCGGATAGTCTTTTCGGGCAGTCTCTATGTAGTCGACCACGTAGGGCACCGCCCCGAACTGCTGCGTCAGCATATAGTAGCCGTAGGCCCGAATAAACTTTGCCTCGGCCACGTATTTAGGATTGCTGCTGCCGTACTTCAGCATGCAGTTAGCGTTGTTAATCATTGAATAGGCATTCTGATAGAAGCTCGTCACGTCGCCGTTCTCCGGCACAATCGTATAGAGCCCCATTGCACCGGCACTGGTTCCGCGCGAGGGTACGTAGAGATCGGTGCCATACTCAGTGAGGCTCGTATTTGTTGCAATGGACTTCATGCCATCATACATTACAGCACGTAACGCGTTAAGCCCCTGCTCGGTGCCGAAATATGCATCGGCCTCAATGGCAGCCTTGTTCTCAGCTTCGAGGAAATCGCCGCAAGAGACGAGTATCGTGCTGAGTGATAAGTGGCACGCTAAGAGCGAAACGCCTGTCAGCCACTTCTTGCTTGTTTTGGTCATCATAACTATATGGGGTGAAATATCAAATTAAAACTTAATGTTAGCGCCAAATTGCCACGTCACGGTGCTGGGACCATCGCTTGCCAGCGAAGCACCGGCCCACTCGGGGTCGTAACCTTTGTAGCTGGTGAAAACGAAGGGATTGGTCACAGTAGCATAAAGACGCAGTTGAGAGCAGCCAAACTTGCTGAGCCACTGCTTGGGCAGTGAGTAGCCCAAGGTGATGTGCTTCACCTTCACAAAAGAGGCATCGGTGAAAGTATTGGTCAGGTCCAAATAGTAATTCACCACGTCGCCATTCTCTACCACGCTCATACTGGGGAAGGGGTATTTCCCGTACTGGGTTGTCTCCTGATAGCGAGGATTGACGAAAGTGCCATCGGGCAGTTCGCCGTCGCAGTCAATCATTGTGCCAGCGGGAATATAGAAATCCATATTGAGCTTTGAGCGTCCGCGATGACTGCTGTTTATGCTCAAGTACTGCCCATAGAAGCTTGATGCCACAGTATAGTTCTGCTTGGCATAGATAGAGAACGAGAAGTCTAGGTTCTTCCATTGCAGATTAGAGGTGAACGAGCCAGTCCAGTCGGGGTCGGAGCGGTAGATACGCTTATCGTCGTCATTGAACTTGCCGTCACCGTTACGGTCGACGATGATGGGCGACCCTTCCACCCAGCCGTAGCAATGATAGTAATAGTCATATTCCTTGACGGTCTGACCAGGACTAAAGCCCATGAGTCGGGCTATCTCGGTGTCGGGCACGGTCATATCACGATTGCTGACGATGCCATCCCACTCATAGCTGTAAATATTATTGTAGGGCTGGCCAATGAGCAGATTGCCAGTGGGCCGGTCGGTAATCAGATTTCCTTCACCATTTATTTCGAGCACTTCATTCTTGTTGTGAGCAAAGGTAAAGGAAGTTGTCCAGTGCCAATCCTTGGTGACAACATTCTCTGTAGTCAGACTTGCTTCGATACCCTTGTTGCGTACGGAGCCTATGTTTGTAGTGAGCGATGTTCCACCCGTCTCCAACGGCAGCTTCACGCTGTACAGCAAGTCTGTGCTTTTCTTGTTGTAAATATCTACACTACCACGGATACGATCGCCCAGGAAACCAAAGTCAAGACCTAGGTTCAGTTCATGAGCTTTCTCCCACTTCAAGCCCGTATCTACCAGTCCGTTTGGGCTCATACCCTGCACATAGCTCGATCCGAAAGGATAAAACACCTGTCCGCCTACAGTGAGCATCGTAGCGTAATTACCTACAGAGTTGTTGCCAGTCACACCATACGACAAGCGCAGCTTCAGGTTCGACATCCAACTCAGCTTTTTCATAAAGCCTTCTTCTGAAATGCGCCAAGCCGCAGCAGCCGAGGGGAAAGCTCCCCAACGATGACCGTCGGCAAACTTTGAGGAGCCATCCCAACGAATGGTTCCTGTCACCATGTATTTGCCTTTATAAGCATAGTTCGCCCGCAAGGCATACGACATTAAGCTGGTCTCAGAATAGCCCGTATTGCTGTTGTTGTAATCGTATCCCTGGTCGGTGGTGCCCAGTGCCCACCAAGAAGTACCTTCAAGCACGCTACTATAGTAAAGTCGCTCGGACTCTCCGCTGGAATAGCTCGAGGAAATAAGTCCCATCACGTTCAGATGATGGTCTTCGGCAATGGTCTTATCATAGGTCAGCACGTTGTCCCATGTCCAGCCGAATCCTTGCGACGTGGTGCGACGAGCGTGGTTCTCGGTTTCGCCTACTTCTGTTCCCTGATAGAACCCGTAGCGGCTGTAGCTGAATGTGGGCGAGAAAGTAGTCTTGAAGGTGAAACCCTCGAAAGGATTTACTTGCAAATAAACGTTTGCCAACGCGTTCCATCCCAACGTGTTCGATGACTGGTCTTTCATATAGACCAGCGGACTGTAAGCACTGGTAAAGGCAGCAAAGTCGGAACCCAGCGAATGGTAGGTACCGGGCTGCGGGTTGATGTTACCATCCTCATCGTATGCCTGCATGAAGGGGTTCATGGTAAAGGCATTCTGCACTCCCGTGTCGCTGGCATAATCGTGGTTCTGACGGGCCAAGTTAACACTTAGTCCTGCACTCACATACTTACTGATGCTGGCATCCAGACTACCCTTGATGGTGAACTTATTCTGCTTGTCGTTCTTGTACATACCTTCTTCCTGCATGTAGCCCAAGCCCAGGTGATAGTTCACGGCCTGACTGCCACCCGAAACTGCCAAGTAGTGGTTCTGCTGCTGGCCGTCCTGCAACACGAAATCGCGCCAGTTATAGGTACGCCCTTCGGCCAGAAAATCTTTGACGCGATAGCCCTGTGAGGCATCGGCCGACACAGTCTGTATGAAGGTGCGCATCAGGTCGCCGTTCTGATAGAGGGGCTGGCCGCCATTGGCATCGCCATTCACCCAGCTCAAGAAAGCCATATTGCGATATTCGTAGTACTCCTGGGCATCCATGAAGTCGGGCATGCGGGCCACCTTGCTCACACCATAGTAGCCATCATACGATATGGTGGGTTTCTGCGTACGCTTGCCGACGTTCATACCGCCCTTGGTGGTCACCATGATGACACCTGCCGTTGCACGTGAGCCGTAGATAGCCGTCGAGGAGGCATCCTTCAAAACGTCAATGCGCTCGATATCCTGCGGATTGAGGAAGTCGATGTCGGAGCAGATGACCCCGTCGACCACATAGAGGGGCGACTGCGAACCACTGATACTGTTCTTACCACGTATCTCTATGTTCATAGTGGCTCCGGCACGCCCGCTCTCTTTGGTTATGTTCACGCCAGGTACCGAGCCCTGCAGACTCTCGAGTACAGAGGGAGCACCCTTCTCATTGAGTTTCTCGGTACCGATACTCGACACCGAACCCGTGAGGTCACTTTTTTTCATGGTGCCGTAGCCCACCACCACCACTTCGCTCAAGGCATGAGTATCATCGTTCATCACAATGTCGATGGTTGTCTTTCGCCCTATAGTGATGGTCTGGCTCTCATATCCAAGATAGGAGAAGCTAATCTTGGTCTGAGGCGATGCCGACTTCAAGGCAAATCCTCCCTCGGCATCGGTCACTGCGGCGGGCTTTCCGTCAACCGATACGGAAACGCCAATCAGCGGCTGCCCGCTGCTGTCTTTCACCGTACCACGCACCGCCTGCTGGGCTGTAGCAACGATACAGACCATGGCAAGCACGGCTGTCGTCGCTGTTTTCTTGTTCAGTCTAATCATTTCCTGTCATTGAAAAGGTTAGTTTTTTCTTTCTTAAGTAAAAAGGGGCGAGCCGTTCTTTGACAACAGTCCGCCCCTCAGCTCTTTCGTTCTCAGAAGGGTCTCTTTACTTCACAAAGAACTTCTTTCCGTTTTTGATGACCAGACCCTTGTAGGATCCGTCAACCTTCTGACCTGCAATATTGTAGATTACGGCGGCAGCAGACTTATTGGAAGTGACGGCAGCAATGCCAGCGGCCTCTTCCTCCTCATGAGCCTTGATGAACTTCTGCACGCTATTCTCCTTGCCCTGAGTCACGCTTTCGGGCTGCTCAGCCTTGGCTGCTGCCTCAGCACTGGTGTAGACAACCATCCAGAAGCGCTCCTGGTTGTTACCATTGAATACCCAGCAGAACTCTCCGGTGTAGGGGTCGTCACTGAAGTCGAGCGAGGCAAAGCAGTAGCCGGCGTTATGATAGACAGGCGAGTAGCCGTCCTTCGCATTTTCTTCCACTACCACACAGGGATCCAGCGGGTATTTGGCCTGCTCAATGATGGTCTTGTTGTCCTGGATGCCAGCGCCGATGGGGTCTGTCCACTCATACTCCGAAGAGCTGGGGCCGTAAGCATAGATATAAGTCCAGTTATCGCCCTGCGACCATCCGTAGAAGTTAATCTTGTAGATGCCCTTTCCTTCGGGAATAACCAGCTTCTGCACCGTGTTGTTCTTTGCGTTCAGCACATTTCCGCAGTATTCACGAATGGTCTGTGCCTGTGTGCGAGACGAGCCGTCCTCACGAGTGAGTATGAAGCCAGTCTTGGTGCCGGCAGCTTCGTCGGCCCAGAACTCCGTATTGGTCTGGTCGGCGGCATTGGTGCCAGCCTCGTCCTTCACCATCGTGTTCCATGACAGCTCAACGGTGTTGGCGGCAATCTCGGCAGCAGCAGCAGCGGCAGCATCCAGGAAGATGGTCTGGCTGTTCTCCTTTCCAATGGTCACAGCCTCTGGGGCCGGTGCTGTAGCAGCAGCGGCGGCATCAGTGTAGACAACCATCCAGAAACGCTCCTGGTTATTGCCATTGAAGGTGAAACAGAATTCTCCCTCATAAGGCTCGTCGCTGAAATCGAGCGAGGCAAAGCAGTAACCTGCATTGTGGTAGGCAGGCGAGTAGCCGTTCTTCGCATTTGCCTCAACCACCACGCAGGGGTCCAGCGGATACTTGGCCTGCTCGATGATGGTCTTGTTGTCCTGGATGCCAGCGCCGATGGGGTCTGTCCACTCATACTC
>OCTX014570246.1_pt1 | contig 12248 bp, 5 predicted proteins | sample 1539691 | NCBI WGS metagenome assembly OCTX01 (sample SAMN02144231, study PRJEB22623) | gut metagenome | biome: sheep rumen | host: Ovis aries | place: New Zealand
TTTCCGTTCACATCACGCACACTTGCGACATAATCATACGGATCGAAATTGCTTCCCTTAAGAATCGTGATGCCCTGATTTTTCAGCGTAATTTCCGGTCCCTCAATTCTCACATCGAATCTTCTGTTTACCGAAATTCCGTAAAGAGTATCGTGAATGAACTTTACAGTCAGGCGCTGACTTGCATACTTATCCCATTTTGCCTGGAAAGAAATATCTTCATTGCCGTCTCCGCCATATCCGTTATCGGACTTAACTCCCAGATAATTGGCAAATGCCGTATACTGCCTTCTGAGATCCTTCTCCGACGAAGCCTTGAAATTTAACATATCCCGCGTGACGGGGGGCAGGGTTTCCGGAACCTTCATTGAAGGCAGATGATAACCTTCGAGCCTCAGATTCCTTGTCGCCTGAACTCTAAAGCCGGAAAATGTATAGTAATAATAGTATATTAACCGGTCTCTGATATTACCTGTCGCCGCAGTTGCCACAGTAAGTCTCAGCAGCTCTTTCAAAGCATCCCCGCTAATGTCAAAGGTATCATCGAGAGCGCGTGAAGATTCAAGAACGCGATTCCGTTCTTCAAGACTCATACATTCTTCGAAAGCAGTAAGGTCAGGCTCCGTTCCTGCCGGCGCGTTTTCTATCACCTCGACTTTTGTCAGTCCGTTTATGACCTTTTCACCGGTAACTGCTTCAATCTCCTCGTCAGTAAGCGTATAGTACTTATCCCCGAGGACCTCTCTCACGAAATCAACTGACCTGTCTCTGAAACTGACATCTCTGAGTCTTGCGTTCCTTAGCACAATATCATCGGTATAAGGTTCAAATTCACCTCCGGTGTAAATGACGGGCTCCTTGTTTACACTGATAGAGGAATATTTCATGACTGTCGATGGGAAGAACTTATTCTGGATCTTTGCGCGATACCTGATTCCAAGCACTCCGATGCAGAAGACTCCGAGTATAGCGGCGATAAGAGCTAACCTCTGCAGAACGCTGAGCCTTGTCAAAAATCTGTTATTCTTCCAGAAGGAAACGAATTTATCCCTGGAAGACCTTGCGTCTTCCGTATCCGAAACATGTTCGACAATCGGAAGAAAAACGCTGACAAGCGCGCCTATTACCATGGCTTTTGTTCCCGCAAAGAACGAGGAGGACACTGCGCTGGAGGCGAACATTGCTGCCCACACGCTGTATACACCGACCCGCGCATATGGATTGCTGCAGATGCGCGCGTTACGCCGAAAGAGCATCAGGATCACAATGAGCATCAGGATTGCTCCGAAAAGTCCGATTTCGGCCATTATTGCCGGCCAGTAATTATCCAGCAGGAAGGACCTGTTTTTCATTGACGTGCCGAAATACCGCCAGAAACCGTACCTGAAGTATAACTTTGAGTAGTGCTGCTGCGCAACCGCCGTTCCGTATGTGGCGAAACCTGATCCGAGCGGAAAATAAGCTTTCATTGTTCTGACGCCGTTTCGCAGAAGAACGCTTCTTGCGGTGCTTCCGGTAAAATAAAAAGTGAATTGTCCTGCAAATGTGAACGCGGCAGCGATCACAAGCGGCACGGCATACCGTATCTTTATCTTGTCTACCCCGAAAATGACGAAGACAACATAGAATAAAACGAAAAGGAAGGCGAATATGAATGCTCTCGATCGAAGAGTCGATGCCATGTTAATGATCGTCAGCGCAATAAACAGCCACGTGATCTTCCTTTTTTCAATAAAGAGGTCTGCGGCAAGAATCGTGAGCATATAGAGACCCGCTTCATAAAAATCTCCGACGCGAATGAATACGAAATGAAAAGTGCGAAAACCGTATCGAACATCCGTCGTCATATTGATATCTTTGAAGCTGTTGATGATCAGACATAAAGTCGCGACCGTTATTATGATCTCGACAAATAAAGTGAGATATTGAATTACATATTCATTGTATTTTAATTCTGAAAAAAAGCGCACCGCTCCCAGTGAGGCGGCAATAAACTTGAACATATTGAACGCGTCGAGGAGCCAGTAATAGCGGGTGTGTACAAGATCGAACTTAATGTTTCCGATAAGTCCGATCACTAACATGCAAAGCGTAAAGAAGATGATAAGGATCTCGTCTTTGTCGATCCTTCGCGTACGTATAACATCGATGACAAACACCAGTCCCAAAAGGAGAGCTGTTGCCTCATCGAGATATTGGACCGGTCTGAAACTTTGGCGCAGAACTGTCTCAAGAATAAGTGTGATCAGATAGCAGGCTATGAGAAACTGCGGCATATGTATATTTGAAAATACCTGATAAATATGTGTTTTTTTCAAATGTACTCCTCCCCATGTGCCAGCGAATTCTTATCCCCGGAGCAGTCTTCGCATCAGTGTTACGACGGTGCGGGTCGCAGTGCCTTTTTCGGCGCTGCCAAGCTCCGTGTGATGTCGGTCTGCTTCCTTCTTGTAGTGCTCCTCATCAAAGCCCAGGATTATATCCTCGAGAGCGTCAATATCTCTGGCCATCGGGAACGGCCACTCGCTCACCGGTGTATAGAAGTTTCTGTCAGCCAGATAATCGTCAAGGTCCGGCGCATAGATGAAACACGGCTTATAAGTCAGTGACGCGTCCCAGATGCATGATGAATAGTCAGTGATCAGGGCGCTGCAGGCATACAGGAGTTCCTGCATATCATCGTAAGTCGTGGCATCGATCACGCTCGGATTATTGTCATAGCAGTCGAGATCGCCCGTAAATCTGTGGAACCGCAGAAGGAATACGAATTCGCCGCCGAATCGCTCTGACAGAGCCCTGGTGACGCGGTCAACATCGAGCTTATATACCTCCGGTCCCGCATTATCTCTGAATGTCGGCGCGTACAGAACAAGCTTCTTTTCTTCCGGAATATCATAGAACTTCTTGACTTTTCGAATTATTGAGTCGTGTCTGCCGAAGAAAATATCATTTCTCGGCATGCCGATCTCAAGGATCTTTTCGGGAGCGTTGTCATATAGGACTTTAATATTATTTGCGGAAAATCGAGCGCAGCTCGATATAAAATAAGTTGTCGTGTCCATCATATGCTTCACATAAGCAACGTGCTCGCTTGTCGCGTCCTTATATGATTTTTTATAGGATCCGCCGCCGTGCCACGTATTGATCACGGTCTGCTTCCTGCGGATCGGAATATAGGACTGCACGCCATGATTGTCGATCAGGAAGCCTGCGGTTATCAGATAATAGATTGCCCTGAGAGAAATCTGGGGAACGACCCTGATACCCTTCCTTTTGAGAAACGCGTACTTTTTCGGGTCATTGAACAGCCATATCTGTTCGAACTCGTCATCGCAGTTCCTCGATATGTATTTGGAAATGTATTTCGGGCTGCAGGTATAGGACTCGCCCTGGTTGCTTCGGAAAACGACACGGTTTTTCTTTACAGGAAAAATCCAGAAAACTTTCAACAGATTTAAGAGAAGTTCTTTCACGGCGCATCCTTTCTCCATTACCGGTTTTTCACTTAGAATCCTGCCGTTTATCAGCCAGGACACACAATTTAGACCACAGAATATTAAAAATAAAGGCTACTGCGAGCGCCCCGAAAAGGACAGCGAGTACAGTAAAGACATAGGACATGATCCCGCGTCCGAACAGATAGTTAATCTTCATTTTCTGAAGGACCCTGAAGACCATCATATGGCACAGATAGATCTCCATACTGTATTTAGCCAGGATCTTGATGAATCGCCCGGGCAGGCTTGAAAATGTAAGATCATGGACGATTGCGAGGATAAGCCAGCTGGTGAAAATCAGGAGATCGAAAATAACACGCATATACCCGTTGCGGTATATGGCCGGCGTCACGAAATAAATGAGAGTTATCAGCACTGCGATTACAATAAAAAGCAGTGTGTGTCCAGTGGAGCGGGAGCAGATATCATCTTTATACAGATAAACTATGGCCCCTGCGACAAAAAACATTGCGCAGAAAAGAAAATTCTGCCGCATATAGTAGCCGTGCGGATACTGTTCAGAGCTCATAAAATGATAGGCGCAGGCGAAATTATAAATCACTGCGCAGGCCATAGTACACCATGCCGCCCTTCTTGTCCGAGTAAGGACACAGAACATCGGGAACAGGGCATAAAAGACAAATGTTACGCCGATGAACCAACCGACACCGACCACAGACAGCTTGCTGGGCTCGGGAAGAAGTCCGAAAATCAAAGTCACATTTGCAAATCCTTCAAGGAGTCTCCTGAAACTGAAATTCGTGAGCAGATCGAGTATGACCAGGAATGAAAAAAACGGAAGAATGCGTGCTGCCCGCTTTTTGTAGAAGGCAGTCAGATCGATCTGCCCGCTCAGCATGCGCTCATGGTAACCGCAGCACATGCCGAAAGCGGATATGATCATAAAGAGATAGACGAGCTGAGTGAACCAGGGAATGACGCGAACTGCGATATAGCCGCTTATAACATACTGATTGTTGCTATTAGACAGCATATGCATCATGATTATGCCGACAGCAGCGAGTGCCCTCAGAGCGTCAATCGAAGGATATATTTTTTTACTCTCAGCATTCTTCTTCATTACAGATCAAAAACTCCAAAACAGATTCTGCTCTGCCGCACTCACAGTATTATTTCCAATACGCTGTGATTCCGTGGGCGATTCTCTTCTCCGGCGGCGGAGGCGTCATAAAGCTCTCCCCATACAGGTCAGTGAGCCGCTCCGCATAATCGGCGGTACACCGAACATTGATATCCTCGAATTTCTTCCACACTACTTCAGTAAAGTAATACGGGTGGAATTTATCCATCTTTTTATACACGCCGAAAAAGCTGATGCCCCATTTTTTATCACTGTACGGGAACTTCACAGGAATCTTCCTGATCGGCGCAAGGAACATATCGGGCCTTACGGCTGTGACATAAAGCTTTTTGAGCACAGCCTTGACTGGATTTCTGCTCTTTTTCTTTGACTTTGTATAGCTGTATGCCCTGGCTTTGCCGAGGATATCAAGCTGCTTCAGGGCTTTATCGAATTCTTTCTCATTGTCGGGTCTTCCGTCGACCGGGAAAACATCGATCCAGAGCGCGGAGTCATACTTGTTATACCTGAGAGGCATGACCGACAGCGTACGGTCGTCAACAATTTTGGCAAATGCATTAGTCGCTCCGCTCTCCTTACTGTGCACCAGGGATAAATGCTCTCCGATCTGCTTTTGTTCCGCGAGCTTAATGAAACGGTCGTAATCAGGTCTCGGCATTGTGATGTCAATATCATCATCCCACGGAATGAAGCCTTCATGGCGTACCGCACCGATGAGGGTGCCCGAATCTACTGTCCATCTGAGCTTATTCTCTGAGCAGAAACGGATGAAATGGCGGAAGATATTCATCTCAACAAGCTTCACTTCATCGGGGGAGAGTTTTTTTTTCGGGTCTTTTTCTACTGCCGAGTCCCTTAATGACTGAATTTTTGACTGGGCGTCGCTCAGCTTGTCATCGGTCACAAGTGATATTGTGCCGGGCTCGGCGTACTCCATGGCATCTTCGGCCATTACTTTATGATCATCGGACAGCACTTCAGGATCCTGCAGAAACCGGCTGTCAGATCCGTTTTCCTTCACTGCCTCGCATGAAGCCGCTTCGATGCTTTGCGCAGCATTGCAGGGATCTGCTTTCTTTGACCTGTTCATCGGACCTTCATGTTTCTCAAAATCGTAGAGGAACTCCGGCAGCATCTCGGCAATGAGTTCACAATCCTTAGCATACTCCGGGAACTTCTTCCACATCTGCAAGTTGGCTGCAGACACAGCAGGGTCGAAATGCTTCTTCGGCGCAACATGATGAGACCAGTCCTCGCCGACAAATTCGACAATTTTCTTCATTTCCTCATCGTAGTTGAATATAAGATCCTCGAACTGGAGTCTCAGCACCGGAGCATCAGCCGGAATATCACCGATCATTGCCCTGTGATCACGGAACACGCGCGCGAAGGGCGCAGCCTCCGCCGGAAGCACATGATCTCCGTAGCGCCTCTGCTGGACGAACAGGTCTCTGGGATCACGGTCCACAACGATGACTCTGATATCCTTCACGTAAGAAACATACCGCATTATATTGCTGGTCGCCACGAACTGATCAAGCACGATGAACGGCTGGTTCTTCGGATTAAGAAGTTTACACAGCTTGTCAACATATGCCTGCGTCTTCTCAATGAACTCGTCCCTTGTGATGTGGACGTGGTAATAGTCCTGATTCGGGAAATAGTTATAGCGGAAAGGCTTTTTCAGTGGCTTCGGCATGAGCTTGTCCTTAGCCCTTCTGGAATAATAAATAAACTTCTGAGGACCTGAAAGAAGCTGCAGATCGCCGTGCCAGTAGCCCTTATAAGTCTCGGTCACAAGGCTGTCGACGTACTCCTTAGAATATTTGAGCCACTTGTTTCCGAAGATTTTTCTGTAGCCGTAGGCTGTCTCGCGGGCAAATTTCATATATCTGCGCAGCGCGTAGCCTGAATTAAGGCGGTGCGGATTCTCCACAAGATTGAATTCAAGGTCAGATACTCCGTCCGGGTCCTGAAGAAAACGGCATTCAATATTTGTCGGAGCAGACGGGCAGTTGTCGAATTCTTTGAGGAAATCATCGACTGCGCCGGAACCGGTCCCGTGGAAACTAATACAGGTTATTATTCTCATTTTATACCTCTCCCGCTCATCTGGGACGCAATATCAGCGTCAACAATATCCTCCCCGGAGCGCCCCACAAGCTGCTGTTTTGAAGTCTCGGAAAGTCCGTCGTTTATCACAGCACACATATCGCATGTGCTGCATTTGTCAAGATCCTCTTTTGTAAGCTTCCCGTCGCGGTAATCACGCACGACCTTGAGCTCATACATGCTGTATTTTTTCTTTCTGAAGAATCTCAGGAACTTGTGTCGCACGACCCAGAGGGCAGGCACCCAGATATACTTGCGCATAGCAGGGGAGACAGAACCGATCATCCAGCAGTCACGGTCGCAGTTCCTGACCTTTTTGCGGACGATTTCAGCCTCCGGACTGTTCCAGAGTTCATCCCATGTCTGCTCATTGAGGTTGCCCATTACTTCCTTATCCTTGGTCCCGTTGCAGGGCATGACGTCGCCGTAAGGATCAATGAAGAACGTGTCAAAACTCATATCGCAGGGAAGAAGTCTCTTCTGCCCGTAGATGTAGTTGATAAGTCCGTGATTAAAATATGCTCTGAACCATTTCTTCGGACTGTTGGAATTCAGAAGCTCATTTATCAGACGCTCGAACTGCTTAGCTACCTTCGGACGGTCATGGATGATGTTCTTGGCCTCGACAAAATAGAATGAATTGTGAAGCGATGCGGTCGCAAATTCCATTCCGAGCCGGTCTGAAATCCTATAGAGCTTTACAAGATCCATGCAATTTGCGTCCTGCACGGTCATGCCGAACCCGACGTCTTTCATTCCCATCTTGCGAAGTTTTTTGAGGGTCGTATAACCTCTGTTGAAGCCGTCCGGAAGGCCGCGGATCGCATTATTAGTCTCCTCAAGGCCCTCAATGGAAATACGGATGCCGACATCCGGGAATTCCTTACAGAGGTCGATGATGCGATCAGTGAAAAAGCCGTTCGTCGAGATAACGATACGGTCGCTCTTCTTTCTCAGCTCACGAACAATATCTTTCAGGTCTGTACGAATAAAAGGCTCCCCGCCGGTGATATTTGTAAAATACATGGGCGGAAGTTTCCTGATCGTCTCAAGGGAAATTTCCTCCTCGACTCTTGACGGTTTTTTGTAGCGGTTGCACATATTGCAGCGCGCGTTGCACCGGTAAGTGACAATAACTGTACCGTTAAGTTTCTTTATGCCTTTCTTGACGTCCGTGTCTTTTTCCTTGGGCTCCCCGGCTTTCTTTGTGCCGGGAATCTTATCCATAATCTTTGCGGCCTGGTCCAAGCCGGGGATTTTATCCGAAATACTCGCAATTACATTCTTCTTATCAGTGTCTGCCATAGCACTTCCACCTTCTTCATATATACTCGTTTTCACATGATCGGGGTCAGAAAGCTCTTCCCCGTTGTAAATCTTAAGCAGCTTTCCGCAATACTCCGCTGTCGAATCAAAGTTTATATGTCCGCAATTTTCGGTATATCTCTCGATGAGCAGGTCGTCTTCCCAGAGCTTTTGGATCTTATGGGCCAGTTCCGCGGTACTGCCGGGCTCGAAAAGCTCGCCTGTCTCATTCTCTTTAATGAGCTCAGGTATACCTCCGATACGGCTTCCGAGGACCGGCGTGCCGTACATCTGGCTCTCCATGACCGAGAACGGGCAATTCTCGTACCACTCCGAAGGATACACCGAGAAGCGGGCTCCGTTTATGAGATCTACGAGAGCTTTTCCAGTCTGGAATCCGACATTCAATATATTGGGGACATTCAGAGTCTCATCCGTAAGGGGACCTGTTCCGGCAAATATGAACTGCACGTCGGGGAGCAGCCGCACAGCCTTCAGAAGCGTTTTGATACCCTTTTCCTCCGAGAATCTTCCGAAGTAGAGAACATATTTCTTTGGAAGGTCTTCTGACTTACTGCAATCGGGCTCGATCCTGTCAATAAAGTTATGGAGAGCTATCGTCTTGCCGGCAAATTTCGGGTTTGTGTCCATGCGGCTCTTCATGAACTCTGAACAGCAGATAAATGTATCGATCTTACTGTAGACATCAGTGTGATTCCAGATTTCAGCTTCCATCATGCCGACAGCGGATTTTGCGGTGGAACCGTGAATGCATTTGCCAAGAAGACAGTTCAGAAAATGACCTCCGACACACTTCTCGCAGATCACACCGGAGCTTGGATTCATCAGCATATGGTTCGGGCAGATGAGCTGATAATCGTGGGCTGTGAAAATAATTCTACAGGCTTTTCCGGTCTCCTTCTTCCAATTTTCAATCTCGAGAATGACAGAGGGAGTGAGCTGATAATTGAAATTATTGAGATGGCACACATCCGGCTCAAAATCATCGAGCACGAGACGGATCTTCTTTCGGGCTTCGGCGCTGTAAATGGTTTTTACAGGGTAAGTCAGCTTTGAGATTGCGCTTCCGCCATGGAAATCCATGTCAGATGTGTAGGATTCCGCGCTGTTTCCGACACAGCGGCCTTCATGTTCCATACCGAAATATTGAACTTCGTGTCCTATACTTTTCAGGTAATCACCGATCTTGAAGATGTAGGTTTCTGATCCGCCGTTCGGATACAGAAACTTGTTGATCATTAAAACTTTCATAATAGTTTCCTCTTTACGGCAGCCACTTTCGGGCTTTATCACTGTCCTCTCGCAGCAAAGCTGCTCGATGACTGTTAGCCCTCTTATCACGCAAATAAGAGGAAAATCTCGAACAAGATCCTCCCCTTATGTTGTTATTCCTTCATATAAAGTTCAAGAGTTTTGTTGATGACTTCATCCCAGCTGTACTTGCTCAAAATGAAATCTTTTGATTTGCTTTTCATCGCTTCGACAACCTGCGGCGAATCAAGGAGCATCTGCATTTTTTTCTGAAGGTCATGCGTACTACCTTGCGCAAACGTAACGCCTTTATCCTCGATCACCTCGGCACACTCCGGAATGTTCGAGGTGAGCACGCAGTTGCCGTAGCTCATAGCTTCAAGGAGACTCAGCGGCATTCCCTCAATATCCGACGCAAGTACATATATATAAGGATTGCTGTAGAGTTCTTCTAATTCCCGACCTTCTACAAAGCCGGTGAATATGATCCTGTCATCGTCAGCAGCCCGCTCCTTCATCTCATCGACGAACTCTTCAGTATCGGAACTTCCACCCGCTATGATAAGCTTTTTGTCTGTTTCAATCTTCTTGAAAGCATCAATCAGATACCGGATTCCCTTTTCCGGCGCAAGTCTGCTCAGGGCAAGTATGTAGCTGTCTTTTTCAAGTCCGTATTTCTCGGTTATGAGTTCTGCTTCTCTCACGGTCGGCTCTGAAACACCGTTCGGGATAAAATTCGTCCTGCGTCTGTACTCCTTCAGGAAATATACTTCCATATCATGACTCAGTACGATAATTTCATCAGCCATTTTGACTGCCATGCGCTCGCCCATCTTGATGACGAACTTGGCAAAACGATTCCATTTAGCCCGGCGGTGGTCAAGTCCATGGATGGTCGCGACACATCTCTTCTTACCGATCAGCTTGGGGATCCACATCATAATGCAGGGCCCCTCCGCATGATAATGGACTATATCGTAATCTCCGATTGCGATGAATATCGAAGCAAAAAAAGAAGCCGAAAATGCAGCGAGTCCTTTTCCGTTGACGGTAGGAACATATTTTAACTTAACACCTTTATACTTAGCCAAAGGTTTGTTATTCGTATCGAATTCCTTACCGCTTACGTGATGTCCTTTTCGATTATAACAGGTTACAGAATGCCCCCTTTCGGCCATATGGGTACTGAGCTCTTCGACAACAATTTCTACTCCGCCTTCGCGGGACGGGATTCGTTTGTGTCCAAGCATGGCTATTTTCAGACTAGTAGTATCACTCATAGGAATAAACCTCAGGGTAGTTAACAGTATAGAGAATTATTCTCCTGCAAATATATATTGTAGCATATCAGGACTATAGAAAACAAGGGCTGACGCTTAAAATGCGACAGCCCTTGATCAGTTCACCGGGTCGCCCCGGTTTGACGCTGATAATTATTACATTTAGAACGGTGCGAAAATTCGGTCGATTATGTATTCGGATTATTATTCTTCAGAATGACGTCATGGCTGCCGCCCTCAACAATAGATGTGGAGGAGACAACTGTCAGTCTGGCTTTCTGCTGCAGTTCCGGAATCGACAGAGCGCCGCAGTTGCACATTGTTGAACGAACCTTGTAAAGTGTCGTTGTTACGCCTTCGGCAAGTGAACCCGCGTACGGAACATAGCTGTCGACACCCTCCTCGAAACTCAGCTTTGTAGCGCCGCCGAGGTCGTATCTCTGCCAGTTGCGTGCACGGTTGGAACCCTCGCCCCAGTATTCTTTGACATAAGTGCCGTTCACACGCACCTTATTCGTCGGGCTCTCATCAAATCTTGCAAAGTAGCGGCCGAGCATAACAAAGTCAGCCCCCATTGCCAGCGCAAGTGTAATGTGATAGTCATGTACGATACCACCGTCTGAGCAGATCGGAATGTAGATACCGGTCTTCTCGAAGTATTCGTCACGTGCCTTCGCGACCTCAATGACAGCTGTCGCCTGACCGCGGCCGATGCCTTTGGTCTCGCGCGTGATGCAGATGGAACCGCCGCCGATACCGATCTTGACAAAATCGGCGCCTGCATTTGCAAGGAAATTGAAGCCTTCCTTATCGACAATATTGCCGGCACCCACTTTAACTTTATCACCGTACTTTTCACGGATCCAGCCGATAGTCCTGCTCTGCCACTCAGAGAAACCTTCTGAGGAGTCGATGCAGATGACGTCGGCGCCGGCTTCGATCAGAGCCGGAACTCTCTCTTCGTAATCACGTGTATTGATACCGGCGCCTACGACGTAGCTTTTATTGGCGTCAAGAAGTTCGTTGACATTTTCCTTGTGGCTGTCATAGTCCTTGCGGAACACGATATACTGAAGATGTCCTTCATCATCTACAAGCGGCAGCGTGTTTATCTTGTTGTCCCAGATGATGTCGTTGCAGTCATGAAGGTTTGTTGTAGCCGGAGCAGTGACAAGTTTGTCGAGCGGAGTCATAAATTCTGTGACTTTGAGATCTCTGCCCATTCTCGAAAGTCTGTAATCGCGGGAGGCGACGATGCCGAGCAGCTTGCCGTGAGACGTGCCGTCGTCTGTGATCGCAACCGTCGAATGACCTGTGCGCTCCTTAAGATCAAGGACGTCTGCGAGAGTTGCTTCCGGAGGCAGGTTGGAATCGCTGGTGACGAAGCCTTTCTTGTAGGCTTTGACGCGGCGGACCATATTGGCCTCATCCTCAATCGACTGGGAACCATAGATAAAGGAGACACCGCCCTGCTTTGCAAGAGCGATTGCCAGCTTTTCGCCGGAGACAGACTGCATGATCGCAGAGACCATAGGGATATTCATTTTGATCGGGCATTCTTCCTGTCCCTTCTTGAATTTTACAAGAGGTGTTTCGAGCGAGACCGCTGCCGGAACGCATTCAGATGAAGAGTAACCGGGGACGAGCAGATATTCACCAAAAGTGCGGGACGGTTCTTCG
>OCTX012123695.1_pt1 | contig 12247 bp, 9 predicted proteins | sample 1539691 | NCBI WGS metagenome assembly OCTX01 (sample SAMN02144231, study PRJEB22623) | gut metagenome | biome: sheep rumen | host: Ovis aries | place: New Zealand
TGACCCGGATGCGAAATATGAGTCGCCGTTAAATCAGTCTTATGGGCCGGCAGTGAATGATTCCCGGGCGGTCAGGACTAAAGACGGGAACGAATCGTTTGCAAAAGCTGCTGCAGAGTTGATGGCCCGGAACACGGCATTGAAGAAAGCGGAGGAACAGGCAGAAGAGCTTTTATCGGAAACGGATGAAAATTTTGAACCTGAGTCAGAAAAAGAAATCCGCGGATATGAATATCAGGCCCGAAAACAGATTGCGGCCATGCCGAATACCTCTTCTTTGTCAGATCGTGTCCCTCAGGGTGGGATGGAAAATTCTGACAAGCTGCCGGTAAAAGAGGAATCCTCTTTAGTTAAAGACAATGCTGTTGAGGATGGTAAAAAGAAAAAAGGAAAAGCAGAAGCCATTCCCCTGGTGATAACCGGCGATGATGCCCAGTATGCAAATGAGAGCGGGGACTTTATTATTGAGGGAAATGTCCGGCTGGAACAGGGAACGATGCAACTGGTCTCTGCCAGGGCTGTCGGAAATGCCAAAACAGGGGATGTGTGGCTGCTGGAAGGCGGAACCCTGCAGGAACCGGAAAATCAGGCGAACGTACGCTGGGCCCATTATAATTTTAACAATAAGACCGGTGAATTATTGCAGTTAAAAGGCGTTTCCACTCCGGACCCGGAAAAGAATGACCATGATTACTATGAAGCGCCTCATGCCATTATTGAAAACGGGAAATTTATCATCGATCAGGGTGGGATGACAACGAGGTGCCCTGCAGTAAATCATTCTCCCTGTCTTTCAGTTAGGGCGAAAACGATTACGATAATACCTAACGATCGTATTATTGCAAGAAACGTGAAGGTATATGTCAAAGATAAACATATTTATTCCCGGGACGTATGGATCAATGATTTAAAGAATAAGAAAAACACGATTGCGCCCCGGATTGGGTGGAAGGAAGATCGTGGATGGTATGTGGCTTTGGATTATAAGCATCCGATTGGCAATCCTCTGTTGAAAAACCCCACCATCTTTTCCATGCGCCAGGCTTATTATTCAAAATCCCACTATAAGCCTTTCTACAGCATCCGGCATGATCAAAAGGATTTTTATGTACGTTTTAACGATGGGTATGTTTATGATTCTGACAATGACCTGCTGGATGACGGGATCTGGCTGCATAAGAAAACGGACTGGGGTCTGTTTTTAAAACCCCATCGGATTGCAAAAGGCATACCGTTAACTATTGACGCCGGTGTTACGCATGGTCTTTGGAAATATACCAATGCAAACTGGTCAAGCTGGCATACGGAAACGACTGTTAATTTGCGCCATGACAGAATCCATCTGCTGGGTGGGAAAAAGATGTACCTTGATTTGATGCTGGGGCACAAATGGGTAAAGGAAAGCCTGGATAATGAAGTTACCCGGGAACACGGTAAAACCCTGGATACAGATATTTATACCGGGACTGTTGGATACCGTTTTTCCGATAAATGGAATATCTGGGAAACATTCCATTATGAGAACAAGACCAGTTATCTTTTCAGTTTGGGACAGCCTGATTTTTCACGGGAATGGAGAACGGGAGTCTCCTGGACCCCGGATGAACATAATACGGTTTCGATTGTGAACCGGCATAATTCAGACAGCAGTTCCTTGTATCACGGCAATTATTCAACAACATTTACCTGGTTGCACAGGTTCTGCTGTGAAGGTCTTACCGTCTCTTATGAACGAAAGCACTATAAGAATGATAATGAATGGACGGTAAAGTTTGATATTTTTAACTGGTAAACAAATTATTTAGTAAAGGTTTAAATTCAGGAAAGCGGAGGGAATGTGAACCGGATTATTGAACAACGTTTAACGGATCATCTGGAAGTTCTGCAAAAGATAATGGCGTCTGATTTACCCCAGAAGCTGGAGCAATGTGCTAAGTATGTTGAAAAGGCACTGGCAGAAGGGCATAAGGTTCTTTTTTGCGGTAATGGCGGCAGTGCGGCGGACAGCCAGCATCTGGCAGCGGAATTCGTGGGGCGTTTTCAAAAGGAACGGAAAGGGCTTCCGGCTATTGCTTTAACGGTAGACACTTCCATACTGACTGCTGTGGCGAATGATTACGGGTATGATACCGTCTTTGCCCGTCAGATCCAGGCATTGGGCGGACCGGGAGATGTGCTGATAGGGATATCGACCTCTGGAAACAGCAAAAATGTTTTGCTGGCCATTGAGGAAGCAAAGCAAAAAGGTATTGTCTGTATTGGCATGACGGCGGAAGGCGGCGGAAAAATGGCTGCTGCCTGTGATATCTGCCTGGCAGTTCCGGCCAGGGTGACCGCCCGCGTTCAGGAGATGCATATACTGATGGGACATATTTTATGCGAACTGGTGGATCATGAATGATATGAAATGTACTTCATTTTTAGCTGAGAAGATACAAAGTCTGCGTATTGCGGTCATTGGCGATGTGATGGTGGACCGGTATTTTTACGGGGAGGTAAACCGTATTTCCCCGGAAGCGCCTGTGCCGGTAAACCGTGTAAAGAAAATTGATTCGGTATTGGGTGGAGCCGCAAATGTAGCTGCCAACCTGGCAAATCTGGATTGCAAGGTGTATGTGGGCGGCGTGACCGGAGACGATGATAACCGTAAAATCCTGGAAGGACTGCTTGTAAAAGAAGGGATCGACTTCAGCGGTCTGGTAAAATCCCGCCGCCGTTCCACAATTACGAAAATGCGGATTCTGGGCGCCCGTCAGCAGATGCTGCGATTGGATTTTGAAGAAGTGGGCGACCTGTACCCGGAAGAGGCGGACCAGATCAAACAGTGGCTGCTGGACCTGATAGAAAAAGGACTGGATGGTATTGCTGTATCTGATTATGCCAAAGGCGTCTGCTCTGATGCATTCTGTCAGTGGGTGATCCGTATGGCAAATGCGCATCAGATTCCGGTACTCGTTGATCCCAAAGGACCTCATTGGGAAAAATATGAAGGCTGTACTTTTATTACCCCGAACCTGAAAGAAATGTGTGAGGCGGCCGGGCAGACGGTCCCCAATGAAGACGGTCCCGTATTGCAGATTGCCCAGATGGCACGGGAACGGTACCGGATCCGGAACGTGGTAGTCACCCGCAGTGAAAAGGGGATGACACTGGTAGGGGAAAAACGGACGGTTATCCACAGTCCCGCTTCCGCGTTAGAAGTATTTGATGTTTCCGGTGCCGGTGATACTGCAGCTGCAGCCCTGATTGCTGCCGCAGCTGGCGAATTGCCGCTGCCGGAAGCTGTTTATATGGCAAACCGGGCAGCCGGCATTGTGGTTGGCAAGGTGGGTACATACCCTGTGCACCGGGATGAATTGCTGAAAGATCTGCTCAGCGAAGAGAGGAAACTGGGGTACGGATTCCGTCCTTTATCCTGGAAGGAAATTGCGGATCTGGCACAGATCTGGCATAAAGGCGGAGAGAAAATCGTCTTTACCAACGGGTGCTTTGATATTCTGCATGTCGGGCATGTATCCTATCTGGAAAAAGCGGCCAAACTGGGGAAACATCTGATTGTAGGCCTGAATTCAGACACCTCGGTGCGCCGCCTGAAGGGCGATTCCCGTCCATTGGTCCATGAACTGGACCGGGCGCGGATCATGGCTTCCCTTGCCTGTGTTGACGCAGTGGTCATCTTTCATGAGGATACGCCTGCAAAATTAATAAAAATAATTCATCCGGATATTCTGGTGAAGGGTGGGGATTACCGCCCGGAGCAGGTGGCCGGACGTGAATATGCTGGAAAAGTGGAAATCATTGAATTCGAAGATGGATATTCCACTACCGGATTGGTGCAACGAATTGCCGGTCTGGTGCGGGAAGGAAAGATGTAAGATTCGGGGCTTGTGCTTAAAAGTGCAGGCAATGTAGGTTCCGGAAAGGCGGATTATCAGTATGATTATTGTTACCGGAGGCGCCGGGTTTATCGGCAGTAATATTGTAAAGGGCCTGAACGACCGGGGCCGGGATGATATCCTTGTGGTGGATAACCTGACCAACATGGTAAAATTCAAAAATATCCAGGGCCTGAAGGTCATGGATTACATGGATAAGATTGATTTCGGCGATGCAATTCTGGATGGGATGTTCAATCATGAAAAGATTGACGTCATTTTCCATGAAGGGGCCTGTTCTGACACCATGGAATATAACGGCAAGTATATGATGGAAAATAACTTCGAATATACGAAGAACCTGTTCCATTTTGCTGCAGACCGTAAAATCCAGTTTATGTATGCGTCTTCCGCATCTACTTATGGCAGCGGAAAGCACGGCTTTACGGAAAAACCGGAATGTGAAGAAGCGTTAAATGTGTATGCTTTTTCCAAATTGTTTATGGATAATTATATCCGCCGGTATCTGGATGGGCTGGAGAGCCAGGTGGTAGGGCTGCGCTACTTTAATGTGTATGGCCCGCAGGAAAACCATAAGGAGAAGATGGCTTCGATGGCCTTCCAGATGTATAACCAATTCAAAGCTGAAGGTAAGGTTAAACTGTTTGAAGGCTATGACGGGTACGGCCCGGGGGAACAGACCCGCGATTTTGTGTATGTCAAAGACGTGGTGAAGGTAAACTTCTTCTTCTGGGAGCATCCGGAACTGAAAGGAATCTTCAACTGCGGTACCGGGCACGCCCATCCTTTTAATACGGTAGCAAAAGCGATACTGAAGCATTTTGGCGCACCAATGGACAAATTGGAGTATATCCCCTTCCCGGAAGTGCTGAAAGGAAAGTATCAAAGCTACACCCAGGCCGATGAAACAAAATTACTGTCTGTCGGGTATGAAGGCGGTTTTACCGATATTGAAAAAGCTGTGGAAGAGTATTGCCGTGTATTGGATAAGACTGGCGGGTATTATACACGGCAGGATCATGCCTGAAAACTTTTGTATCCGTTTTTACCGGAAACATCCGGGTACATGATTACAGGATTTATGAAGAATCATATGACAGAAAAGAAGTTGTGTTTGCTGGATCGTGACGGCGTTCTGAATATTGACAAGGATTATCTGCATAAACCAGAAGAGGTGGAATGGGTTCCCGGCAGTCTGGAGGCGATAGCCTGGCTGAACCGGCAGGGGTACCTTGTCGTTGTGGTGACGAATCAGAGCGGTGTGGCCAGGGGGTATTTTACGGAAGAAACTGTCAGGAAGCTGCATAGCTGGATGGCATCAGAGGTAAAAAAAACTGGTGGCGAGATAGCAGCCTTTTATTACTGCCCTCATCTTCCGGGGGCGGTTGTGAAACAGTATGATGTGAATTGTGACTGCCGTAAGCCCAGGCCGGGTATGATATTGCAGGCGTTACGTGATTTTAATATGAAGCCTGCCGACGCGTTTCTGATCGGGGACAGTCCCCGCGACGTGGAAGCGGCGGAAGCCGCCGGGGTGAAGGGATTTCTTTATACCGGCGGAAACCTGTCGGATTTTGTAAAGAAAATTGTTAAGAGCTAAGTGTTCGTTTGTAACGATGATTCGTGTTTGGGGATTTGTATGGAATATAAGAATATCCTCATTATCAAAATGAGCTCATTGGGCGACGTATTACATACGTTGCCCTTTGTTGCGGTATTGCGGGAACGTTTCCCCGGTGCACGGCTGACCTGGCTGGTGCACCCCCAGTTCGGCGCGTTTGTGCCGGACCCGCCGGTAGTGGACGAAGTGCTCTTTTTTGATAAAGTTAAATTTACGAAGATGGGTGTCTGCGACAAGTGGTCGTATTTCAAAGAAATGCGGGCATTGCTTCACAGCAGGAATTTTGACCTTGTGATTGATATGCAGGGGCTGTTTAAAAGTGCTGTGCTGGCCGCTATAAGCGGCTGTAATAACCGTATTGGCTATTGTGAGATGCGTGAAGGAAGCGGTCTTGTCAGTAAGGCGATTACCGGCGCGCATGCCAGAGACCATGTGATAGAGCGTTATCTGGACGTAGCCCGGTATTTAGGCTGCGAAGTGAACGAGATACAGTTTCCCATGCCGGATTTGCAAAAAGAATGGCAGGCTGTCAGGGAAAAGGCAGATTCTGTAAAAAAAACCTATGTTGTACTGGTTCCCGGCGCCCGCTGGGAGACAAAAAAGTGGCCTGCAGAATACTTTGCCAGACTGGCGGGTATGATTTTGAAGGACGGGAAGCAGGTTGTTCTTGCCGGAGGTCCGGAAGACGAGCCTTTGGGCAGACAGATTACAGAAATGGTTCCTGGGGTCACTGATCTGACCGGTAAGACCAGTCTGCGGGAGTTAGGAGCGCTGATTCAGCATTGTACAGCGTATATCAGCGTAGATACCGGTCCGTTGTTTATTGCGGCAGCCATGAAGCGGCCGTTAGTTGCAATGTACGGCCCCACCAGGCCAGATCGTACGGGTCCCTACGGAAGCACGGAAGCAACCGTTTTAACTGCACCGGTGGCTTGTGCAGGCTGTCTGAAAAAACATTGCAACAACTGGATTTGTATGAACGCAATTACGCCGGAAATGGCGTTTGAAGAATATAAGAGGAAAGTGAAGTGAAAGGCGTGGAATTGAACCGTAAAAAAATTCTGGTGACGTTTTTGATGCACCTCGGGGATCTGACCCTGACCACGCCGTTTATACGGGCACTGCGGGAAGCAGCGCCGGATTCCCATATTACGATGCTGGTAGATGAAAAACTGAAAGACGTGGTGCTGCACAATCCCTGTCTGGACGAGGTCATTACCATTGATAAAAAGGGCAGGGACAACAGTCTTCTTGCTTTGTTGAGCTGCGCCCATAATTTAGGGAAGATGCAGTTTGATATCCTGATCAATCTGCATCCCAATGAGCGTTGTTCTTTTATCTGCGCTATGACAAAAGTTGGAAAACGTACCGGCTGTACCAACTGGCTGTTCAAACCCTGGTTTGATATACTGACTCCGCTGGACCGGAAAAAGCATGCGGCGGATATGTATTTGGATGTTTTGTCACAGCTTGGAGTGAAAGAGCTGCATCATCGCGGTCTGGAAATTTTTCCGGGAAATGAGAACAGGGCTTTTGCTGAAAAGTTTTGGACAGAACAGGGTGTGGCTTCCTCAGATAAGCTGGTGGGTTTTAATATTGGCAGTGCAGTAGAAACAAAACGCTGGGCGCCGGAACGGTTTGCGGAAGTGGCAGACACACTGGCTGCGAAAGGGTACAGGACAGTATTTTTTGGCGGTACCATGGATGAGGATATGGTACAGGAGGCCGTTAAGCATATGAAATCAAAGCCGGTGATAGCTACCGGACAGTTTTCCATTGGGCAGCTGGCTGCCGCTATGCGCCGTTGCACTCTCATTGTTACCAATGACAGTGGTCCCATGCATGTGGCAATCAGCCAGCGGGTACCCGTTGTAGCCATGTACGGGCCAAGCCATCCGGATTTGTACGGGCCCTATACGCGGCTGGCGACAATTGTCACGGCACAGCCTCCCTGCCCCGGCTGCGCAGCAGGGATGAAACACCATTGCCGCGATTCAAAATACAATATGCGATGCATGAAAGAGCTGACGGTAAAGCAGGTACTGGATGCCTGTGAAACGTGGCTGGAATGACATGACAGGAAAAGTGACAGTTTGCAAAAAAAGGTTATATATACAATATCGGAAGCTTTGCGCGGGGAGGACTGCTGATGCAGCCATGTAACCAGGTTAATGTAAAACAATTTAAAAGAGTTTTTATTCTCTATAACCGCTATTCGGGCCGGCAACTGTTTGCCAGCATGATCTCCCGCATCAATGAGGTTTATAAATTATTAAAACAGGAATTGGATGCGGAAATAGAGCTGTTGGATGTTAAACTTTTTGAACAGATGCCGGAGCTGGCTAAACGGGCTGCGGATGAGAAATGCGACTGGGTGATCATTGCTGGAGGAGACGGAACCGTTCGCGCTTTTGTGGAAGATATGCTGCGGCTGGATTACCGACCGTATATCAGTGTGTTTCCGGCTGGAACAGTAAATCTGATAGCCAAAGAGATGTCTTTGCGGAATGAACCGGTTCGATGGGTGCACCGTACGCTGAAAGGATACGTGTATCCGCTTTATACTGCCCGGGCAAACGGGAACCTGTTTTTAACGGTAGCCAGCGTTGGCTTTGATTCTCTGGTAGTAGATGGCGTAGGGGCCGTGCAGAAGCGTTTGCTGAATAAATTTGCCTATGTGCTGCAAAGTACACAGCTGGTTCGTCAGGAACTGGTCTTCAGCAACTGGCGTTACGCATTTCAGGTACGTTTTAATGATGAGAACGAGTGGTATACCGGTTCGTCTGTAATAGTCGGAAAAAGCCGTTACTATGCCGGACGGTATAACCTGTTTCGGGATGCCGCCCTGTCTTCGCCGTATCTCCATGCAGCGGTTTTCCCGGGCAATAAGCGGGCTGATATTTTAAAATATGCGTCCCTCATTGCGCTGGAGGGACTGGAAATGGATAAAGGAATTATCTGCAGGAAGGCGAAAAAAATCGAGATTGAATCTGTAAATCTGGTAGAGGATTTCCCGGTAGAACTGGACGGGGATGTGGTTGCCTCTACTCCGTTGACACTTGAAATGATGGAAGAACCATTGTTGTTTATTCCGTAGAAATTAACAGGCAGGTATCCTTATGGACTGGCTAAGGAATAGAAAACGTATTCGCGTCCTGCTGTTTTTTGTTATAATTGCAGGCGCCATTTACTTCAGGGAAGAAGAACATGCCCGGATGCTTTATGCCGGAATCACTCCTTTTCCTTTAGGCGATTACTGGCTGGCGCTGGTTAACGCACTGTTGCGTGACGTGGTGCTTCTGGTAACAGGGTACCTTCTTTTTTTGCGTCGTAAACGGATTCCTGACCGTCTGCAACGGTATTTTCCTGCTGTGGTGCTGGGTGTGGCATATCTGGGTTTTGCCTGGTATATGCAGCAAAAGCTGGCGCTGGATCCCTACTTTTTAACGACACTGGCCATTCTGGCCGGCCTGTTGAATAATATTGTGCTGGCGATCCTGGCAGCCGTCTGGTATCATCACGCGCCGACGAGGATTAACAAATTTATATATTTTGCTGTTTATTTCTGCTGTGCCTCCCTTATGCTGCTGGATGTGATCTATTTCTGGCAGACGTCCATGCATGTTCAGGCGGTGTTCTTCCGCAATTTTAATATCTATGCGATCCAGGGCGTCATGTCTTCCTTTTCGAAGGTGCAGCTTATGCAAATTGCCGGTTGTATTCTGGCCGTCTTCCTTTTGTTCCGGGTGACGAAGCCGAGAAGGCACAAGCCGAATATTGCCTGGGCGTTGCTGGCAGTGTCAGGCTGCACGCTTCTTTTCAACCTGTTGTATTTTACAGGAAGCCAACTGGGATTATATGCGCTGCATGAATCCGGTTTATGGAGCGAGGAGCAAATTGAAAAGAGCAGGCAGGAATACCGCGATATGCTGGTTACGCCGATTGCTGTGAATGTCGTCAGCAAGGCTGCTTTTAAAAAAGAGAAAGCGGTGCTGGTCGGTCAGCACAAGAAAAAAGAACTGACAGAAAAAGACAAAGAGTGGATGTACAAACTGGGGGTCATGCGGAGGAAGTCCGCAAGTCCGCTGCCGGCACCGGCCTACGACCGTATTGTGATGCTGATTCTGGAATCGGTGCACCGGGACTATATCCATTTTTATAATAAAGAGATACCGGCAGAAGCTACGCCGTTTTTGGATTCCCTTGCAAAAAAATACCCTCGTATTGACAATTACTATTCTTCCGCCGTACCTACTACGGAAGGACTGAACGCCACGTTCCGTTCCCAGCTGTTGTTTGACGGGGATGTTGATGGCACCGATAAACCGTCCCTGTTCCGCAGTATGCAGGAAAACGGCTTTGACGGATATTTCCAAAGTGCTTCCAGCCGTTATTACAACAGTGAGTTCCGGCAATATACGGAACAGTTTGGCATGGCTCATTACGAAGCCAGGGAAGATATGGAGAAGGCCGGTTATACCGGGGCTTCCGGCTGGGGCTTCCATAATGACGAAATGTACCGGAGAACGCTGGAGCAACTGAAAAAGCTGAAAGAGCAGAAGTTTTTTTATGTTACCAAAACCCTGGACATGCACCAGCCATATCCCTATTACGCAACGCAATGGAGTGATACACCGGCGTCTTTCCGGGATAACCAGACAGTTACCATTCACGGGATGTACTGGGTGGACTGCACACTGAAGGCGTTTTTTAAAGCAGCGGAAGAAGCGGGATTGCTGGATGACCGTACGCTGTACGTCATCACAAGCGATCACAATCCCCATTCCGGAGGGGAATATACGGAACTGGTGAAAAATGAGAAAGACAGGCAGAGCATCGCGCCCATTCCTCTCATTTTTATTTCTAAAAATCTGGCGCCATTGGAAAATCTGGACAGCAGTGCCTACGCTTCCCAGATCGATATAGCGCCTACGCTGCTGTGTCTGCAGGGCATTCAGCCGCCGGAACGGTTTATCGGCCGGAACCTGCTGCAACAGTATCCGGAACCGGAATGCGCTTTGGGTTTTTTTGGGGATAAGGCCTATTATTTCAGCCGGGAAATGCAGTTTGTAGATAAGATTGATGAGCCGTATCCCCAGCATGAGTATGAAGACGCGCTGGCGAATTACGTTATGTATACGTATTATATAAGCGAGCTGCCGGGAGATAAGTAGAAAAATTTGCTGATTCTGGAAAGGCTGAAGCAAAATATCGGGAACGGTTTTAGCAAACTTTGTCCAAATCTGTAAAACTGTAAAAAGCGTTACACAAATGCTGCTTGACGGGAAAATCAAATGGGTTTACACTGACAATATGTAAACGTTAGCAGTGGTTACATGTTTGTTTTGCAGGTGTAATGATGAAATCGAATTCTATGTTTGCGGTAAATTATGTTTTTTCCTTTAGCTATAGCTATTATTACGGCTATGGCTATTTTGTGTGGGAAAAAGAGAAGAAGGCATAGAATCGTAAACAGAAAAGGCCGGTGAAGGAACTGAACTTCAAAGGCTGCCAACCAAATGCAGGCGGGCTCTTTTACGAGCCCGCTTTTTTACTATATAAACGCAAACCTGAAAACAAACCACTAGAACCTCGTTTGTGTTGGCAAGCTGTGCATCTGGAAGGTCATAAGGGTTGCAGAATATACAAGATATTACGTAAAAAATATAATTGTATTAATAAGGAGAGTGTGTACACCATGATTATCGTAATGAAGCCTAATGCCCCGATTGAAGAGAGAAATAAGATTATTGCCGGCCTGGAAGCAAAAGGGTTTAAAATTGATCTGAGTACCGGTAACCAGGCTGCCATTTTAGGTGTGGTAGGCGACACTAGTATCCTCAATCCCCATGACATCATGGTCAATGACTGGATTGAAAAGGTGCTGCGGGTCCAGGAACCTTTTAAACGTGCGAACCGGGCATTCCATCCGGATGACAGTGTCATTGACGTAGGCGGTGTGAAGATTGGTGGCAGGCAGATGCAGGTCATTGCCGGCCCCTGCAGCGTGGAGACCCGGGAGCAGATTATCGGGGTGGCCAAGTCCGTAAAGATGGCCGGAGCGCACCTGATGCGGGGCGGCGCCTTCAAACCCCGCACATCTCCGTATTCGTTCCAGGGCATGGGAATGCCCGGGCTGGAACTGCTTAAAGAAGCGAAAGCGGAAACCGGACTTCCTATTGTAACTGAGATTATGAGTGTTGATGTGCTGGACCGCTTTGTGGAAGATGTAGACCTGATCCAGGTAGGTGCCCGTAATATGCAGAATTATTCTCTTTTAAAGGAACTGGGAAAAACAAAGAAGCCGATTCTGCTGAAACGCGGTTTAGCCGCTACGGTACAGGAATGGATCATGAGCGCGGAATACATTATGGCGGAAGGAAATCCCAATGTCATTTTGTGCGAGCGGGGTATCCGTACGTATGAGACGTATACGCGCAATACGCTGGACCTGAGCGCTGTATGTGCCGCAAAGAAGCTGAGTCACCTGCCGGTCATCGTAGATCCCAGCCATGCGGCGGGTCTGTGGTGGATGGTTCCTGCCCTGGCCAAGGCGGCGGTTGCCGTTGGGGCGGACGGGCTTCTCATCGAAGTCCATAACGATCCGGAGCGGGCATTGTGCGATGGGGCCCAGTCCCTGAAACCGGAGCGCTTTGCGGAACTGATGGGTGAATTAAAAGGGATTGCCCGTATTATCGGACGGGATTTATAAGGAGCGGTCATGTCGAAA
>OCTX011773313.1_pt1 | contig 12246 bp, 11 predicted proteins | sample 1539691 | NCBI WGS metagenome assembly OCTX01 (sample SAMN02144231, study PRJEB22623) | gut metagenome | biome: sheep rumen | host: Ovis aries | place: New Zealand
GCCTAACTGCTCTACCTTCCCTGCCGTAACTTCCCATAATTCTCCGGGACCGAGCTTAGGGTACTTAAACTGCTCGATGAGGGATGTATTAACCTTTCTGTTCTTAACATGGAACACCTTGCCGAATACATCCTTAAGGATGCCTCCGATGGAAAGACCCTTTGTTCTCTGAGCTCCCCATGAAGCATCGATCTCACTCGGATGTCTTCCCCACAGATTCTCTGTATAGTACTCAAAGAACATCGAGTACAGCTTTCTTCCGAATGAATTGATATAGAAATTCTCGAGATTGTCTTCCGGCAGCTTATGGAACATCGCGCCAAGATAACTGAACCCGCACTTCATCGTATTGGCAAAGCCCATATTCTTGAAAGTCGCGGGCTTAAGCGAGATGGGATAATCATAGAACTTACCGTCGAAGAAGATTCTGGATACTCTATGCCTTGTAAGCATTACCACATCTTCCTTCTCGGGATCAGGGCCTTCTGCACTAAGCGGGATCTGACGGGACAGCATAATGTCATCTTTTGAAAGAGCACCCTGCATGGGCATCATCTTATCCCACCACTCATTGACTTCAGGCGCCTTCGAGAAGAATCTGTGTCCGCCCATATCCATTCGGTTACCCTTATAGTTGACCGTCTTGGATATTCCGCCAAACACATCAGAGCCCTCGAATACGACAACCTCGTATTCCTTGGACTTCGTCAACAGTTCATATGCAGCGGTAAGGCCCGCAGGTCCCGCACCTATGATCAAAGCTTTCTTCATTACCTAACTTCCTCTTTTCTAAAAAAGAAAACTAATAGCATCGGAACCAAAAGCTCTATGCAAAAGAAGTATCTGGGACAATCATTAAACCCTGTAAGCAATAATGACGTTCCAAATACATAAGCAAGCAATGGTACGACAAAACAGATCTTTTTCCAATCCTCTTTTTTATTCAATCTGGACTTTGATAAAACGGAAATGACCAAAACCAAAAGATAGACACCGTAATAAAGAAACAGTCGCGGGCAATACTCTTCGACAAAACATCTATGAGCATAAAAAGTATCGGTTAGTATGTTGTCTGTACCGTTTTTAAGAAAGCCGAAATAATTCTTTATTAGGGTCGGTTTCATATCCATATAATGCGGATGAGTTATTGTATATACACCATCCGTTAATGTAACAAGGCTTGCCAAACTAGCATTGGGGGAATTCTTGATGCACTTCATCATCATTACAATAACATCAACGGGATCATACTCATTTACCACATCAATATTCGTAGCACTCATCCACTTAATCGAATTGAAACTGCCAAGCGTATAGTATTTTTCCCATACCCTTTGTGGAGCTATTCTGTATGCGAATTCAAGCACATCTTCATCCTGTTCTTCCGGAGCTAATTGAACTGCAGCACCAATAACAGTAAGCGGCAATCCCAATGTCTCTACCTGGCGTTTGCCCGGGTCTTCAACCTTCAACGCCATATATAATGGCCCCTTTATCAAAGCGCATACAACCGCGGAAGCAATAAGAACTGCTATAAAGCGTTTACGAGATACACAGAAAAACAATGCCAGTAACAGTGGTATTGTGAACAGTATGGAATTATGTCTAAATAGCGTAGTAAGAACAAAGACTGCTATAAAAACTACCATATTGGATTTCTTTTCCAGCCATTTGCCTTTAGTGAAATAAACATTGAGCGAATATGCTATTAACAGCATAGCTCCCATAGAAAAAGATACATCCTTCCATAAGTTAAGAACAAAACAGTAAAGATAAGGGTTGCATAAAAGAATCAGCATTGTACCAATTAAGTATTTCTTGCCCGCCCATTTGTAAACTACATCAAACGAGTATCCCAATACAGCCGAAAACTCAATAATCTGAAAAAGCGCTATTGACCCTCTCCATCCGCCAGTAATCTTAAGGGGTAAACATACTGCAAAAAGAGTTTGGATAACAGGATGCCAATCAATGAAATGATTGTAGTAGTACTGTTCATACTGAGCCAGAAAATCGTTGGATAACCCGCCAGGATAATACCCAAGATAATACAAAAACAACACTACAAACGGTATGCCATAGAAAAACATCCTTAGTCCCCAAAGAGGCATTCTTTCAAACCGCTTATTGTGGTCAATACTTAGTTTTGAAAACAATTTGATCAGAACCGGAGATACAACGATAGATATAACTAAAACCATCAATGTACCATGGATAAGGTATGGTCGACACCAAGTATCATCACTAACAATCAACTGACCTATAAGTATGAAAAACAGATAAACTGACAGTATGATGCAGTTCAATCTGCACTTCGAATCATTCAGTTGTCCGTTGTTATCGCTACTATTAGTCATCGCCAAAATGAATCTCTGTATTAAGGCCTGCTTCGCCAAGGCTGTTTATAAAATCCGCTGCCCTGTCATTGCTGTCATCAGCAAATACCACACCCTGAACTTCCTGTCCGGGATTTTCCGATGCGAACTTCTTCTGCACATTATCGTACTGTCTCTGCGTACAGGAATAGACCTGACTGATTCCGGGCAGTCTGTGCTTAAGTTGTGAAGATACATTCTTAAAGCCCTGCTCGGCGCCGAGGCTTCTTGCCTCATCACTGCTGTCACTTCCGATGATTATATATGCGCCGTTTCCAAGAAGCGCCAGACGGGAGCTTGCCAATATCTGACCGAGATGTCTGTCCTGCTCATATATACGAGACTTGATCTCCAACCAAATCTGTCTGGGATCTTCTTCAGGCTGCTGATTTCTGCTCTTTACTATAGGGGACTTATCTACCGCAGTAGAAAGTGCGGATCTCTTGGTCTCCCCAATGCGTCCTGTAGGCGCCTGAAGGTCAGGATCCTCATCACCGAAGGCGATGCTCTCCTGTTCGTATACTTCCTCTTCTTCCTCCTCGAGATCATCCATGGAAATATCGTCGAGAACAGAATCCGACAGATTCGCGAATATACCTACCTTCGGAGCATCAGACGTATCGTCCTCATTAAAGAACAGACCTATCTGATTATCGAGAGGCTTATCCTCATCAGGGATCTCCTCTTCAACAGGCGCAGATGCTATCGGAGGAACAGGCATCTCATGAGCCGCCGGCTCTTCATGCTGTTCAGGCTCTTCCAATTCCTCTTCATCAAGCTCAGGCTCTTCGGGGGCCATAGCTATCGGCGGAAGCTCAGGTTCTTCCTCTTTTACTTCTTCGGGCTTAGTTTCTTCTTTCTTGGGTTCTTCCTTCTTAACCTCTTCCACCTTCTTCGCGAAAGGTGAACCCTTCGCTATTGCAGGCACAGGCTTAGCCTCAGGCTCCGGCGCGGGAGCGGCTACGGGGGCCGGCGCAGGAGCGGGCGTCTCGACCTTACCCTCTGAGATCTTCTTCGCAGCTTCAGCCTGAAGCTTGCTGAAATCAGGGATAACGAGAGGAGCTTCATCCATCTTGATCTTTCGTCCGCACAAGCGGAGCATCGCGATCTCGAAGCTAGTCCTTACGGAAGGCGACCACTTAAGATCGGACACAATCTTCGAGAATGAAGCTATGAAACCTGTTAAAGTCTGTGAATTCGTAAGGTTCGCGACCTCATACATTCTCTTCAAAGACTTAGACGAAGCGGGAATGAGCTTTATCGGATCAGGAACCACTCTAACGATGAGAAGGTTCCTGAAGTACTCGGCAAGATCCAATGTAAACTGGATAAAATCACGTCCGCTGTCAGCGAGTTCCTTGCACTTCACGGGTAGCTTATCAAAGCTTCCCTCGATAAGGATAGTCGCGAAGTCCGCGATAAAATCAATATTAACAGTACCCGTCATCTCCTCGATTGATTCGGGTGTGATCTGCTCACCGGAAGCCATGGCAGCGGCCTGATCGAGGAAAGAAATAGCATCTCTCATCGCGCCGTCACTCATGGAAGCGATAAGCTCGAGCGCATCTTCGCTCGCGTTGATATTCTCCTTGTCGCAGATATAACGCAGTCTGCCCTTGATAGCCTCGAGAGAGATACGTCTGAAATCAAATCTCTGGCATCTTGAGAGTATCGTCTGCGGGATTTGGTGCGGTTCTGTCGTCGCGAAAAGGAATACTGCATGCGCCGGAGGTTCCTCCAAAGTCTTGAGCAGAGCATTAAATGCCTCTGTCGTGATCATGTGGACCTCGTCTATGATATATACCTTATACTTGGCGCGTGAAGGAGCGTAACTTACTTCTTCGCAGATACTTCTTATATTATCTATGCTTCTGTTGGATGCGGCATCGATCTCGATAACGTCCATAAGAGAACCATCGAGGATGCCCTTACATACAGCACATTCATTACAAGGATTTCCGTTTACGGGATGCTCACAGTTAATCGCTCTGGCAAACACACGTGCAATGGACGTCTTACCCGTTCCCCTTTGACCGCAGAAAAGATAGGCATGTCCGATCTTACCTGTGAGGACGGTCTTACGCAAAGTCGCCACAGCAGCTTTCTGCTCTACTATCTCATCAAAGTTGGCCGGTCTGAACTGTCTGTATAGTGCCTGATATTCCATGTTCATCTCCCGTATATCAAAAAGTTCGCACCATCTGAACTGCAGCCGGACAGGCACCCTCGCGGCACAAACGAAAGACCGCTTACTGCTGCTTCCTTCCGGACCTGACAGGGTTCACGGGATCGAATTGCACGAGACCCGACCCCGGCCACAGCTCACATAGTGCGAACTGCCCTATAGTATATCACAAAAATTCATCTTGCCAGACAGGCTAATATTGATTACAATTCTCCCAGCAACAAAAAGGAAGTAATCTGATGGGTTATTCGGCAAACGCCATTATTAACAGCATTATTATCAGCGCGATCATTATTATTGATCGTGCGTTTTGCCGTTCTGCCCTTCCCCAGCTTAAACTTAACTGATAATCCAGATAGTTGATATAAAGCGAACCGAAGCCCCGGCAGAACATCTGCCGGGGCTTTAATTATTTGCACAAGGAGGAACATATGGAACAAAACGGCGCTAAGGTCATTATCGATTTCCTGATATCGCAGGGCTGCGATACGGTATTCGGTTACCCGGGAGGACAGGTGCTCAAGATATTTGATGCACTTTACGACAGGAAGGATCAGATCACCCACATTATTACGGCCCACGAGCAGGGAGCATCGCATGCCGCTGACGGCTATGCCCGATCGAGTGGGCGGCCCGGCGTCGTCATCGCGACATCCGGCCCCGGTTCGACCAACATTATCACGGGACTTGCCACGGCATATCTCGATTCAGTTCCCGTAATCGCCATCACGGGCAACGTCGCGACTTCTCTTTTGGGCAGGGACAGCTTCCAGGAAGTAAATACAGTCGACATCACTAAGACCGTCACCAAGCGCAACTGGATCGTTAAGGATGTGACCAAACTTGCGGATACACTTAAGGAAGCATGGCAGACTGCTATCTCGGGAAGACCTGGCCCTGTTCTCATAGATATACCTACTGATGTCCAGACTGCAATGTGTGAGCCTGAGCTTTTCGAGAAGGTGGAGAAGCTTCCTATGAACAAAGTAAGCGAATCCTATCTCGAGGCAGCAGCTCTCATGATCAATAAGTCCCGCAGGCCGTATATCTACTTCGGAGGCGGAGTAATCACCGCAGATGCCAAGGAGGAACTGCTCGCTTTATCAGATAAACTCGATGCTCCTATGGGAAGCTCGCTAATGGGACTTTCCGCAGTCCCTCACGACACACCGAGATTCCTCGGCATGCAGGGGATGCACGGACATTACGCCTCTTCCATGGCTGAAGATGAAGCTGATCTTGTTATCGCGATCGGCGTAAGATTTTCCGACCGCGCTACAGGCAATAAGAGCCGGTTCGCAAAGAACTTCAGGATCATTCACATAGATATCGACAGCAAGGAACTCAACAAGAACATCCCTGCCGACATCACTATGGAAGGCGATCTTAAGGATGCTCTGGCAAGACTTCTTCCCAAACTCGAGAACAAAGAACGTCCCGAATGGCAAGAGCGTATTAAGAAGCTTCGTGAAGAAGAAACAAAATACATCGAGAAAGCTATGAGAAAGACTTCTGACGGGTACCTTAACCCGTATAAGATCATCGACAAGGTAAGCGAATTCTCAAAGGGACTTACTGTAGCGACAGACGTTGGCCAGCACCAGATGTGGACCGCCCAGAGGTATCCTCATAGCGGAACCCGAACCTTCCTTACAAGCGGAGGCTTGGGAACAATGGGGTTCGGTATGGGAGCCGCGATAGGTGCGGGCAAAGCGACCGGTATGAGAAGTGTGCTTTTCACAGGTGACGGAAGCTTCGGAATGAATCTCACCGAACTTACTACATCAGTTACAAAGAAGATCCCTCTTGTCATAGTCATCATGAACAACGGCGTCCTCGGCATGGTAAGGCAGTGGCAGACACTGTTTTACAACAAGCATTATTCAGAAACCACTCTTTGCAGAGGCACCGATTTTGTAAAGATAGCCGAAGGCTTTGGTGCCAAGGGCCGTCTGGTCTTCTCGGAAGAAGAACTCGAAGAAGCATGCAAAGAGGCCTTCAGTTACGATGGAACATACGTTATTGACTGTGCTGTTGACTGCGACGAATTCGTACTGCCGATGCTGCCGCCGGGCGGGTCGGTCGACGACATAATAACTGAACTTTAACAATGAAAGGAAACATAAACAATGCTTACACTCGACAAAGTCTATCACGCCAAATATGTACTCGATAAAGTAATAAGACAGACTGACATCATCGCCGCTCCAAAGATCAATCCGGATGCACAGATCTTTCTTAAGACAGAGAACCTGCAGATCACAGGATCATTCAAAGTAAGAGGTGCCTATTATAAGATGAGCCAATTAAGCGATGAAGAGAAGGCCAAAGGCGTCATCGCATGTTCAGCCGGCAACCACGCACAGGGCGTCGCTTTAGCTGCCGCGAAGAACGGGATCAAATCCATCATCTGCCTTCCTGACGGAGCTCCTATCTCCAAGGTCGAAGCTACAAGAAGTTACGGAGCCCAGATCTGCCTCGTAAAAGGAGTCTACGACGATGCTTATGCGGAAGCATTGAGGCTTAAAGATAAAGAAGGCTATACCTTCATTCACCCCTTCGACGATGAACTGGTCATCACAGGTCAAGGCACCATCGGTCTGGAACTTCTTAAACAGCTTCCGGATCTTGATGCGGTTATCGTTCCCATCGGCGGGGGCGGACTCATCTCCGGCGTAGCGTTTACTTTAAAATCGTTAAACCCGGATATCAAAGTCTATGGTGTTCAGGCAGCCGGAGCCCCTAGCATGTTTAATTCCGTTCACGACATGAAGAAGGAACGTCTGGACAGCGTATCCACTATCGCAGACGGCATCGCAGTAAAGGAGCCGGGCGACAATACATTTAAGTATGTTTCCGAATATGTTGATGAAGTTGTCACAGTAACTGACGACGAGATCTCCGCCGCCATTCTCGCATTGATGGAGCAGCACAAGCTTGTCACGGAAGGAGCCGGTGCCGCAGCAGTTGCAGCCGCAATGTTTAACAAGGTTCCTCTTGAAGGAAAGAAAACCGTATGCCTCTTATCTGGAGGAAATATAGATGTTACCATCCTCTCGAGAGTAATAAGCCGCGGCCTTCTCATGACCGGCAGGACTTATACGGTAAAGATCGAACTTATCGATAAGCCCGGTCAGCTCCTCGAAGTATCACGCATCATCGCCGAACTCGGAGCCAACGTCATAAGAGTCCATCACGAGCGTGCCAACGAAGGAAGCGACGTCAACGGCTGTTACCTCAGAATGACGCTCGAGACCAGAAACTACGAACACATCAAACAGATCCAGAAAGCACTCAAATCACACGGATTCAAAACAGTATAAAGGAGAGAAAACATGAAGACTATCCACACGGACAAAGCACCCAAAGCAGTAGGTCCCTACTCACAGGCTGTAGTAAGCGGCGGCCTCGTATACACCTCAGGACAGATCGCGATCAACCCTGAGACCAACGCCGTAGAAGCAACCAACATCGAAGACCAGGCCGAGCAGATCATGAAGAACCTCGGTGCCGTTCTCGAGGCTGCAGGCTCCTCATTCGACAAGGCTGTTAAGACAACATGCTTCCTTGCCGATATGAACGACTTTGCTGCATTCAACGAGATCTATGGTAAATACTTTACTTCACTCCCTGCAAGATCCTGCGTCGCAGTCAAGACACTCCCGAAGAATGTACTCGCTGAGGTTGAAGTGATAGCCGAGGTCTAATCCTCATCAAAGATATCATCAATGTCCGCTTCGATTCCGAGGATCCGGTCGGACTCCTCGGAGTCGATAGCGGCGATATTTCTCATCTTCCCCCTCATAATACCGGTTCGATGCCTTATCTCCTTTGCTGCCTCGGAAGCCTTATCGATACGCTTCTCGGCAGTTATTGCAACTTCTTCAAGCTTATCTATCTGACCCTTGGTTGCTTCTAAGATCTTCCGGATCTCCTCGCTCTTCTTATTAAGAGCCATATGCCTGAATCCTATAGATATCGTATTAAGCAGAGCCATGATCGTAGTAGGACCCGCGATCATGATCCTCTTGCTGTGGCAAAAATCTGACAGACCGTCTAAACGGAGCACTTCCGCATAAAGCCCTTCTGTCGGCAGATACATGATCGCATAATCGGAAGTATTCGGCGGATCAAGATACTTGCCGCTTATCGTTACGGCTTCCTGCTTGATCCTGTTCGTAAGTTCGGTGCGGGCGGACTTCACCGCGGCCTCATCACAATTCTCGGCAGCCTCTGCGATCCTGTTATAGATATCAACAGGGAACTTGGCATCGATAGGAAGATATGCCGTACCGTCCTCAGAAGGGAGCTTGATCGCATACTCAACCCTGTCGGAAGATCCGCTCTTAGTCGCGATATTCTCTTCATACTGATCTCTCGCGAGCGTCTGTTCGAGAATGCGTCCGAGCTGCACCTCTCCCCAGTTGTCTCTGGTCTTTACATTACTTAATGTCTTATTAAGATTGGTAACGCCTGACGACAGCTGCTGAAGCTCTCCTAGGCTCTTATAAAGATTTGCCATCTGCTCGCCGACCTGCTTGAAGTTAGAATCAAGCCTCTCATTAAGGGTCTTATCGAGCTTCTCAGTGACCACCCCTCGGATCTCATCTAATTTCTTCTCATTAGACTTCGTCATGCTCTCGATAGAAGTGCGCAGAGTATTATTCATCTGTTCCTGCATCTTAAGAAGAGATTCGCCCTGGGACTTCTGCATCTCAATAAGCGAGTCATTGGTTGTCTTCTGAAGCTGAACGATCGCCCTGTTCTGACGTTCGGACGCTGTCATCATCTCTTCACGGAAAGACGCAAACGACTTATTCTGCTCCTCCCTGTTGAACTTGAGTGAAGTTGCCACAGTATTCTGCATTCCCTGAATCTGAGAAAACTGAGCCTTACTCATCATGTCACACTGTACCGATACCTTCTGAACGGCTTCTTTATTATCTTCAAGTTTAAAAAGGAGATTCTCCACCATCTCCTCTTCGCGCCCATCGTCTTCTTCCTCCGCAGGCTTTCTGACAGTAATGAGGATAAAAGCCGCAAGCACTATAAGGATCAACAGCGATATCAGGATAATATAGTCAATCATAAAATGCCTCCGATCATAACTCTTTTCCTGAAGTTTACTCCGGAGCAAGTCCTATTATTCGTACATTAAGACAAAGAAAGAGGCACGAATCTGAATTCGTGCCTTGAAAGGAGGGTGTTATGAAGTAAGGAACATTATTGAAACATCTATATCTTACTCTCCTTACGGGTTTACTTTGATGTATAAACAAGGCAAAATATAGGCAAACTTCAGGTGAAAATGTGTAAAGATGGTACTCGAAGGAAGAACATTTAAAGGAAACAGGCTTCTGGACCTGCATGAGATCAAATACGAGAACCCGGATGTAAGCTTTTCGAGAGAGCTTTCCGAGGCTATTATCATTCTGTGCCGGGAGATGGATGTTCCCGTTCCTTTCTGGATGAAGAAGAATACGCACGAATTCGCGGCTTTTCACCAGACGATATTCTTCGATGAGCAATACACCGAGAAAGTTAAGTTCGAGAGATTTCAGATAAAGATGACGAGATGATCAGCCGCCTGTAGTCCTGAAGATGATCTCTCCGGGATATACCATGTCGAGCTGTGATCTGGCGACGCCTTCAACATAATCGGCGTCCTGTCCTGCGACGCCTCTGGCGAGGATATTATTATTACGGTCCTCAAGAGCCGCCTTCTGAGCTTCGAGTGCTGCTCTTTCCTCAAGAAGTCTCTCGCGTGCCATACGGACATCGTAGTACTTCGTTGCACAAAGAACGACAACTACTACGAATGCGATGCAGATCAAAGTCATGGGAAGAGAGAATCCTCCCGACTTACGTCTGATCTTCTTGGGCTTGTTATTTGCAATCTCACTCATGCCGTTATTTTAGTGTATATTTATCCCTCTCTAAAGTACCGCGAATGGTTTTTAATAATACTGTAATATTGCCATGTGCTACAATCATCCTATGGAAACAAAGCAGACTAATCCCATAAACAAATACCCGGTCACACTTGAAGGTGATACGATCACCTGCTATGTGCTCTTCCACCCTGATTTTCTCAAGACAGACGAGGAATGGGGTGCAACTTACGCGGATGTCTGCTGCGAAGGTATCTGCAAGTATTGGGGAGAAGCAGGCTTCACCGTAAACTTGATCCGCATCGACAAGGGTAACAAGCGTCCTCACATATGTGTGCTTCCTGCAAAGGTAACAGGCACATCATATGTAATGAGCCGCTGGTGGCGTTGGGGATGGGGACTTTTCAGATCGTCATTCCACCCTGAATCATTCATGATCAACTGGTCCAAAAGGCACCCCGGAAACATACATCTTAATCTTCGTAAGAGACCTCGCAAAGAATGGTATATGCGGGTTGCTTCTCACGAGTTCGGTCATGTATTGGGACTCGGTGATGCTTATGATGCACACTACAGATTCTTCTACGAAGCTCCCGGAACAGAGAACTATATGATGAATCACAACAAGCGCGTAAGCCCTGAAGAAGTGCAGATGGTAAGGCGTGCTCAGGAGACCGGAAAGATGCAGTATTTCCCTATCAAGTTCTCTGCAAAAGTGTTCTTCGGAAGACTGTTTAAGCGTAAATAACCTATCCTTATTATTGTTTTTTACTTTTTTGTAAACTGTTGTCAGACTGCACTAATTAAATTGAAAACAGTCTCCATAAGTTGTAAGATATACCCATCGTTATAAAAAGATAGATATGGAGGCCCCACGTATGAAAAAATGTCCCGATTGCGGTATGGTAATTGCTAATCAGGCAATCAGATGCCCTAAGTGTAAGTTCAATTTTGCAGAGAGTTCTGACGCAAGTGCAGCTGTACCTGCAGAAGCAGCAGCAGTATCTGCTGCAGCAACAGGAGTATCAGCAGCACCTAAGGGAGCAACAGGAATTCTTCCCATGTGCGATGTTAAGGCAAGCAATGTTGACGAGCTCTACAACCAGCTCAAGGCTGCAGTTGTTAAGAGAAAGACAGAGTTCGATCACTTCATCGACTTTCTTGAGAACAGAACAAACTGGCTTACAGCACCCGCAGAACTCGAGGGACCTTTGGCTTGCGAGAAGGGTCTTCTTATCAGAAGCGTTGCAGTAACTAAGCAGCTTCTCAGAATAAAGGATACGATCATGCCTCAGCTCGACGAAGAGTCAGCTATCATCATAGGTTTGTTCCATGATGTAGGTAAGGTTGGTATCGAAGGTAAGCCTTACTTCATCGTTAAGGAGGCTGCAGCAGCTACAACCACATCTGCTCTCGGTCTTTCCTTCTCGACACGTATCTCTACAACAGAGACTGCACCTAAGAATTCTTATTCCATCAATCCTAAGCTCGTTCACATGGATATCGGTGTAAGAAGTCTCTATCTGGTTTCCCAGTACATGCTCCTCTCTGATGACGAAGCACAGGCAATCAGCTATGCTTCTAACGTTGATCCGCTCGATGGAAACCTCTCACCTTATACACTCATCCTGAAGACATCTTTGGATCTTCAGAAGGTTGTATACGAGAACCAGGATACTGTATCAAGCTACAGCTTCACGGTTATCGAACCTAAGTAATTTATCTTTCTTTATACTCCATTTCTTTTCCCCGCCGCTCTCCTCAAGAAACGGCGGGGGTTCTTATTATAAGAATA
>OCTX011901153.1_pt1 | contig 12245 bp, 7 predicted proteins | sample 1539691 | NCBI WGS metagenome assembly OCTX01 (sample SAMN02144231, study PRJEB22623) | gut metagenome | biome: sheep rumen | host: Ovis aries | place: New Zealand
CAGTCCTGCAATCAGCGCATCCTTGTCCATTCCTGCAAGGAATACCGCCGAATGGGCCTCAGTGAGCGTCTGCATGGCCGTCTTGACGGGGATCGTGACAAATACGGCATCTGAGCCAAGCTCCTTGTTGTCGGACACATAGTTGAGCAGCACGCCGAGCACCGGCACATCTGCCGGCACGTCGAAGGCGGCCTCGAACGGCACGCTGCCGCCGGCAGGAACAGTCACCGCAGCGGACGCCGTGCCTATGACCTGCGAGGTCTTGTAGTCGGATCCGTTATAGAAACGCATGCTCACACGCCCGCTGACGGGGACTTCCAGACTGCTGGAAAGAGTGGCGCGGGCAACGTACTCGTCGCCCCCGTAGAGGAAGAGCGGCTGGGCGAGCGCGGCCTTGACGGGTATGGAGACCTTCATTTCGCGGCGGAGCACGGCGTTCTTCATCCCGGCGCCGTGGGCGAACAGCTGAACGTAATAAGTAGACAGGCGGTCCGCCCCGGAGAAGCGGAGCTCGACATTGCCGTTTTCGTCGGAACGCAGCATGGGCTCCCATGCCATGGTTGCGCCGAAATTGTCACGCACATGGACGTCAGGAACGCCGGCTTCCTCGAACGTGGAATCGTTGAGAGTCGCCATTGCCGATTCCGCAGCGACACGCCCGCCGGCCGCCTTCATCAAGGGAATGCCGAGTTCATCGGCATAATACAGATCGTAACGGGACCCGCAGAAACCGCAGACGGAATCATAGCTGACGCAGGGCTCCGGACGGCGCTGCGGCCTTACGGGACTCCACTCGTTGGGCTCAATCGTTTCGGTAGCCTTGTCGAAGACGGTGGCCGCGCACTCTATGCCTGGCTCGGTGGAAATGAGAAGGGATACCTGCTCGCCGGGCCTCGCCAGGTCGGTGAAACGGGTGAAAGACAGAGGCAGGGGCTTCACGATGACGGGAAGCCTGAGCGTGCGCGAGTAGCTGTGGCACTCTCCCTTATGGAAGAACAGCACGCTGAGGGTGAGGCTCTCGGGCCAGTCGGCCTTGCGCTGATACGAGACCGTGGCAAGCGAGCCGGGAAGGCCCCTTACACCCTTTAGATTGACCATCTGGCGTTCAAGCAGCACGTTGCCGCTGCCGACAAGTTCCACGACTGCCCATACCGGACCGTCGGTGCTGCCGAACTGCAGGGCGATGTCTTCTCCGCCGAGTTCCTTGAAAAAGTATACGGCATCCATGTCGAGAGCCGTATCGGTATCCTCGGCTTTGACAAAGTTGAACTCATGCTGGTTCGTCTCCAGCTCGCCGTCGGCCCTTCGGGCGCTGGCTTTCACCTTGACCTTATACAGTCCTGACGGCTTGCCGGAAAGGTCGAGGTCCATGGTGCTGTTGGGCTCCGCACTGCCGTTGAGAACGGTTTTGCCGGCCTCATCAAGGATTTCGTAATAGAGTTCGAGTCCTTTCCTGGTGACTCCGGCCGTACTGAAATTCACGCGGGCGAAGTTGTCGCGGATTATCCTGCCGCTGCCCCAGTAACGATTCTCCCCGGAAAGCCTGTAACGGCCGTCGACAGTGTTCTCGAGTTCAGCTGAAATGGGAATGCGGTAATTGACGTTCTTCCATGTGCTGAACTGCTGCGTTTCTCCGGTTGCGTCGGCAACGGTGACCGTAACACCGAAACCGTAGCGGGAAGGGTTTACGGGGATGGGAATGTCGAAACTGAAACTGCCGTCCGGCTTGAGAGAAATATCGCCGGAGCCATAGCCGTCAGTGCTGTAATAGACCCTGGCGTCTCCCAGGTTGTGCCCGGAGTATGCCGCCACCTTGCCGCTCACGCGGACGATGTCTCCCGGGAAATACATCATGTCATCCCCGTCCCATACAAGGTCGAAGGTGGGCAGGACGAATTCGTCAACGCGCACCTGAGTGCTCGTGATGCGTGAACCGTTTTCCTCAACCCGCAGAGAGAACATTCCGCCGCGGCTTTGGGAAGTGAGCCCGAAAGAGCCTTCGACAGAACCGAACTCGTTGGTCTTGAGCTCTTTGACTCCGACTTCATTGTTCTGGGGATCTGTCAGCACGACCTTCACAGGACGGCCGGCAGGGAAAGTTTCGAGGCTGTAGGTGCCGGTATAGAGCACTGCCTTGAAATGAAGGATTTCGCCGGGATTGTAGGCCCCGCGGTCGGTGAGGATGACGGCCCTGCGGTAGGGATAATCCGTGAGCGGCTTGCTTATTCCGGGATGCGGTGAGCGCACGTTCACCGATTCCGACAGGCGAAGGCGTCCGTCCTTGCCGGTCAGGCTGGCCCGAATCGAATAATCGGCGTATTTGTCCTGGGAAAGCACGGACTGAATTTTCTCGGGGAGCTGGGTGAAGCCGTCGATGGCTACGGGCCCGACGGTGAACTTCAGCTTGCCGTCGGCGTCCAGAAAACCGAAATTGCACTCGGCGACTGGTTCGCCCGTATAGTAATCCGCCACAAAGGCACCGTACCCTTTGTCTATCGCCCTAGTCGCGATGGAAAGGGTGTACTTGACATATTTGGAGAAATCGCTGCAACCTTCCGCCTTGCACTCGATATCGTACTCGCCGTCATCGAAGTCAGGAAGTGTGACTTTGACTATGTCCTGGAGGTAATAGCTTGCTTTCTTGTTGGTTACGGTCGTGCTCCATAACGCACGGGTGCCTGATTTAACCGTGAGTTCAAGGCTCTTTACATTGCGAAGTGTAAGGGTCGCCTCGCGGCCCTCGACGGATGTGCCAATGCTTCTGGACTCGAGTTCTTCAAGGACGCCTGCAGCACGGTGGCAGCAGTCGGCGATGAGCCGCTCGTCGCCGCTCAGACGCGAAATCTCCTTGCCAAGGGACTTGCAGCGGTCGCGCAGCGCCTCGTAGTCGCTGGAAGTTGAAGACTTGTCCATACGCCTGAGGCTGAGTTCATAGCCCAGGCGCCAGTCACGCGCGAGAAGCCCGACGGCCTTGTCGCTGTACTTGTTTTCAAGCTCACCCAGCATGGAATAAGCCACCGAATCCGAATAATACGTACATCCGGCATACTCAACAAGAGCCGCCTCGGGATACCTGGAGCCGAAATATTCTTTTAAGAGCGGCGAACGGACCGAGTTGAAAATACTCCAGAGAGCATATTCATAGTCGTTTTTGACGAATTTCAGAAGGGCCGGAGAGAACACGTGGCGGGAGAAATCTCCGTCGCGCCTGTGGAATTCCGGGTTGAAGGAGGACTGCAGCGACTCCTTGTTGTCGCGGACAAACTGTTCCGACCTGGCGCGGTCCCACCCGTGATGGCGGGAAAAGAATTCAGCGACAGGCTCTCCCATCTGCGTGATTTCATTGCTGAAATCCGCCTGGGCCGCAGAGCGGTCCTTCCAGTTGACATTGGAACGCACCGATACGCACCGGGATGCGGCATCATAGAAGTCCCATGCCAGATGCTTGGAGGCGGCTTCTTTCTTTATGGCATCAAGTGCGGCCAGCTGGTCCTGCGGCTTGTCGGCCTTTTCGGCCTTGTAATAATCCTTCCAGAGGGCGATAAGAATGTGGCCTTCTGAATCTTTGGTCTGCGAGAATGACATGATGGTTGACAGAATCAGTGCAAGGGTCAGTGTTAACTTCTTCATATGCTCTCAATATATGAAATCGCCTCGGACGCCACGTAGGTACTGCCGCCGATATAGACAATGGGGTCCTTCATGGCTGAAGCAGCCTGCAGGGCCAGCCTTACGGCATCTTCTACGCCTGGCGCCGAAGTACAGTGCAGATGTTTCAATTTCAATGCCAAAGTGGCTGTGTCCATCGCCCGCGGCGTGCGGGGCGCCGCAAGGAAATACAGGGCATCCACGGGAAGCAGTTGCGATATGGAATCCACGTCTTTGTCGGCCATGGCGCCGTAGACTATTACAAGCGGGCGTCTCCCCCCCTCACGAAGGGCTGCGAGGCGCTTCATATTATACTCCATGGCTGGCGGATTGTGGCCTATGTCGCAGATTGTAAGCGGGTCCCGGAGGAGTATTTCCCATCGGGCCCGAAGGCCGGTGCTGCGGGCCGCATCCCTGAGTACTTCGCGGTCCGGCGTGAGCCCAAGGAGGCTGACGGCCGCGGCAGCCGTGCGGTAGTTCACCGCCGCATGAGATTCGCTGACGCCATTGGGAGCCTCCGGGAAATCCTCCGCATAGTACAGCGGGCAGCCCACGGCGGAGCTGACGCGCTCGAATACCGGCGTGGTTTCCCCGTCCCTGCCCCATACGAGGGCCGGAACGCCCCGTTTGAAGATACCGGCCTTCTCACCTGCTATGGTCGGACGGTCCGGACCCAGCAGGTCGCAGTGGTCGAGTCCTATCGACGTTATGACGCAGAGCTCCGGTGTGATGATGTTGGTGCTGTCGAGGCGCCCTCCGAGGCCCGTTTCAACTACGGCGCAATCGACCCCCTGCCGCGCAAACCACCAGAAGGCCATCCCCGTAGTAATCTCGAAGAACGACAGCCCCTGCGAAGCGCCTTCGTATCCGTCCAGATACAGCAGCACATCCTCGCGGGGAATCATGCTGCAGCCGTCGGGAGAAACAAGCTTTATCCGCTCCCTGAAATCCAGCAGGTGCGGTGAGGTATAGAGTCCGACGCGCTTCCCGGAATGCGCCAGCGAGGCGGCAATCATCGAGCATACCGAGCCTTTGCCGTTCGTCCCCGCCACATGTACCGAAGCAAAGCGGCGGTGCGGATGCCCCAGGGCGTCGTCCAGGCGCATCATGCCCTCCAGGCCGGGTTTGTAGGCATCACCTGAGAAACCAGAGGTCTGCACGCTCCGGTGCAGGGAGAAAAGCTGCCGTATCCGCTCGTCGTAGGTCATGCCGTCAAAGGAATCTTTCGAAGAAATCGGTGAACTTGAGATACAGCTGCTCGCGCCAGGGGCCGGTCACGTTGTGCTCGCTGCGCGGGTAGGGATAATAGTCCGGAATGACGTTGTTCTCCACGCAGGACTGCATGAAACTCAACGAGTTGATGGGAAGGACCGTGCCGTCCTCCATGCCCTGGCAAATCAGCAGGCGGGCCTTCAGGCGGTCGGTTTTGTCCTGCAGGCGCGTAAGGGCGAAGCCGTCGGGATTGGTCGCAGGCGTGTCCATGTAGCGCTCTCCGTACATCACCTCATACCATTGCCAGTCGATTACGGGGCCGCCCGCGACTCCGGCCTTGAACAGCTCGGGATGCGTGGTGAGAAGCGTAATAGTCATGAAGCCTCCGTAGCTCCATCCGCATACTCCGATACGGTCTTCGTCGACCCAGCCCTCGCCGATGAGGGTCTGCAGGCCGCGAACCTGGTCGGCAGTCTCGGCAACGCCGCAGCGGCGGTTGATGGCGCGGGCGAATGCATAGCCGCGGTTGTCGGTGCCGCGGTTGTCCTGGATGTACATTACGTAGCCCTTCTGTGCCATCAGGAGCTCCCAATTGCGTATGCTACCCAGCCAGCTGTCGGTAACCATCTGGCTGTGAGGGCCTCCGTAAACGTATACCACAAGGGGGTACTTCTTCGAGGGGTCGAAGCCGGCGGGCTTGACGAGGCGGTAGTAATTGGGGAAGGCGGGATCTGCACCGGGAACCGTGCCCATCTCTACTGTTACGGGAGCGTATGCCGCCATCGGGTCGGGCGAAGAATGAAGCTCCCTTATGAGAGTGCCGTCACAGGTACGGAGGACGGTCTTTCCGGGCACGTCCACCGCGCTCCAGCGGTCGATGAACTGTGTGCAGTCGGGGCTGAGCAGAACGCTGTGCGAGCCGCTCTCCGGGGTGAGACGCTGAGGGGCGCCGACCTTTATCTTGCCGAGCTGCTGCGGCTTGCGCCCTCTCGTAAGCTTGCTCAGGCGGATGCGGAACAGCTGGGTCTCGACCGGGGACAGCTCCGCAGAAGTGTAATAGACGTACTCGCCGTCGTTGCCGACATATTCCACGTCCGCCTCGCAGCCGGTTATGCGGCGCACGCCGCCCTGCATGTCACAGAGATAGAGCTGCCGGTAGCCGTCACGCACGTCGGTACGGTAGATGAAGAAGCCTGTGCCCTTGAGGAAGTGGACGCCCTCGCGGGGCTCCACCCAGGTAGAGTCGCTCTCGCTGAAAAGGGTGCGCACGAAAGAGCCGTCGGCAGCGTCGTAGACATTGAAATTGAGGGTATGCTGGCTGCGGTCGATTACCTGCACGAGAATCTGCCGGGAATCGGGAGTCCAGGTGACGCCGGCAAGGTATCGTTCCTCCGTGAAATCGGTGACCTGCAGCGTATTGAGCACATTGCCGGAAAGGTCGCAGACGCACAGGCTGACCTTCTCGGACGGCATGCCGTTCATAGGGTAGCGTATGCTGTGCAGGCTCCCGGTGCGGGTGGTGATGTCCAGCAGGGGGAACTCGCCGACGGCGCTTTCGTCCACGCGGTACACGGCGAGGCGGGTGCTGTCCGGCGAGATGAACCAGCCGCGGCTGATGCCGAACTCGTTGCGGGACGGAACCTTGCCGTACGTTACCGCAGGGCCGTCACTCGGAGGCAGCACCGGAATGAAGCGGGAGGGACGCACCTTGGGCATTTCTTCGACAAGGCGTCCTTCGGCAGACCAGGCTGCATATTTGTACTCGGGATAAGTCCTGCGGCTGTTGATGTCCGCGCAACTGAGCTGCGGTGCGCCGGGAGTGCCGACGGTGACCGTCTTGATTACCATCCGCCGGGCGCTGAGCGTCGCGGGCGCCATGAGTGCGGCCGCCATGACGGCCGCTGCCAGGAGAATACGTTTCATATCGTTACAAAGATATCAAAATTATTGCTATTTTCGCAGTTGTGAGATACAGAATAGACATGTCGTACAACGGGGCGCCGTTCTGCGGCTGGCAAATCCAGCCCGGCGTACCCACGGTACAGGGTTCGATGGAAGACGCCCTCGAGATGCTGCTGCACAGCCGCGTGGGCGTTACGGGTGCCGGCCGCACCGATACGGGAGTGCATGCGCTGCGCTACGTGGCGCATTTCGACTTTGACGGAGAGCTTGACTGCCCTCAGCTCCGGTACCGCCTCAACGCCGTTCTGCCCAAAGGAATCAGCATCGCCTCGGTCAGTCCCGCAGACGCTGAATTCCATGCCAGATTCTCCGCCGTCAGCAGGAGCTATTCCTATTTTCTGCACCGCTTCAAGAACCCTTTCCTCGACGACAGATCCTATTATTACGCCTACCCCGGCATCGATTTCGCCCTCATGAATTCCTGCGCCCGCACCATGCTTGGGCGGCACGATTTCTCCTGTTTCGAAAAGAGCGGCGGCGACAACAAGACCTCGGTCTGCACAGTAAGCAAGGCGGAATGGGTGCAGTACGAGCCTTTCGATGGAGTCGCCCCCGGGTCGTGCTGGCGCTTCGACATCGAGGCCGACAGGTTCCTGCGCAACATGGTCCGCGCCGTGGTCGGCACCCTGCTCGAAGCTGGCCGCGGCCGCCGCAGCCCGGAAGACTTCTGCAGGCTCGTCCTTCCGGCCGGGGAGAGCGCCTCTCATCTACCCCGACGGTCCGAAGCCGGCGAATCCGTTCCCGGACACGCCCTTTTCCTTACGGATGTAAAGTACTGAGCCGCTTACAGCCTCACAGCCTCACAGCCTCGTCGCCGTCGCGCAGACGGTCGAAGCGCTTGAACAGGCGCACAATCAGTATTGCCGACACGATGATGTTAAGGATGTCGGAAATGGGGAAACTGAGCCACACTCCCCTCTCCTGCAGCCACATGGGCAGGGTGTAGATGAGCGGCAGCAGGAAAATCAGCTGTCTGCTGAGCGACAGGAAGATAGCGCGTCCCACCATGCCGAGGCTCTGGAAGAGGTTGGACGACGCCATCCCGAATCCCACCAGGGCGAATCCGCAGTTCATGTGACGCAGGCCGCGGGCCGACAGGTCGAGCAGCTCAGGGTCGTTGGTGAACAGGGAGCATGCCGCACGGGGGAAAACCACCGAAGCGATGAAGCAGAGCGTCGTGACCAGCACTTCCCACTTGGCCGCAAGGATAAATACCTCCTTGACGCGGTGATACTGGCGGGCGCCGTAGTTATACCCGGCGATTGGCTGCAGGCCCTGGTTGAAGCCCATGCAGATCATGGCGAACAGCATCGTGAAGCGGTTCACTATGCCATAGGCGCCTATTGCAAGGTCGCCGCCGTACTTGCGCAGCTGCTGGTTGACGAAAAGGGCCACGAGGCTTGCGGCGCAGTTCATCAGGAACGGGCCGGCGCCTATTGCGACGGAGCGTCTGGCCACTGGCCAGTCTATGCGGAAAAGCGGCTTGGAGAAGTGCAGGAAGTGTTTTTTGTCGGCAAGGAACTTCAGCGTATAGAGCAGAGCGAGTATCTGGCAGATGACCGTAGCAAGCGCCGCTCCGCGGATGCCCATTCCCAATCCGAAAATGAGGACGGGGTCGAGGATGGCGTTGGATATAACGGTGAACAGCGTGAGTCCCATCGCGGTCTTGGGATGCCCGGAACAGCGTATGATGCCGTTGAATCCATGCATCAGATGCGCAAAGGTGTTGCCCAGGAGGATTATCACCATGTAATCCCTCGCGAATGGCAGGGTGCGTTCGCTCGCCCCGAAGAAGTACAGTATGGGATCGAGGAAGACAAGGGTCACAATCGTGAATATAACCCCTATTATAGTATTGAGGCTCAGGGCATTGGACAGCACGCGCCCGGCTTTTTCATAATCTTTCTGCCCCAGCATGATGGAGATGAGCGTCATGGCGCCCACGCCCACAAGGGTGCCGAGCGCGATGCTTATGTTCATGAGGGGGAAGGTCACGGCAAGGCCGGAGATGGCATAGGGTCCCACATCGGGTATGTGCCCGATGTAAATGCTGTCGACCATGTTATACAGCGAAGCCGCCGTCTGGGCTATGATGCCCGGGACGGCGTACTTTCGCAGCAACGTGCCTGTTTTCTCGGTGCCGAGCTCCAGGGGAGCGGCTTCAGAAACTGCCATAATATTTTGAGATTAAGCGGCTTCTACGGTTTTGCCACCAGCTCGATGTCGAAGCGCAGCGGAGAATAACCCGGGATTGAAGAGCCGGAACCCTTGGTTTTGTACCCGAGAGGTGAATAGAAAATGCCGACACCCTTTTCGCCGGGCTTCATGCTGAACAGGGTGCGGGCAAAGCCTTCAACCACGGAATTCGAGCCCATCTTGACGTCGCTCCACTTGGAGCCGTAAGTGACGGACACCGGCTCATAAGTCCTGGAACTGTTGTAGATGCCCCAGTAAATCGCAGTGTCGCGGATGGTGGTGTCGAAAACCCGGCCGTTGAGCAAGCGGCCGATGTAGTTGATATAGACCGTAGAGTCCTTGATTTCCTCGCTGACCGAGGGTTTGCCTGTCTGGACGTAGTAGAAGCCGTGGGCCCCGGCAGAGTCGGCACGTGCCCTGACGGCATCCTTTCCGTAGCGCTCCGGGAAGTTGCGCACGAGATAGCGCGATACGGAATCCAGCTCCCATGTATCCGTGTTGCAGAAATGCTCCACCATCTCTATTTCGTAGATGGCGGAGCTGCGGGACGTGGAGTCGTTGAGATACTTGTCCGGAGAGTCGTAGCGGGTGTAAGTCAGCAGCCAGCCGGGCACCGCAGCCCTGCGGACACCGCCGTCGCGCATGCCGGACATAAGTTCTTCAATGCCGGCATACACTCCGTCGACAAACCATATCGACGGGCCGTAATAGCTTGTCTCGTTGTATGTTCCGAGCTGCTGGGCAACCTTGGCCACCGTGGTGCCGGTAATGGTCCCGGAGGTGTTGCGGATAGTGTAGTTCACCCGTGCGTAGAGGGAGTCGATATCGGTATCAACCAGATCCCCCCCGCCCACTTTCTCCTCGAGAATCCATGAGCCGAGTTCCGTCTGTTTCCAGAGATATTCGGGATGCTGCTGTTTCTGGACGGTAACCCAAGCATCGAAGCTGAGTTTGTCGGCCTCGTGCTGCCTGGTTGCCACCGTGCGGCCGCAGGAAACGAATGACAGAAGTGCGGCTGCGAGTATGATGTATTTATTCATTTTCATTTTCGGGTACGTCGTTTTGCAGGAATCGTGCCGCCGCCTGAGCCACGTAGGCGAAGGCCCCGGAGGCGTCGGGGATGTCCTGAGGGATGAGTATCTTGCCACCGGCAGCCTGCTCGTGCCCGCCGCCGTGGAATGCTGAAACCGCCAGCGAGCGGGCGGATGTGCCACGCTTGGAACGAAGCGAAACTCGGAACTGCCCGGCATCCTGCCTGGCGTATATGCTAAGGCGTACGTCTTTGATTTCCAGTGGGAAATTCACGAATCCCTCGGTCTCGCCGTCGAGCAGGCGGTAAGACTGAAGGACGTCCTCGGTGAGCACTATGAGGGCCGCTCCTTCGGGAGTTACTACAAGGCGGTTTCGAAGTATGTCGCCCAGGGCCCTCAGGCGCTGCTCCCTGCCGCTGGAATACAGCCGCGAGAGAATATCGTCCCTGTCGGTGCCGGCCTCCAGAAGGGCCGAGGCCATGCGGAGCGTACCGGGGAAGACCGAGTTGGCGAAATTGTTGGTGTCGGTCGTCATACCCGTCATGAGAGCGTACGCGCTGCGGGCGGGCAGAAGCGACGGGTCGCCGTGGATGTCAGGCATCTGCATGAGCACGTCGAACAGTAGTTCGCAAGCTGAAGACACCTGCGTGCTGCTGAAGCAGAGGTCGAAGTCGTCCCTGTCAGGAGATTCGTGATGATCTATGAGCACCTTGCGGCCGCGGAACGCCCGGCAAGCGTCAGCAAGCGATTCAGTCCTGCTTAACGTGTTGAAGTCAAGACAGATAAGCAAATTGCACGAACTTATCGCAGCCTCCGCGCCGCTGCCGGCAGTGAGGCTGTCGGTACCCTCCAGGACAAAATCGAGCGAGGGCGGCTGAGCGTCGGGAAGAAGGAGCTTGACGCTCTTGCCCCTGCATTCCGTGAGATAGAAATACGCGGCGGCGCTGCTGCCGAGAGCGTCTCCGTCGGGGTGGGTATGGCACACCGTGCAGACCGAAGCCGCTTCGTCTATCCATTTGCTCAGCAAGAGTATGTTTTCGCTCATTTTCACGTCGCAAATTTAGCAATAATATTGCATTTGATAAATCAATTTCATAACTTTGTCCGACTTTGCAAACAAATTAAATCACATAAAATGAACAAGACATTAAAGATTATCCTTGAGATTCTTCTCCTTATCGGAATCGTAGGTCTGGTGTATGCCATTTACAGCAGCATCATGAAGCCTGTGAACTTCAACAAGCAGAAAGAGCGCCGCGAGGCTGTCGCCATCCAGCGCCTCAAGGACATCCGCACCCTGCAGGTGGCCTACAAGGGTGTGAACGGCAAGTTCACCTCCACTGTGGACTCCCTCAAGAATTTCTACGAGAACGGCAAGATGTCCATCATCCTGCAGATCGGTTCCGCAGACGACTCCCTCGCATGGACCCACACCGAGAAGGTCAAGAAAGCCAACCGCAAGATTACCCCCGAGCAGCTGTACAAGATGTATCAGGACGGTGACAAGAACCTCGTGTTCTCCATCGTCACGCAGATTCCCGTCAAGGACACCCTTTTCACCAACCGTCCCGACTTCTGCGTAGACTCCCTCGCCTTCATCCCCTTCTCGGGCGGCGAAGCCACCCAGATGGAGGCTGTCACCCGCATGGTATCCGGCGTTCCCGTGCCCCTTTTCGAGGCCCGCATGCCCTACAAGCTCCTCCTCAAGGGACTTGACAACCAGCTCCGCATCAACCTCGACGCCGAACGCCGCGACCAGAACAAATACGAAGGCCTGCAGGTCGGCAGCGTGACTGCACCTAACAACAACGCCGGCAACTGGGAGTAGTGTCAGTGTTCACCCTTGTCCCTGCCAACTTTTTCGACCCTTCCACAGCCCGCCGGGCTCTCGAGGAAGTAGCGGTCATAGCAGACAGCGACAGGGTTGCATACAGGCAGATTCCCCGCTATTCGGCGGTACTAGTATACAATATCCCGGGAGGACAGGACGTTCTTCCCGGGATATTCGATATTCTGGAGCACCTGCACGAGTGCGGCGAATACAACAAAGTGCTGTGCTCTTGGAAGGACGGGGCCCTCAACCTGGCCGTCGGGCAGGGCAAGAGCCTGCTGCTGGCCGGCGAGTATCCGGCGCCCGACTTCACCACGGCGATGTATTACATCTTCTTTGCCCTCAAGTCCTTGCAGCTCAACCCG
>OCTX011650393.1_pt1 | contig 12243 bp, 9 predicted proteins | sample 1539691 | NCBI WGS metagenome assembly OCTX01 (sample SAMN02144231, study PRJEB22623) | gut metagenome | biome: sheep rumen | host: Ovis aries | place: New Zealand
TTCGGAGGCGGGTATCCGCGCATTCGACGACTACGTCCGGTACTTCAACGACTACGGAATCCCGACGGTCTATGATTTTGTCAGCCGGTTCCGTTCCGGCGAGATGCCGATCGGCATCGCCGCCTATTCCATTTACAATACGCTGATGGTCTCCGCGCCGGAGATCCGCGGTCTGTGGGACTTCACCGTCATTCCCGGAACGATCCGGACCGGGGCGGACAACACCGAGTATCTCGACCGCTCCGACTTCATCACCGGCAGCGCGACCATGATGATCCGGACCGAGGACAAAGCGCTCCGCGACGCCTCCTGGGAGTTCATGAAGTGGTGGGCGAAGCCTGAGACCCAGATCCGGTTCGGCCGTGAGATCGAGGCACTGCTCGGATCGAGTGCGCGGTATGCGACCGCCAACCGGGATGCATTCACCAATCTTTCCTGGAGCGCGGAGGACATCGAGGTCCTGAACGCCCAGTGGGATGAGACCGTGGGCATCCGGGAAGTTCCGGGCGGCTATTTCACGGGACGTCATATTTCCAACGCGATCCGCAAAGTTATCAACGAGAAGGTGGATTCGCGTGAGACAATCATCGACTATTCCATCCTGATCGACGAAGAAATCAAAAAGAAACGGATCGAATTCGGTATGCCGGTGGAGTGAGGCCGGGGAAGGACATAGAACAGGCATGAAAGAATATCTGCACAAGTACATTGAGCTTCGGAAGCACAATATGCAGGTGGCGGTCCGGAAAGCGAAGGCCAGGAAGATGTGTTATCTGTTCCTCGCGCCTTACGCGATCCTGTTCACCATGTTTTTCGTGTTCCCGGTCGTCGCGTCCATCTACTACAGCTTCACCTATTACAACATCCTGGAGCCGCCGCGGTTCATCGGCCTGCAGAACTATATCAACCTGATCCTGCAGGACGACATCTTCCTGATCGGCGTCAAGAACACGCTCCTGATAGCCGTGATCACGGGTCCGCTCGGCTATATTCTGTCCTTCCTGTTCGCGTGGCTGATCAACGAGCTGCCCCGCTGGATCCGGAGCGTCGCGGTCATCATTTTCTACGCGCCTTCGATCGCCGGCAACTGCTACGTGATCTTCTCCGTTTTCTTCCGGGGCGACGCGTACGGCTATGTCAACGCGGCACTGATGAATATGGGTATTATCGACACACCCAAGCTGTGGCTGATCGATCCGACTTATATGCTTCCGATCTGTATGCTCGTCATCCTCTGGATGAGCCTGGGCACCGGCTTCCTGTCCTTTGTCGCAGGTCTGCAGGGCGTGGACCGCTCCCAGTTTGAGGCCGGCTATATGGACGGCGTGAAAAACCGCTGGCAGGAGCTCTGGTACATCACACTGCCGAACATGAAGCCGATGCTGATGTTCGGTGCGGTCATGTCCATCACACAGGCATTCGGCGTGGCCGACGTGACCATGGCACTGTGCGGCTATCCCAGTACGGACTACGCAGCCAGAACCATCGTGACGCACCTGTTCGACTACGGCTTCTCCCGTTTTGAGATGGGATATGCCTGCGCAATTGCGACAATCCTGTTCCTGATGATGATCCTCTGCAATAAAGCAATCCAGAGTCTGTTAAGGAGAGTAGGAACCTGATATGAGCACACTTGAGGCGAAAGAGATTAAAACAAAGCGGGGCCGCAGGAAACAGGCCGCTGAAGAACAGCCTTACCGCAAAAAGCTGATCAGGAGAAGGAAGCCGAACCGCTCCATCGCCGGAGATATCTTCCTGTACCTCTTCCTGGTGTTTGTTGCGTTCATTATGGCGTTCCCGATTATCTATGCCGTCAGCAACGCGCTGAAGCCCCTGGACGAGCTGTTCAAGTTCCCGCCGCGGATCTTCGCGCAGCACCCGACACTGGATAACTTCTCGGATCTGTTCGTGACGATGGGCAAATCGTGGGTCACCTTCTCGCGTTACCTGTTCAACACAGTGTTCATCACTTTCGTGGGAACGCTGGGTCACCTGATCATTGCCTCGATGGGCGCGTTCGTCCTGGCAAAATATGACTTTCCGGGAGGCAATGCCTTCTTCAAGCTGGTTACGGTCGCCATGATGTTCACCGGCTGGGTCACACAGATCCCGAACTACCTCCTGCTTAACAAGCTGGGCTGGATCGACACCTACTGGGCGATCATCATTCCCGCGTTCGCATCTCCGATGGGACTCTTCCTGATGAAGCAGTTCATGGAAGGCCTGCCGACGTCACTGATCGAAGCAGCCAAGATCGACGGGGCGAACGAGTGGAAGGTCTTCACGGGCGTCGTCATGCCGAACGTCAAGCCCGCCTGGATGACCCTGATCATTTTCTCGGTGCAGGCACTGTGGAACAACAGAGCGTCCACATATATATATTCGGAGGAGCGCAAGACCCTCGTGTACGCGCTGCAGCAGATTCAGAGCGGCGGTATCGCGAGAACCGGCCAGGGCGCGGCGGTTCTGGTCGTCGTCATGATCGTGCCGATCATCATCTTCGTTTTCTCCGAGAGTCAGATCCTGGAAACCATGGCCAGTTCCGGACTCAAAGACTGAGCAGTGTTCGGGCAGAAGGGATATGCGGATATGCGTTTAAGGAAATTCTTACTACAGACAGCGGCAGCACTCGCAGCCTGCGCCATTGTCTTCCTCGCGGCAGAGCCGGTTACGGTCCGGGCGAGGGAATATGGCTATACCTATAATTACGATTACTGGGGTGATGTCCAGGAAGGTCCCGACCTGTACTCGGTGTGCAAGGTCTTCACCTCGTCGGATTTAAAGCTCGAGCAGAAGCTGAACAATCCGCAGGGTCTGTTTGCGTACAAGGACCTGCTGTACCTGTGTGACAGCGGGAACAACCGCATCATCGAGATCCGGCGCGTATCGCCGGAGAAGCTTGAGGTCAGCCGGATTATTGATTCCTTCAACGGTCCCGTGGAAGACACGACCTTTAAGAATCCCACGGATATCGCCGTGTCGGAGGAGGGCGAATTCTTCATCGCCGACCAGGGCAACGCCCGGATCCTGAAGCTGGACGCGGACCTGAATTACATGATGCAGTTTGACAAGCCGGTCGACAATACGCTGGATCCGAAGATCGCCTTCCAGCCCAAGAAGATCGTGATCGATACCGCGGGCAGAGTGTACTGCGTCGCGGCCGGCATCAACAAAGGTCTGGTCAAGTACGAGGCGGACGGCTCTTTCTCCGGTTTCGTCGGTGCGACGCGCGTCAGTTTTGACTGGACCGATTACATCTGGAAGAAGTTTGCGACCCAGGAGCAGCGGGCCCGGATGGAATCCTTCGTTCCGACCGAGTACGACAACGCTTATATGGACTATGAGGGCTTCATTTACGCCTGCGCCGGTTCGCTGAAGCCGGACGATCTGCGGGCGGGCACAGTGGACGCGGTCCGGAAGCTCAACCTGATGGGCAACGACATCCTGGTCCGCAACGGCGACTGGGACGTCCTCGGCGATTTGTACTGGGGCTATGGCGGCGGTTACGAGGGCCCCTCCTATTTCACGGATGTCACCGTGATGGACAACGACATCTACGTCTGCCTGGACCGCAACAGAGGAAGACTGTTCGGCTATGACGACCAGGGGCGGATCGTGTTCTGCTTCGGCGGAAACGGAAACATGGACGGATACTTCCGCCGGCCGGCGGCCATCGAACACATCGGACATGAGCTCTATGTTCTGGATTCGCTGGACTGCGCTCTGACGGTTTTTGTGCCGACCGAATTCGGAAATCTGGTCTACTCGGCGATCGAGGAGTTCGATGAAGGCCACTACGAAGCTTCCGGCGAGGCCTGGGAAGAGGTCATGCGCCTGAACGGAAACTATGACCTGGCCTACATCGGTATCGGCCGTTCGCTCCTGCGCCAGGAGCGCTACGAAGAGGCAATGAAGTATTTTGAACTCAAGTACGACGAGGAGAATTACTCCAAGGCCTACAAACAGTACCGCAAAATCTGGGTGGAGGAGCACATCGGCTGGATCGTGGCAGTGATCCTCATCCTCTTCCTCGTGCCTCTCGGGATCGGGAAGATGCGGCAGGTGAAGCATGAGATCGATACATCGGATTATTTCTTGAGAAACAGGTGAAGCAGATGGATAAAAGGACGAAATATATCGACTCCCTGAAGTTCGCGCTGTACTGCATCACCCATCCGCTGGACGGGTTCTGGGACCTGACTCATGAGAAAAGAGGAACGATCGCCGCGGCGAATACGATCCTGTTTCTCACGATCCTGATCCGGATCCTGAAGCTGCGCTACACGAGCTTCCTCTTCATGAAGGTGTACTGGGAGGACCTGAACATCTTCCTGTATATCGCCAGCATTCTGTTCCCGCTGGCACTCTGGGTAGTCGGCAACTGGGGACTGACGACACTTTTTGACGGAAAGGGGCGGCTCGGCCAGGTCTATATGGCCACTTGCTACGCGCTGACGCCGTATCCGCTGATCCAGTTCCCGCTGATGGTCTTCTCCCATTTCGTGACGGTCGACGAGGCAGCGTTCTACTCGATGCTCAGCGTCTTCTCACTGATCTGGGCGGCGTTCCTGGTGGTTGCGGCGATGGGGCAGATCCATGAGTACTCTGCCGGAAAGAACATCCTGTTTACGATCGCGTCGCTGTTCGCGATGCTGGTTATGATCTTCATCCTGATGATCTTTTTCAGCATGATCTCACAGGGAGTCGCGTATTTCATCTCCCTCGTGAAAGAGCTTTTGTTCCGGTTGTAAGTTGTGGAGAGTGGTGACAGATGGTTGCGAAGAAGATATTAAAAGCATTCATAGGGCATCTGCCGATGATCCTGCTGCTGGCAGTGATCCTGGGCGGCATCTGGATGATCGTCAACAGTCAGGGCAAAGGCCAGGAGGCTGCGGAGATCATTCAGCCGTACGGATATACCGGGGACGGGAAGGACATCACGATCGAGAACGATGAGCTGAAGCTCGTGATGGACGGCTCCTCCACACAGTTCCGTGTCGAGGTCAAGGACAGCGGCAAGGTCTGGTATTCCACCCCGGAAGGCGCGTCGAACGACACGCTTGCGCTGGCGGATGAAAAGGACAAAATCCAGTCTCCGCTGATGATGTCCTATGCGGTGGTGCAGGGCCTTGAGACGACCTACAACGCCTACGGATACAGCATTAAAAACGGCATCTATGAGATCGAGCCCGGTGAGAACGAGATCCGCGTGAACTATTCCCTCGGCAATCTGGAGAAGGAGTTCATCATTCCGCCGGTCATCACCAAGACAAATTTTGACAAGTGGATGTCAGAGCTCGACAAGAAGGACGTCGACCTGATTCAGCAGTACTACAAGAAATATGATCTGAACAAGCTCGGCAAAAAGGATAACAAAGAGGAGCTCCTCACCAGTTATCCGGTGATCGAAACCGACGTGATCTATGTCCTGCGTGACACTACGAAAGAGCAGACCCGCAAGAAGATGCAGGAGCTCTTTGAGCAGGCGGGCTACACATACGAAGATTATCTGGCCGACAAGGAACTGGACCTGTCGGAGAAAATCTCGGAGAAGCCGGTCTTCAATGTCAGTGTCATCTACCGCCTCGAAGGGAAGGATCTGGTCGTGGAAGTGCCGCTCGATTCCCTCGAGTACCGCAGCTCGACTCCGATTTACACCATCACGCCGCTGCCGTATTTCGGCGCGGGCGGAACCCAGGACGAAGGATTCCTGATGGTGCCGGAGGGCGGCGGAGCCCTGATCCGTTTCAATAACGGCAAGACGCACCAGAGCAGCTATTACACGAATGTATACGGATGGGATATGTGCCTGCGCCGCGATGCGGTTGTTCACAACACCCGCGCATATTACGGCGTCTACGGCATTTCGGAAGGGGACGACTCCTTCATCTGCATCCTGGAGGACGGCAGCTCCTATGCGTCGATCCAGGCGGATATCAGCGGCAAGAACAACAGCTACAACTTCGTCAATGCGGTTTACAGCGTCTGCTCGAGAGAAAAGTATGATGTCGGCGATATCGCCAACAGCGATATCTACGAGTATCTGCCCAAGGTATGGGATGAGAACCTCTCGCAGCGCTACCGCTTCATTGATTCCGGAAGCTATGTCGATATGGCCAAAGAGTACGGCACCTATCTGCAGGACGAGTACGGCAGCGCACTTGCGATGAACAGCGACACCTCTGCGCCGGTCGTGGTCGAAATGGTCGGCGCCATCGACAAGATCCGCCAGATTCTGGGCGTACCGGTCTCGAGACCGCTGAAGCTCACCACCTTCGCGGACGCGGAGAAGATCATGCGCGACCTGTCGGGTGCCGGGATCGAAAACCTGTCCGTTAAGATGACCGGCTGGTGCAACGGCGGCGTGAAGCAGAAAGTTCTGGCAAGAGGCGCCAAAGCCATCCGAGAGCTGGGCGGCGCGAAAGGTCTGTCAAACCTCGCGGCCGCCGCACAGGAGTGCGGGGCACAGCTCTACCTGAACGGCATCACCCAGTACGCATATGACAGCAATTTCCTGCACGGCTTCTTCTCCTTCACCGATGCGGCGAGACTCCTCTCCAAGGAGCGCGCACAGCTGCATAAGTACAGCCACATCACGTATGCGGAGCGGGAGAACGACGACAATACGTATTATCTGGTCCACACGGATTACGCACAGCGGATGTCCGGCAGACTCGCGGGTGCGGCAGCCGGGTACGGCGCGGGGATCGCGTTCGAGGACACCGGCATGGACCTCTCTTCCGATTTTTACCGGAAGGACATGCGCAGCCGGCAGTCTGTTCTGGAACTGCAGCGGCAGGAGCTGAAGGACCTGCAGGCGGGCGGCTCCCGGATCATGGTGAATATGGGCAACGATTACGCGGTTCCGTTCTGCAGCATGGTCACGGGAATGGATCTGCGGGGCAGTGAGTACACAATCCTGGATGAGTGCATTCCGTTCTACCAGCTGGCACTGCACGGCCGGGTCAACTACACCGGCGACCCGATCAATGTCAGCGGGAACGACGTCGAAGAGGTTCTGTACAGCGCGGAGTACGGCGCGGGCCTGTGCTTCACCCTGATGGACGAGACCTCCTTCGCGACGCAGAAGACGCTCTACACCGAGTATTACGGAGCCAATTATGACGGCTGGAAGAACCGGCTGCTCGCCATCAGTGAGCGGTATAACCGGGAACTCGGCCACACCTTCAATCAGGAAATGACAGGACATGAAAACCTGACCGAAGACCTGTCCGTCACCGAGTATGCGGACGGAACCAAAGTCTATGTGAACTACGGATACAGCGATGCGCAGACACCGGACGGCGTGACGGTGCCGGCGCGGGATTACCTGACGGTCCGCTGAGAGCTGTATTCGGAAGGAGAGGACAGCAGCTTATGAAAATCGCACGGCATAAATATGTTGGACTGCAGAAGAGAAAGGCCAGGGCGGGATATATGTTTATCCTTCCGTTTATCATCGGCTTTCTGGTCTTTATGGTCAAACCGCTCTTCCAGTCTCTGTATATGAGCTTCTGCACAGTGGAGCTGGGCGCGGGATCCTTTAAGCAGACCTTTAACGGTCTGACAAATTACCGCTTTGCCTTCATGGTGGATCCGGAGTACAACCGCCTGGTGGTTGAGGAGATTTCCAGAATGATGGTCTACTCTCTGGCCATCATCGTCTTCAGCTTCTTCGTGGCGCTGATCCTGAACCAGAAATTCCACGGAAGAGCTTTTGTGCGTGCCATCTTTTTCCTCCCGGTGATTCTTTCGTCCGGTGTCATCCTGGGCCTGGAGGAGAACAACCAGCTGATGGCTGCCATTGCACAGACCATTGAGCAGGGAACCTCAGGCATCAGCATTACGGCTGCGCTGGAGAGTATCCTGCGGACGGCGGGCGTCGGCACACGGGCTTACGAGACGCTGTTCGAGGTCATCGACAATATCTATGATGTGGCCATCGCGTCCGGCATCCAGATTATTATTTTCCTTTCCGGCCTTCAGAGCGTCTCCTCCAATATGTACGAGGCGGCGGATATCGAGGGCTGCACGAAGTGGGAGAGCCTGTGGAAAATTACTTTCCCGATGGTCAGCTCCCTGTTCCTGGTCAACTGGATTTACACCGTGGTCGACTTCTGTATGAGAAGTGACAACGGCGTCATCAAGAAGATTCAGACGGTCATGATCGACCAGCAGCAGTACGGAAATGCTTCCGCCATGTCGTGGATCTATTTCGTCATTGTGCTGGCGTTTGTCGGTGTAACATCGATGCTTATTTCGAAGAGGGTTTACTACTATGACTGAACTGACTGCAAAGGCTTTTAAGGCGTCTGCCGCTGCGGGGAAAGAGAAAAAGAACCGGGAGAGCGGAGCGGGCGGAGATTACAATTCGCTCGGCTTCTTTGAGCGCAATCGTCTCTCCGGCGGATACCTGCTCAGGAAGAGAGTGACGGACAAGGGTGTGTCCGTCATCCGGGCGATTATGCTGTTCGGCATGTGCTTCATGATTCTGCAGCCGATCCTGAACAAAATCTCGGTGAGTTTCATGACGGAGTCCGACCTCTACAATCCGATCGTCATCTCGATTCCGGAACATTTCACGACGGAGAATTACCGGCTGGCGGCAGAACTGATGAATTACAGCAAGGCGCTGACCAATTCCTTTATCGTGTCACTGACCATCGCCCTGCTGCAGATCACGGTCTGCACACTGGCGGGATACGGTTTTGCACGGTTTGAATTTCCGCTTAAGAAGCTGTGGTTCGCCTTCGTGATTCTGGTCATCCTGATTCCGCCGCAGACCATCGCGAGCTCCCTGCACCTGCATTTCAGGTTCTTTGATATTCTCGGACTCTTTAAGCTGACGACGGGAAAAACGGTCAACCTGCGCGGCTCCGCACTGCCGTATTATCTGATGAGTGCGGGATGTATGGGACTGAAAAACGGTCTGTATATCTATATGATCCGCCAGTTCTTCCGCAACATTCCGGGAGATCTGGAGGAAGCGGCCTACGTGGACGGCTGCGGCATGCTGAAGACATTCGTCCGGATCATGCTTCCGCAGGCGACGCCCATCCTGACCTCCTGCTTCCTGTTCGCCTTCGTCTGGCAGTGGACAGACGGCTTCTATTCCAAGATGTTCCTGGGCAACACGAAGCTGGTCAGCACCTCACTGGCCCGGATCGTCGACAGCCTGAGCGCATACATTCAGAGAATCAACGGCGTTAAGACGACCATCTCCATCGCCTATTCCAACTGTATCCTGGCGACGGGCACACTGATGATCATCATGCCGCTGATCATCCTGTATCTGTTTGCCCAGAAGGCGTTTGTGGAAAGTATCAGCAGCACCGGTATCAAGATGTAATCATTCTGTCCGGAAAATGGTATTATGTATGGTAGATCTCTTCCGTCGGTGAAGCGGAAGCTGATTTATAGAGCAGCATCGGGGAAACCCGGCAAACAAGCATGCATCCGGGGGATGCACAACACACTTTTTAAGGAGGGAACACTATGAGAAAGTCTCTTGCAAAAAACGTAACAGTCGCGATTACGCTGGCTGCTATGGCAATGAGCACAGTAGGCTGCGGAGGACAGGCGGCTCCGGCGGCAACTGAACCGGCTGCGGAAGAAGCTCCTGCAGTCGAGGAAGCACCTGCTGAAGAAGCTGTCGAGGAAGAAGCTCCCGCAGAAGAAGAGGCGGTCGAGGAAGAAGTCGCCGAGGAAGAGGAGAGCCCTTACACTGTCATTACCGACGATGCAGGCAATCCGATTGATCTGGGCGGCATGGACATCATCATCCGCAACTGGTGGTCCGGCGATCCGGCAGAGCCGCAGAATGAGTATGAGGAAGCTGTCCAGGAATGGAGAGACTGGATCCAGGAAACCTACAACTTCACCATCAAGGAACAGGCTATTTCCGACTGGGGTTCCACACCGGCTGACTTCGTCGACTATGCGACGACCGGCGGTGATGAGAACTATATCTGGATTCTGCGCGATGATCCGGCGATCACTTCCGCAATGGCCAACGGCCTGATGTATGATCTGTCTACCCTGGACTGCCTGGACTTCTCGGCTCCGAAGTTCCAGAAGAACAAGCTGCATGAGCAGTACAGCAAGGGCGATGAGATCTATGCGATGTTTGCTGGCTTCTCTGAGGCCCGCACGGGTGTCTACTTCAACAAGCGTCTGCTTCAGGAAGCCGGTATCGATCCGGAGGAGATCTATCAGCTGCAGCGCGACGGCAAGTGGACCTGGGATGCTTTCACGGATCTGATGTCCAAGGCACAGCGCGATGTCGATAACGATGGCGTAACCGATATCTGGGGCCTGACATTGAATGAAGGCAACATGACCACTGCTGCGGTCTTCTCCAACGGCGGATCCTATGTCGGCAAGGATGACAATGGCTACTTCTACAACCTGGAGAGCGCGGAGACGCTCGAAGCGCTGGAGTGGACGGTTGATACCTTCAACAAGTACGACATGCCTGATCCGGAAGGTGCTGAGTGGGATTACTACAAGGAAGCCTTCGTCAACGGTATGGCAGCCTTCATGGTCGATGACGAGTACTGCGGAACGCCCGGCAACTTCCTCGAGGATATGCAGGATGAGGTCGGTTTCGTGATGTTCCCGAAGGGACCTAAAGGTAAGGATTATATCAACGTCTGGGCAAACAACCCGGCTGCGATCCCGGCCTGCTACGATGCAGACAAGGCCTGGAAGCTCGCCTTTGCGTATAACCTGTACACCGAGCCGCCGGTAGGCTATGAAGACTACAACGGCTATCTGTCCACTGCCCGCAACGGTATCTTCGATGCAGAGTCCGTAGACGAAACCATCACCATGATGACCGAGCCGGAGCACGGCACCATCGCATACCATGGCATGATCCCGAACCTGGATCTGGGTCCGGATCTGGTCTGGAACATTGGGCCAGGCAGCGTTGTTTCCGAGCAGGTTGAAGCGATCCGCGACACCTGGAAGCAGTACATCGAGGACGCAAACAAGTAATTTACAGCAGCCTTAAAAGGCAGCAGATCACACGGCGGGCGGCGGCGAAAAGCGCCGTCCGCCGCTTTGTGATAAAATGGACCGGTACAAGGGGACATTTTTCTTTAGAGGAGAAGGAACAGATGAACAGCCTGCGATTTCACCTGCCGGGGCTCCGGTATAATTTCCCGCTCAACATGATGTGGATCAGCCTGCTTGAGACCCATCCGGAATATTTCCGGGAGGGTGTCGAAATCGCTTCGATCTTCGGCACATTTCCGCCCGCAAAATGGAACGGCGGACGGTTCTGCGGAAACGACCAGTGCGACGCTTCCTTTGTGCGCAGCGTTATCCGCAGCATCAATGAGAAGAAAATCCCGGTCCGGTATACCTTTACCAACCCGCTGATCACGAAGGCGGATCTGGAGGATCCGTTCTGCAATTTCTGCATGCGGGAAGCGGATAACGGTATGAACGAGGTCCTGGTCTTTTCACCGATTCTGGAGGAATATCTGCGCAGAAAGTATCCGGCTTTTGCCTACGACTCGACGACCTGCAAGGAAATCCGCGATGAAAAGGCTCTGGTGGAGGAACTGGAAAAGGACTACAAATATGTCGTTCTGGATTATAATCTGAACAACCACTGGGATCTTCTGGAGCGGCTTCCGCACAAGGAAAAGGTCGAAGTTCTGGTGAATCCGCTGTGCGTCCCGGATTGCCCGCGCAGAGGAGACCATTATAAAAACGTGGCGAAGAATCAGGAAATCATGCTGAAAAACCGGAAACTCCCGCCGGACCGCCGGATTCCGCAGATTCCATGGACATGCGAGTACGGAGACAACAACTGTCTCTATACCATTCAGAATTATTCCACCTTTGTCTCGCCGGAGAAGATGGTGGAGGAATATCTGCCGCGCGGGATCAATAATTTCAAGATCGAGGGCAGAACAGCGAATCTGTTCTCCCTGATCGACACCTACTGCTTCTTCATGATCAAGCCGGAGCACCAGGGAATGGCGCGTCTGCTTCTTCTGCGCAATCTGGAGCAGGCACACGTGATCACCGTCAATAAACCCAGACCCGGCACTTGGCCGTAAGGCGGTGACCAAGCTGGTCAAAATGTGAATTTTCCAGGCTCTGCAGCCTTTTTAGACGCTATAGCAGGCAGGAGGAGACAGACATGCAGGAAACGAAGAAAATCTACTGGCATCTGCCGGGCTTTTATGTTTATTTCTATCTGAATCAGATTATTCTGCATCTGATGCA
>OCTX012009968.1_pt1 | contig 12243 bp, 11 predicted proteins | sample 1539691 | NCBI WGS metagenome assembly OCTX01 (sample SAMN02144231, study PRJEB22623) | gut metagenome | biome: sheep rumen | host: Ovis aries | place: New Zealand
CGCTGGGTAAATGGTTTACACCGGAGTTCGCCCTGAGAGGACGGGTACAGTGGGACAACGGACTGATTCCGAACAATGGATTGGAATGGGTGGCTCCGGCTGATGACCCGAAGCAGAACTATAAGAAAGGTGGCTTTGCTGCTGTGTCCATCGATGCCATGCTGAACTTGACAAATGCATTTGCAGGGTATGAGCCTAGCAGGAAGTGGCATACGACTGGTTTTGTAAGGGCCGGTATCATCACACAGTTTGTGGAGGGTTCGGGTTCGCCGCTGATGGGTGTCGGACTGGAAGAGACGTATCGGCTGAATGACCGATGAAGCTTGTTTGGCGCGTTGGGCTATCAGGTATCGACGAGTGAAGGTATGGGATATGGCCATACTGGCATGGAGGTGTCGGCGGGTAGCAATGGATACTTTGATATAGACTTTGGCGTGCGCCTGGATATAGGTCGCAATCAGTTCTATCGTGATGTGGAGTCGAAGCGGAAGGCTTATTCACAACCGTTGACGGGGCATAACTGGCCTCGCTTTGCGGTGAATACAATCGCATCGGTAGGCGTGGCATATGGTGTGAAGACCGTGCTGAAGGCGATGATCAAGGAGGAGCGTCCAGACCATTCGGACAATAAATCATTCCCATCGGGACATGCCGCCATGGCATTTGCCGCAGCCCGATCGATCGATAAGGAGTTCCGCAAGGACTGCATCTGGATACCCATTGCAGGCTATGCAGCAGCTACCGCCGTGGGTATTCAGCGTGTGGCAAGAGACCGCCATCACTGGTATGATGTGCTGGCGGGAGCAGCGGTCGGTGTCGGTTCCGCAGAATTGACTTGGTGGCTGAGTGATAAATTGTTGGGCTCCGGCTCTAACTTCGCAGTGGGTACCAGCGGCAATACCGTGGATGTGACGTATTGCTTCTAAAAAGGGTCTAAATTAAATAGATTAATGACATAGATTATGGTGAGTGGAGATTTTGTAGTGAAGAATGAGGTGATGAACGACGGTGGGTCGATTCATATCTATTTTGCGAATAAGTATAATGAGTTTGTGGCCTTTGGAATTTCAGCCTTTCAGGCGATGAAGACGCTAAAGGCTAAGGAGATAGAATTGATACAGGATTATTCGAAGGAATTCCAGATGCCGATGGTAATTATCAGTAAGAGGCAACTGGATGAATTAAAGTACGGGAGTGTGACGTTGAAAGGGACCATCGAGGGACAGTACTATCACCTTCAGAGCTTTATCATGATGAATGAAGAGGCTTATGATGCATGGGCGCAGTTCCTGAGAGCGTGAAGATATAATTATCGAACGAACATGGGGACAGGCGCGTGTTTCGTGGTTAGCGAACACGCGCTCGATCTCTGATCGCTCACCGAAGGGACGCAAGAATTTCACGAATTGAACGAATAGAGGCAAAAGGCAGATGTGAATCTGCCTTTTGCTGTTTACGATGGTTTGTCGAAGATACCTTTACTTGAAAATAAATTGGTATTTATTTTGTATTTTACTCGTTTAATCGTATCTTTGCAACAGAAATGGTTTGAAATTCCAATATCCCTACGGGCCATAGTCCTTGTGTAGAGGTGGTGATTTGACAACTATTCACTTTGCGGATTTTATTCTTTGGCTCACTCATCTGAGTCAAGGGAAAGATATGTGAAGTGGGGGAGGTCGAGTTGCTGGCTCTCTTTGGAGGGGGGAGATGTGTTAAGGAATAACAATCTCTGGTCAGATCAAAGTAGGAATTAGATATATGTGTAGCATTAAAAGGATTTCTGCCATTCTGAAATGTCTGTGGAAAAGGTTATGGAAGCGTTTTATGGGAAGTAATATTGATAACTTGTTTAAGAATGGTTATTATCTAAATGATGTGTCTAATGGCCATGTGAAAAGTTTGGCAGGTTTTTCTCTGTCAAATGCCATGAGAGCATATTTTCGTACATCTGTTGATTTAGACTACCTGAGGAATGCAGAGTGTATTGATACGTCAATGCCCCAAGAAGATAAGGATAAGTATCATAGTGGTTCTTATGCAACAGATGCGAGTGATGCCATTACTCACTATCATCATTTCTTGGAACTTTACTTGAAAGACATTCTAATACAAGAGCATAAGCTGTTGGTATACGATGCTAGCAAGAAACCAAGTATCCTTTATAAACTCGTTAAGGGAGAGATTGTTGGTGATGATGAGATAGAATCACTGAAGATGATTGAGTTTAGTGAGGCTATAGATCGAATTACTGTATTGCTCCGCGAAAATAGACTGGATCAGAAGTTCGCTTTCTTGGCAAGCTATATTGATGTGATGAAGAAAGTAAATACGCTTCGAAACAGAATTACCCATAGAGGTGCTTTTATTCTGCGCTCGCAGGCATTAGATGAGGTGTTCGGACAGTATCTTATACCTCTTGCCATACAAATAGTGCCAATTTCAGACTTTTCGACAGTTTTAAAGTGGAATTTTAATTTGTACAATGAAAACATTGATCCTTACGCATCAATTGTAAATGAATATAAACAGGTTTGTCCAAATATGATAAATGTGCATTTGATGAAATTGGTAGGGAATGCGGCATATAACAATGAAATAAATCCCGATTTGGATAGGATTTTGCATCAATTCAATCAAGAGAAACGTGAGAAAGCAGAAAAAATGGCGGTAGCAGAGGAGCATTATTTACAAGGCGATCGGACAAAATGCCCAGTATGCGGATGCGAAACTCTGGTTAGCGTAAAAGATGATTATGAAGAAACTGATGACAATGATAATACAATAGGTTATCAACAATATGTTGAGAGTGTGCATTGTCATCAATGTGGTTTCGAGCTGAGGAGCTGGTTGCTGAATAAGATTCGTATGGGAAAAGTTCGGTTTAACCATATTCCCCAAGGTTTTATTTGACATGAATGGTTATAATTACCAGGAGGATAAAGCAATTCTATGGATAGTTGGTTTTAGGAAATGGCTACGAAAGAACTGAAAACAAATATGTCAGTAGAGGAATTGTTACAAAAACTTATATTGCGAGAGATTTCTCTTTCGCAGTGTTTAATGCTATGTAAGGTAAAGTATAGAGATTTCCTATCTGAGGCATCCTATCATTGGATTTGCAATGAGTTGGAACATTATGATGATCCGTTGTCATTGCCGGATTATCGTATTCTAGACTGTGCTTTAAAACTCAAATATACTAGTTATTATTTTGGAACCCAAATTGAAGAACTTGATACTTCGTTTATTAATAAGCAAATGAACGATTTAAACAAACCATATGCTTCTCCGAATAAAATGCTGGTTAGGCAAAATATCGAATCAATAGAAAGTTCCTTAAATACAACACATGAGAACGTCCAAATGGTTCTTCCAAAAGAATTGATGGAAATGACTATGAAATATTATACATGTCCTTCTGGATGTAGAATTGAACAAATGTTTCAGGAATGTCGAGTTGAACAAATAAAAAACATCATACCATGTGTTCGTAATAGACTGATTAATATATTAGAAACAGAAGTTTTACAGTCTTTTCAAAATCATTATGTTCAAAATAATACGCGCACACAAAAAAAGGTGTTTATCTCATATGGATGGGATAATCCAGCTCATTGTGATTGGGTTCAAAACCTGGCAAAAATGCTATCCAAGTATTTTGAAGTGATAGTTGATGTGAAGTTACCGCTTGGAGCAGATTTAAATGTCTTTATGGAACAAATGATTAAGAATGCTGACCGAGTATTGTTGATATTGACTCCAAAGTATAAAGAAAAGGCTGATACACGCCAAAATGGAGTTGGTTATGAATCGGTAATTATTAGTAGCGAATTGTATAAAAATCAAGGTACTACAAAGTTTATCCCAATCATTCGTAAAGGTGACGTTTTGGAATCTTTTCCGATTTATCTTGGTCAAAGGAAAGGGCTTGATATGACTGATGACACCCTATTTGATAAATCTTTTGCTGTATTGGTAGACGATATTAAAAATGTATGACACAGGACGAACGATGGATGACGAGATATAAAGAAGTAGTTAATTTCATAGAAATTAACCATAGGAATCCATCAAAATATGTTCCAGAAGAAAAGTTAATGGTACATTTCCTTAAACGTGGGCGGAAGTTGATGAATGCCGGAGAGTTGATGGAGCCAAGGTTAGGGATGTTTAAGGAATTATTGGAGTTGAACGAGAAGTATAAGAGAAAAAATCAATATCAATAATATGAAACCTGAGTTTTATAGTATAGAGACGTTTCAAAGGATAATGAGTCTGGAGGAGAGCAGAGGCCGTCTAAAGGATTATTGCTATTCTCTGGATACCCAAGTGTTGTCTTTGGAAATAAAGGAACTCAGGCATGAATTGCAGAAACAACCTAAAGATCAACGGGAAGAACTCCAGCAGCAATTGGAGGATTTGACTCAACAATATGAAGAGAAGAAAAGGACAGAGATAACAGTTGCTTATAATCAAGTGGTTCATGGTAAGTATCACGTGATGTTGAGAGAGGTTGAAGCTAAAGGAAAAGAAGCTTATGCAGTTGGCGATATGCCATCGATGCTAATAAGTAAGTTTATTGCTTTGGAAATCAGGAATCAGTATCAATTGAGACCTGCCAACAGGGATGAAGTGGTGGAGGAACTGCGTGTGCTGTTGGATAATCCGATGCCCAAAATACTCATAAGGTCAGATATACACCATTTCTTTGAATGCATAGATCAGCAAAGACTTTTGGAAAGAATTGAAGAGGACGATTACCTAACAGTAACCTCGGTCAGGTATCTTCGGAAGTTCTTCTATGAGTATAATCAACTAACCAATAATCAGGAACATAAAGGAATACCTAGAGGTCTTTCTTTCTCACCAGCCCTTGCAGAGATTTACCTGCGAGAGTTTGATAGGAAGGTGAAGAGCATCAACGGACTGTATTTCTATAAACGCTATGTGGATGACATCGTGCTGCTCGTTAATCCCAAAAAGATAAGTATTGATGACTGTTGGGATGCCATACAGGAGGTAGCTGAGAGTTTAAGTCTTACTCTACATGAAGATGATGAAAAGATAGTAAAGATACATTTGCCTACGAATGACGGAGAACCATTTTCATTCAATTATCTTGGGTATCAGTTTAAGTATTATGACGGCCATACAGAATTGTTGTTGACAGAAGAAAAGGTGAAAAGGTACTGCAATACGATAGATTGTGTTTTACGAGCATACGCCAAGGTTGCCAACCACAGAACAAAAAATGAGCATGGCAAAAAACATACGGATGGATTGATGCAATTTATGCACCGCATAGATGCTTTGACGGGCAATGGTAATCTTGATAGTCGCCGCAACTTTGTCAAGACTGGGTTATTCTATTCTAACAGATTGCTGACAGATTTGTCGCAGTTGGAAATGCTAGATCGTTATATGTCAGACGCTCTGAATGACCCAGAAAGATTCTCTCCACCCCAGAATCTGTTCAATTATGGTGAAGGAAACAACCATGATGATAATGTGAACCGTATCAAAGAAAAAATACTCACGAAATATAGTTTCAGGACCGGTTTCCATGACCGCCGTATGTACAGGTGGAATGACTACGTAGTTGTGTTGAAACAATTGCAGAATCTATACTACAAATCTCTATTATGAGCAAACTTATCCATATATCCCGTTCACAATACAGGGTGCTGGTATCTGACGTGCTACCTTACGAGCGCCCCTTATTCTTCACAAACCGTTTCTTTTCGAGGTTTTTGAAGTACTACGGCGTGGTATGTCGTGATGGGAAATTGGTGGCTACAAAGAATCATTCAGAAGGACTGAATGAAATGCTCGATATTATTGGAGGCCAACCTAACGACAAGCGTAAGGCATTCCAATATAATATTAGTAAGGATGGGCATGAAGGAGGACGTAGGCTGACGGTCATCCATCCTTACCATCAGGTGCAGATGGTGGAGTTCTATGAGCGTTATAAAACCGTGCTTGTGGATTTCTGCAACAGGAGCCATTTTTCGCTTCGTTATCCCTACAAGGTGGCAACAAATCAGAAACGACCGAAGGGATTCCTGCGCTATCTGTCAGACGATACGCAGAAATATCACTCAGAAGAGAGTATCAAACACTACTTTGCCTATAAGCATTATCACAACATCAATGGATTCTATGATGACTACAGATTTTTGCGAGCTGAGAAAAAGTTCTCGCAGATGTACAAGTCGGACATAGAACACTGCTTTGATTCTATCAAGCCAGAAACCCTTTCACTGGCTATGTTCGACGAAGATATAACTCAGTGCAAAGGTAGCATGGCAGAGGATTTCTACTTACTGAACCAGAGTTATCTGAGCAGTGAGGATGGCATTGTGATAGGCCCTGAGTTTTCGAGGCTTTATGCAGAGATAATCCTCCAGAGGATAGACCACGATACGGAACAAGTTATGATGGAAAAGTATGGATATGCCCATTTTAAGGATTATGCTTTCTATCGTTATGTAGATGACGGTTTTCTGTTCTGTAACAGTGAAGACCTCATGAAAGAGTTCTATGCAGTTTATGATACTTGTTTGGAGAATTACGGATTGAAACGAAAGGATAAAGACAAGGACGATGAGGAAATAAAAGATTCAGCAAAAAAACATGCCTTCGAGCATAGACCGTTCTTGGAGAATATTACGGCAGGAAAGTTGGCACTGATAGAGCTGGTTGACCGCTATTTAGAGAACCGTCTTGATACCTTCAAGGGATTCAAGAAGATGCAGCGCGGCTTGTTTGATGCACCAACTGCACTGAATTACAAGATATTTATCCGTTCTGTCCGTTCTATCATGGGCGCATACGAACTGAAGTACAAGGATGTGATGTCGTTCTTACTGGGATGTATGCAAAAACGTTTGGGCGTATTGTTACGCGAGTTCAACGATTTGTATAAGCAGTACAGCCAGGCAGAGGCTAATTCAGACATCAATGACCAAGGGAAGGAGATAAAGAGACGCTACGAAAAGGAATTCTCGCTATTCTTGGATAATCTTATGGATGTACTATTCTACCTCTATCAATGCGACTCGCGTATGAGCACCAGCGTGAAAACCGTGGCTATTATCAGTCAGTTGCAACGATTTGTTAGAGGCAAGTTCAAGTTTGAAGATGGCTCATGGTCGGAAAAGTTCCAGCCCAAGATGATACAGACATTGGATGAGAAGATAACTGACTTAACTCGCCGCCTGTATATGGACATGCCTGATGACCCAACAATACTGATGGAACATCTAAATATGCTTGACTTGCAGAAATGCATGGTGCCAGCCACACAGTTGCATCCCAGTGTTCTGATTAATAAGTTCGTGGGTAATGATAACTGGACTTTCTTTACCATCTTTGAACTGATACATTTCATCCGAAAAGATATGCGCTACCAGCCCCTACTTGATGTGCTTAACGAGCAAATCACAGAAAGAATAAATAGACTGACCAAAGAAGGTGAGAGCGATACTGAAGCCGTTTTAACATTCATAGAGACTCTATGCTGTCCGTGGGTTTCTGTTGATAAGAAAGAGGAATATCTGGACGTATTCAAGTGTATCGATAAAACAGCAGTTTTGAAATTTACCCATAAGCAGAAAGAATTGTTTGTGAGATGGCGGAATTATGATGTGCTGGAGGAAGTACAGCATATCAGCAACACAGAAGTTTATTGATAAGAGATATAACCCCCGATGCCCTTAGTTGCTACTACACACACAATCGGACATAGGATTCCATAAAACGAATGCCTACCACAGAGGACGCTCGAAAGGGCGGCGTCCTCTTTTTATAAGACAATAACTGCAGATGACACTTAAAGAATTTTCAGAAAGCCTGGGGACGTTTTACCGTCAGAAAGGGATAGACGATAAGATTACCTCTTTAGCATCGCTTCTAACCACCGTATTCTCGTACTTCTTCGAGGAGTATGACAAAGTGGACGATGTTGAGTTTTCTGCTGTCCACTATAAAGCTCATTTGTCGCCAGCAGAAAGGAAAACAGAACTTCGGGCTGAATTGGATACAAAACTGACTGAAGCTAACGATCTTATTTCGGGAGCCTGCGCTCTTGGTGCTTTGGATGGTAAGGAGAAGTTCTACAAATATTTCTTCAAAGATGATGGCAGTATAGTGAATGACAATTATGCTACAGAAATAGCAAAGGGAAATTACTTCTTCCGAATGAGAGGTTCTGATGCTTATCATGTTTATAACAGGATGGGGCTGTTCCAGATACCCAATAATATTATTAAACTCGTTGGAAAGCAGCGTTTCAATCAGGATGGAGTTCCTTGCCTTTATCTTGGCGAAAGCCTGTATTGTGCCTGGGAGGAGGTCAGAAGAAAGGATTTTGAACAGGTAAATTTTGCGGGATTCCAGAATGCGAAGAAACTGGTTGTTCTTGACTTTACGATAAAACCAAGGTTGCAGAAGATAGAAGACTTCATATTGGCGTATTTTTCCCTATTGGTTAGCGGGAAAGCTGCCGATGAAGATGCTCACAAATTCCAATACAATGTGTCTAACCTTACGATGGATGTACTTTTGGCCAGTGTAGCCAAAGATGGAAATGTAGATGGCATCAAGTATATGAGTTCGCGACGCTATGATGGAATGGAGCTGTCTATTGTAGACAAGTCAAGAATGATAGGTTATGTGTTCCCACCGAAAGGTAAGTTGATTCCAAAAACAGGAATCGATAAATGGATGAGAGACTGTTTCAAACTGACTGAGCCAAGAACTTCATTCATGTATGATATTCATCTAATTAATTTTGACAGGACAAAAACAGCCATAACAAGTGACTATCAGAATACACTCTTCTATTTGATAGAGGAGAAATTGAAGAGAGAATCATTCGATTATTGCGATAAATAAGGGTGGATTATGGCCAGGTGTATTGTGTGCGGATGTGAGTTGAATGATAGCAATAGCACAGAGGAACATATCCTTCTGAATGCTATAGGTGGTCATTTAAAATCCAAGGAACTGTTGTGTAAACAGCATAACTCTGTCTTCGGAGAGGAATGTGACGCTGAACTGGCCAATCAGTTACAGGTGCTTTCCTCAAATTTTCAAGTTCAACGGCAACGCGGAAAGAATCCTGCCATAGAGGGGACAACTTCATCAGGCGAAAGATACAGAATAGAGAATGGCATCACCCCTGTCAAGGTAAAACCAACGATAGAGATAGACGATATAGAAGGTGGCAAGAGTATTCATATAGAGGCTCGCAACGAGAAAGAGTTACGGCAGATTTTGAAAGGGATTAAAGTCAAGTATCCCAATCTTAACATTAATATTGATGATGTGGTAGCTCGTGGTACTCACGTGGTGAAACGGTTGGACGAGCACGTAAATTTTCATCTGGCAGTAGGAGGTAGACTTGCTTTTCGTTCTATAGCTAAAACGGCAGTTGAGTATTATGTACTGAAAACAGGAGATGTAGATACTATTAGTCATTTGATACCCTATCTAAAAGGAGAAGAGGAGATGCAAGTGGTAAGATTGTTTATGACAGAAGAGCCGCTATTCCTTCAGAATCATGGAGAGGTTTGTCACGTGATTCATCTGGAGAGCAATCTGGATGAGCGGCTACTTTATGCCTACGTTGAGTTCTACAGTGTCTTTTCTTTCCTTGTGTTGCTGTCGGACTGCTACGAAGGTTTTGAAATTAATGAGACTTATTGCTTTGAGCTGAATCAAGTAAGAGAAATCAAGAAGGACATAAGCTTGAGGCTGACAGGGCAAGATGTTAATATGACACATAAGCCTGACATTCAGGATTGGGCTGTTACGGAGAAGCGCAGTAAAAGGTTTTTGCAGATTTGTGAAATCAGACACATATTTGCCGAGACCAATGATAAACTCAAGAACAATTTAAGGTCATCTTGTGGTCTGACTGAAGAAGAAGTGAATAAGGTAGCAGAAGAGGTCGGATGGATGATGATTCGGGCTTATGGGATTTAAATATAAAAGAAATGAGTATGCAATCAATAAATAAGGTTTTGGAAGGGAAGGAATTGGACGAATACTTTGAGGGACAGATAGTGTTCCTTAAAGGTGAGTTTATGAAGTTCATTTCCCAATTTGATGCCACAGACTTATTTCATAAATGGCGTGAGTTTATCAGGCATGTGGATGAGTTGTATAACATTACCGATTTGATTACGGAGGAGGAAACTGACATGCTGGAGTCATGCAGTATTGAAATCTGTAAGGATGCTCGATTTGGGAAAGTGGTGGAGATAATTGGCCATAGGTATGGTAAAGCAGTTCAATGCCGTTTTGTCAAATCATGTCTGATGTTATCTTCCTTGAACTATGCATACTTTAAAATGGGACAATATCAGAATTGTTGCAATAATCTGCGAGAAGCAATAGACAGGTGTCAGAAGATGCGGCTCTACTATGTGACCATGTTGTTGTTCGTACCTCAGTATGCTAAAGGAAGTAGAAAGATAGATTTTTTAGATCTGCTGAATTTCTTCCAGCCGCAGATTGATATGTGTCTTGTCAATATTCGGACTGCATATAATTCTCTGCTGATAAACAGGAGCATTAATGATTATAAAGCTATGCCCAATCCATTGGGCTTTTCCTTTAATTTTGACTATAAACATCTTGAAGAAGACTCTTTGGAACCTATTCGATTGTCGGTTGCGGAAGTGATAGACAGCATGACAGAATACGAGAGGTTGAAAATGCCTTGTTTTGGTGTTCATGAGTTGTATGGTTATGATGAGATGATGGAAGGAATAGTTGTGTCTTCTGCTGCATTTGACAAATATGGGCTGAATGAATTGGAGGTCTATAAAGACATGGTTGGCCTGGCACATGATTTGAAACCATTCTTAAATGATAACTATGTTTTTATTGTACCAGAGACGGCTTTTGTAGAATTGAGGGGAAAATATTCATGTTTACAGTTGACGTGCGAAAGTGATGATTTTGATGATATGCTGAATGCCCGGCCTGCTTTCTTCAAGTTTGGAAATGCTTACTATTCGACTGTGCTGATTTATCAATGTTATATGGTTAACATGGAGCAGAGACTATTGGAAAAGAAGAAGAAATTCCAAGTTGATTCTGGGTTCGCTTTTGAGAAGACAATCAAGGCTGTGCTGAGGGGATTCGGATATACGGTGATGGATTGTGCGAAACGCATCATGCGCAAGGAGTTTGACGTGGTGTGTGTGAAGGATGATTGTATATATAATTTTCAGTGCAAAAACAACTTTGTTAGTGTATCTGAACAAGGGAAAGATTGGTTTAAAGAAACATGTAATACCATTAGAAGACTGAACAGGTACTACGAGAAAGCTTTGGAAAAAGAAGTCAAGCGAGAACATTTGCTAAAAGACAAACTTAAAAAAGATACTGTGAAGAGTTATGTTCTCTCCAGATATCCTGTTATCACACGGAATCCACGTGTTATTAATTATAACCAGCTGGTGGAATGGTTGTGTGGTAACCATTTTTAGAGGAAACTCCTTCTGAAAATTGCAGGGAACGGTGGCTGAATTAGGTCGCGATAATATCTCAACATACGAGACAATTAGGGACATTATGGCATAGCGACAAACGGAACAAGAAGATAAGATAGACTCGACTGCAGAACCGGCGAGCACAGTAAAAACAAGAGAGATAACAAAATGAGAAGAGGGCTCTATACATCAAACTATACGGGGATTCCGGCTTACCTCATGGACTTTGGGTTCGGAGGTTTTCTGGGATATGGGAGGCGTGTGGCCTGTTGTGTTGGAGAAGAAGAGCTGAAGATGTATGAAGGATGACGTAAGAAGAAAGATGGATCCTGCGGAGAAACGCAGGGAGTAGTGGATATCTCAACGGGTAAACCGTTGAGCACTAGCGGTATATATATGAGCATCCCCCGATTCGGCTTTTCATGAGCTGGGTCGGGGGATGTCTGTTTTTGGTTACTGGCGGCGGTAGTTGCCGACGACCTTGTAGATCTCTACGATGATGTCCTTGGGGATGCTGGACTCTTCGGGAGTGCCATCGACCATCTGTGTGAAGTTGATGCTCTGCTCGTCTGGCTGAGTGACAGACACCTTGCGGAGGACTTTATATTCGCTAGTAACGACGACGCAGATGAAATCACCAGGTATATATTCCTTCCATGAACTCAGACGCTTCAGTGCAATGATGTCAGCAGGCATGATGAATGGTGCAAGGGACTTGTCGGTATTGATGCAC
>OCTX012168895.1_pt1 | contig 12243 bp, 11 predicted proteins | sample 1539691 | NCBI WGS metagenome assembly OCTX01 (sample SAMN02144231, study PRJEB22623) | gut metagenome | biome: sheep rumen | host: Ovis aries | place: New Zealand
ATCGATCGCAGCGGGATTGCCCTCTTTGGACACCTTGTCGATCTTGGGCCCGCCCGGATATCCGAGGCCGATTTCCCGGGCAACTTTGTCAAAAGCCTCCCCGGCCGCGTCATCCTGGGTCCTTCCAAGGATCTCGTACTCGCCGTAATCCTTGACGAGGACCAGGTGGGTATGTCCGCCCGAGACCACAAGGCACGCGAAGGGCGGTTCCAGCTCCTTGTCCGCGATGTAGTTCGCGCTGATATGCCCCTCAATATGGTGCACGCCGATCAGCGGAATTCCCGTTGCAAAGCTGAGCGCCTTGGCTTCGGATACACCGATGAGGAGCGGCCCGACCAGTCCCGGCCCGTAAGTCACCGCGATCGCGTCCATGTCCGAGAGGCTCTTCCCGGCCTCCGAAAGGCCCTTCCTGACGACCTGATTGATCCTTTCCGTGTGCTTTCTCGAAGCGATCTCCGGCACGACGCCGCCGTAAAGCGTGTGTATGTCGATCTGCGAGGAGATCACGTTGGAGAGGACCTCCCTGCCATTCACCACGACGGACGCCGCCGTCTCGTCGCAGCTCGATTCAATTGCCAAAATATTGATATCTTTCTCTAACTCTGTCATTTTTCGATCAATTACCTTGTGTTCATTCGTCTTCGAACCGCAGTTCCATGCTCTTTCCGTCCTTGCCCGGCGATGCCGCGGGAAAGATGTTCCAGACGGACTGCATATATTCTTCGGGATGGAGAAGGGACGGGCTGTAATGGGTGAGCCACATTTTGGCCGGGCGCGCCTTTTTCGCGATCGCAGCCGCCTCCGTGAAGGTCATGTGCTTGTGTTCCCTGGCCTTCGCTATTTTGTCCTCTTCGCCGTACATGCCCTCGCAGATAAAGAGATCTGCGCCTTCCGCCGCTTTGACCGCGCCTTCGCAGGGACGCGTATCCGTGCAGTAGCCGATCTTGAGCCCCTTTCTGGGAGGACCGAGCACCATATCCGGTGTCAGCACGCCGTTCTCCGTCTCGATGGTCTCCCCCTTCTGAAGCCTGTTCCAGAAAGGCTTGGGGATGCCAAGCTCCGTTGCGCGCGCGACGTCGAACTTTCCGATGCGGTCCAGAGTCATCGCGTACGCATAGCAGGTCACGTTGTGGTTCACGCGGTAAGCGTGGATCGTAAAGTCCTTCTCGCCGGGAAGAAGAAAAGACTCCTCCGGCTCGCGGATCTCCCTGAACCGGATCTCAAAAGGGATCTCCGGCGCGATGACGCGCAGGGAGTTCACGACCCTCTCGACGCCCTTAGGCCCCGCGATCAGGAGCGGCTCCGTTCTCTCGGCGTTGCCCATCGTCAGGAGCAGGCCGGGCAGGCCGCTGATATGGTCCGCATGGTAATGTGTAAATAAGATCATGTCAATGGGTTTGGGGCTCCAGCCCTTGCGCCTTAACGCCATCTGGGTCCCTTCCCCGCAGTCGATCAGGATGCTCCTGCCGTTGTACCGCACCATAAGGGACGTCAGATAGCGGTAGGGAAGAGGCATCATCCCTCCCGACCCGAGTAAACAAACGTCAATCATATATACCTTTCTTTCATTTCCTCAGCGTTCTCTCCGCCACATGATGAGGGCATCCTCCATAGGGCGTTCGTAGAAATTTGCTCTTACCCCCTCCGTGCGGAATCCGAATCCGCGGTAAAGCTCGATCGCCGGCCGGTTGCCCGCCCGCACCTCCAGGGTAAAGGACCTTACTCCCTTCGCGGAAGACTCGATCAGAAGCGTTTCCAACATGCGCTTCGCGATACCTTTCCCGCGGAAGTCATAGAGCACCGCCACATTCGTGATCTCTCCTTCGCCGAAAATGTCCCTCACGCCACACTCCCCGACGATCCTCTTCTCTCCGTTCTCCGGCGAGATCTCCGCCACATAATAATAGGCATAAGGAAGCAGGAGCGTCGCGTTGAACACATCCCTCGACCAGGGGTCGCTAAAACACGCCCTCTCCACTTCCAAAACCTGTTCAATATCTTCCGCCGTCATACGGCGGACCGTGATCTTTTCATTCATTCCACGAAGACCTTGTAATTGCGCTTGTCACCGCGCTCGCGCTCCGCCTGCGGGATCCGCAGGTACTCCGGCCTGAAGTCGTCCGCTGAGACCAGAGCCGCTTCGCCCTTTTCAGCGTAGATCTGCGCGGCCCTGACCGCTGTCGAAGCAGCCCTCTGCCGATTCAGATGCGCCGGCGCAATGAGATACGGCACCTGCATCTGTTCGCGCATAGCGCCTTCATTGACAGGCGCGCCGTCCCCAAGGAAGATCACTTCCCTTCCGAGCCGGTTCAGCTCTCCGGCGATCTCAGTGAATGCCACGACGCACTGAGGGCGCAAAATATTCAGCCCGTCTCTGTTCTCATAGATCCCCGTGTAGACCTGCTGCCTTCTCGCGTCCATGAGAGGGCAGATCACGCGGTCCGTCCCGTACAGGTTGCACGCCAAAGAGTCCACTGTCGGGACCGGCAGCACCGGTCTCTCCAGCGCAAGTCCCAGTCCCTTTACAGTCGCGGCTCCGATCCTGAGACCCGTAAACGAGCCGGGACCTGCCGTCACCGCGATCATATCAATGGAGGCCAGATCCAGGTCTACCATTTCCCGCATCTCACTGAGCATGGGCACCAGGCTCTGTGAGTGCTTTTTCTTATATTGTACGCTGTATTCCGCCGTGAGAGTTCCGTCCTCCCAAAGCGCGCAGCCGGCCACCGGGCCGGATGCTTCAATTGCAAGAATTTTCATTGATATTTCCTGATAATTGTGACTTTCTGATAGTTGTGGTTTCTGTAGTTGTCTGCCGCTATATCTCGAGGATCTGCTGCCGGGACCTTTTTGTAAACAAGGGCTTACTCCGGTCTCACCACCGTGATCCTTCTGTAGTCCAGGCCCTTCTCCAGATCCTTCTCGATCCGGACCCAGATCGTCTCCTCGGGAAGGATCTCCTCGATCCGTCCGGCCCACTCGATCAGGCAGACGCCGTCTCCGTATACATAGTCATCGAAGCCGACCTCCTCCATCTCCTCCGGCTCCTCGATCCTGTAAACGTCGAAATGATACAGAGGAAGCCTTCCCTCCTCATAGATCTGCAGGATCGTAAAGGTCGGTGAACTGACCGGTTCTTCGATTCCAAGGCCCTCCGCGAATCCCTTTGTGAAGACAGTCTTTCCCACTCCGAGATCTCCGATCAGGGCGTACACCTGTCCCGGCTGCGCATCCTGCGCCATCTGATATGCAATTTGTAATGTGTCCTCCCTGCAGGAGGATTCCATGGTCTGTTTTGTTCTTTTCATACTACCCATTATTTCACAATACTCCTGCGAAAACAAGCGAGGGTACTGCTGCCCTCGTCATGAAGCAGGCTTTCTGATCCGTTCCTGCGTTTCCCCGGCCTCACGATTACTGTGAAACCTCGGGTACCAGATCTCATTTATGGTGGTGCCGGGCGCCCGGCATGAGCGTTTGGGCACAAACGGGACATTTTCCTGATTTGTTCCCCTCGATTTTTCGCCCGTTTGGGCACAGCGAGGCTTTTCACAGGAATTGTTCCCCTTGGTCTGACACAGTATTGGGCACAGATGAGGCAGTTTCATAAAATGTTCCCCCTTCTTTCCCGTTTTCATGGGGAACACTTTTATAAAAATCTCATCTGTGCCCAAATTCTCTCAATTTCAATTAAACTATGGGGAACAATCCGGCGAAAAACTGTGCCTGTGCCCAAATGCCCGCGATCTCCGGTGTACACTTGCGTAAATCGGCCTCCTGTGCCCAAGCGCCACCCCGCGCATCCCACTGGAAGTCCAAACATCAGCGAAGCCGGCGTCACTCCGCCGCCTTTACACTCTCGTGGCCTGCGCTCCCGTACTTGATGATGGGGCTCAGCTTCTTGTAGACGAGCATAGTGATCGCGGAAATGCCCACTCCCTTGATGATATTGATCGGTGCCACCATGAAAATAACAAATGTGGTCAGGTCCTTGACACCCGCGTTGATCGCCTGTCCCATGCCGAGAATGGCTTCCATCGGCATACCGAAGAGCCTGGAGAAGGTGGGAAGCAGGTAGACTGCGTTGAACCATGTTCCGAAGATCGTCATGACGAGTGTCCCGACTATACAGCCGAACAGCGCGCTGTTCTTGGATTTATGGAACTGGTAGATGACCGATGCGGGAAGGACGAGCATGCAGCCGATCAGGAAGTTCGCGAGGTCGCCTACAAATGCTGTGGAAGTCGATTTGAGCATCAGCTTTACGATTTCTTTGATGAATTCCACGAGAACGCCCGCTACAGGTCCGAAAGCGAAACCCGCGATCAGTGCGGGGAGCTCGCTGAAGTCCAGTTTGTAGAAAGAAGGCGCGATCGGAAGCGCGAAATCGAAGCAGTAGAGAATGCCGGAGATCGCAGAGAACATTCCGATCATGACCACTTTCCTTGTCGCAAGGACCCTGTCAGTATCCCCGTTCACCCGCTTCGCCGCTTTCTCGAACGCGTAGGCGACCGCTACCAGCACAAATACCGCAAGCAGGCACACGCCTACAAAACTCGCATTTTCTTTCACTGCATCAAAGAATCCGTTCATTTTCCCTCTCTCCTCCATGTTAAATCGCCGGTGCCACGCAAAAGCCCCGCACGCAATTACGTACGGGGCATAACATCATAATAGCAGGATAAGTGAACACGTCTCACTTCCTCTGCACAGAACCAGAAGTTTGTTCTTCCATCCAGACTGTAACTGTTGGTCCCGGAGTTTCACCGAGTCAGCCGCCGAAGCGGGTCGCGGACTGTACCGCCAGTAGGGATTTTCACCCTGCCCCGAAAAACATCGTGGTTATTAAATTGCATGTCTATTATATTTCGCCCGGGTCGTTCTGTAAAGGGCAACCTCGCAAAAAGCCGGGCTGCTCAGAAAGGACCCGATGGCGGCCGGTACGGCGCTGCTCAGGCGACCGTGATGGCTGCGTATCTGTCGGAGCCGATCACCTTCTCCATAGCTTCCACGGGGTTCATTCCCACGCACTGCATTACCTGACGGAATACAGAAGTGGACATTCCGCTCACCAGCTGTACGCCGGTACGTTTCTTGTCCGCGTGGAAGACGTCGTGGCGGCTGTCCACGTTCCAGAAGACGATGTTAGGGATCTGGTATCCGTTATCTCTGAAGCGGCGTGCCATCTGCTCGTAGAAAGTCCAGTCCTTGTCACCGCAGTAGTCGATCTCCATATCGGAGATGACGATGAGGGACTTGGGCATCTCATCGGCGGAAACGTGGTTCCTCACCGCGATTTCCAGCACGTGCTCGAAAGCAGCCTTCAGATTTGTGTTATTCTGCCAGTCGTTCATGTCGATGCTGCCGATCTTCTGGGCAAGTGTATCGCCCTTCAGGATCTGGATCCTGGATGTGCCGGAGAAGGACATGAACATGTTGTGGTAAGCGCCTGTGTTCCTCTCGGCGAAGTACACTGCCAGGCCGACGGACGCTGCGATAGGCCTGCCGTGCATGGAGCCGGAAGTGTCCGCGATGACCAGCGCGTTAGTGCCCTTCTCAACGTAGTCGGGAAGCTGACGCCACTGAGCTTCCAGCACGTCGTCTTCCGTGATCCTGCAGCCGGACCATCCGAAATGCGCGACCTTTTCCACGATGTCGTAAGGGTACAGCGCCGCGGAGTGGATGGACTCCTCTCCTTTCACTGCCTTATTGATGAACTGGCCGTAGCGCACCGCGTCGTGCTTCATGAACGCCTTGCGGTAGATCATCATTGCCCTGGAAGGCACCGCGGAGTATTTGATCTCATCCCAGCGGCCTGCGGACATCAGAGCCTCGACCACGCCGATCTGCTTTCTCATGGCGCGCACCAGACGCTTGAACTCGTATACGGAGTAGCCGAGCTTCTGCGCTGTCAGGATGCCGAGCTTCCTTGTGTTCTCGGAAGATGCGTCCGCGGTCTTGATCCACTTTGCCAAAAGAGAGATCGCGTTGCCCTGTTCCAGATTCACACGGTCCTCTTCGAACTGCTTCTTCATAGCAGCCCACATCTCATCCTCCATGGGAGTGCCGATCAGGCTGTACAGATCGTCATACCTTCCGTACACACCGATCAGGTCAAGGTTGGGACGGAGCGCCTCCTGGTGATATTTTGCCATGTACCTGATAAGAGTGCGGAAAGTCTGTCTCTCTCCCAATCCGCCCCTTACGTCACGCGCATAGAATGCGATCTTTGTCGCGAACAGCGGGTCTTCCTTCCAGGCCTCCGCGAAAAGACGCTCGACGCGCTCTTTCTGCGCGGTGCGGAGGGAACCGGCAACGCCGAAGAAATCCAGTCTTGCGTCCCCTGTGGTGTTAAGCGCCACCGCGCCGTTTTCAGTTCTTGTGAATACTGCCATTTTCTTTGCTGCTTCTGCGAAGATCATTGTCGTTTCCTCCTTTCCGGGCCTCATGCCCTTTTCTACTGGATACGATAACACCGCTGTCCCGCCTTGTCATTCAACCCGTGGTATAATCCGCGTCACCTGCACTTGTGTCCGGAAGCCGCCTCGAAATTGTACTTGACGATGCCGAGGTCGATCCTGGTCATGGCGCCGCGTCCCGCAGTGATCACGGGCTCGCCTTCTTCCAGTGAGATGCGGAACTTCTGCTGGTTCATCGCGGTCGGAGCCATAAGGGCGGCCCTCAGTCCGTTCCTGAACCATACTGGCATCTCTTCTTCCGGCACATCGCAGAGCTTTGAAAGCGGTTTGGATTTGTGCTTCGTGCCGGTCTCTTCGCCGTATCCGATCGCAATGACGCAGATCAGTTTCTCGCCGGGAGCCACTTCGGCCTTGCATTTCCCGCGGCTGAAAGTGCCCGCGACCCAGCAGGTGTTCAGTCCCATCCGCTGCGCCTCAATGACGACCTTTTCGCCGTAATAGCCGCCCAGTTCTTCCATATCGGGAAGGGACTCCTCTCCGACGATCGCGATATAATTCCTTACGCCCCTGAACCACCCGTAATGGGCGAGCAGTGTGTCAAAACAGCCCGGATCTTCCAGGATCAGCTGTATATGAAGGCCGCTCTCGGCGTTGCACTCCCTGATCAGTTCTCCCAGCCTGTTCACCAGTTCTTCCGGGATCGGGTCCTCCTTGTACTTGCGCACACTGTGTCTTTCCTTGATCGCCTGTTTGATATCCATATCGTCCTCCTGTTCAAAAGAACGGGCGGAATCACTTAAATGGTCCGCCCGCTGCCTTACTGTAACTGCCTCTTTGTTCCGTTCAATTCACTGATCTATTCACTGATTCCCTCTTCGCTGAAATCCGCATCCAAAGCGATGAGGAGCCTGTAGTCCGGGAACTCCTTCTGCACTCTTTCGCAGACTTCCCGGTAGACCTTTTTCCGGTCCGCGGCGTCAAAACTCACGACGATGTCAAAACGCATCCTCTTCTCTTTTTTGTCCACATAGAATCCGTGCATCTCACGGACGTAAGGATCCGCGGTCACGATCTTCGAGACCCTTCTCCTCATCTCCGCGGCTTCCGGGTCCTTCGTGTTATAGGAATACACACTGATCGCCGTGAGCGCCACGCCGTGCTTCTCGTACACTTCTCTTGTGATCTTACGGTTCAGCCTGTCCAGCTCATCCGCGGTCATCGTGTCCGGGACTTCGATATGAACGGAACCGTTATAGGAATCCGGGCCGTAGTCATGCAGGATCAGGTCGTATGCCCCCCTGACTTCAGGGTTGCTTCGGATCGTCGCTTTCATCTCTCCCGCCAGCTGCGCGTCCACCCGCTCGCCCAGAATTTTGGAAAGCGTGTCGCGGAGCATCTCAACACCGGATTTGATGATCACGACCGCGATCACCGCGCCGAGCCATGCCTCCAGCGAAATATGGAAGAAGAGATAGATCGCGGCCGCGACCAGGGTCGAAGCGGAAATGACTGAATCCAGGGTCGCGTCCTCTCCTGACCCCTTGAGGGAATCGGAGTTCACTTTCTCGCCGACGCCCTTTACGTACCTGCCCAGAAGAAGCTTCACCACGACTGCCGCAGCGACAATGACGAGCGCGGCAGTACCGTAGTCCGGCGTGTCCGGATGGATGATCTTCTTCACGGATTCCGTAAAGGCCGTGATCCCGGCGTACAGGACCAGGAGCGAGATGATCGTCGCGCTCAGGTATTCGATCCTGCCGTATCCGAAGGGATGCTTCTTGTCCGGTTCCTTGCCGGCGAGTTTCGTTCCCACGATCGTGATCACGGAACTGGCCGCGTCCGAAAGGTTGTTGACCGCGTCCATCACGATCGCGATGGAATTTGACGACAGGCCGACCACTGCCTTGAACGCCGCCAGCGCGATATTTGCCAGAATACCGATGACGCTGGTCCTTATGATGATACTGTCGCGGCTTGTCTGTTCATTCATACTTGACCTCCGTGCAGGAGTGCTCTGCGGATCCGCAAAGCCCTTCCATTTGTCTCTTTACTTCTTAAGCTCCTCTTCGACCGCCGCGCGGACGTTCTTCATATCTTCGGTGGGCTCGAACCTGGCGACCACATTTCCCTGCCTGTCGATAAGGAACTTGGTGAAGTTCCATCCGATATAAGTCTTGTCACCGTACGCCTTGTTGTTCATATCGGCGAATTTCTTGAGCGCCATGTTCTTGATCCCCTTTCCGAATCCGTTGAAGGGCTTCACAGACGCGAGATACGCGAACAGCGGATCCGCTCCCTCGCCGTTGACATCGATCTTGGCGAACTGCGGGAACTCCGTTCCGAATTTCAGCGTGCAGAACTCGTGGATCTCGTCCTCCGAGCCGGGCGCCTGGTTGGCGAACTGGTTGCAGGGGAAATCCAGGATCTCAAATCCCTGTTCCCGAAGATCCTTGTACATAGCCTCCAGCGGATCATAGTGGGGTGTAAATCCGCATCCGGTCGCCGTATTGACGATGAGCAGGACCTTTCCCGCGTACTCGCCGAGGTTCACTTCGTTCCCTTTTCTGTCCTTTACTGTGAAATCATAGACGTTTGCCATTCTTCTTTCCTCCTTGCCAAAATAGTGCCGCGTCTGCCGCAGCCCTCTCGCTATATCTATTTTGCATAATTCAATTGTGTGCAATTAGTATAGATTCACTTCACCTGTTTGTCAATAGAAACAGCCGAAAAAGTGTTAAAGAATGTGTCGCTTGTGAAGTTCCGGATTTTTTGTTTATACTATTATATGCTTGTTCCGAATGTAATTACGACTGCTTATGTGGAAAAGAGGTCCGAGGCAAAGTGAAACTGATCTTACGGTCTATGGGCAGATACAGAGGAGCGATCGCTCTTGCCATCTTCATCAAGCTCATCGGCACGCTGTCCGAGCTCCTGCTGCCCTATATTCTCGAGCATATCATTGACTTCGTGGTCCCCTCGGGGGATCTCGGGATGGTCCTTATCTGGGGCGCCGCTATGTTCGCGGCGGCTGTCTTTTGCCGTGCTTTTAATGTATACGCGAACCGTATGGCGGTGGACAACGCGCACAGGATCAGCTACGAGATCAGGCAGGCGCTGTTCGAAAAGACCATCAGGCTCTCCGGTCCCCGCTTCGATTCCTTCACCCTTCCTTCCCTTATATCCAGAATGACTTCCGACAGCTACAACGTGCAGAGCGCCGTGCAGCAGCTGCAGAGCCTCTGCGTGCGCGCGCCTATCATGCTGGTCGGCGGTGTTATCGTTTCACTCCTGATGGATGTGCAGCTCGCGCTGATCCTGGTGGTCATGCTGCCGGTCCTGATCCTCCTGATCCTCCTGATCTCCTCCAGGGGCATCCCCATGTACAACGAGGTCCAGCGAAGGCTCGACGCGGTCGTAAGGATCATGCGTGAAAATATTACCGGGATCCGCGTCGTCAAGGCCCTGAGCAAAGAGGATTTCGAGCGCGGAAGGTTCTCCCGGGTCAATAGCGAGCTGACCTCAAGCGACACTGCGGCGGCGACGCTGATGGCCGTTCCCGGTCCCCTGATGCAGCTGTTCCTCAACATCGGCCTCACAGCGGTCGTCCTTGTCGGCGCGGCGCGCGTCAACAGCGGGGAGACGCAGCCCGGTGTGATCCTCGCGTTTCTCACCTACTTCAACATGATCACGATGGGCGTCATGGGCCTTAGCAGGATCTTTACCTCCATGAGCAAGGCGAGCGCCAGCGCGGACCGCATCGCGCAGGTCCTTGACGCTGAGGATGGGTTCACCCTCACAGGCGGGACGGGCGCCGGAGCGGGATCCGAAGCCGGTGCCGGGACTGCCGGAGAAGCATCTCCAGATGTTGCCGGCGGAACGGCTCCCGTGGCTGTGGCTGCGGAGGCGAAAGACGCGCCGCCCCTCATCGTATTTGACCACGTAGACTTTTCCTACGGCGAGGACAGCGGAGAGACCGCCGGCTTTGTCGGAGAAGAGCGCGAAAAGGCACTTGAAGACATCTCCTTCACCCTGGGCCGTGGCGAGAGCCTCGGTGTGATCGGTCCCACAGGGTGCGGCAAGACCACGATCATCAACCTGCTCATGGGTTTCTATGCGGCTGACAGCGGCACGATCGCCGTGGACGGAATGGACGTCAGGGACTACGACCCGGACACGCTCCGCAGGAAATTCGGGACAGTATTCCAGAACGACATCCTCTTTAAGGACACGCTCCGTGAAAATATTGATTTCGGAAGGGACCTGTCAGAATCAGACCTTCTTTCCGCCGCGGAGGCCTCCATGGCGAAGGAGTTCATTGACCGCCACCCCGAAGGGCTGGATTACGAAGCCGCCATCAAGGGCGCCAATCTCTCGGGCGGGCAGAAGCAGCGGATCCTTGTGGCGAGGGCTCTGGCCGCCCATCCCGAGATCCTGGTCCTGGACGACAGCACTTCCGCCCTGGATTACCGCACAGACGCCGAGATGCGCCGGCGGATCGGCCTTCATTACGGCTCCTCCGCCCTGATCATGATCGCCCAGCGCGTCTCAAGCATCATGAATATGGACCGTATCCTTGTGATGGATAACGGAAAGATCATCGGGAACGGTACGCACGAAGAACTGATGAAGACCTGTGCGCCCTACAGGGAGATCTGTGAGATCCAGATCGGAGAGGCCGTACACTGAAGAGGGATTACGAAAGAGGTATCAGGAATGCCCGGAAAAGGTGACCGCGGAGGTAAAAAAGAAAGACCGAAGGACGTAAAGGGTGCCCTGCTGCGCATCCTGTCCTATCTCAGTATTTATAAATGGAGCATTCTGGGGCTCCTTCTTCTTGCTATGCTCAGCAATATCGGCAACCTGTTCGGTCCCCGCTTCGCCGGAGCCGCGATCAGCGTCGCGGAGAAGGGCTTCAGGCAGGGCGTCGGGCATGTTGACATGGCCATGGTGCGCCATTACGCCCTGCTCATGCTCGCGGCTTATATCCTGTCCAACATCTTATCCCTGCTCGTTACCGTCGGAATGACAAGGATCGGCAGGCGCGCCGCGCAGAATATGCGGAGAGACGTCTTCGATAAGCTGATGAAGCTGCCTGTTGACTATTTTGACCGGAACCAGGCGGGCGATATCATCAGCCGCGTCTCCTACGATATCGATGTGGTGTCCACCAGTCTCTCTACAGATGTGATCCAGATCACCACGAGCCTGATCACCGTGACAGGAAGCTTCTTCATGATGTGCACGATCTCGCTGCCGCTGGTGCTCTGCATGGTGTTCACGATCCCCGTCTCCGTTCTCTTCACCCGGCACATGGGGCGCCTGACCAGGCCGCTCTACGCCGCCCGGAGCGCCGCCTACGGAGAGATGAACGGCTACGCGGAGGAGATGTTCGGAGGACAGAAAACGATCCTCGCTTATGCGCACGAAGACGAGATCTGCCGCCGCTTCGGCGCTGTCAACCGCAAAGCCGCGGAATGCTACAAGGAAGCGGACAGCCTCGGAATGACCATGGGGCCCACCATAGGCATGATCTCCAACTTCGGCCTCGCCGCGATCGGAATGGGCGGGGCGCTGCTTTACATGAACGGGATCGTCAGCCTCGGCCAGATCTCGAGTTTTGTTCTGTACAGCCGCAAATTCTCCGGCCCCATTAACGAGATCTCCAATATCGTCAACGAGATCTTCAGTGCCCTCGCTGCCTCCGAGCGCGTTTTCCGCCTGCTCGACCAGCCGGAAGAAGCGGCTGACATCTACGGTGCGGTGGAACTGACGGACGCGAAAGGGCACGTCGAGGCTCAGGACATCCGGTTTGGCTATATTCCCG
>OCTX012213129.1_pt1 | contig 12242 bp, 12 predicted proteins | sample 1539691 | NCBI WGS metagenome assembly OCTX01 (sample SAMN02144231, study PRJEB22623) | gut metagenome | biome: sheep rumen | host: Ovis aries | place: New Zealand
CGATAAAGATGATGCACGGCGCATTTTTCTGTGCCTCTTTAAAAAGATCACGCACACGGGACGCACCCACGCCGACAAACATTTCCACAAAATCAGATCCGGCAAGTGAGAAGAACGGGACATTTGCCTCGCCCGCAACCGCCTTTGCCAGCAGCGTCTTACCGGTACCAGGTGATCCGACCAACAGCGCACCCTTCGGAAGCTTCGCGCCGATCTCTTCATACTTCTGCGGATTGTGCAGGAAATCAACCACTTCCTGGAGAGACTCCTTCGCCTCATCCTGGCCCGCCACGTCCGCAAATGTCACACCGGTCTTTTCCTGTACATACATCTTGGCATTACTCTTGCCGACGCCCATAATGCCGCCGGCACCGCCGCCACCCATTCGCCGCATCAGGAATCCTAACAGGATCCATACGATCACGAGCGGGATCATGAAGCTTAAGACAGATCCGATCCAATAGGATGCGGTGCTGTCATTCTCACCGACGAAATCGACATCATGCTCCTGCAAAAACTGCACAAGTTCTTCATCATTTAATCGGACGGTCGTATAGGTCTTCGCACCGGAAGACATCGGCAGTGTCGGCAGCGTGTTGGTAATGCTGTCGGTTGCACTATCTTCTTCCTCTTCTTTTGAATCTTCCTTCGGTGTGATCTCAAGTGTCGTGGACTTGATCACGACCTTTTCCACCTTACCGTCCTCCACCATCGTCATGAAATCAGAATAGCTGATCTCCTGCTTGGTGATGTTTCTCATGTTGTTGGTAAGCGTTGACATCAGGAACAAAACGACAAGTGTAACGACCACAAACCATAAAATGCTCTGTCCGTTTTTCCCGTTATTATTGTTCTGGTTATTTCCGTCTCCGCCACCCGATTGATTCGGTCCGTTGTTATTCATAAGTGATGTGAATATTCTGCCCGCAGGCAGTCCTTTCTAAAAAAGATGAAATTTTCCCTTATACTTTAATATCCAAAATATTCTACTATTTTACAACACTTATAACAGGAAATCCATAAAATCTTTGAAAAATATGCTATATAAAACGGAAACACCCCGGACGATTGTCCGGGGTGTCCAATGGGGTTGATGACAGTGAGATGTCTTATAAGCAAAGCTTCGCATCTGCTTTTGATTATATGGGCCAAATCCTGTTCTGTCTGTTGCCATGGCAAATTTTTACAAATTTTTTCAACTTTTTTTCATTGACGCATCAGACCCGTTTCGTTGCATTTGCAACAAAATAAAGTGTCTGCCCTTTGTTTTGATCATTCCTTCCTGCTCCATCCGTCCCAATTCTCTCGAAAGCGCACTTCTGTTGACGCAAAGAAATGCTGCAAGCGCTTCTCTGCTGTAGGGAATGTCAAACTCCATCGTTTTCCGTTTTTTCTGTTCATAATTCAGATAAACCAGGATTCGTTCCCGCAGGTTTCTCGTCGACAGGACATCCAGCTTCCTGTGTTGTCTGATGTTTTCATGTGAAAGGATGCTGATCAGGTTCTTTAACATCTGAAAACTGACTTTCGGCCCCAGCTGACGGTAATCAGAAAAAAACCATTTATGGATCCCGTAAGTAACCACATCGCTTTCTGCCACATAATAGAACTGGCTTTTCTGGTCTGCCTTTTGCATGAATTCCATACCGATCACGCCATTTTCCCGAAGCAGATGAACCGCAGACTCCGATCCGTCCTGAAACAACCGTTTCACGCTGACGACGCCCTCGAGGATCACATCCACCGAATTCCATGTCTCGCCTTCATGAATCAGAATCTCTCCTTTTGGGTATGCAGAAATAACCCCCCTTTTGGATGTTATGATATCCTCAATCTCATCGATCGGAACGCCAAAAAACAGCTTCGATTCCGAAAGTTTTTTTATGATCTCTGCATCCGGTATTTTCCTGGTTCCTGATTCCATAATCCCTCTTTGCATCATAATGCTTGATAAATCAACAACTATTTCACTCTCTTTCCACCCATTTTATCAGACTCACAGGTCATATTCATCCATTTTATTACTGTATTGTTCAGTTTTCTGCATAATTGTTACGTGCAAAACATAAAAAAAGGAGCCCCCAAAAGTAGACTCCCGACTTATTATTAACTTTCCTGCACTCGACCGCATGATATGCCTTATTTTAAAACGGCCTCACCCATTCCGGCGATATCATATCCGCTGCTATAGCGGAACTCCTCCTGGAATTCAGGAGATCTTAAGATCTTCAGCATCGTCTGTACGGCCTCTGTTTTGAAGATACTTTTTTTAATGATCAGATCATAACTTTCTTCCTGGAGCGGCACAAACGCAACACCTCTGGTGCTGAGCGCAGTCTTCTCCGGTCCTACCCCGACATCGGCTTCACCCTTGCTGACTGCACCGGCTACAGAAAGATGCGTTCTGCGCGGCGTGTCATAGCCTTTGATCTGATGTCCGTCAATCCCAAGCTGCATAAGATGCACATCTGTCAGGATCCGTGATCCCGCCCCCGGCTCTCTGTTTGCCATTACGATATCGTCACGCCCAAGGTCCTCCCAGGAAAAGATCCGTTTCGGATTCCCCTCCGCTACATAAAGTCCCTCTGTCCGGTTACACACATGTACGATGACCGTCGGGCAGCCCGGCAGAAATGCTTTTACAAACGATTTATTATATGTATCCGTTTCACTGTCCCACATATGGGATGCCGCTGCTGCCACACGATCTCTGTAGAGCATTGTCAGCGCATCATAACTTCCTTTATGAATACATTCTACCTTCAGCCCCGGTATTTCCTCCATCATTTGCCTTGCCAGATGATTTAGGATGTCATCATTCCCGCAAATGCGGAATACATTCGCCTGGCCGGAGGGCATATTATATTCGGGCGCTTCATAATCAGCCGCCTCTGCCCCTGTTGCGCCCATTTGCTGCTGTGCTTCTGCCGATAGAAATCTCTCCTCTGCCTTTCCCGCATTTCCGCCACGGGAGCGATTGATGTACTTTTGCACATCATCATAGGTAAAGCGCATTTTTCTGCCAACCATATAGCAGTCCAGTTCACCACGCTTCACCAGATTATAAACGGTGTTTTTCGCGATATTCAGCATCTCGGCCACTTCAACAGCCGTTAATGCATCCTTATTCATAGTCATCCTCCAAAATACGATCACGTTATCATCTGATATATATCATAACAGAACAAAGCCATTTTCGCAATATGTGTTTTTATTCGCAATGTTTCGTTACGTTTCGCAATGCTTCTGACCGATTTTTATTCCTTCCTTACTGTTGCAATTGCAACAAAACGCAACGAAAATGTACGTTTTGTACGATAGGAACCACCATTTATTCCAAAAACATTGTCATTTTTGTGCATTGAAATAACGAAACGAAATGAATATAATTGAATCATAACAAAACAAAACAAACGGTGATGCAGGCATAGCGAACTGACAGCCCGCAGCCAGAAGACAAACCAAATTGAAAGGAGAAACAAAAATGATTAGTGCAAGAAATCAGATCAAAGGTGTTGTAGCAGAGGTAAAAGAAGGCGCAGTTAACGGTATCGTTAAAGTAGACGCAGGCGAAGGTAACATGATCTCCGCTACCATCTCCATGGATTCCATCAAAGAGCTTGGCATCGTTGCAGGCAAAGAAGTAACAGCGATCATCAAGGCAACTTCCGTTATGATGGCAAACGGTAAGCTGAACATCAGCGCAAGAAACCAGCTGACAGGTACTGTTGCAGCAATCAACGAAGGTGCTGTAAACGCAATCGTAAAACTGGATGTAGCAGGCGGCATCGGCATCACATCCACCATCTCCATGGAAGCTGTTAAAGACCTTGGTCTGGAAGTCGGCAAAGAAGCAACAGCGATCATCAAAGCTACTTCCGTTATGATCTCTGCTTAATCCCTGCCGCAATAAATATCCATACGGTTTGACCGGCAAAATTTACGGCCATGCAGAAAACTCCTGCATGGCCGTTTTTATTGTCATAATAGCAGCACATCCGTCCGATTTTGTCCCCATGTACCTCTAAAATTCACCCGCATCCAGATACTCTTCCAGCCGGATGAAATAACGTCCGACATGCAGGCCATCCATCAGGCCGTGATGCACCTGTAATGTAAACGGCATCATCAGCTTGTCACCTTCCCATTCATATTTACCGAATGTAATCTTCGGATTTGTATCTACGCCAAGCGTCTTGATCGTGCGGATAAAATGGGTATACCGGATCCATGGGATCGAAGAAAAACTGATAATATCATTTGCAAACTCTGCTCCTCTCGGATCGAGATCATCCGCAGGCAGTTCCGCTTTTTCCCGATTCTTTCTTGCGAACTCAGCCATGCTGTCATAATCATCACAACGCACCATGGAAAAGTTTTCCGCGCCCTTTCTCAGATGCGTGGTAACCGCCACATTTTTCTCGATCCGATACGGTTCTCTTTCGATCATCCGATGATAAAAATGCGGAATCTCATTCGCGATCTTTGTTGCCGCATAGATCATACAATAAGTAAACGATACCCCGTTTTCCCGCGCAAACCGGTAAATCTTTGTGACATCCAAATCCTTGCCCACGATAATATAAGGAAACTGCGCATCCACGTAGCTGTTAAAATGTGCAGTTCTGTCCCATGTTGCAACATCAATTTTTTCGATCATTTTCTTCTCCCTCCAAAATCTTCCCTTGTCAGATCCACCATCACCCCGCCGGCAAACATGCCGCCACAGTCCTTGCTGATCACATCGCGGACCAGGTCCGGATCCGTCACTACAAAGCTTGCGATATGATCGACGCCATAATCAAAAAGCACCGGCGAGAGTGTTGACGTCGGCCCCATCAGCGTAAACTGCGCATCTTTTGCTTTCAGCTCCAGCAAACGTTTTAATGTCTTATTGATCAATGTCATCCCTGTCGAGTAGATCACATCCATCTCCGGCAGCAGGTATTCGCACGCGCTGTCCGGATAATCGCCTTCTCCCGGCTTTCGTTCCAGGATATAGAGATCCGTAAGGCCCTCCAGCTTCTGCTCCACATTTCGGAAATGCCCGATCAGCGCAACTTTTTTCCCACGCAGCTGCCCGGGATCGTTCATCGGATTTTTCTTCTTGCGCTCTTCGATGGAAACATCCTTTCTGTCAGCAACAAAAATCCCGCTTGCTTCCAGACGGCTCTGCTGGTTATACCATGCATTGATCGCAGCCATACCCATCGTCGCCTCTTCCATATTCCACGACTTTGCCTGCGCTGCCACCTTCTTTAACGGCTGTCCCGCAGGTCCGTCAGGAAAAGCCGCCGGTCTGCTGGCGCCTCTGGTAAAATGCGCGACACCACACAGCTCTCCGCTCCGCAGGAAAGAAAAATGTCTGCCCGGAATGTATTCATCTACTACAAGATCTTCCGGGATCTCAGCGATCAACCGATCATACATCTCCCACATACTGCGCCCCTTTCTTGTTCCATCTAATCTCCTGTCCGTGTCCGTCTTTTGCTCCTCCCGGTTTATCTATCTGATCCCAATCGACATCATGATCGGCACCGTCACTACAGCAAACAATGTCGTCAAAAATACTGCCTGCCCCGATGCTTCCAGATCTCCGTGATACTGCTCCGCGATCATCGACTGCGCTGCTGCCGACGGCAATGCCGCAGACATGATCAGGATACTTGCGATCATCGGATCCATCTTAAACGGCAGAACCCGGATCACCGCAATCGTAAGCAACGGAATCACAAGCAGTCTGAACACAGTCAGGAGAAACATCCTTTTATCCTTGAACACAACAGAAATCGACATCCTCGACAGTGACAGGCCAACCACGAGCATCGACAGACCGCTCGAAATATCTCCGATATATCCCAACAGATCTCCAATCACATCGAACAGCGGAATATGGAACAGCGCAAAGATCAATCCCGCGACCACCGCATAATTGATGTTCGTCAAAAACAGTTTCTTCACACTGACCTTATCTGCATTCGGTACGCTTTCCGTAAGCATCTTAACACCAATTGAGAACAGAAGAAGATTCGAGATCATGTTCCCAAGCACCATGATGAACAGACCGCGGTCTCCGAAAACAGATAATGCCAACGGCAATCCCATAAACCCATTATTCGAGAACACAAAGTTGAACATCCACGTGCCGCGTTTTTCCTTTGGAACCCGTAACAATCGTGTGATCAAAAGCCCAAAGAAAAGCGATCCCACATGAAAAATCGCAATAAACGGAATGATCAGAAAATCCCGTCCCATGCTTTCCGATCCCGACTGACCGACAATCGAGAGAAAAATGGTAACCGGCATCGTGACATTCAAAACAAGCGCCGAAAAATCCGGCGCGCTTTCTTTTCTGAGCCATCCGATCTTACCGGAAAAATAGCCTACAAAGATCAGGGCAAATAAAATAATGACACTCGTTGCTATCGTTTGCATACTTGCCATTATACATCACTTTTTTTCACGTGAAAAGGATAGACGTAAACAACAAAGAAACCGTCAAAGGTTTGGCAAATTGAGGCTATATCGCGCTCAACCAAAGAAAGATGCCAGAAACAGACTCCTGTATCTGGCATGCAATCGTTCATTCTTATTTATCTATTGGAAATATGAAAGGAGGAGTAACAAGCTTTTGATTTCTTGTTACTTTTATTATACCGGTACGACATCAAAAGAAGCGTCAAAGCTTTTGACAATTAGGGCTCTCTCCCCGATTTTTTTCGCTTTATAGCGGAACGTCGAAACCGGGATCCGCAGCTCCTCGGCTGCTTCAACGCCATTGATCTCGCCCTTTTCCCAGCGTCCATACACCTCCGTGAAATTATCCGGCAACGGAATCTCCGGCCGCCCGAACTTCACGCCCCGCGCTTTCGCCGCCGCGATCCCTTCTGCCTGACGCTGCTTGATCATCTTCCGCTCGTTTTCCGCCACAAACGATAAGATCTGCAGCACCAGGTCGCTCAAGAACGTTCCCATCAGGTCCTTTCCCTGCCGTGTGTCCAAAAGCGGCATGTCGATCACACAGATATCAACCTTTTTCACCTTTGTCAAAACACGCCACTGCTCTAGAATCTCCGCATAGTTCCGGCCCAGCCGGTCGATGCTTTTTAAATAAAGCAGATCTCCCTCCTGCAGAACCTCTAACATCGCCAGATACGACGGTCTGTTAAAATCCTTTCCTGAGACCTTGTCTATATATATGTTTTTCTCAGGCACCTCCTTTTCCTGCATTACGATCAACTGTCGATCTTCATTCTGATCCCTGCTGCTGACTCTCACATATCCGTAAACCTGAGGCATCTTTTTTCTCCTTCCATCTCTGGCGACTGGTAAGGAACACATTTTTATAACGTTTCCAAGTCCATATCAAACGTATGCCCTGCTATTTTAACGCAAAAAGTATGCTTCACTATCCCAGAAACCGACTCAGTGTTTTAAGTTAGTAATAACTATCCGCAAAAACAACTTTATGGGGCATATTGTACTCCATATGACGGACAGACTACTATAATGTTACTGAAATAGTGCCGTATTTTTTATCTTTTTCACGGTATAACGAAACGTCGATGCTGTAACCGCTTCCGGACATTCCTGGATCTCATCCAGAAACAGAAGTGTCCGCCCGGCGACAAAATTTGTGCACGATTATTGACGTTGATCCCCGCACACAACAGGTTCAGATTAAGAATTATACTAACGATCGTCAGTTTCGTGCATTTGGGAATATCGAGACACCGGATTATGAACAATACGAAGATTTTCTGGCTTCGAGATGTTTTCCTGCTGAGCGGGATAAGATGAAACTAATTCTCCGAGAACTGGATCTTCCGTTTTACGATCCCTTTATGATCATAAGTCAGACAGAAGGTCGAATGGCGGAGGATGACTTCTGGATTAAGATTGAGAAATAGAACCGAGGTATGCCATGATAGTTTTACACGAGAATGGCTCCATTCAACTCTACCCGAAAAGGATTACGTCAAATACAAAACCGCTCAGCTGCAATTTCAAAATACTGTTTTTCGGGGAGCTGCCAGCAAAAACTTTCTTTTACCCGATCAGCAGCTGATTACGATCGAGCGTTTATTTTTCCAGCATTATGGAGAATCCTTGTATCAGTCTGTTTTCCATATCACAGATCATAAAAAACGATTGGCTTTTTTAATCGATTCTGTAATCCGGTTAACCGGACTTAATGAGTTTGGCATCTACATGAATCGCCTACTCACGTTGGATGCAATTATCTTAAACGAAGACCGGCATACACATAACATTGCTGTCATCATGAACCCGGATGGGACATATGATTATTGCCCGATTTTTGATAACGGCGCCGGCTTGCTTTCGGACACAACGCTTGACTATCCGACGGATCAGGATACCTACAGTCTAATGGAAAAGGTACACGCAAAAACATTCTGCCGGGACTTTGATGAACAGCTCGATCTTTCAGAGGAACTGTATGGATATCATCTGACCTTCAATCTGACAGAAAAACAACTCCTCGCTTTTCTCTGTGAAGAAACAATCTATCCCGAAAACATCCGCGCGCGTGTCGAAACCGTATTGCGAGCGCAAATGCGAAAATATCAGTATCTGTTCAAGTGAATTTTTTGCAGACATCTGCATTTTTCACGTAAAAAAAGGACCCTATCGATGCTTTTCAATCGATAGGGTCTAATGCTTTTACTATTCATAATAGCTGCCGACGTTCTCGGCTTTTGTGATGTTCTGATTCCACTCGGGGTGGCATGCGTCCGTTCCCGGATTCGCATGGCCACTTTGATACCATCTCTTCTGGTCGACAACGAACTCGATGATACAATCACCGTCCATGTGTCCGTATGCGTTGCAGCCCGGATCGTTCTGGTTCTTGAAGTCTCCGATGATGCACGGGATGACAGTTCCGTCTTCCTGATAAAAGTCAACGTAATCACCGATGTTTCCGTATGTAGAAGTGCACGCGACAACGTAGCGGTTGTCAACCACACCGAAGCCTTCCGGATCAAATGTCATGCCGGCGGCCTTCTTAAATGCCCACTGCTGGGATCTGCGGTCTGTGACCTTCTGCCAGCCCATGTAGGTGTGAATGCTGCCAAGGCCCGACGGGATGTCATAGCGCACGGCTTCTTTTTCATCGATGATGCGGACCGCTGCAACAGCAGAACCGTAGCTTACCTTCGATGCCACGATACCGTATTTGGTGGACTTCGCCTCAATCGTCTTCCCGTCACCCGCGTAGATCACAACATGGTAAATACCGTTGTCATCTCCGTAGAAAATCAGGTCGCCCGGAAGCGCGTCCTCTACGTCGATCGGTGTTCCGCATGTCGCCTGCTCCGCAGAGGAATGCGGCAGGGAATAGCCGTATTGTGCGAAAATGCTAAGTACGAAACCAGAGCAGTCTGCGCCGTTTGTCAGGCTCGTGCCACCCCAGACATAGGGATTCCCGATAAACTGGGAAGCGTACTGCAGGATCGAGTTCCGAAGCATGCCGTCCGGCACGCCGGAGCGAATCGATGTCATGGTATAATACAGCGATTTGTTGTCCTCCGGATCGATTTTCTGAGTCGCTGTCGCGTAGTCAGCTTCGTCCTTCGTGAGGTTGTCCGTCATCTCCAGCAGCTCGCTCTTCACAAAACCTCTCACATCACCGGATTCCACGTATACCCAGTCGTCATCCTTATCCGCGATCACATAGGCAATGCCGTCTGCCGGAAGGATTCCGACGATCCTGGATTTCTCATTCGCCTTCTCACGGATATTGATCTTTCCTTTTGCAGGAAGCGCGGGATCTCTTTCTACCACTGTCTGATAGACCGTAGCTCTCTCATATGCAAAAGCTTTGTTTTCTTTCTTCGTTATATATTCGTATGCTTTTGAAGCGACATCTTCAATGTCGATGTCCATACCCGTACGCGCAGAAACGTATTCGGCCGTTTCTTCGAGTTCTTTGGTCAGCGGCACCGCATCCTCTCCTGTCAGGAGCTTATCAGTCTCTACAAAACCACGAACTGTACCGGACTCGATATAGTACCAGTCGCCTTCGTCCTTGATCAGATAGCAGAGCGCATCCTTTTTCAGCTCTCCGATCTCGCGTGCCGAATCACTCTTTTCTTCCATGACCATGACATCTTCGGACGCATAGGCATAGTCCTTTGCCACCGTCCAGAAGCGGAAGCTGTTATTGATCACCGGTGCGGGAACGAGCTCGCCCTCCGGGATGACCTCCGTATCATCTTCATGCGCATCTTCCGTCTCCTTCACGCTGTCATCATCCGTCAGCGGAACCGTAGCCTCCACAGCTGTAGTCTCTGCCGGCTGCTCTGCCTGTGCGGCCTTTGTTGCGTTAGGATCTGCATTGTCTTTGGCATCTGTCTGTGTAGTACCGTTCGCTTCTGCATTTTTATTCACATCAGACTGTGCGGCGCTATCAGCAGCGCTCTTGTCCTCACTGGTTGGCTCAGTATCTTTTGACGCACTGCCCGTTCCTGATGCATCGGACGGAGTCTGGCTTCCACCTGTCTCGGAAGAATCTGTAGTTCCCCCTGTTGTATCCGTATTCCCTGTACTGCCGCTATCTTCGCCCGCAGCCGATCCGGAACCTGACTGTGAGGAGTCTCCACCATTATCTCCTGATGACTGGCCACTCCCGCCACCTGGCACCACAGAGGTTTCCTCCTCTGCGGATAATTCTGCTGCACACACAACTGGCAGGGATTGTGAAACTACAACCCCTGCCGCCAGTGAAATAATAATCGCTTTTTTGAATCTTGTTAATTTCTTGAAATTCATGAATTCTTCGTCTTTATAAATACAATCCTTATCAGTTCAGTAGATATATTTTACTCCTCCATTGGGATGGTTTCAACTACATGATATGGTGCCATAATAAGGTGTGTAGTACTTAATCTATTACTTCTCCTCCAGCAAAGCTTTCAAACGCTCTATTTCCTGCTCTGCCGCATTTGCCCGCTGCTTCTCTTTTTCAGTATTCTCGCGTTCCAGACGACGGCCTTCTTCAACACCTTCTTGCCGCCCTTGCTCAAATCCTTCAACTCGCCCCTCATCCCGTATGATCTTCTCATACAGTTCCTGGTCGAATTCTTCAAGTGTCGTGCTTACCACCTGGTTCCGGTTGTTCTCTAGAAATTCCTTCAAAATGTCTTGTGTCATACAATCCTTCACCGCCTTTTCTATCGCTTCCTGCAGCGGCATGGTCTTCCGATACTGATTGACCACTGCCACGAACTGCATGTACTCCTTCAGACTGCGGCAGGCATTTTTCAGATCCTCGTTCATCCCTTCGTTGATGTTATACACCGTAACGATCAGCTCAAGTTCCGGATCTGAGACCTGCTTTGCGTACAGGTCAGAGCGTCTATAGGAGAACTTCTCTGCCTGTGCTTCCTCTCCATTATAGAATACCACACGCGGTACGGGAATCGTCTTTTTCGTGCGGCCGTATAGATTTTTTGCCGGAAAAAGTCTCTGCAGTTCACCGGAAACATAGTACAGATCCCGAAGCGGCATATTTGGATTCGGTGTCGACTGATGCTCGTAAAGATTCAGTGTACTGTCGATCATGATCGCCACATCATTCTTCATATTCAGGTAGATCGCATTCTCCAATGTCACGATCTCCAGCTTGGCCGGATCGTCATACTTTGTCCCGTTCAATGCGTTGTATAAACTCAGCGCCTCTTTCGGCTCCTTAAATAGCATCCGGAAAACAGTGTCCTTATACATCGGGTTTGCTTTTGCCATACACGATTCCTCCTCAACAATTCAAGTACTTATGATCAGTTTAAGCGTGAGTATATCGTCTTTATTTCAGACTTCAATAGGCTTTAAAAAAATGACTGAAAAAGGCGAAAAAATAATTAAGAAAGCGAAAAGCCCAGGCATTAAGAGATTTCTCATCGTAACAACAGCAGCCAGGTCATGATGACCTTGGCTGCTGTCTGTTGCTTATTTACTTGTTACTACTGTTTGTCAGTATTTCTTATGCCGGTGCATTTTCTTCTTCTTCGTCATCTTCCTTGTCTTTTTTCACTTTTGCAAGTGCTGCAAGTACGATCTGTACTACCAGGATGATGATCATCAGAATCGTGAACTTATCTACCAGCTGCATCGTCAGCTTCTTCCTGCTCTTCTTTTCTCTTACCGATAAATCTGATCAGGAGGAATACACACAGTGCTGCTGTTGCGATGGTTGCAAGCAGGTTGATCAGTGCCCAGTG
>OCTX012220475.1_pt1 | contig 12242 bp, 11 predicted proteins | sample 1539691 | NCBI WGS metagenome assembly OCTX01 (sample SAMN02144231, study PRJEB22623) | gut metagenome | biome: sheep rumen | host: Ovis aries | place: New Zealand
ATCATTCAATCAGGCATCCGCACTGTCATCTATGACAGCGACAAGTATGCGGATACACCGAGCGTCATCGCCTCCAAGCGGATGTTCGACGCGGCCGGTGTGCGCTACTATCAGTATACGCACACGAACCGCGAGATAAAAATTACACTGTAAATTAGCCGGGAAGTCCGCGAAGCAGTACGATAGCCGGACTTGCCCGATGTGAAGAGGAGTTAATAGATTATTATGGCTGGAGAATCTAAACTGGTATCAGAAATTACAGCGAGAGATGTCGATTTTGCCCAGTGGTACACGGACGTCGTTAAAAAGGCGGAGCTTATCGGATACACATCTGTAAAAGGATGCATGGTCTTTAAGCCGGCAGGGTACGCCATCTGGGAGAACATCAAAGCGGAACTTGACCGCCGCTTCAAGGAGACCGGCGTTCAGAATGTATACCTTCCCATGTTCATTCCCGAAGGCCTTCTTCAGAAGGAAAAAGACCACGTTGAGGGATTTGCCCCGGAAGTTGCCTGGGTGACACAAGGAGGAGGAGAGAAGCTTCAGGAGAGAATGTGCGTAAGACCGACTTCTGAGACTCTGTTCTGCGACCTGTATCAGAAGGATATTCAGTCATACAGAGATCTGCCGAAGCTCTATAATCAGTGGTGCAGCGTAGTGCGCTGGGAAAAGACGACACGTCCATTCCTTCGCTCCAGAGAATTTCTGTGGCAGGAAGGTCACACGGCTCATGCGACAGCGGAGGAGGCAGAGGAGAGAACTGTCCGGATGCTGAATCTGTATGCTGATTTCCTTGAGGATGTGCTCGCGATTCCGGTCATTCGCGGTAAAAAGACAGACAAGGAAAAGTTCGCGGGTGCAGAATCTACTTACACGATCGAGGCTCTCATGCATGACGGCAAGGCTCTTCAGTCCGGTACCAGCCACAACTTCGGCGATGGATTCGCGAAGGCTTTCGGCATTCAGTTCACGGACAAAGACAATAAGTTAAAGTATGTCCATCAGACTTCCTGGGGCATGACAACCCGCCTTATCGGTGCAGTTATCATGGTTCACGGCGACGATTCCGGCCTTGTTCTTCCTCCGAAGATCGCTCCGACACAGTGCGTGGTCATACCAATCCGCCAGAAGGCTGCAGGTGTTCTCGACAAGGCTGACGAGATTGCTGCTCATCTCAGGGAGGCAGGCATCCGTGTCAGCGTCGATGCGGATCCGGCAAAATCACCCGGATGGAAATTTGCCGAGCAGGAAATGCGCGGATTCCCGCTCCGTGTGGAGATAGGACCGAAGGACATTGAAAAGGGAGAGTGCGTAATCGTTCGACGTGACACAAGAGAAAAGATTTCTGTCAGAATCGATGATGTCGCCATGGAAGCCGCAAAGCTGCTTGATATGATCCACAAGGACATGTACGAACGCGCGAAAAAATTCCGCGAAGAGCATACCTACGAAGCATCAACATATGAGGAGTTCAAGAGTGTTGCGGACACAAAGCCGGGCTTTATCAGGGCCTTCTGGTGCGGAGACGTGGCATGTGAGAACAAAATCAAGGAAGATACGACCTGCACTTCCCGCTGCATGCCGTTCGGCGAACCGGAGACACCGGATGATGCAGTCTGCGTTTGCTGTGGAAAGAAAGCAAGAAAACTTGTCTGCTGGGGTAAGGCGTATTAATTAAGAAAATTTTCTCTGACATTTAAAGGGCTGGCTTCACCGATGTAGCCGGCCTTTAATTGATAAAACATTACCGGGGGTGCGTAATGAATATTGAACTGCCGTCTAAAGTCAAAAACATTTTAGATGTACTCGATGCACATGGATATGAGGCGTACGTGGTTGGCGGATGTGTGCGGGACAGTATTCTCCAAAGGAATCCTGAGGACTGGGATATCACGACCTCAGCGAGACCGGAGGAAGTGAAGGCGCTTTTCAGAAGAACGATTGATACCGGCATCGCCCACGGGACCGTCACGATCATGCAGGGCGATGAGGGATTTGAAGTGACGACATACAGGGTCGATGGCAAGTACGAGGATGGGCGCCATCCGTCGGAAGTTACATTCACTCCAAACCTTGAGGAGGATCTTTTGAGGCGTGATTTTACGATCAACGCGATGGCTTACAATGAGAAGACCGGTCTTGTCGACATGTACGGGGGGATGGCGGATCTCGAGAATAAACTGATCAGATGCGTCGGGAACGCGGACGCAAGATTTGATGAGGATGCCCTGCGCATACTCAGGGCCGTGCGGTTCGCTGCCCAGCTTGATTTCAGAATCGAGGATGAGACGCGCGCGGCGATCGCAAGGCACGCGGAGAACCTCAGGAAAGTGAGCGCCGAGAGAATCCAGATGGAAATTGTCAAATTGCTGACATCTCCTAATCCGGAAAGGTGGTTTGATCTTTACGACACAGGGATCACGGCTGTCATCATGCCTGAGTTCGATGTGGCTATGAACACACCGCAGAACTCCGTGCACCATATGTATAATGTCGGTGAGCACACGCTGCACGCGCTGGTCGCGTGCAGACCGGATAAGATCCTCAGGCTTACAATGTTATTACATGATCTCGGCAAGCCCGCTGCGAGAGTTACTGATGACCGCGGATATGACCATTTTCCGGGGCATGCCAATATAAGCGCTGAGATTGCTAAGGATATCCTGAAGCGGCTGAAGTTCGACAACGAGACGTCGGCAGTCGTCACCAAGCTGGTGAAATATCATGACTATCGTCCGGAACCGGAGCCGACAGCGGTGAGGTGGGCGCTGAACAAGATTGGCGATGACCTTTTCCCGCTGTTCCTTGAAGTTCAGTGGGCTGACAACAGTGCGAAGAGCGAGTTCGGCCTGGATGATAAGTTCGACCGTGTGCAGGCGGTGTGTGATGTCTACGAGGATGTATTAAAAAATCGGGACTGCGTTAAGCTGTCGGATCTGGCTATGAACGGCAACGACCTGCTTGCGCTCGGTGTTAAGGGCAAAGAGATCGGCAGGATTCTTAATCTTGCCCTTAAACTCGTCGTTGAGGATCCTGATATGAATGAGCATGACAGTCTGGTCGCATTTGCAAAACACGAAATAGAAAAAAGCCGAAGCTGAAAAACCTGATATAATCAAGACCTTTTGCGTTTGAGGAAACGCGCACGCCTTTGATTGTTTGTGATTAGATAAGCTCATTATCCTTGACATTATGTATCAAAAGCGATATAAATAAGTAAACTCTTGCTGAGGGGTTGGCTAATATATGTAATGTGAAATTAAGGAGGAAGTACCATGAACAAAACAGAACTGGTTGCGGCAATCGCAAATGAAACAGGTCTGACAAAGAAGGATTCTGAGGCAGCAGTTAAGGCTTTTATCGATGTTGTATCTGAAGAGCTCAAGAAGGGCAGCAAGGTACAGCTTGTGGGCTTTGGCACATTTGAAATTTCTCAGCGTGCAGCACGCGAAGGAAGAAATCCGCAGACCGGCGATGCGATGGAAATTCAGGCTTCCAGAACTCCTAAGTTCAAAGCAGGCAAGGCATTAAAGGACCTTGTCAACGACAAGAAATAATATACAGTGAAGGGCAGAACTAAATGAAAGTTGTCGGGCGGGAGGTTTAACCTCCCGCTCTTTAATATCAAAGAGAGGCTTAAAGGAAGGGGGAGAGCCGCATGAGACTTGACAAGTACTTGAAAGTATCAAGATTGATCAAACGCAGAACAATCGCCAATGAGGCCTGCGATGCCGGCCGTGTCACGGTAAACGGGAAACCGGCCAAGGCGTCGTACGATGTAAAGATCGGTGACGTCATAGAGATTGGGTTCGGCGAGCGGACCGTTCGAGCAGAGGTGACCCGCATCGTTGATTCGACAAAGAAAGAAAATGCCGCTGAGATGTACCGCTACATTTAACGGCGCGGTTTACTTTGGCTCTCCTCTGGTGTAAAATGCTTATGAAGAATAAATAAAGGTGTTTAAGGGGTTGATCTTTATGGGGAGAAGAAGAAGGCTGTCACGCGAACGAAAGCTGATGAAAAATACGATGCTGATGATCCTGCTTGTTGTCTGCATCCTTTTTGTGGCGCTTTTTGTCGGGGGATACCGCCTGAACAAGAGAATCGACATCGCGCTTGCGACAAAGGCAGAGCTTGAGAATCAGATCAAAGACGAGGAGATCAGGAAGGAAGAACTCGAGGAACTCGAGGATTATATGCAAACGGACGAATATATCCGTGAGGTCGCCCGGGAAAAGCTCGGCCTGGTGGACGAGGGGGATATTATCTTCCGAAAAGATGACGGAAAATAATGAACGGAAAGCTGTTCTAATTATGCCGGAGCACGACTGCATATGGCGCGTTGCCATGTGCAGTCGTGTTTCAATATATGGGACAGCTTTTTTGCGGAGGCAGGGGACTATGGTGCCTGCTTCGTACGGTTAAAGCGGAGGAATTATGATCAAAAAAGTAGAGAGGTTTATACGTGAGAATAAGATGACCGCGCCGGGAGATACTTTGATTGTCGGAGTCTCCGGGGGCGCTGATTCTGTCTGTCTTCTCTACATTCTCCGGTCTCTTCGGGAAAAGCTGAACATTGAACTTTTGGCATGCCATGTAGTGCACGGCATACGCGGAGAGGAGGCTGAGAGAGATGCCGCGCACGCAGCAGCCATATGCGCAAAGTTCGGTGTGCCCTGCAGGATAGAGAGACGGGATGTGCCGCAGCTTGCCGTACAGATGAATATGACGATCGAGGAGGCCGGCCGCTATGTCCGCCGGCAGGTTTTTTCTCAGCTATTGGAGGAGAACGGTGCGCAGAAGATCGCGATCGCCCATCACATGGATGACCTCGCGGAGACGGTCTTTATGAATGCCGCTCGCGGCACGGGAATTAAAGGCCTTGCCTCGCTCAGGCCGGTGCGCGGATCCTACATAAGACCTCTCCTCTGCGCTGACCGGGCGGAGATCGAGGACTGCCTTAAGCGGGCAGGACTTTCTTATTGTACAGATTCGACTAACCTTGATACGGAAATTACGCGCAATGCCGTTCGGCGGGTTATTCTCCCTGAAACCGAAGAGCGGGTCAATAAAAAAGTGAGGCTCCATCTGGCAAGACTCTCCCGGGAGGCGGGGGAGGTCTCTGATTTCCTGGAATCAGAGTGTGAAGCCAGGCGGAGGAAGTACGTGAAAAGCGAGGGGGATGCGGTTTTTATCGCTGAGACATGTGCCGCAGAATCCCACCTCATGCAGTCTCTGATCATAAAGAGCGCGCTGGCCGAACTTGCCGGAACCGAAAAAGATATTTCCAGAAGGCATGTTGAGGATATTTTGAAGCTGTTTGAAAATGAATCCGGGCGCAGAATTGACCTTCCCTACCGTCTTCTTGCTGTCAGAAAAGCGGGAGGAGTCAGTATCTCCGGAAGAAAAGAACCGGTCAGAGAGGAGCCGCGCAGCGAGATCACTCTTGCGCCGGGCGCATTTGCCCTGGAGAATGGGGTTCTGAACGTTAAAGTTCTTGAATATCACGGTGATGCCATTCCGCAAAATATGTATACGAAAACGTTCGATTATGATAAAATAAAAGATACTCTTAAACTGAGGACTCGTCTGCCCGGTGATTTTATAGTAATAAATCCCGATGGGCGGCGAAAAAGCTTCTCGGATTATCTCACGGACATGAAAGTCGATAAGGAACTGCGGGATAAGATCCCGCTGGTCGCATGCGGCAAAGAGATCCTGTGGGCTATCGGCATGAGGAGCGGTGAATCCTGCAGAGTAGATGAAAAAACACGGAGGTCACTCGTCATGACCTTCGCCGGTGTCAATATGGAGGAACAGGATGATAGACAACATTAAGATCATGATAACTAAAGAGGAGATAGAGCAGAGGACGAAGGAGTTGGGTGAGCAGATCAGCCGGGATTACGCGGGAAAACAGGTGCATATGGTCTGCGTCCTCAAGGGCGGTGTATATTTTATGACTGCTCTCTCTGAGAATATTTCCGAGGATGTTCCCGTATCTCTCGACTTTATGTCCGTATCCAGCTACGGCGATGATACAAAGTCATCCGGAATCGTCAAGATTATAAAGGACCTTGATGAGCCGCTGATCGGCAAGGACGTCCTTATTGTAGAGGATATTATCGATTCCGGCAGGACTCTGTATTACCTCATGGGCCTTATGCGCGAGAGAAAGCCGAACTCCATTAAGCTCTGCACACTTCTCGACAAGCCGGACAGACGCGTGCGCGACGTCAAGGTCGACTATCTCGGTTTCGAGATCGAGGACCGTTTTGTCGTGGGCTGTGGAATGGACTATCAGCAGAAATACAGGAATCTCCCCTATATCGGAGAAATAGTGTTAACGGGTGAGGAAAATTGACGGAAAAACCTTCTAGAAGAATATTGACTTATCTGCTCGCGATATTTGTCCTTGTGATGACATATTATTATTTTGCGGGCAGATTTGAAACTAAAGATTTATACACATACAGAGAGTTCACCGAGTCTCTCGCCAACGGCGATGTCGAATCTGTCACGATCCGGCCGAATGCGCAGGGAACGACAGGTCAGATCATTATCCGCATGAAAGAAAATGAAATTCACCGGATGTATGTGACGGATGTCCGTGAAGTCGAGAAGGATGTCGCGAAATATGACGACGTCGAAATTGCGGTCGATGATATTCCTGCAGACAACTCGATGATGAATTCTGTGTTCCTGATCATTGTGGCCGCCGGCATTTTCATGCTCTTCTTTGTCCTGATGAACCGTCAGGGAGGCGGGACAAATGCGCAGATGATGAATTTCGGAAAGAGCCGGGCAAGAATGACAACGGCTGATGAGCAGTCTGTCACATTTGATGACGTCGCCGGTCTCGAGGAGGAGAAGCAGGATCTGGAGGAACTTGTGGACTTCCTGAGAGACCCGGCAAAGTATACGGCTCTGGGTGCAAGAATCCCCAAGGGCGTGCTGCTTGTCGGACCTCCCGGAACCGGTAAAACTCTGATTGCCAAGGCCGTTGCGGGAGAGGCCGGCGTTCCTTTCTTCTCGATTTCAGGTTCTGACTTCGTGGAAATGTTCGTCGGTGTCGGTGCGTCCCGTGTGCGTGATCTTTTCACGGATGCCAAGAATAATCACCCGTGCATCGTCTTCATCGACGAGATTGATGCTGTCGCCAGGCGCCGCGGCGCCGGTCTCGGCGGCGGCCATGACGAGCGTGAGCAGACTTTGAATCAGCTTCTGGTCGAGATGGACGGTTTTGGGGTAAATGAAGGCATCATTGTCCTCGCGGCAACTAACCGCGTGGATATACTGGATCCTGCCATTTTGAGACCGGGACGCTTCGACCGGAAGGTGGCGGTAGGAATGCCGGATGTCAGAGGCAGAAGAGAGATTCTGGCCGTCCATGCCAAGAATAAGCCGCTCAGCGATGACGTCGATCTGGATCAGATCGCTCAGACGACGGCCGGATTCTCCGGTGCGGATCTTGAAAATCTTCTGAACGAGGCAGCTATTTATGCCGCCGGCAGCGGGAGACCGTATATTATTCAGAATGATATCCGTCAGGCTTTCATTAAGGTCGGCATCGGAGCCGAAAAGCGCAGCAAGGTCATGTCCCGCAGGGATAAGGAGATCACAGCGTACCACGAATCCGGGCATGCAATTTTATTCCATGTGCTGCCGCAGGTGGGACCTGTCTACTCTGTATCAATCATCCCGACCGGACAGGGGGCTGCGGGCTACACTATGCCGCTGCCGGAGAAGGATGAGATCTTTAACACCAGAAGCCGTATGCTTGAAGAGATAACAGTGGATCTCGGAGGAAGGGTCGCTGAGGAAATCCAGTTCGGCGATATCACAACGGGTGCTTCCCAGGATATCAAGCAGGCGACGGCACTGGCCAAAGCGATGGTCATGAAGTACGGAATGTCATCGAAGATGGGACTTATCTCCTACGATGATGATTCCGGTGAAGTGTTCATCGGAAGAGATTTCGAGAAGACCAGAAGCTACAGCGAGCGCACGGCGGATGAGATCGATGAGGAGGTCAAGACCATTATCGACCAGTGCTACAGGAATGCCCGCAGTATAATTCTGGAGTACAGGGATGTGCTCAACGCATGTGCCCGGCTGCTGCTCGATAAAGAAAAGATCGGCAGAGAGGAATTCGAAGCACTGTTCGAGAACCGCGCTGCCCTGGAGGATGAGGCTTCCGCGTTTATCGGAGAGTAAGGGGAGTATAACCGGTCCGTGTGCACGCGGCTGCGCGCAGCGCGAATCGATAAAAGAGGAGTAGAAACAATGGAACGAGACGGCACCAAAGAGTATCGTCGGATGAGATATGTTTCGCTGATGCGTCCCGTTTTTCGGAAGAGGGCGGTTTTCAGCGATGAGACCGGCCACTACCGGAGACCGGCGCAGCCGAAGGAGTACGATGATGTAACCATCCGCCTTCGCACAATGAAGAATAATGTGGATGCGGTTTATCTGATCAGCGGCTCCATGAGGCAGGAAATGGATCTTGCGGAGGTAAGGGGCGGATTCGATTTCTATGAGACGACAATCCACCTGGGAACGGAAAAGGTCCTTTATTACTTTGAACTGCAGGTCGAGTCGGCTACATGCTATTACAATAAAATGGGTATCACGAGAGACCTGAGCGAGCGCAATAGCTTTCGCATCGTCCCGGGCTTTTCGACCCCGGAATGGTCCCACGGAGCGGTCATGTACCAGATCTACACGGACCGCTTCTGCAATGGCGATCCGACCAACGATGTGCTGTCCCGAGAATACACATATCTGAACGAGTTCTCCCGAAAGGTGACAGATTGGAATCAGCCTCCTGAGAACATGGATGTTCGAAATTTTTACGGCGGTGATCTGGCAGGTATTATGAAAAAGCTTGACTATCTGCAGGATCTCGGTGTCGAGGTCATATACCTCAATCCGATATTCGTATCACCGTCGAATCACAAGTACGACATTCAGGATTATGATCATGTCGACCCGCATTTCGGGAGAATCGTTAAGGATGAGGGCGACCTGCTCGGATGGGATGACAGGAGCAACCGGCATGCGACGAGATATATAACGAGATCCACTGATCCGGTGAACCTTGCGGCGTCAGATGCACTTCTTGCAGAGTTATCCGCCGAAATCCATCGCAGGGGGATGAAGCTTATTCTCGATGGCGTGTTCAACCACTGCGGTTCCTACAATAAATGGCTGGACCGTGAATTGATCTATGAAAATCAGCCGGGCTATGAGAAGGGCGCGTATGTCGATAAGGACAGCTCCTATCACTCGTTCTTCAAGTTCAATAATGAACATGCCTGGCCATACAATGAGTTTTACGACGGCTGGTGGGGACATGCTACCCTGCCAAAGCTGAACTACGAGGAGAGCAGTGAGCTGTTCAACTATATCCTGCGCATTGGGAAGAAGTGGACTTCTCCGCCCTACAATATTGACGGATGGCGGCTTGATGTGGCCGCTGACCTGGGTCACACGCAGGATTACAACCATTATTTCTGGAGGGAATTCAGAAAAGCTGTCAAGTCTGTCAATCCGGACGCGCTCATTCTCGCCGAGCATTATGGTGACGCAAGTAAGTGGCTTGGCGGGGATCAGTGGGACACTGTCATGAACTATGATGCGTTTATGGAACCGGTATCCTGGTTCCTGACCGGCATGGAGAAGCATAGTGATGAGTTCAGAGAGGACCTGCTTGGCAACGGCGAGGTCTTTACCAGCGCTATGCGTTATCATATGGCCAGCTTTATGGGACCGTCTCTGCTCAGCGCCATGAACGAGTTGGATAACCATGACCACTCGAGATTCCTCACAAGGACGAATCATATTGTCGGGCGTGTCTCTCAGCTCGGTTCAGAGGCAGCCAGAAAGGGCATCATTGTACCGGTCATGAGAGAAGCCATTTTGATTCAGATGACTTTTATCGGAGCTCCGACCCTCTATTACGGTGATGAGGCCGGCGTCGTCGGATTTACCGATCCGGATAACCGCCGGACATATCCGTGGGGACATGAGGACCGTTCTCTCATTGATTTTTATAAGATGGCGATCCGGCTTCACAAGAAGTATGAACCACTCAGGACCGGGTCAATTAAGGAGCTCGGCTCAGGCTACAACTTCATTTCATACGGACGCTTTGATGAGGAGGAGCAGTTTGTGATCGCCGTCAATGCAGGCGAAGATCCGCTTCCGGCAGAAATTCCGGTCTGGGAGATCGGAATCACGCAGACTGCCAACACGAAGATGGTAAAGCTTTTGTCAACAGACAAAGACGGCTATACGACAAGTCCGAAGAAGTATTTAGTCACAGGCGGCATCATGACTCTTGACCTGAAGCCTTATGAGGCAATTGTTCTTTATCATAAGGGAACCGGTGATGAAGAAATCAGAAGTATTCTATGATTTAGCGAGGTGCGATATATGAAGAAAAGAATTTTTGCCACTGCATGTGCTGCGATTCTCTGCCTCTGCGGTTGTGCCGCAGGCAGCGGAGCCGGCGACGCTGCGGTGCCGACCGATGAGAGCACGATTCCTGTTGTCGGGGAGACTCTTGAGGATGCCGGCATTGACAAGTTCGTGAGTATTCCGGAGTATAAAGGTATTGAGCTTACGAGAGAGACGGTTGAGGTGACAGACGCTGACCTGAAGGAAGCTTATGATATAGATCTCAATCAGTACAGGATCGATGTTCCGGATATGGAGATCGCAGATTACTTCTGGGTGACAATGGACTATGAAGGTCTGATCGACGGTGAGAGCTTCGCAGGCTCAACTGCCACGAATTACGATCTGAAGATAGGCCAGGGGACATTTCCGGAGTCATTTGAAAGTCAGCTGATGGGTCACAAGCAGGGCGACAGTCTGACGATCGATGTTGAATTTCCTGAAGAGTATGACAACCGCGATATCGCGGGAAAGACTGCGACCTATAATATCACCATAACCAGGGTTTCAGTAGCGCTCGGTGAGCCGACTCCGGATTGGACGAGAATGTATTTCGGACAGAGTGTCGAGGAGTATAAAGCGGCTAAGCTCGAGGAAGTCACGGCTGAGCTTGCGTCGGAGGCGGACACTAAGCTCCGCACAGAGGCATGGTTCGAGGTCTTCGATCAATCAGAAGTTCTCGCTTATCCGGAAGATATGATTGAGATCTGGACAAAGTACAGTCAGGACTCTTATGCAAGGTACGCAGAAAAGCTTGGCATGGATTATGAGGATTTCCTGGCTGAGTACGGCGTCACTGAGACCGCTATCAGCGAGAATGCAATGAGATATGTGAAGTCGTATCTGGTGGCAACTGCGATTCTGGAGAACGAGGGCATCGACGAAGATGATCAGGTCTACCGCACGAAGAAAAATGAGCTTCTTTCTTCATCCGGCTACGCGTCCGAGGATGCCGCTGTCGCCAATGGCATTTCAAGCGAGAACATCGACATGACTGTCAGATATTATCTGGCGTGTGACATTATTCTGGATAACGCTAAGATTCAGGGGGCTGAGAGCACGGCTGAAACCGAAGAAGAGACTGTGGAATCGACTCCGGAGGAGTCCGCGGCTGCCGTGAGCGAGACCGGTGAGGAGAATACACAGGAAGAATATACTGAGGAAGAGACCTACGCAGAGGACGAAGAGTATACTGAGGAAGAGACCTATACTGAGGACGATAATGAAGAATAAAGTGTGATTCGTGTTCACCGCAGGACTTTTCTATTAAAAGTAAATGAGCGAGACTTGAATGTACTGTCATACCGTTTGGTATGGCAGTTTTTTTGTGGCACCAACCCGGCAGAGCGAGGCGGGCATGCACGAGTCAGTTCTTGCCGGGTGCAAGAACACGGAGCACGAAGTGCGGAGTGTTCGCGTTAAACTGCTCTTGCTTGTTGACTTAATGTGTAATACACATTATAATTAACTCGGTAATAATACTGATTTAGATATAATATGAATTAAGTAATAAATTAAATTTAATATAATGTGTAATACACATTATGATTGTGCCCGTTATCGGGAATCCCGGCAGAGAGCAGGAGATGAGACCGGGTACATTATTGGCTGGGTTATATCAGTATACTGGGGAGTGTACTTATATAGATCATGGAGACAGGTGTCTCCCAATTCGGAGCAAATCCGAAAGGTAAGAGGGGAATTATGGGAAGGGAGAATATCGAAGCGGCACTCACAATGGAACTGCGACGAGGGACGATTGTCCTCGTCTGTCTGTGCTG
>OCTX012234640.1_pt1 | contig 12240 bp, 8 predicted proteins | sample 1539691 | NCBI WGS metagenome assembly OCTX01 (sample SAMN02144231, study PRJEB22623) | gut metagenome | biome: sheep rumen | host: Ovis aries | place: New Zealand
AAATAATGCCTATCTTTGCAGCGTCAAGAAGTAATTCTTGGCTACGCCGCTGAATGCGGGGAGTAAGACTGAACCGCCCCTGCTCCATTTTAAAAAAGCCATCCTCTAAGAGGGTGGTTTTATCGTTCGTAGAACTTCTTGAATAAAGACATATAATCGGAGCGTGTTACCGTGAAGCGCCCAGAACAAGGAGATTAGAACGGTCTCTTATCCGGACTCGGCTTTGCCGCTTGCCAGAGCAAGAACCCTGAAAATCCTCAATCTCCCAAACTGCCTTTATACAAAGAAATCCTGCGGAATCTTACAAAGTTACGAAAAAACGAGAGGAAAGCAAAGGAATTAAGAAATATTTAGTACCTTTGCACCCATGAACGGAAAGAAAAGACGGATGCCGGCCGAGTGGGAACCACAGAGCGCCGTACAACTGACATGGCCGCACAGCGACACCGACTGGGCCCCGATGCTCGACGAGGTGCTGCTGACCTATCGTGAGATGGCCCGTGAGATCAGCCGCCGCGAACGGCTTATCATCGTTGCCCCCGAGGGCAAGGCCCCCGGTATGCTCCATGTGGTCTGCCCCACCAACGATACCTGGGCCCGTGACCACGGCTTTATCACTGTTGTCGACGAGAAGAGAAACGCGGATGGCAGTGCCGACAGTGAGACGGTCCTGCTCGACTTCCGTTTCAACGGCTGGGGCGAGAAGTTTGAGGCCGACCTGGACAATGCCATCAACCGCCGGCTTTATGACGTCGGTGAGGTGGAGGGCCGCTACGAGCCCCATCTGGACTTTGTGCTCGAGGGCGGTTCGATAGAGAGCGACGGTCGAGGCACCGTGTTCACCACCCGCTGCTGTCTGATGGCTCCGCACCGCAACCAGCCGCTGACGCAGGCGGAGATAGAGGAGCGGCTGAAGACGTATCTGGGTGCCGAGCGCATCGTATGGCTTAACCACGGTAGCCTGATCGGCGACGATACCGACGGCCATATCGACACCATGGTCCGCATCGCCCCCGACGACACCTTATTATATATTGCAGCCGACGAACAGCATCCCGACCTCCTGCTGATGGAAGAGGAACTGAAGACCCTGCGCACACTTGAAGGCCGCCCCTACCGCCTGCTCCGCCTGCCGATGCCGCGGCCTGTCTATGAGGCCTCCCCCACCCCCTCCCAAGGAGGAGAGCCCAATGAGGCATTACGGTTGCCCGCCACCTATGCCAACTATCTGGTCATCAACGGGGCCGTGCTGGTGCCTACCTATGCCCAACCCGACCTCGACCGCGAGGCGATGGACATCATCGGTCAGGCCTACCCCGACCGCGAGATCGTAAGCATCGACTGCCGCAGCCTCATCCGCCAGCACGGCTCGCTGCACTGCTGCACGATGCAATACTATTGAAAATTGAAAATTGAAAAATTGAAAAATTGAAAAATTGAAAAATTGAAAAATTGAAAAATTAAAAAATAAAAAGGGGAGAATGAAGATAGGATTCCTGCAACAACATAACACGGCCGACCGCGTGAAGAATATCGAGCGACTCTGCGACGGCATCCGCGACCTGGCACGGCGAGGCGCAGAACTCATCGTGCTGCAAGAACTGCACAACACGCTCTATTTCTGTCAGGTGGAAGATGTCAACCTCTTCGATCTGGCCGAGCCTATCCCAGGCCCGTCAACCGATGTCTACGGTCGGCTGGCTAAGGAGTGCGGCGTGGTGCTCGTCACCTCGCTCTTCGAGCGGCGCGCACCAGGGTTGTACCACAACACGGCCGTGGTCTTCGAGAAAGACGGCACCATAGCCGGCAGATACCGCAAGATGCACATCCCTGACGACCCGGGCTACTACGAGAAGTTCTACTTCACCCCCGGCGACCAGGGTTTCCGTCCCATCGAGACATCGCTGGGCAGACTGGGCGTGCTCGTCTGCTGGGACCAGTGGTACCCCGAGGCTGCCCGCCTGATGGCACTGGCCGGTGCCGAGATACTCATCTACCCCACCGCCATCGGCTGGGATCCCAACGACACCCCTGACGAGCAGCAGCGGCAGCGCATGGCCTGGCAGATGGTGATGCGCGGCCATGCCGTGGCCAACGGTCTGCCCGTGGTGGCGGTGAACCGCGTGGGAACAGAAACCTCCCCCAGCCCCTCCGAGGGAGGGGAGTTGAATGAGGTTCCCTTCTGGGGCACCTCGTTCGTCTGCGGACCGCAGGGCGAAATCTATTACGAGGCCTCTACCGACGAGGAGGAGAGCATCATCGTCGACATCGATATGAAGCGCTCCGAGCAGGTGCGCCGCTGGTGGCCTTTCTTGCGCGACCGCCGCATCGACGAGTACGGCGGACTGACGCGCCGCTTCATCGACTGACGCAATAGTTTTTGAGAAAAGGGAGCAAAATCTTTGCGGTTTACGAAAATTCTCGTAATTTTGCAGTCTATTATGCACAAAACAGAATAAAAGGAATGGCAAATAACTTAAGATTCCAAGTTGTGGAAGAGGCCTTCAAGAAACGGGCCATGGAGGTGAAGGTGCCCACGGAGCGCCCGTCGGAGTATTTCGGCAAGTATGTGTTCACGCGTCAGAAGATGTACAAATACCTGCCTAAGGACGTCTACGACAAGATGATCGACGTGATGGACAACGGTGCCCGGCTGGACCGCGGCATAGCCGATGCTGTGGCTGCCGGCATGAAGCAATGGGCCACAGAGATGGGTGCCACCCACTACACCCACTGGTTTCAGCCCCTCACCGAGGGCACGGCCGAGAAGCACGATGCCTTCGTGGAGCACGACGGCAAGGGCGGCATGATAGAGAAGTTCTCGGGCAAACTGCTGGTACAGCAGGAGCCCGACGCATCAAGTTTCCCCAACGGCGGCATCCGCAACACCTTCGAGGCCCGCGGCTACTCCGCCTGGGATCCCACGAGCCCCGTCTTTATCATCGACGACACGCTCTGCATACCCACCATCTTCATTGCCTATACCGGCGAGGCCCTCGACTACAAGGCCCCGCTGCTGCGCGCCCTCCACGCCGTCGACCAGGCTGCCACCGAGGTGTGCCGCTACTTCTATGACGATGTACAGAAGGTGAAGGTGAACCTGGGCTGGGAGCAGGAGTACTTCCTCGTGGACGAAGGGCTCTACAGCGCCCGTCCCGACCTGCTCATGACCGGCCGCACGCTGATGGGCCACGAGAGTGCCAAGAACCAGCAGATGGACGACCACTACTTCGGCACCATCCCCGACCGTGTGCAGGCCTTCATGAAAGACCTGGAGATACAGGCCCTGGAACTGGCCATCCCCGTGAAGACACGCCACAACGAGGTAGCCCCCAACCAGTTTGAGTTGGCACCCATCTTCGAGGAGTGCAACCTGGCCGTCGACCACAACATGCTGCTGATGTCGCTGATGAAACGCGTGGCCCGCAACCACGGTTTCCGAGTGCTGTTGCACGAAAAGCCCTTCGCCGGCATCAACGGCAGCGGCAAGCACAACAACTGGAGCCTCACGGCCATACGCCATAATACCAACAGCCAACTGTGCTGCGGTGCCGTAGTGCCCACCCTGCTCCATGCTCCCGGCACGACGCCAGAGGAGAACCTGCGCTTCGTGGTGTTCATCGTAGAGACGCTCATGGCCGTCTACCGCCACAACGGACTGCTGAAGGCATCGATCATGAGCGCCACCAACGCCCACCGCTTAGGGGGCAACGAGGCACCGCCGAGCATCATCAGCAGTTTCCTGGGCACACAACTCACGGAACTGCTCAACCACATAGAGACATCGGACACCAACGAGTTGTTCAACCTTGCCGGCAAGCAGGGCATGGAAATCGACATCCCGCAGATTCCCGACCTCATCGTCGACAATACCGACCGCAACCGCACGTCGCCCTTCGCCTTCACCGGCAACCGCTTTGAGTTTCGTGCACCGGGCAGCAGCGTCAACTGCGCCTCGGCCATGATAGCCCTCAACGCCGCCATGGCTGAAGCACTCACGTCGTTCAAGGAGCGCGTCGATGCCAAGATAGACGCTGGCGAGAACAAGGTGGCCGCCATTCTTGAGGTGCTCAAGGCCGACATCAAGACCTGCAAGCCCATCCGTTTCGACGGCAACGGCTACAGCGAGGAGTGGGTGCTGGAAGCAGCCCGGCGCGGTCTGGATGTGGAGAAGTCGTGCCCCGTCATCTTCGAGCACTATCTCGACGAGTCGAGCATCCGTATGTTCGAGTCGACCAAGGTGATGACGGCCAAGGAACTGGCAGCCCGCAACGAGGTGAAATGGGAGATGTATGTCAAGACCGTACAGATAGAGGCCCGCGTGCTGGGCGACATGGCCATGAACCACATCATACCCGTGAGCACCCACTATCAGAGCCAACTCATCAAGAACGTGCAGGGCATGAACGACATCTTCTCGTCTGCCCTCTTCTCCACCGAGAAGGCCAGCCGGCTGTCGGCCCGCAACCTGAAACTCATTGAGGAGATTGCCGAGCGCACCGAGACCATCGAGCGGCTGGTGGAGGAACTGACCGATGCACGCCGTGTGGCCAACCGCATTCAGGACATCCACCAGCGGGCCATTGCCTATCACGACACCGTCTGTCCGAAGATGGAACTGATCCGCGACGAGACCGACCATCTGGAGATGATTGTTGAGGACGGCCTGTGGACGCTGCCCAAATACCGCGAACTGCTGTTCATCCGATAGACAGTCACTATCTGGATAGTCTGGCACTATCTGAACAGTCAGACTATCTGTTTACAATGAACGACAGAACCATCCGCCAAAGAAGGTTCTGTCGTCCGTTGCTTTTTTTAGATTTCACTTCTTCCGCAGAAGCGAGGTGATGTAGAATAACTTTTTATATTTAGAACTTTTATTATAATATTATACCTATTATATATATTATACCTATTATTATATATTAAGCACTGCCTTTATGACAAACCAGACGACGGGCACTAACAAGGACGGAAGCATGTTGAGCGTCTTCAGTTCCTTGAGTTTCAACAGGTTCAGGCCGATGGCCAGCGAGGCCAGACCGAGAGCATCATACAGCCCCACCTTATACTTCTCCTTGATGCCACGATTGAGCACCGCTCCGACAAGCGTACCCACCACAATGGCACAGGTATTTACAATTGTTCCTGTCATTTCGGGCGCAAAATTACAAAAAAAATCAGCATTCTGCATTGTTATTCGACATATTTTTGTACTTTTGCAGCCGAAACGCAAAGATTATGGAACAGAACCGCTTAATTGAAGTACTACAGAGAAACGTAGCCGAACTATCGAAACTGTCGCAACGGGAGCGCGACATGATGCCTGCCGGCTCGGCTCCCATGCCCTCTGTCTATGAGGTGAAACAGATTGTGAGCCTGTGCAAGGACATCATCTTCACCGACTATTTCCACAAACGGCAGAGCGACGAACAGCAACGCTCCTACCACATCGGCGTGAGCATGGAGGAACTCTATGGTCTGCTGCGCCGCCAGATAGCCCGCGGCCTGCAGTTCTGCGAAGAGTGTACGGAGAGCGATGTCATCGGAACGGCCGAGACGCTGGCCCTCAGGTTCATCGAGCAACTGCCGGAGGTGAAACGGCTGCTGTACACCGATGTCGAAGCGATGTTCCAAAGCGACCCTGCTGCCACAAACTACGGCGAGGTGATCTATTGCTACCCGGTGATGAACACGATGACCCACTACCGTCTGGCCCATGTGCTGCACGGGATGCAGGTGCCCGTCATACCCCGTATCATCACCGAACAAGCCCACTCACGCACCGGCATAGACATCCATCCGGGAGCAGAGATCGGCGAGTATTTCGCCATCGACCATGGTACGGGTGTCGTGATTGGCGAGACAGCCATCATCGGCAACCACGTGACGCTCTATCAGGGTGTGACCCTCGGTGCCAAGAGTTTCCGCTACGACGAGAACGGCAATATGCTCAACATCCCCCGCCACCCCATCATCGAAGACCACGTGACGGTCTACTCCAACGCTTCTATCCTGGGCCGCATCACCATCGGCCACCACTCCGTCATCGGCGGCAACATCTGGGTAACAAACGATGTACCGCCCTACTCTCGCATCCAGCAGAGCAAGGCGGTAGACATGTCGTTCCAGGGAGGACTGGGCATATAGACTGGACATACAGCCTGGGCATCTAGTTCTTCATGACGCCGATGGTATCGTTCAACTCAGTCTCCTGCTGCTTCTTGTAATAGTAATCATAATAGTCGCTGCTCGACTCTACTTTCACCAGGTTGAACGAGGCCATCTGCTCGCCGGTGTCATAGTTGTCGAAATAGCCACGGAAATGCATGTGGCCCCCCATCCAGTAGGTCTCGTAGTCGCGGATGATGACGCGATAGCCGTCGTCATAGTCCAGATAGATACGTCCGTTGCGGACAGACCAGTCGAAATAGTTCTTTGTGTAACGGCCGGTGCCGATGTTGCGGTCTATCTCGTAGCCGGTACCGCCATTTGAGAACACACCTCTCTGGCGGAACATCATCTCTGTGTCAAAGTCATTGGAACCACGACGATAACTGTAGTAATTGCCGACAATGACCCCTTGCCAGACGCCGTCAAGGTCCATCGCCAGCGAGGTATCGCTGTCGCAACCGGTGAAAGCCGTCATCGCTACAATGGCGATGAGCATCAACTTGGTGTAAGTGTAGATCTTTTTCATAAGCATATCTCGTTTTATAGTTGTTCCGCTGCAAAGATTTCCCGGTGTTATATTGTTCTGCTGCAAAGGTAAGCATTTTTCTCTATGTAGCCAAGGAGAAACACCTATTTATGAATAGGGATTTTCCTAAGCATCGCGACAGCAACAAGACTGATGCCGCTCAAGGCAAGGGCGCTCAAGAAGAAAAGACTGTAACCCTGAGCCTCCTGCAACAAGCCCGACAACGCACAGCCCGCCAACAAGGAGAGTGCCATCATTGACTTGCCCTTTTCGCGCCAGGATATCTGCTGCAATAGCCACAGATAGAGGGCAAAGCCGAAACCATAGGCCAACTGTTCTGTCAGCACACAGGCACTGATGATCATCAGACTGGCTGGCTGACTGTAACCGATCGATGCGTAGACCATACCGGGCACCAACATCGACAGCGCCATGAACCATTTGCACGAAGCGAAGCCCGCCAAATGGAGAAACTTACGCCCCAACAGACCGCCCACGGTCAGCGCAATGATGCCGACAGTGCCCATCACGAGACCAAACTCCTGAGGTGAGAGGCCCAAACCGCCATGACGACTGGTATCGGTCAAGAAGAGGATGCTCACCTTGCCTATCATGGCCTGAGCGAACGGATACAAGAGAAAGAAGGCAACCAAGACTCCGGTGCCTTCCGGCAGCATGTCAACGTCTGCTCTGGTATTGGCTATCGGCTCACCGCTCATCCTGGCGTGGGCTGCTGCCGGCTCACCATACTCACGACAGACGGTCAGCACCACCAGATGCCAGAAGAAAAGCAGCAGGAAGAGACCGGCCACAAAATAGAACATCAGTCGCCAGGCATAGAGCATATCATGGCGATATAACACCTGCAGATTGCCGGCCAGCATGACCAGCACGCCCTGACCGACCACCATCGCCAACTTGCGGGATAGTTCACGGGTCAGCCGGTGGCGGACTTTTCCGTCAGCCTTTGCCGAGAGGCCGTCGATGGCCACGTTGTGGATAGCCGTCAACCAAGCCGTAGCCTGCATCAGGACAATGACGCGCCACAGCACTGGAAGGGCGAAGGCCAAGCCAACGAACACCAGCACCAACAGCAGTTCGGTGAGCAGTGCCCATGTCTTGTCGCTGAACAGCCGTTGTACATAGCGTTTCCACCAACATTTAAGCACCCAGGGCAGATAGCACAGGGCCACCAGACCGGTGGACTCCGCCATCGTCAACCCCATCTGCCGAAACATCAAGAGCGAGATGACCATCACGATGACATAGGGCACTCCCTTCGCAAAGTTCAGGGAAGCCAGCCATAGGGTGGATACTCGCATTGTGCTCATGGGGTCAGACAGCCTTTTTCTTACCGAATTCCGGATCAATTTTCAAAAAGGCACAGACTGCGAAGGTCACAGCACAGCAGATGACGGCACAGACGAAGAAATGGCGATAGCCGATGGTCTCCTGCAGCCAGCCGGCCATCATGCCCGGCAGCATCATGCCCAAAGCCATGAAACCGGTGCACATAGCGTAGTGGGCCGTCTTGTGCTCGCCTTCTGAGAAATAGATGAGATAGAGCATATAGGCGGTGAAGCCGAAGCCGTAGCCAAACTGCTCGACAAAGATGCAGGCATTGATGAGCAACAGGCTGTCAGGCTGAACGTAACTCAGATAGACATACACCAAATCGGGCAGCGTGATAGCAGCCACCATAGGCCATAGCCACTTTTTCAGTCCGCCGTGCGATGCCGCGATGCCGCCCAGTATGCCGCCGATGGTCAGTCCGATGATGCCCACCGTGCCATAGACGATGCCCACTTGTTCGGTTTTCAGTCCCAAGCCGCCAGCCTCTACGGGGTCGAGCATAAAGGGGCTGATCATCTTGACCAGCAAGGCCTCGGGCAGACGATAGAGCAACATGAAGGTAATGGCAATCAGAGCCCCCTTCTTGGTAAAAAAGGTGATGAAGGTCTGCGCAAACTCACGGGCTATCGTGGCTGCGGTGACACCACTGTTCACCTTATCCGTAACGGGACGCGGCAGAATGAACTGGTGATAGACAGAGGCCAGGAAGAAGAGCGCCGACATCACACCGAACGTGACCATCCAGGCAAAGGGAATGTTGTCCGTCTCCTCTTCCAAGAAACCGGCCAGGATGACCAGCAGGCCCTGGCCGGCCACGGTGGCGATGCGGTAGAAGGTGCTGCGGATGCCAACATAGAGCGACTGCTCATGGTCGTCGAGGGCGTGCATATAGTAGCCGTCGGCGGCAATGTCGTGTGTGGCCGACGTGAAGGCCACCAGCCAGAAAGCCGCCAGCGACAACTGGAAGAAGAGCGACGTGGGCAGCGTGAAGGCAATGCATGCAAAGGCGATAGCGATGATGAACTGCATGGTGACCGTCCACCAGCGCTTGGTCTTCACCAAGTCGACGAAGGGACTCCAGAAGGGCTTGATGACCCAGGGGAGATAGAGCCAGCCGGTGTAGAGGGCGATGTCGGTATTCGAGATGCCTAGACGTTTGTACATGATGGTAGAGATGGTCATCACTGCCACATAGGGCAGTGCCTCGGCCATATAGAGGGTCGGAATCCACGACCAGGGATTGCGTTTCTTGTTCATTGCTATTTCTAGTAGATACGTTTTATTTCTGCACCTCTATAATAATAGAGGAGTATGTCATCGTAACTGTAGCCCTTCTCGCCCATGACGGCGGCCCCAATCTGACAGAGGCCCACACCATGGCCCCATCCGCGACCGCGGATGACGAAGCGGCCGTCGGGTGTCCGCTCAACATCGAAGGCACTGCTGTAGAGATGGGTCTCGCTGAGGGCACGGCGAATCTCGAGTTCCTTGCCAATGACGAACGAGCGTTTCGAACCAACAATCTGCAGACGCCAGATGCGACCGCTCTTTCCACGGTCCAGAGGAATCAGGTCGGTGATGGTGCCCAGGTCAAGTTTAAGTTTGCCGTTGACCAGGTCGGTCAGTTCTTCCTGTGTGTATTCCACCCGCCAGTGGTAGAAGTCGGGTGTCTCCTGGTCGTAGTCGTTGAGCACCTGCGAGAGGATACGATGGTCGTTGGTATGACAGAAGGGGTCGTTCACCGACACCAAGTAGGGCTTTGGCGTGTCCTCCCAACAATACTGGTACTCTTCTGTCTGGCCGCCGCAGCACTTTGAAAAGCGGGCATCGCAGAGGCAGCCATCATACATCAACACTTGGCCGCGGGTGGCTCTGACGGCCTCGGCCACCTGTGGCAGCGAAGCACGGGTGATGCCCTGATAACGCTGACAGTGGTCGTCGGCACAGACATCGAAGAGCGTATGGTCCTCACGGTCGTACCAGCGCAGCAACTCGTCTTCCTTCTTGACAAACGAGAAGAAACTGCCCTCCTTCTTCTCCCCACGCTCCTCACGTCTCTTCTTCTGATAGAGCAGCCATGAACGTGAGATGACAGCATGGGCTTTCAACAGTTCTGGTGATGAGGTAGCACTCATCTCACTGGAGATGACGCTCTCCAGATATTGCTCTACGGGCAGTTCGTTGATAGCCACCACCTTGTCGGCCTCGACCACAAGCCGCAGGGTGCCGCAGAAGGTCTGACGCTCTTGTCGTTCCCAGTGGAAACCCACACCGATGGTTACATCGTCGAGGGTGAACGAAGCATCGCTCTCCTGGGGAGTGAACCGCAGTTCACGATACTGCTGTCCACGCCACAACAGACCGCCGCCGCTCAGTTCTACCGTCTGTAGGCCGGAGAGGGTCTCTCCCTTGGCCGAATAGTTGCCGTTGAGACAGAACACTATCTTCTGGGCACTGACGATACCAACGGTGACCAATGGCTCTTCAGCGCCGAAATGCTCGTCCTGACGATAGTGCTGTGCAGGCTGCCTGAGTCGTTCCACCATATTCTTCATGCCCTCGTCTGACAGGGCACACTCTTTCAGTATCGCCTCGGCCCGCTCGGCGGTGAGCCGTTCGAAGTCTTCACGACGGGGGGTGATGAAGAGTCCCGACATATCGATGGCTCCCGGACTGACAAGCAACTGGTCGTCGCCGGTGGCATAATAGCAGTCGGGGCGGTGCTTCTCACGGGGGAAGACCACCGAGATCAGTTCGCCGTCAGCCTGCCATGCCACCACATTCATCATCGGTTCACTCTGCCCATCGAACACCGGCAGCGCATGGTAGAGCGTGGCAAACATCCGCTCGCTGCTGCGGCGATGCTTGGCACGGATGACCAAGGCGGCACAGGGATAGTCTTCTACCACCGAGAGCGTGGTTTCTTCGTCCATTTGGGCCACAACGGTCAGATTGCGCGACAGCCGCTGCCACTCTTTCTGCAAAGGCATCACCCCGCTGCTGCCTGCCTGCAAGTGGGCATGGTCAGGAGCCGATGCACCACAGAGGGGACCGTTGTAGAAGACGGTCAGTTCGGGATAGTGCTTCAGCAACTGCATCATCTCGCCATACATGCCACGTATTTGCTGGGGCTGGTGACGGCGGGTGGGAATGGTGAAGTGGACGGGCAGTATGGGATAGGGATTGACCAGCAGTTCATAGTCGCCGTCCTGCACTTTGGCCAACTGCTCCTCGGGTCTGTTGGCCTTACAGAGGAAACAGGGCCTGGCAGCCAGAGCCTCCTTTGTTATCGCGGCACCCGTAGAACGGATACGAGCCGGATTGAACTGCACCGTCAGGGTCGACGAGCCCACGTTGAGTTCGCGGGTCTGAACGAACGCCAGGTCACGGTAGCGCCGTAGGGTGTCGGGCCACAATCGCAGTTGACGGTCGAAGAAGCGGTCTAACGCTGACGGGCTTGGGTTGGAGGCCGACTTCTGATTTTTCTGCTGGCGCGCCTTGATTTCCAAGGTGCGCAGGCGGTCTTTATAAAGGTTGTTGGCATTGATACGATCAATGCTCAGGGCAGCATCGCTATTTCCGCCCCACCGACGACAAAGATAGAGTTCGTCATAGATACGCCCGATGCGATAGTTACGGGAGAAGGCCAGTCCCATAGCGTAGTCTTCACCATAACTGGTGTTGGGCAACTGCAACTGACGCAGTATGGGTGTAAAGAAGGCACGTGGAGCGCCCAGACCGTTGATGCGCAGAGCATTGTTGGGTCCGTTCTCATCGGTCCATTCCTTGTGGGCAATCAAGCCCGGCGGCAGCGTATTCAGTTCAAAATCGCACATCCGGTAGGAACCTACGATCATCGCTGCCTTCTGCTGACGGAAGGCATCGACGATGCGCTGCAGGGTCTGAGCCGACGAATAGAGGTCGTCAGAATCAAGTTGCACGGCAAAGCGCCCGCAACGCGGGTCGTTGACGGCACGATTCCAGCAGCCGCCGATACCCAGATCGGTACGCTCTGGAACGATGGTCAACAGTTTGCTGCCATAGGTTTGCACCATTTTCGACAGTATGTCGCCAGTGCCGTCGGTGGAATGGTTGTTGACGACGATGACATTATATCTGAATTTCGTCTGTTGCTCACAAGCGCTCTTCACAGCATCGGCAATGGTTTTTTCCCGATTGAAGAC
>OCTX014559910.1_pt1 | contig 12239 bp, 8 predicted proteins | sample 1539691 | NCBI WGS metagenome assembly OCTX01 (sample SAMN02144231, study PRJEB22623) | gut metagenome | biome: sheep rumen | host: Ovis aries | place: New Zealand
TGATTACGGAATGGCGTTTTCACGACTATTCCCACCTCTGCCCTATTGTGGCGTGGGTCATAATTGCACAGGTCAACGATGCCTGCCACCTTCTTATCTTCTGTCTCGATAATCAAGCGCAGTTGTTTGTCGGCATAGATGTCGTTGGCAGTATTGGCAATATACTCATGCAAGGCGAAACGCGAATACGGCACATTAGTCAGACCGACATCCCACAGGCGGCTGTCGTTCTCTATCTGGTAGAGGTCGTCAAGGTCTTCCGGCTCCAGTGCTCTCAGTTTTACGCGTTCCTGTTTCATACCAGCACCTCCTTATTGGTTATAATCTTATTGTTTCTAATGTCGAAAGTGCCGATACTGAGATTCTTGAGCGGATTGGAACTGAATATTCTCAATATGTCTTCGTAAGAATAAGCGTCAATGTCATATACGACATAGGTGGGAGTGTTAATGTCGCACACCTCTTTCAGGGCATTATGGCCGTCGGGCATGGTGTTGCTGTCGGCTGTGAAGAACCTTGCATTAAGTCCCATCTTCCTTGATATGCGTCTGCAGTTCTTTATTGCACATTCCCTGCCGATGAACACATAGTCGGGATAACGGTCGTGCGACTTGTAGAATCCCAGTGCCTTGCGCATCCTGCCCCATGCCAATGCCAGCGCAGCCACCGATGCCTTGAAGATGATTGCTGTCTTTATAGGAATGCTGAGAAGCCACGACATGTTGCCGAAGTGTTTGCGGAAGAATATGAACATTGCCTCATAGAACACGTGTACATAGCGGAAACTGCTCTTCTGCGTGCTCTCCCCCTTGTAATGAAGAATGTTTGCAGGATAATACCAGTTATGGAAGCCTGCCTTAAGCAGCCTATAACTGAGGTCTATGTCCTCGCCATACATGAAGAAGTCTTCATCGAGCAGCCCCACCTTGTCGAGCGACGCACGGCGCATCAGGCAGAAGGCACCGCTCACAATCTCTATCTCAACAGGTTTGTCCCACGGAAGATAGTTCATGTAGTACTTTCCGAAGCGTGTACTCTTTGGGAAACGCTTGCAGAGACCGCACATCTTATAGAACGATGTCATCGGCGTGGGCAAGCCGCGCCGGCTCTCCAGTGCCACCTTGCCATTGCTGTCTATCATACGCACGCCTAACGCACCGGCATCATCGTGCTGGTCCATGAAGTTCAGACATTCGGAAATCACTCCCTCACCCACAAAAGTATCAGGGTTTATAAGCAGGACATACTCGCTTTCCGACTGTTTAATAGCTATGTTGTTGGCACGGGCGAAGCCTAAGTTGTGGTTGCTTGCAACGACATTCACATCGGGGAACGACCGCGAGAGAGCCTCCACGGTATCGTCTTTCGAGTGATTATCCACAACATATATCTCTGCCTCTATGCCTTTAAGGGCACGATGAAGACTGTTAAGGCATTGCTCTACGTAATGTCTTACATTATAACTTACTATGATTACCGTAAGTTTCATTCTTCTATTGCTGTTTCACTTTTCATTCGCGACTCCGAGGGATAGATGAAGACCATTGAGATGAGCACAATGATAGCCATGTATCCGAATGCCACGTTCATATATATATAATATAATAAGGTGTTGCCTATGAGCAGCGTTGCCAGCAGAGCAAGACGTATGAGCGCCCATTTCATGTAGTGACCGTTCTTGATGTCTGTGCGTATCTTCTTGAAACGGAACATGCGCACGGCAAGCGGAATGCTGCAAATGGTGAGCAACTCCACTGCTGTGGCCACAGCAAACTGCACGCTCACCTCATCGGCAAGCGCACCCGGCAACAGCACGTCAGTCTCAAACAGCAAGACCAGCAATAAAGAGACCGCTACCGCCAACCAAAACAAAACTTTCAATCTGTTATTCATAATTTATCGTAAGGCACTCTGTTAAGTATGCTCCGCCCAAGAGTTATCTCGTCGGTATATTCAAGTTCGTTGCCGACACTGATTCCACGCGCTATCACGCTTTGCCTAACATCGTAAGGAGCCAGTTTCCTGAAGATATAAAAGGCGGTGGTGTCGCCCTCCATCGTACTGCTCAGAGCCATTATCACTTCCGAAACGCCACCCTCTGCCACTCTCTTCACCAGCGAGTCAACCTCAATGTCGCTCGGACCAATGCCGTCGATGGGCGATATGATGCCGCCGAGCACATGGTACAGGCCATGATACTGCTGGGTGTTCTCTATCGCCATAACATCCTGAATGTTCTCTACGACGCAAATGGTGGTGCTGTCCCTGCGGTGGTCGGAACATATCGGGCACACATCGCTGTCGCTTATATTATGACATATTTTGCAATGGCGCACCTCATGCTTCAACTTGCTTAGGGCAGCCGTCAGTTCGTCAACCACACCGTCCTCCTGCCTCAGCAAGTGCAGCACAAGCCTCAAGGCAGTCTTCCTGCCTATGCCTGGCAGTTTAGACACTTCGCCGACCGCCTTCTCGAGCAGCAATGATGGATATGGTTGAGTCATCAGAACTTTTTTTCGGCTGCAAAGATACTAAATATTTATTACTATAGATTAAGAAATAAGAATTAATTTAGTACCTTTGCAGCAAAAACATATGAAAATAACGAAATCGGAATTCAGCATCAGCAGCGCCACGGTGAGCCAGTGCCCCAAGGACACCAAGCCCGAATATGCCTTCATAGGCAGGAGCAACGTGGGCAAGTCGAGCCTTATAAACATGCTCTGCAACCATAAAGGATTGGCCAAGACATCGGCAACACCGGGAAAGACACTGCTCATAAACCATTTCATCATCAACAACGAGTGGTATCTGGTTGACCTCCCAGGCTATGGCTTCGCCAAACGTTCCAAGACACAGCGCGACAAACTGGAGCAGATGATATCGTCGTACATCCTGCAGCGCCGCCAACTCACAAACGTCTTTGTGCTTGTTGACATCAGGCACGACCCGCAGCAGATAGACCGCGAGTTTATCGACTGGCTGGGAAAGAGCGGGATACCCTTTGCCATAATATTCACCAAGGCAGACAAACTGGCGCCAAGCAAGATGAAGCAGCAGGCAGAGGCTTACATGTCGAAACTTGAAGACACATGGGAGATACTGCCGCCCTACTTCATCTCAAGTGCAGAGAAAGCATACGGGCGTGACGAGATTCTCGACTATATAGACCAGATAAACAAAGAAGTGGCAGGATAGCATGAACCCATAGCATGAACCCATATCTTGACATACAGAACCTTACGAAGTCATTCGGAGAACTATTGCTCTTCGAAAACCTCAACATGAGCATTGGCGAGGGGCAGCGTGTGGGTCTTATAGCCAAGAACGGCACAGGCAAGAGCACTCTGCTATCTATTATCAACGGCAACGAGGGCTATGACAGCGGCGACATCATCTTCAGAAAAGGTCTCCGCGTGGGCTATCTCAAACAGTCGCCTTACTTCAACCCCGACGAGAGCGTTCTTGACGCATGCTTCCGCACAACGATAAAGGACGATGACGACAGAGCCGAGCGAGAGGAGAAAATGCTGAAAGCAAAGCAAATCCTCACAAAACTGAAGATAAGAAACCTCGAACAGCCGATGCGCGAACTGAGTGGAGGGCAACAGAAACGCGTGGCTCTCGCCAATGTTCTCATCACAGAGCCTGACCTCCTGATACTTGACGAGCCCACAAACCACCTCGACCTTGAGATGATAGAATGGCTCGAGGGATTTCTCAGCCGCGGAAACAAGACTCTGCTCATGGTAACCCACGACCGTTTCTTCCTCGACCGCGTGTGCAATATCATCATGGAACTCGACGACCAGACGATATATACATATCGCGGCAACTACAGTTACTATCTTGAGAAACGGCAGGAGCGCATAGACAACCGACGGGCGGAAATAGCAAGAGCCAACAACCTGTACCGCCGAGAACTGGAATGGATGAGAAGACAGCCGCAGGCACGAGGCCATAAGGCACGCTATCGCGAAGATGCCTTTGCCGACCTTGAGCGCGTGGCTAAGCAACGCATCGAGGAAAGGCAGATGAGATTGCGCCGCAGCAACGTTTACATCGGCAGCAAGATTTTCGAGTGCCAGTATGTCTCGAAGGCTTTTGGCAATGGAGAACAGCACTCGGTAACCATTCTGAAAGACTTCTACTACAACTTCGCCCGCTACGAAAAGATGGGCATCGTCGGCAACAACGGAACAGGCAAGAGCACCTTCATAAAACTGCTGCTTGGCATAGAGAAGCCCGACAGCGGCAAGTTCGACATCGGCGAGACCGTGCGCTTCGGCTATTTCTCGCAAGAGGGACTGCAGTTCAACGAAGAGCAGAAAGTGATTGATGTGGTGAGAGACATTGCCGAATATATCGACCTGGGCAGCGGGCGCCATCTAACGGCATCGCAGTTCCTGCAGCACTTCCTCTTCACCCCCGAGCAACAGCACAACTATGTATATAAACTCTCTGGAGGAGAGCGACGTAAACTGTATCTATGCACCGTGCTGATGCGCAACCCCAACTTCCTCGTGCTCGACGAGCCTACAAACGACCTTGACATACAGACGCTGCAGATACTCGAGGAATATCTGCAAGATTTCGCCGGGTGCGTAATAGTGGTGAGCCACGACCGCTACTTCATGGACAAGGTGGTTGACCACCTGCTCGTGTTCAGGGGCGAAGGCGAGATAAAAGACTTCCCTGGCAACTACACCCAGTACCGCCAGTGGTTGGCCCTGCAAAGCAAGGATGAGGAAAAGAGCGAGAAGAAAAAGAACACACAAAAACCATCGGCTACCACAGAGCGCGAGCAAAACGCTCGTCCACGCCGCCTTTCGTTCAAGGAACAGCGCGAGATGCAGCAACTGGAGAAGGACATCGAGGCTCTGGAGGCAGAGCAGCGCATGCTGGAAGAGCAACTATGCAGCGGAAAACTGAGCGTGGAGGAACTTACAGAAAAGAGCATACGCCTGCCTAAACTTAAAGAAGAACTCGACGAGAAGAGTTTCAGATGGCTCGAACTCTCTGAGATAGGGAAATAAGTTGCACTTTAACACTTGAGGATACTCTGCATAAGCCTCCTGAACTCCTCAGGTGTGCCTCCTGAACTCCTCAGGTGTGCCTCCTGACCTCCTCACTTGTGCTTCCTGGCATCCTCACTTGTATACATCTGACACTCCCAAAAGGCACCTTTGAGAGTGCAAAAGGACATCTTTCGCAACATCAAAGGATAACTCTGCGCGAGTACGGTTTGTTAAAAATCACTAAAACAAGCCCCTGCCAATAACAAAAGACATCGATGAATGCAGATTTCGGAAAAAAGTTTGTACCTTTGCAGCGTTTTTAGAAAACACTCCCTTGTTTCCATTCGAGAAACATACAATCAATCTAAATTTTGCATATATCATTTTACGTATGTACACAATAGACGAATTATCATCTAAAGATATTTCCGAACTGGTAAATATCGCAAAAGAATTTGGTGTTGACTCTCCAGAAGGAGCAGATCAGCAGAGCCTTATCTATGCCATTCTGGACAAGCAGGCTGTAGTAGAAAGTGAGAAAAATCCACTTGGAACAAAACGCCGCAGAACACGCATCCAGAAGAAAGATACGGACAGGGTTTACTCTGTGAACGGCAAAGACGGCGAGAATTTCGACACAAAAAAGCAAAAGGCTGCCGAACCACAACAACTCTTCAAGGATATTCCCGAGCAACCAGCAGTGCCAGAAGTGCCTGCAGAGCCAGAGACTGCAACTGACGAGCCTGTAAAGGTTCCGAAAAAACGAGGCAGAAAGTCGAAGGCAGAACTTGCCGCTATGGAGGCTGAGGCAAAGGCTCTGGAAGAGCAGAAGCAAAAGGAAGAGGAGGCTGCGGCAGAGAATGCGGAGAAGGCAGCAGACATCGAGGAAACCGCTCCCGCAGAGAACAGCAGCGAGGACTTCATTCCCGAAGAGGAATATGCCGCAAACAACTCTGACGAGCAGAACGAAGAGGAAACCAACCTCATACAGCAACTGCAGGCAAAGGTGAATGCACATAACGAAGGCGAGGACGTGAGGCGCGACGTACTGGAAGACAGTGTATGGGAAGGCGACCCCGGCGACGGCACAGACTTCATCATATCTATCGACCTGCCCATCGAGGACCAGTCGGCAATGCCGATGTACGACATGTTCGACAACCCCACCACGCCAATAATGCCTTCCGTACAGCCAATGGCACAAGCACAGAGCGAGACAATCAGCGAGGAGGAATACGACTTTGCCGACATCATCAAGGCAAACGGCGTGCTCGAGATAATGCCCGACGGCTATGGCTTCATACGCTCAAGCGACTACAACTACCTTTCTTCTCCCGATGATGTTTACGTATCGCAGGCACAGGTGAAACGCTACGGACTGAAGACCGGCGACGTGCTGCAGTGCAATGTGCGTCCGCCACGCGAGGGAGAGAAATACTTCCCGCTGACAAGCATCGACAAAATCAACGGCAGAGAGCCGGCAGAGGTGAGAGACCGCGTGGCTTTCGAGCATCTCACACCACTCTTCCCCGATGAGAAATACGACCTCTGCGGCGACCCGAAGACAACAAATCTCAGCACACGTATCGTTGACCTCTTCGCCCCCATTGGCAAGGGACAGCGCGCGCTGATAGTGGCACAGCCGAAGACAGGTAAGACCATTCTTATGAAGGACATCGCCAACGCCATCGCAGCCAACCATCCTGAGGCTTATCTGATGATGCTGCTCATCGACGAGCGTCCCGAGGAGGTTACCGACATGGCACGCACCGTCAATGCAGAGGTGATTGCCTCTACCTTCGACGAACCCGCCGAGCGCCATGTCAAGATTGCAGGCATCGTGCTTGAGAAGGCAAAGAGAATGGTTGAGTGCGGTCACGACGTAGTGATATTCCTCGACTCCATCACCCGTCTGGCACGTGCATACAACACCGTGGCTCCGGCAAGTGGCAAGGTGCTCACCGGTGGTGTTGATGCCAACGCCCTGCAGAAGCCCAAGCGCTTCTTCGGTGCTGCCCGAAACATAGAAGGCGGCGGCTCGCTCACCATCATCGCCACAGCGCTCATCGACACCGGTTCTAAGATGGACGAGGTGATTTTCGAGGAGTTCAAGGGAACAGGAAACATGGAACTGCAACTCGACCGCTCGCTGAGCAACAAGCGCATCTTCCCTGCTGTCAACCTCGTGGCATCAAGCACCCGCCGCGACGACCTGCTTCAGGACAAGACCACACTCGACCGCATGTGGATACTGAGAAAGTACATTGCAGACATGACTTCTCTGGAGGCTATGGACACCATCCACGACCGAATCGAGCGCACCCGCAACAACGACGAGTTCCTGCTGACGATGAACTCTTAGGAGTTTAGAGCCAGTAAGTATATAGTTTAGAGTTATGATTACAACCATGAGCAGGGCTCAAAGCCTGTTCGCTATGGGTAATCATAACTCTATTTTTATTTGGCAATCACATTCTATTTGCCCCCATTGCTAATGCCTCTCCGCCCATAAATTTCCCCTCGCCCCTTGGAGAGTGGATAGGGGTGAGGCTTTGGGACATGGGTGGGGTCAGCGTCTTAACTTATACCCACACAACTTCTTCTATATCACTCCTCTACATCACTGACCCCACCCCTAGCCCCTCCCCTACAGGGGCGGGGAATTATTGCGGATGACTGCTTTCGATACACAATCCTGTTTGATGATGACTCCCCGCCCATAAAGGGGCGGGGTATCGTTGCGGATGACTGCTTTCGATACACAATCCTGTTTGATGATGACCAGGGTGTTTCAAAATTCCTCCCCGTAGTCTCTCAACCCTTAAAGGGTGAGCGACTAAGGGGAGAGAAATAATCCACAAAAAAAGGAGCATCCCGAAATGGAATGCTCCGTTTTCTTTTTCCTGAAAAAGGTTTAAGCCTCAGCGGGTGCTTCTTCTGCGGGAGCCTCCTCTGCTGTTGCCTCTTCTGCTTTAGCAGCGGCTTCAGCCTCGGCTTTTGCAGCAGCCTCAGCGGCTTTCTTGTCTGCCACCTTCTTTGCTATTGCCTCGTTGATCTTCTTCTCTGCATCGAGTTCCTTTGCTACGGCATCTTTCTTAGCCTTAGCCTCAGTCTCACGAACAGCCTCGAAGCCCTTTTCCTTAGCACTCTTCCAAGCGTCGAACTTGCTCTGAGCAGCAGCCTCGTCGAATGCGCCCTTCTTAACGCCACCACGGAGGTGCTTCATAAGGTAAACGCCCTCATTCTTGAGAATGTTGCGAACAGTGTCTGTTGGCTGTGCTCCTACCTCAACCCAGTAAAGGGCGCGGTCGAAATTCAAATCTACTGTGGCTGGATTGGTGTTAGGGTTGTAAGTACCAATCTTCTCAGTAAATCTACCATCACGTGGTGCTCTTGCGTCAGCGATAACAATGCGGTAGAAAGCATAACCTTTGTGACCGCCGCGCTGCAATCTGATTTTTGTTGCCATTGTTTGTTTAAAATTTTAAATTAGGTTTGAATTTTATGCTACTATCTCGTAATAGCGGCTGCAAAGGTACAACATTTCTTTGAATTACAATTATTTTACAGCAAAAATGGTGTTGATTATTAACGTTTTTTAGTCGGTAAGGGCTTCGAGAAGCATGAAAAAGCCTTGCAAGAGGCATAAAAAAGGGGTTGATGCAGGACGCACCAACCCAAACAAATGATTTCGATAATTCCGAAATCGCAAATAAAGATGTTGCAAATGTAGGTTAAAAAAATGATAAATGCAAGTTTTTTGAGTAAAAAGTTCATTTTTTAACATTTCGCACTCTCTCACGCACCCCTTAAACAACGTTTTATGCATAACGTAATCCTTTACGGAGAAAAACGTAATCGTTGTGTTTGGTTTGTCAGTTTTTATTTTTATCTTTGCATCCGAAAACATATCATATACAACAAATTCAAACTGCAAACTAATTACTAAAACATAATTATGAAGAAATTTTTCTATCTGTTGTTATTGGCAGTCATCATGCCCGAATACATGTCGGCCCAAGCATGGGAAAAGACGTACAAGGAGATTGAACAGGCTATCAAAGCACCTGAGTTTCCCGACTACCGAGTGACTATCACGAAATACGGAGCCAAGACAACGGCAGCGGCAGCAAAGAACCAGAAGGCCATAAACAAGGCTATTGAGAAAGTGTCGAAAAAAGGCGGAGGTTACGTCGTAGTGCCCGAAGGAACATGGAAGACGGGCGCCATCACCATGAAGAGCAACGTAAACCTCGTGGTGGAAGAGGGTGCCACACTGCTGTTCGAGTTTGACACCGACCTCTATCCTCTCGTGCCTACACGATGGGAAGGACTCGACCTCTGGAACTACCAGCCCTGCATCTATGCCTATCAGGAGAAGAACATCGCCATCTCGGGCAAGGGAACCATAGACGGTGCCGCAACACCCGAGACATGGTGGGCCATGAGTGCGAAGAAAGGCTATCCCGAGAATCCCAATGTGAAGGAGCGTCAGAACAATGGCAGCCGTGCGCGACTGCTGAAGTCGGCCGAGGACGGAGTTCCTATGGACGAGCGCATCTTCGGCAAGGGTAACGGGCTGCGTCCACAACTCATAAACTTCAACCAGTGCGAGAACATCCTCATCTCAGGCGTTACATTGCTGCGCTCCCCGTTCTGGGTTATCCACCCTCTGCTCTCTAAGAACATCACCGTAAAGGGAGTTAAAGTATGGAACGAAGGTCCCAACGGAGACGGCTGTGACCCAGAGAGTTGCGAGAATGTCCTCATCGAAGACTGCATATTCCACACCGGTGACGACTGCATAGCCATAAAGAGCGGTCGCAATGCCGACGGACGTGCCGGTGCGACAGGTAAATTTGCAGGCATTCCCAGCCGCAACATCATCGTCAGGAACTGCACAATGGAGGACGGTCACGGCGGCGTGGTAATAGGCAGCGAGATTTCTGGCGGATGCAAGAATGTGTTCGTAGAGAACTGCAAGATGGACTCTCCCAACCTTGAGCGCGTGCTCCGCATCAAGACCAACTCTTGTCGCGGCGGTGTCATCGAGAACATCTACTTCCGCAACGTAGAAGTGGGACAATGCCAGGAGGCTGTGCTGAAGATAAACACCGACTACGAGCCTAAGGAGGTGTGCTGCCGCGGATTCTATCCCACGGTGCAAAACGTTTACATGGAGGACGTGACATGCCAAAAGAGCAAGTACGGCATAATGATAGTAGGATACGAGGACGAGAAACTCGCATATACCGTCAATAACATATATGTAAAGAACTGCAAGTTCAATGGCGTCACCGACGAGGGTGTCCACCAGATAGGACATGCGCAGGAGTTGCATTGGGACAACCTTATGATTAACGGCAGCCTCGTGTTGAGCGATTTCCCCTACCCCACCTACAGCATGTGGATGACCCACTCGGAGATGCAGAGAGTGAATCGTCCATACATGCTCGACTTCGCCAAGAAACCGCGGTGGAGTTACGTCATGGGGATAGAGATGGAAGGAATGCTAAATACTGCTCTGGTTTACAACGACCAGAGCATTCTTGCGTATTTGAAGGAATACTGCAAGGAGATGATAGACGAGAAGGGGAACATCAAGACTTACAAGATAGAGGACTACAATCTCGACCAGGTGCGCACCGGCAAGTTCGTGCTCAGATGGCAGCAACTATACCCCGAGAAGAAGAACCTCACAGCCATAAAAACACTTTTCAGCCAACTCGAGAAGCAGCCACGCACCGACGAGGGAGTGTGGTGGCACAAGGCAATATACCAGAAGCAGGTGTGGCTCGACGGAATATTCATGGGACTGCCCTTCTACACCGCAGCGGCACCCTATCTCGGCAAGAACACCAAGAAGGTGTACGACGATGCCGTGATGCAGGTGACAAAGACCGACCAGCGCACCTACGACGAGAAGACAGGGCTGTGGAAGCACGCCTGGGACGAGACCCACAACATGTTCTGGGCAGACAAGCAGACAGGTCTGAGCAAGCACACATGGGGACGCGCGCAGGGATGGTTTGCCATGGCGCTCGTTGAGATTCTCGATGCTCTGCCCAAAGACTACGCCCGACGTCAGGAGGTCATCGACCTGCTGGCAAAGGTACTGCGCAACACCGTGAAGTATCAGGACAAGAAAACGGGTGTGTGGTATGATGTGCTCGACGTTGAAGACCCGTGCAACTATCTCGAAGCCACATGCAGCAGCATGTTCGCCTACTGCCTGCTGAAGTCGGCACGTCTGGGATATGTGGGCGACGACATGAAGGAGGCTGGCATCAAGGCATACAAGGGCATCATAAAGGAGTTTGTCAAGGTGAACCCCGACAAGACAATCAGCCTCACCAAATGCTGCGAGGTGAGCGGACTGGGACCAGAGAACAAGCCCCATCGTGACGGTTCATTCGAGTATTACATCAGCGAACCCATCAGAGACAACGACGCCAAGGGCGTGGGACCATTCATCTGGGCATCGCTCGAAATGGAAATGCTGGGATACGGGACGTATAATTTATAATAATGTCGGAATAACGGGATTACGGAATAACGGAATTACGGAATAACGGAATTACGGAATAACGGGATTACGGAAGAACGACATTACGAAATAACGACATTACGAAATAACGACATTACGAAATAACTAAATAACTAAAAGCAAAGAAAACTACTAAAACGAAAAAAGAATATGAAGAAAAGTTTACTATCATTATTTGCCGCCATTCTGTGCTCTACAATAGCAATGGCACAGACACCGGCATTCCCCGGAGCCGAGGGATTCGGACGTAACGTAACCGGAGGACGCGGAGGAACGGTTGTACACGTAACCAACCTCAACAACAGCGGCACCGGCTCGCTCAGAGCAGCGGTAAACGGGAACAGCAAGAAGATTGTAGTGTTCGACGTGGCGGGTGTTATCGAACTGGGAAGCGACCTCGTCATCGGCAACAATACCACCATCGAGGGACAGACAGCACCCTACCCTGGCATCACCGTGCGCTACTTCACAGTGCGCCCCGGAAGCAACAACATCATACGCTTCATTCGCGTAAGACGAGGAGAAGAGAAGAACGTCAACGACGGTGCTGACGCCATCTGGAACAAGGAAAAGAACAACATCATTCTCGACCACTGCTCCTTCTCGTGGAGCATTGACGAGATAGCATCGTTCTACGACAACCGCGACTTCACCATGCAGTGGTGCACCCTCGG
>OCTX011927057.1_pt1 | contig 12235 bp, 8 predicted proteins | sample 1539691 | NCBI WGS metagenome assembly OCTX01 (sample SAMN02144231, study PRJEB22623) | gut metagenome | biome: sheep rumen | host: Ovis aries | place: New Zealand
AATACTTTTCCGGCAGTTAAATATTATCCTTTTAATAATATGCGGCAAATCAAACCTAAAATTGTCCGCAGCCTTACATTGACTTTTAAAAACTTATATGATATAATCATACTTATCCTATAAAACACTATTGCTCCCCCAATTAAACTTTGCAAAAAAGGCGAAGGCAGAAAGGAAATTTATCAAGGAAGGAAAAAGCAGGAATTCTTATGCATTTCAAGTTTTTCTGACGCTGAAAAATTTTCTTTATGACGCAAGTTGGTTGGCAAGGTTTAGTTTGGGGAGCAATATAATACAGCACATTAAGGGAGGCAGGCATATGAAGCACAATTTTACTTTGCGACATACATTAGCTTTGCTTACCGCCCTTACATTCATCCCTTTATTTTTATCCGGTAAAAGCATCAACGGAACAAAACTAAGCGATAAGCAAAACCGCAATACACAAAAAGTTATTTCCTGCGATGCTTACAGATTTACCGAAACTGTATTCGCAGAAGAACTTAAGTCTCAGAATCCTATCAGGATAATACGCTGCGACTCTTCCCAAAGGCTTAACCAGCCAAAATTCCTTGACTTCTGCTTTTATTTCGGGACGCTTATTCGATCTGCTGTCGGTATATTATTCATAACGATATATCTCGTTTTCAGAAAAATATGCCATAAATGCAGATATATAATAAAATATATCCACGATCAGGACGGATTTAAGATCATACCTTCGTTTTATTGAAAAAGGCTGCGAAAGTTAACTAAGACAATATTACGGAGGATCAAAAATGATAAAAATAGTGCTTATTATTTTATGTGTTTTATTATTTATAGGAATGTTAGGACTGGATCGCTTTATATCAAAAGATATAAATCATTCGTCCAAAGATAAAAAAATTGATAATAACTCCGAGAAAAAATAAGGAGTAAATTCAAATTTTTATAATACTTACTTCAATCAAGGCACAGTGGTTTTCTGACTGCTGTGCCTTGATCATTCTCTATTTCCTGCGGCAGTTAAAAAATTATCCTTTCAGGTATTGAAATATCTTTACGGATGTGATATAATTATACCATAATACTAATGTAATATTTGGAGGTATAGTAACATGGGAATGTTCGACAAACTCATTGCTAATTTAAAATCCAGCAAGAAAACTATCGTTTTCACAGAAGGAAGCGACAACCGTATCCTTTCTGCTGCTGACAGACTTCTCAAAGAGGGACTCATGGGAGTTGTTCTTTGCGGTAACGTTGACGACGTAAAGGCTGCCGCTGCTGCAGGCAACTTCAATATCGACGGTGCTGAGATAATCGACCCTGAGACATATCCTGAAATGGACGCTCTCGTTGCTCAGATGTTCGAGCTCAGAAAGGGTAAGATGACTGAAGATGAGTGCAAGGCTGCTCTCAAGAAGTCAAACTATTTCGGCACAATGCTCGTTAAGGCTGGCAAGGCTGACGCTCTCCTCGGCGGTGCTACATACTCAACTGCTGATACTGTAAGACCTGCTCTTCAGATCATCAAGACTAAGAAGGGTTCAAACCTCGTAAGTTCTTCATTCATCCTTTTCCGTGAGAAAGACGGTCAGGAAGAAAAGATCGCTATGGGTGACTGTGCTATCAATCTCGGCTACACAGACAGACTCGACAAGGACGGAAACGTTGTTCTCAGTGCTGCAAGACAGCTCGCTGAGGTCGCTGTTGAGACTGCAAAAACTGCTGACTACTTCGGCATTGATCCAAAGGTAGCTGTTCTCAGCTTCTCTACATACGGCTCAGGTAAGGGCGGCACAGTTCAGCTCAGCCATGATGCTGTTATCGAAGCTCGTCAACTCGATCCAAACCTCGTTATCGACGGCGAATTCCAGTTCGACGCTGCTGTTTCCGCAGAAGTTGCTAAGACAAAGTGCCCTGATTCAAAGGTTGCTGGTCAGGCTAACACATTCATCTTCCCACTTATCGAAGCTGGTAACATCGGTTACAAGATCGCTCAGAGACTTGGCGGTTTCGAGGCTTACGGTCCTATCCTCCAGGGTCTTAATGCTCCTATCAACGACCTTTCAAGAGGATGTACTGCTGATGAAGTTTACAAAATGGCTATCATCACAGCTGGTATGGCTTGATTCTCTGAATATCAATAATTCAAGGACGCTTCACTGTGAAGCGTCCTTTTCTGTTATCTGATGCAGAAATACCTGCTGTACGCTTAATACAGCAGGTATTTACTATTTTTTATCCTGCGGCGAAGCTCCGGAGTCATGACAATGTCCCTGCATCGCACAGTTCTGACATCCGTGACCACATGAAGTCTTTCCGGCTTTTTTGTCTCTTATCAGAGTGTAAATGATGAGTACAACTATTGCTATAAGTACCAGAAGTACGATCACCCACCTCATATTATCCGCTCCTTTATATAATACGAGCTCCCCGAAAAAGGGAGCCACATTGATAACTCACTATTATTCAGCTTTCTTTATTGTTTCCTTGTATGGTCTTACAAGCAGATAGACAGCAGCGGCAAGTATTGCAAACGAAAGAACTGTGCCAATATAACCGACACCGCTTGCTCCACCTGTAAAGAATCTTCCGAGCTGATTGATAACAAATGCTGTAAGATACGCAAAGCCGCACTGGTACAGAATAGCAAACCATGTCCACTTACCATTGTTCATCTCACGCTTAATAGCTCCGATAGCTGCAAAGCATGGAGCACAAAGAAGATTGAATGCGAGGAAAGAATATCCGGATATCTTTGTGAAGTTATCCGCAATTGCTGCATATACCGATGATTCTCCGCCGCCGTAAAGCGTACCCATTGTCGCAACGATATTTTCCTTTGCGGTAAGTCCGATAACTGACGAAACAGCTGCCTGCCATTCTCCCCAGCCGAGAGGTGCGAACATCCATGCGATTCCCTTGCCAACAAAAGCAAGTATAGAGTGGTCGAGCTCATCTTCTTCAAGCAGTCCAAAGCTGCCATTGACAGTACCGAAACGGCTGAGGAACCATACTACTATTGTCGAAAGAAGTATCACTGTACCTGCTTTTTTCACAAATGCCCAGCCACGATCCCACATTGAGCGTAGTACATTGCTTGGTATCGGCATATGGTATGCAGGAAGCTCCATTACAAAAGGAGAGTCCTCACCTGCGAACATTTTTGTCTTTTTAAGGATTATGCCTGATATGATTATTGCTGCCATTCCGAGGAAATACGCTGAAACAGCCACCCATGCCGAACCTCCGAATATTGCTCCGGCTATCATAGCAATGACCGGTGTTTTTGCTCCGCACGGAATAAAGGTCGTAGTTATGATAGTCATGCGGCGGTCACGGACGTTTTCGATAGTACGTGAAGCCATTATTCCGGGAACTCCGCATCCTGTACCAACAAGTATTGGTATGAACGACTTTCCTGATAGACCAAATTTGCGGAAAAGGCGGTCGAGCACGAATGCTACACGGGACATATATCCGCATGATTCAACTATTGCAAGAAGCAGAAATAGTACAAATATCTGCGGTACAAATCCAAGAACAGCTCCAACTCCGGCAACGATACCGTCGATAAGAAGTCCATGAAGCCACCCCGGACAATTATCTCCAAGAGCTTTTTCAATAAGTACAGGAACTCCGGGTACCCATGTGCCAAAGTTAGCAGGGTCAACTTTACCGTCGTATTCCTTAAAGAGTGCTACTGCTTCCTCTGCGTCAGCAATAGTCGCATTCTTATCGCTTACTTCAAGTGTATCTTCGTTCTCAACTTCATATCCGAACTCAAAGTTCTCGTCGGTATAATTTGCAAGAAGTGTATTAAATTCTTTCACAGCAATTTCCGAATCGAAATCGTCTGATTCAATATCCATTGCATCTTCTGCCGCAGTAATATCATATCCGTCAGAATCTGCCTGTTCAAGAAAACCGTTTAGTATAGCATCTGTATCGCCGTACTTTTCTTCAGCCTCCTCATACTGTGAAGTACCATTTCCGAGAAGATGCCAGCCTTCTCCGAAAAGTCCGTCATTAGCCCACTGTGAAGCATTTGCCCCTACTGCAACCATCGACAGATAATATATCAGGAACATTATAACTGCGAAAATAGGAAGTCCAAGCACTCTGCTCGTAACGATCCTGTCGATCTTATCAGATGTTGTCAAGCCGTTTTTATTCTTCTTTACAAGACATCTGCCGATTATCTTAGAAACATAGTTATATCTCTCGTTTATGATGATAGCTTCTGAATCGTCGTCCATTTCAATTTCAACAGACTTTATATCCTTTTCAATATGATCCAGAACTTTCTTATCAAGACCAAGCTGTTCAAGAGCTTTTGAATCACGCTCAAATATCTTTATAGAATACCAACGCTGAGTCTGCTCCGGCAGCTCGTGAAGTGCGGCTTCCTCAATATGAGCAAGTGCGTGCTCGACAGGACCTGAAAATGAATGCTGAGGAACCGTTGTCGACTCCTTTGCAGCAGCTATAGCAGCTTCGGCAGCTTCAATGATACCGTCACCTTTTAAAGCCGATATCTCAACAGCCTTGCAGCCTATAGCTTTTGCAAGGGCATCCATATTTATCTTATCGCCGTTTTTCCTGACTACGTCCATCATATTTACTGCAAGAACGACCGGTATACCGATCTCTGTGAGTTGTGTTGTAAGGTACAGATTTCTTTCAAGATTAGTACCATCAATGATGTTCAGAATAGCATCAGGATGCTCTCCGATGAGATAATTTCTTGCAACTACCTCTTCAAGAGTGTATGGTGAAAGAGAATATATTCCCGGAAGGTCAGTGATTATAACTCCGTCATGCTTTTTCAGATTACCCTCTTTTTTCTCAACTGTAACACCGGGCCAGTTTCCGACATACTGATTTGAACCTGTAAGTGCATTAAACAGGGTAGTCTTGCCGCAGTTAGGGTTACCTGCCAATGCAATTTTTATACTCATTTATTTTTCCTCACTTTCAATACTCATAGTCAGTTTCATCTCCGTGATGCGACACTTTAATACATCTCTCCAAATAGCGTTTTTACTTTACCGACTATCTAAACTTCTTTAAGATCAATTATTATTTCCATAAAAATTGTTTTATATTACTAACAAATTTAATCTATTACCAAAGTTTATTATACATCACTAACATATTTAAGTCAACCAATTGTGATCCTTTTTCAACATTTTTGTCTAAAACCTTCTATCGTTAAAATTTCCGGTAATATTTATGTATATTTTGCCGATATATCTATTTTATCCCATTTATGTTTTTTTATATATTCTTTTCAACAATGCATTTTATCGTATTTTTTACAAATCTTCTTGACATTACAGGTAAAATGGTATACTATTATAAAGTAATAAAAATGGAGGTCTATATTTATGAGCATTGCAGTTACAGCAATAATCCCCTTATTGCTTTTCATTCTCAGTTTTCTTTCAGCAAATACCATAATGACTAAAATGAAAACAGATGAAAAAACTAAGAAGCAGAAACTTCAGAAACTTTTTAAATTATTCATTCTGGAATGGTGCGTACTCCTTTTGCTTAACGCACTTTCACAGTTCTTTATGTCAAACGACGGCAATATGATCTCGCCTGTAGCAATAACTATTACAAGCGTTCTTCCGTTTGCTGCCTTTCTTATCAAGGAATTCACCTCGAAAAAACAACTTGCATCTTTCCTGAAAAGAGCTGCTGTTGCAGCATTTGCTGTTATGAGTGTGGAAATAATTATTTTCAATTTTAAAAGCTTCGACACTAAGAGAAAAAGTGAGACCCTTGATCTCAGCATCTTGCCGACAAGCGGAAGTGCAGTTTACAACGATGATACTATAGGTATATCCTCAAATTCTGATATCTTTATCGATAATGTACCGGACTATTGCAGAGCTTTAGTCATCGACATCGAACAGGAGCGAAATGACGCATCATCACCTGTTTGTGTTTCACTCGGCGTAAAAGACGATAATGTAACTACCGATTACGATACCGCTATGCAGGTATATGACTCTGCTACCGGTAATCCGATAAGCCTTTCATTTATCCCGTATGGTGAGATAAAGTCCCTGAAAATCGGCTTTTCTGACGTAAATAATCCCGTTACTGTATTCTCTGTAAAAGCTTTTAGTGCGATACCTTTCAGCTTCTCACTCCTGAGATTTATGATAGTACTCTCTATAGTTATATTGATACAGGCGATACTAACGTTCAAACTCTACAAAGTCACATACCAGACTTCAAAACCGCTTCATATGATCTTGGTTGAAGCTATGGTACTTCTTTGTACGTTCTCCGCAGTAATGTTCACTGCTCCTTACCTCACAGACGGTGACAAAGATATTAAGGGCGTTTTCAATAAGTTCCAGCACTCTTTCTTCAGTAATTCATTTGGTTCAAGAGCAATTACATTCTTTGTTCTCTTTATATCTGCAATTATAATTATTACAGCTATTTCCAGAAGCAAATCACTCGCTAAAAATAATACAAATCAGACCATAATCAAGATATTCACACTCGCCTGCACTCTGTTCCTCGCCATTACATTCTGTCCTCAGAGCAGAGGTTTTGAGTACAGCAAGGAAAATCCTCCTATAGGCGACCCTTATGCTGCTACCTTCGATGCTTTCCAAAGAGATCAGACTTACCTTGAAATAGAACCGGATCAAAGCCTTTTGAATATGGATGATCCTTATAGCCGTACTGAACGTGACGACCAAAATGTCTCATATTTCTGGGATCTCGCTTACAAAGACGGTCACTACTACAGCTATTTCGGAGTTACTCCGGTCATCACTTTCCATATCCCTTACTATGCACTTACCGGCAAACTCCCTGACCGTCCTATGGTAACAGGATTCTTCGGTATATTGGGCATATTCTTTATGTGTCAGACATTGCTTGCTGCTGTAAAGCTGCTTGCTCCGAGAACTAATCTGCTGCTTTTGCTTCTTTCACTTCCTGCTGCTGCAAGCTGTGCCGGATTCTACTTCTGCATGAACTTCTCCGATACCTACACATTACAATTAGCCTGCGGTCTGGCTTACCTGTTCTTCGGACTATGGATGGGTCTGGGAGCTTGCTCACAGAAAAATAAAGCAGTTCGCTTCATCATGCTGTTCATCTGCGGTGCTTCACTTGCTGCTGCTGTAGGTGCAAGACCAAGTGTCGCACTTTCATCTGCTGTACTCATCCCATTCTTCCTCGGAATACTCATGGATAAGAAGGTAAAGCTTTCATACCGTATAGCTCAGGCTGCTGTATTCTTTGTTCCGCTAATTGCCGGCGGTATCGCAATAATGTGGTACAATAACGCTCGTTTCGGTTCGCCATTTGACTTCGGTGCAACATATCAGCTCACAGTAAGCAACGTTAACGCTAATGTGCTTTATCTCGGCGGACTCCCTCCAATGCTGTATCACTATTTCTTCCTTGTCCCACGTCCAAAGGGAGCTTTCCCGTTCATCGAGCCAAACTATTCCGGACTTTTCAACTACTCAAAATATACTTATGTCGCTGATACAGTCGGACTTATGACTATTCCTGCACTTCTGTTCGGTACTTTACTGATTCCGTCAGCAATTCAGCGTCACGGTAAGCATTTCACCTGTTCAACCACAAAACTTCAGCGTAACGCATTTATTATAATGTGCTTCGCTCTGGCTTTGATAATCGGCTGGATGGACTTCTGCATGGGCGGAGTTAATCAGCGTTATGTTGTTGACATAACTCCTCTCATACTAATGGGAGCATTTATCTGTATCTTCCGTGGAACAGGTAATGCTGAAAAACACCCTCAGCGTTACATCCTTGCAATTGCTTCATTCGCAGGTGCATTTGTTATGAACTGGTTTATCATGCTGAGCGTCAAGGACGGTCTTCTCTTAAAGCACTGTCCAAACCTCATTCACTACGCAGAAGACCTTATAATTTTCTGGCAATAAAATATTAACCATTATGCTTTTTACGATCTCCGAGGGAACTTCCCCCGGAGATTTTTTTGTGAACTTCAGCATTGTACCTTATGATTGACAGCAATTCCGCAGTTCGTTAGTTTCAACATTAAATCTGTTTGACGATAGTATATTTTTGTTAGCATATACAAACGATTATGATTTGAATTGACAATAAAACTATAAGATGATATAATATAAATGTTAGGTAATTCTAACTAAATCATTATAAAAGCAGGCTCCTTTCGGTTATGGATAAGTGCGATATCCTGCATACACGAGTCTGCTTATGTCAATAATGTGAATGTTCACATTAAATAATTATACAGGAGAATACTATGGACTATTTAGAAATTGAAAAAGTTGTTGGAAGAGAGATCCTTGACTCCCGTGGAAATCCTACTGTTGAAGCTGAGATCACTCTTGCTGACGGTACAGTTGCAAGAGGTACTGCTCCAAGCGGTGCTTCTACCGGTGAATTTGAAGCTCTTGAGCTCCGTGACGGCGGCGAGCGTTACCTCGGAAAAGGCGTAACAAAGGCTGTTGAGAATATCAACACAATAATCGCAGAAACTATCACCGGTATGGACGCTTCCGATATCTACGCTGTTGACGCTGCTATGATAAAGGCTGACGGCACAAAGGATAAGTCAAAGCTCGGTGCAAATGCTATCCTCGCAGTATCTATCGCTTGTGCAAGAGCTGCTGCAGCTTCTCTCGATATTCCGCTTTACAGATTCCTCGGCGGCATTCAGGGCACAAAGCTCCCTGTCCCAATGATGAACATTCTCAACGGCGGTGCTCACGCTGACAGTGCTGTTGATACTCAGGAATTCATGATAATGCCTGTTGGTGCTCCTTCATTCAGTGAAGCTCTCCGCTGGTGTGCAGAAGTATTCCACACACTCAAGAAGCTTATCAAGGATATGGGCGACGTAACTGCTGTCGGTGACGAAGGCGGTTTTGCTCCAAATAAACTTACAAGCGATGAGGAAGCTATCGAGAAGATACTCGAAGCTGTAAAGGCTGCCGGATTTGAGCCGGGTAAGGACTTTATGATCGCTATGGATGCTGCATCTTCAGAGTGGAAGAGCGAAAAAGGCAAGGGCTTCTACAAGCAGCCTAAGTCCGGTAAGGAATTCACATCAGATGAGCTCATCGCTCACTGGGAAGCTCTCGTTGACAAGTACCCGATAATCTCTATCGAAGACGGTCTTGACGAAGAAGACTGGGAAGGCTGGCAGAAGATGACTGCTAAGATCGGTCATAAGGTACAGCTCGTTGGTGATGACCTCTTTGTTACTAATACAGAGCGTCTTTCAAAGGGTATCTCCCTCGGTGCAGGAAACTCTATACTCATCAAGCTTAACCAGATAGGTTCTGTATCAGAAACTCTTGAAGCTATCAAAATGGCTCATAAGGCTGGATATACAGCAATTTCTTCACACCGCTCAGGTGAGACTGCTGATACTACTATTGCAGACCTCGCAGTTGCACTCAACACCTGCCAGATAAAGACCGGTGCCCCTTCACGTTCAGAGCGTGTTGCTAAGTACAATCAGCTTCTCCGCATCGAAGAGCAGCTTGGTGCTTCAGCTTGCTATCCTGGAATGGGTGCATTCAACGTAAAGAAGTAATCTACTAACCATAAATAGACCACCTCATAAAAAAACTCGCCTGTAACTCAATACAGGCGAGTTTTTTATCCAAGCATGGTATCTAAAGTCATCATCATGGTAAAACCGACCGAAAAGAGCACCACTCCTACATTGGAGTGTTCTCCTTCTGACATTTCCGGTATAAGTTCTTCCACGACAACATATATCATCGCTCCGGCAGCAAAGCTGAGCAGATATGGCATTATCATCAGAAGATGACTTGCAAATAATATCGTAAGCAATGCACCAATAGGTTCTACAGCTCCAGAGAGAACTCCGTCCACAAACGACTTCCACTTGCTCTTTCCCTCAGCGTGGAGCGGCATCGAAATAATAGCTCCCTCCGGAAAATTCTGTATTGCAATACCCAGAGCAAGTGCCAAAGCACCGCCAGATGTCATATCTGCCGAATCTGTCAGGACTCGGGCATATACTATACCTACAGCCATTCCCTCCGGAATATTGTGAAGTGTGACCGCAAGTATCATCATAGTCGTTCGTGCAAGTTTTGAAGGCAAGCCTTCCGCCTTATCCGAATTCATATGAAGATGCGGTATCAGACTGTCAAGCATCAGCAGGAACAGTACACCACACCAAAATCCAACAACGGCAGGCAAAAACGAGAGCTTTCCCATATCTTCCGACATATCCATCGCAGGAATGATAAGACTCCATATCGAGGCAGCTGTCATAACTCCAGCCGCAAAACCCGTCAGAGCCCTTTGAATGCCTCTGCCCAGTTTTTGCTTCATGAAGAAAACACACCCCGAACCTGCTGCTGTTCCCAAAAACGGAATAAATAATCCACATAGTAACTGCGTATTCATTTAATTAACTATCAAACCCCATTACTAAAAAGTTTATTTCTCATTTAATGATGTATGTGTATAGTTTTACCACTTAAATGTTGCCCAGCGGTCATTTACTTTTGGCAGAAGAAGGGCAAAAAGTTTAGCACGTATACTGTATTTTTTCATTTCTTCGTTAAAACTGTGTTCTTCAACAAGCTCGATTCCGTCTGTTAAATCAGCTATTTCCTGTGCTGAATCAGTACCGGATTTAAAATGTGCATTTGTATTTTTAACTGTATCGTGATGCTTTTCACTCTTCTGCATCAACTTACAATTTTGTTCAGCAATAAGAATTCCGCCATCCGGAAAATTATTTTTCAGTATTTCTAAAAAAGTACGTATCTGTTCAAGTGTCAGGTACATAAACAAGCCTTCTGCTATGAAAACAGGTTTGGATTTTCTGTCTGCAAGTGCTTCTTTCACTGGTCCGCACCAATCGTCCTCCAACGCACTTCCTGCGAGCATTGTAACACGTTTACGCTCTGAAAAAGCCTTTTTTCTCGCAGCGATAGTGTCCGGAAGATCAAGATCAAACCAGATTATCCTGCCGTTATCGACTCTTGAAAAGCGGTCGTCAAATCCTGCACCCACGTTTACGATAACTGTATCAGGTGCATTATTAATGATCCCATTTAACTGGCGATCAAGCATGATAGTTCGTGCAACAACTCCCTCGTGCGACATAAACTTGTCGTAAGGTTTAGTATCGATTTTAAGCGTTCTGATGATCTCTACAGCCTTTTTATCTTTTATGCGTGGATTCTTTCGCAGAGTTTCATTTGCTTTTACTGCAAGAGGAATAAGAGCTGTTGTCTGTACATCACCTAATTTAAGTTCCATGATATTACTCCCGTCTATATGATATAATTATAGTTAGTATATTCTAACTATAATTATATCATGCTTTTTTATATAACGTTCAAATGTTGCTATACAGCAACAAATATTTGTGAATTACTTGTTCTGATACATTGTGTTTATATAACCTCACGCAATACCTAAAGCAATACCGCACAAAGCTCGCCTGACGGCTTTGTACGGTGTTGCCCTAACAAAATTAGTTTTTAGCCTTCTCCAAAGCATCCCTTGCAGCTTCTATGATACCGTTAGAGCTATATGTAGCACCTGAACAAGCATCAACACCGTCAGCACTTATGCTCTTCTGTATCTGCGGTATAACGTGCTGCATAGCATCGCTGAAATAGTCGGGATCGTCGTCATCAGCGTATGCGGAGAAACCTGTAATAAAGTCGTTTTCAATAGTTATCGAAACATGGACTGAACCTGCATAACCATCGCCTGTTCCTTCAAAAGTTCCGTTTTTAAAGCGGTATGAAGGCTGTTCTTCGGCAGGAGGAGTTTCCTGTGTATTTTCCTTAGGCGGTTCAGGAGTTTTTTCCTGCTGATTTTCTGCTGGAGTTTCGTTTTCTTCAGGAACATTTTCTTCCTGAGTTTCTTCATTTACTGCTTCTTCTGTCTCAGTTGTATTTTTTGTGTCAGTAGTCTGAGTTGAAGTAGTTACAGCTGTTCCGGTCGAACCGGTCGCAGTACCTGAAGTTGAGGTTACAGATGTTGTTGTTGTCAGAGCAGTATTCAGTGTAGTAGTTGTAACAGAAACAGTTCCGGCATCAGAAGAAGCAGTATTATCTGTTGGTGCTTCAAATACAAATGTTGCCGGATTTTCCTTTGTAGCTTGAACAGTCTCTTTATTTCCGGTATTACGTGAAACAAATACAATTATACACAAAGGCACTATCATCGCACAGGCACATACAAC
>OCTX012283416.1_pt1 | contig 12232 bp, 10 predicted proteins | sample 1539691 | NCBI WGS metagenome assembly OCTX01 (sample SAMN02144231, study PRJEB22623) | gut metagenome | biome: sheep rumen | host: Ovis aries | place: New Zealand
GAGTTCGTGGGGCCTGACCCCGACGATGACTTCTCGCAGATGGAAGGTGTCATCACGCCAGACTTCTGGGATGCCTTTGCGCCCGAACTGCCGGCCCACATCATATACAATATGGTCTATGGTCGTCAGGACCCTAATGCCGACAAGAAAATATTTGTTATCCGCGGTGTCTCAAACGGTCAGGAGGTCGAAGTGACTTTTGTTCGGCACAATGGACACTGGAAACTGAAAAAACTGGTAGAGTGATGACCGCATACGAAGATTACAGTCTGTTGAGGCACAACACATTTGGCATCGATGCCAAGTGCCGTCGTTTTCTGGAGTATGGCTCTGTGGAAGAGGCACAGCAGGTGGCTCGCATGTTGAATACAGCATCGGAACCGCTACTCATCGTTGGTGGCGGCAGCAATCTGCTGCTCACCGCCGACTTTGCTGGCACAGTGGTCCATTCAGCCATTAAAGGTTATGAGACGACAGCCGACGATGGCAGCGTGCTCCTGCGAGTGGGCAGTGGCGAAGTGTGGGACGAGATGGTGGCCCGGTGTGTGGCCCACGGGTGGTATGGCGCTGAGAATCTGTCGCTCATCCCTGGCGAGGTGGGAGCATCGGCCGTGCAGAACATTGGTGCCTATGGTGCCGAGGCCGCTTCTATTATATATGAGGTTGAAGCCGTCAGCGTGGACGATGGCAGCATCTGTGTCTTCACGGCTGCCGACTGTCGGTATGGCTATCGTCAGAGCCGGTTCAAGCAGGACTGGAAGAATCGCTATCTGATAACCCACGTCACTTACCGGCTGTCGACAACCTACGAGGCACTGCTCGACTATGGCAATATACGATCCGAACTGGAGCGCAGGGGCATCAGTGAACCCACGGCTCGACAAGTGCGTGAGGTCATCATCGACATTCGTCGTCAGAAGTTGCCCGACCCGGAGGTGGAAGGTAATGCCGGCAGTTTCTTCATGAACCCCGTGGTCAGCCGCGCTTGCTTTGAACGTCTGCTGGCTGACTATCCGCAGATGCCCCATTATCCTGTCGATGCCGCCCACGAGAAGATTCCCGCCGGTTGGCTCATCGACCAGTGCGGGTGGAAGGGGCGTACACTGGGACGAGCCGGTGTACACGACCGTCAGGCTCTGGTGCTGGTCAACAAGGGTGGAGTCGTTGGTGCTGACATTGTGCGTCTGAGCGATGCCATCCGTCAGGACGTAAAAGCGAAATTTGGTATAGAAATCTATCCGGAAGTCAATATTATATAGCCAAAGGGAAAGAAAGATGAAAATCACAATATTAGGCACGGGCACCTCGTGTGGCGTCCCGGTGATAGGTTGTCAATGTGAGGTCTGCCAAAGCCGGGACCCCAGAGATCAGCGTCTGCGCTGTTCCATCTTGGTGGAGACATTGTCGACGCGCCTAGTGGTAGACTGTGGCCCCGACTTCCGTCAGCAGATATTGCCTCAGCCCTTTCGGCGTATCGATGGCATACTGGTGACCCATTCCCACTACGACCATGTGGGCGGGATGGACGATATCCGTCCTTACTGCCAGTTCGGACAGATCAAGGTCTATGCAGATGCTGTGGCCCGCAAGGGGATGCTCGAGATGCTGCCTTACTGTTTTGCGGAACATCGCTATCCCGGCGTGCCTAAGATTGAACTGAATGTGGTGGAGGCGGGAGAAGCCTTCCGCATCGGCGACATCGACATTCTGCCAATAGAGGTGATGCACGGTCAACTGCCTATTCTTGGCTATCGCTTCGGACGATTTGCCTATATCACTGACATGAAGACGATGGCTGACGACCAGACTACGCTGCTCAACGGAGTAGACACGCTGGTGGTCAATGCGCTACGCTTCGACAAACCGCACCACTCACATCAGTTGGTCGACGACGCCATTGCCTTTGCCCGCAGGGTAGGGGCTCGCCGCACACTGCTGACTCACATGTGTCACGACATCGGTCTGTTCGATGCCGCTACGGCTCGTCTGCCCCAAGGTGTCGAGTTGGCCTACGACGGTCAGGTACTGGAGATCGAGCCTTAGCGAAACCAAAGACTGGGTCTTAGTGGAAGATATTGAGGATGCTGCCGTAGTTGCGCTTCAACTTGCGTAGTGTCATCACACCGTCGAAGGCCATCATACCATACTCAATGTATTTGCCTATCTGCTGGCCTCGCGAGAGGTCTTCGTCATTGACAGTCAACTGCCCCCAGAGGCGTTTTATCTCCTGGTCTTCCAGTTCAATCACCTCGTTGAGTTGCTCCTTCCGCATCTGGAGTTCCTCCAGCGAGTGATAGGGTCTTACTCTTCTTTTCTTTGCCATAGGTTTTGGGGGAGGCTTAGTTCAACAGTAGTCTTGACAGGTATTTTACCAGCGGACGCTCTATCCAGGCTTTCCTGCCCAGATAGATAACGATGAGCAGAAGCAGGTAGCAGCCGGCCACAGCCAGCAGTGCCCATGCCTGTCCCATATATACCGATAGCCACATGGCTACGCTGGCTGACAGGAACAGCAGGATGGCCGACACGATGATAAATACGATACCCGTCAAGATGGCAGCGCTGATAAGGCGCACCGCCTTGTCGACGATGTCAAGTTTCGCATATTCCTTGCGTAACTCCACATCATGCTTGACCATCTCAATGAGTTGTGAGATAGTTTCTACGTTCTTGTCGCTCGATAGCATCTTGTCGATTTCCTTGTTCGTCGGGTGTTACTCGGCAGCCTCTTCGAGATCCTCAATCAGGTCGCCCACATCCTTGCGGTTGAGTTTGATGTTGTGCTTCTTGAGAAAGTCGTTGACAGTGCTTGAGATTTTCTCACGCGTGTTGGCCCCCTTGTCGGGTGCTACCAGAATACCGATGATGGCACCTGCGGCTGCTCCGCCGAGGAATGCGCCTACATAACCTAATCCTTTCATAGTCTTTGTTAATTTTAAGTGAATGTTTCTGTAAACTATTTCAGTGAGCAAATTTACGCAAATAATTCGATATGACGAAGAAAAAGGCAACCTTTTTTTGTTAAAACGGCAATATTTTGCCTATTTAACAAAGTTTATGGCCATTTCTTGCCCGTAATTCTTCAATATTTTGTAATTTCGCAGCAAATTAGTTAAATCAGGAAATTAATTATCGTAATGTTTATGAAAAAGTACATCGTGTTGTGCGCAGGCCTTTGCCTCGCTATGTCATTCACCGGTTGCAAATCAAGTGAGAGTGCCTACAAGAAGGCCTATGAGAAGGCCCAGGCCGCCCAGCAGCAGAACCAGGCTCCTGTCCAGCAGACAGAGGTGCCGGTGGTCACTCCCGTCCAGACCGTTCCCTCTAACCAGACACAGGTTGTAGACAATCTGGACAATGTGTCGGTACGCCAGGAGCGTGTGGCTGTGGTCAACGGCTCTGGCCTTAAGAACTATAGCGTGGTGGTAGGTTCGTTCTCTGTCATCGCCAATGCAGAGGGGCTGCAGCAGCGTCTGAAGAATGCCGGCTACGATGCTCAGATTGTAAAGAACGAGGAGCGTGGCATGTATCGTGTCGTAGCATCCACCTTCGACAGCAAAGCCGAGGCTGCTGCCAGCCGCAACAATATCAGCGGTGGCCAGTTCAACCCCAACGGCGATGCCTGGTTGCTATACTATACCCGATAAACGCGTCCGAGTGGGTCGTATTTTATCCATCGACTACGGACGAAAGCGTACCGGACTGGCAGTCACCGATCCTCTACAGATTATTGCCGGAGGATTGGCGACTGTTTCTACATCTGAACTCTTCGAGTGGCTGAAGGATTATACGTTGCGTGAGTCTGTGGAGCGCATCGTGATAGGTGAACCCAGGCAGCCCAATGGCGAGCCCAGCGAGAATCTGGCCCGTGTTCAGCAGTTTGTCAACCGCTGGCGCAAGGTTATGCCCAGCATACCTATTGAGTACTACGACGAACGCTTCACCTCAGTATTGGCCCATCAGGCGATGCTCGACGGCGGACTGAAGAAGAAAGCCCGTCAGAACAAAGCCCTGGTCGACGAGATCAGTGCCACCATCATTCTTGAGGACTATATGCGGTCGCGCAAACGATTTCCTTCAATCTAAATTGTCAACTCTTAACTCTCAACTTTTAATTCTCAATGATATTACCTATTTATATATACGGCCAGCCTGTTCTCCGTAAGGTGTCAGAAGACATCACGGCCGACTACCCTGACTTGAAACAACTGATAAGTGATATGTGGGAGACACTGGCCGACTCAGAAGGTATCGGTCTCGCCGCCCCTCAGATTGGTCGTGACATTCGTCTGGTGGTCATCGACCTCAATCCGCTGGCCGAAGATATGCCTGAGTACAAGGATTTCCGTCAGGTGTACATCAACGCCCATATTGTGGAGTACGACGAGTCGAAGACGACCTCGTCGGAAGAAGGTTGTCTGTCGCTGCCTGCTATCCACGAGAAAGTGACCCGTCCGGCCCGTATCCGTGTGCAGTGGACGGATGAGAACTTCCAGTCCCACGACGAGTGGGTGGAGGGCTATCTGGCCCGTGTGATGCAACACGAGTTCGACCACCTCGATGCCAAGATGTTCATCGACCGCATCTCGCCCCTGCGCCGTCAACTCATAAAGAGCAAACTGAAGGCACTGACGCAGGGCCGCTACCGCTGCGGTTATAAGACGAAACCGGTGAAGAGATAATAATTGAAAAGGTGAAAGAGATGTGGAAAGGTGTTCGTGTGCTTCAATCAAAGCGTGAGAGGCTGGGTAGCCTTTTACTTTTTTACATTTTTCACTCTTTCACCTTTTCATTTCTTCTGTTTTTCAACTTTTCACCTTCATATGCCCAGTACAATACCGACCGCCTGCTGATGATCGGCCGGTCGGCGCTCTATTACGAGGACTATGTGCTCTCCATCCAATATTTCAATCAGGCCATTTCGGCCAAGCCGTATCTCTACGAACCCTGGTTCTTCAGAGGTGTGGCCAAGTATTACCTCGACGACTACTCCGGTGCCGAGAGCGACTGCTCGGAGGCTATCCAGCGCAATCCCTATGTCGTCAATCTGTACGAACTGCGGGGCTTGACCCGTATCCAGCAGAACAAATTCTCGGAAGCCATCAGCGACTACAACCGGGCCCTGAAGTATGACCCACAGAACCGCGGTTTGTGGCATAACCGTGTGCTCTGTCATATCCAGAACGGCGAGTACGAGGCGGCACTGGCCGAACTCGACACGATGCACGCCCGCTGGGGCCAGTATGCCAAAGCCTACGCCATGCGTGCTGATGTCTACATGCAGATGAAAGACACCACGCAGGCCATCGAAGCCCTGCATAAGAGTCTCGCCATCGACCCTTACGACGGTCAGACCTGGGCGGCGAGAAGCATCATCAGTCTGTCGCGTGAGCAGTGGGACAGTGCCGAGGTGCAACTCGACCATGCCATCCACCTGATGCCCAAGCATGCCGGCTGCCACATCAATCGTGCGCTGGCGCGTTTCAACTGCAACAACCTCAGAGGAGCGATGGCCGACTACGACATGGCCCTCGATCTGGAGCCCAACAATTTTCTGGGTCACTACAACCGTGGACTACTGCGTGCCCAGGTGGGCGACGACAACCGTGCCATCACCGACTTCGACTTCGTGCTGCGCCTTGAGCCCGACAATATGATGGCCCTCTTCAACCGGGCCGTGCTGCTCGACAGGACCGGAGACCTGCAAGGTGCCATACGCGACTATTCGAAGGTCATCGACGAATATCCTAACTTCTGGACAGGCCTGGAGTTTCGTGCAGCCTGCTACCGCCGGCTGGGCATGACGGCCAAGGCTGAGAAAGACGAGTTCACCGTCTATCGTGCCCGTCTGTACAAGCATCTTTATGGCACGCAGCCGCGGCTGAATCCCAACCAGATACGCAAGCGCAGCGATGACGATATGGACAAATATAACCAGTTGGTCGTCGAAGATGAACGTGAGCCGGAGCGCGAGTATCAGAACGACTATCGTGGCCGTGTGCAAGACCATAAGGTTGAGATGGAGTTCCTGCCTTCGTTTGCCCTGTCGTTCGAGGCCAGGCATGAGGAGGTGAGGACCGGCCAGACGTTCGACCGTCTGATAGACGACCTCAACGAGCGTCTGCACACGCGTACAATATATATCAATAGTGGTCATGCCGTGCTCGACGATATGCGTTCGAAGGCCTATTTCGACTATATTGACTCGCTGACTGTTGCTATTGACAGGTCGAAGGTGACGCGTGAGGCAGCCGACCTGCTGATGCTTCGTGCTATCGCCTTGTACACCATTCGCAATTTCGACGGTGCCATCGACGACCTGAGCACCTATCTGCAGATCGACTCGTCGTCGGTCGTCGCCTTGTGGCAACGTGCTGCCTGTCAGGCGCGCATCAATCAGTTTCAGGCCTCAGAGGGCACCAATGTGGAATTGCAGATTGCCAGTGTGCTGGGCGACCTCAATCACGCACTGCTCCTCAGTCCGCGTCATGCCTATTTGCTCTACAACCGTGGCAATGTCTATGCCCAGCGGCAGGACTACCAGCGTGCCATCGTCGACTATACGGCCGCCCTTCAGCAAGAGGCGTCGCTGGCCGAGGCGTATTACAACCGAGGCATCTGCCATATCAAACTGAACCATCAGGCCGAGGGTATTAACGATTTGTCGAAGGCTGGCGAACTGGGGCTCTATACGGCCTATAGCCTGATAAAGAAGTATCGTAAAGTGAAATAGCGAGGCTGTTTGTCTTTACATCGCAGAGTGAAGTAGTACGGTCGTTTGCCCTTACTTCTTGTTTTTCCGCCTTGATGAGTGAAATAGGTCGCCGATGCCGTTGAAGTCGCGCTTAAGGATGATACCGATGCCTTGCGTGTTCAGCGACGAACGGGTGAAGTAGCGGTCGTTAGTCTGGTTGTAGACCTTTAGGGCTAGGTTGCCGCTGGGTGTGAGCAGATAGCGGATGTCGAAATCGCCGATGAACGAGGGGTTGGCCTGCGTGGCGTTGTTGCGATAGCCGAACTGTCCGTTGATGAGCAGACGGTTGTTCAGCATACGTCCGCTGACGGTACCCTCGTATTCAGCATTGTGCCACCCTTCGTTGCCGGTGGAGATATTGGCACCGAAATTCCAGTCGTTGCTCTTGATAACCTGCGAGAGCACCTCGTTGATTTGGGTGGACACCGTGCCGGAAAGAAACGACTGCATGGCCAGCGAGGTACGGTCGTACTGTTGCGACTGTGCGTTGTTGGTCCCCTGGGTGTAGAATCGTCCGATGCCCAGCAGGTAGAGCACCTGTTGGTTCATCTCCTGTTCGCTGGCGATGACGGAGCGAATCATCTGCTGCTCCTCGCTGTTCACGTTGGGCATCTCCAGGTCGAACTCCACACGGGGTGCGCCGGGCGTACCGCTGATGTTCATCAGACAGTTGACGCGTACGGTGTTGTTAGAGAACGAGTTGCCCAGGTTCAGGTCCGACAGCGATACGCCGTTGACCGTATAGAGGGCCTGCAGGTTGAGGTTGGCGTCGAAGGGGTCGCCTCCGAAGACGATGGTGCCTCCGTCCTGGAAGGTGAAGTTTTTCTTGATGATATTCTGTATGGTGATGCCGTAGGTGCCACGGTCAACGGTATAGGTGCCAAACATGTGGAATGGTCCCTTGTTGTAGTATGTGGCCTTGATGTTGCCGGTGCCGTTGAGCGTGATATAGTCGTCGGTATACTGATCCATGAGCACTCTCAGCGTGGCGTCGGGCGTTGCATTGATGTTGAAGTTGATGTGGATGTCGGTCGTTGCCTCGTCGGTCGGCACGGCTATCTTTGCCGCCGGCTCGTCTGTTGCCTGGCGGATGGATGGCTGCGTGCTGCCCCAGGTGATGAACTCCTGTTGGCTGATGGCATCAGGGTTGGTGGCGTTGTAGGCAAAGAACGACGAGCGGTTGGGGGTCACGTCGCAGTTGATGACGACCTCGCCGGGACGGCCGTGCAAGTCGGCCTGGCCGGTGACGTAGACGTTGCCGCAGATGACGCCGTCGTCGAACGACGGGAAGTCGTAGGCCAGCAGGTTGTCAGCCGTCACGTCGAAGTCGAAAGTGAAGTCGGAGAACCCGTCGTGGTTCAGCACACCGTCGAGCGTCCCTCTGTGGCCGTCGTGGTCGGTAAGGGCGCAGTCTTTGAACCGTATCTGGTCTTGTCCGAAGACAATGGTGTCGTTAGTGAGCGAATAGGTGGTGTTCAGGGCTTTCACGGTGGCCTGGCCGTCAACGGTCAGTTGGCCGGTGAGGTATAGATGGCTGAGCAGTCCCCATAGTTGCACCTGTCCGTTCACCTTTCCCTTGACGCCGTTGAGGAAAGAATTGGTGAAGGAGTTACAGAATTCGATGCTGGTGCCTCGGGCCTGAATGATCAGGTCGATGTCGTTGCGTGCCGGCGACACAAAACCGTTGATGAGGGTTCGTGTGTGAGGGCCGTCGTCGCAGATGGCGTGTATGTCGACCTGCTTCTCGGTATCGTTCCATTCGGCTCTGGCGCGCAGTGTGCCCATTCGGCCTTCTTGAAACAAGAATTGGTCTACGGTGAGGTCGGCCCAGGCGGCCACGTTGTCGAACGGCTGCGTAATATAGGCTTTGCCGGTGGCCATGCCCTCGAAACTGACGGCGTGGAAGTCTACCATGTCGAGTATGTAGGCCACTTCCATCTTGTTTAGGTCGACGACGAGCGTATCGGCGGGCGATGCAGAGGCGATGCCGTCGACGAGCAGGTGCTGGTCGCCGTGTGCCACGCTGAAGTGGTCGAACAGTATGCGCTCTTCAGAATATAGTATGTCGCATGGGTCGATGCGCCATGGTGTGTGGTCGAGTGCGATCTGCGAGGGTTGGATACGGATGTGTGCTTCCGGTTTGCCGGCGTCGTTGGTGTACACTTCGGTAATGGCGTTGACGATGCCGTTGATGTCCTTCTTAGCACCGCCCTTGTTGTCCCATAGCAGTGAGGTGGCCAGTTGGTTGTCGGCCGCCTGCAGAAACAGTTGGATGTCGAGCGGTGCCTCATCGTTCATCGACTTCGACACCTTGATGTTGCCTTTAGTCGTGTTGTCCTCGGTGGTGAGGTCGATGGTGCAGTCGTGATAGTGGCTGCCGTCATAGGTAAAGTCGGGTATCTGTCCTTTGATGTCTAGGAGGTGTTCTGTGTCGTTCATCCTGACATCCAGTAGCAGGGCTTTTTCCAGATGGAGAGGGATAGCGAGCATCTTCGACATCCATTCTGTGTCGGTCAGTCTGATTTCGGCGGTGAAGTTGTTAGCCGTCTGTTGCCGGGTCTGTGGCAGCCCGGGCAGGGTGGGAAGTTTCGATGCGGCGTAGTTGACGAAACTCTGTGGCAGCGTGTTCCAGTTGAATTCACCCTTCAGCGAGACCTCGCCCATATCGCCTTTGGCATTCAGGAAGTGTAGCCCTTTGTCGTCGTAGCCGGACTTGATGTGGAAATTGTCAATATGGTACGAGGTGTTAAGCGAGTCGTTCCGGTGCATGGTAAAGTCGTCCACGTCGAGCGTACCCTCGGCATCGTTCAGGTTGCTGGCAGTAAAGTCGGCATCGATGACGGCCGAAAAGACGGCATCGCCCCAATCGTCGCTCAGATGGAGGGCTTTGGGCGACAGTCGGTTGATGAAACCGGTCAGTCGTAGGGCGGTGCGCTTCTGTCGTCTGAGTGCTCCCTCGACATCCATTTGCAGGTTGTCATCGTCGATTTTCAGCGCACCACCGATGTTTCCGTTTTCGTACGAGCCGTCTAGGTCTATGTCACGATAGGCATAGCCTTTGTAGTCCAGCCTGCTTATCCTGCCCTTGGCACTGATGTGGCTGCCGTGGCCGTCGATGTCCACCTTCGTGGTTAGTTGCCCCAGGTCCGTATTGTCGAAAATCCTGCCCAGCAGCAAACTGTCGGTGTCAAGATGTCCCTTGAACTGCTGTCCATCCGTCATGGAGAACGACAGTGCTATTCGTCCGGCGCTGGTCGACAGCCTGTTGTGGGTATCGATAGTGCGGAGGCCTAAGCCGCTGGCATGGCCGGATAGGTGGAGGTCGCCCAGGCGGGTGGCTTCGATGGGGATGTCATTAAAGGCCTCTCTCAACTCGCTTACGATGCCACCGGTGAGGTCCAGCCGCTCGATGTTGGCTCGCCAAGTCGGCAGACTGTCCTGCTGGTGTACGGAGAAAGCCGCCAGCAAGTTTGCTTTCCCGTTTTCTGAGCGCACGTTGAGCCGTTGGCAGTAGACGCTCTGTGTGGTGCCGTCGACAGTGGCGTCGACACTCAAGGCGTGGTCGAAACCGCGCAAGGCCGGTATCAGGCACACCAGGTCCGAGGGCGTGATGATTGTACCGTCGGTCGATGTGGCGTAGCGGATGGTCTCTGCCAGGTGGTCGGCATCGTAGGTGGCACTTAGCGTATCGATATTTACGGTGGAGTGAGGCAGTTGCAGGCTGAGTCCCATCAGGGCCGACCGGCGGTTGGCCGACAGTCGCATGTTGAAACGCTCGATGTTCAGTCCTGACTGCTCTTTCAGTGCCAGTCGGTGGACATTGACGTTCAGTGAGTCTTCAGTTAAAGCCTTTAGTGTGACGTGTGCGCTGATGTCGTTTATTCTCAAGTGATTAAGGTTAAATGTATCTGGCATCTCCCGTTTGTCCAGACGGTTGTAGGCGATGCTGGAATGACGGACGATGAGCGTGTTGACGCGCAGGTCGATCGGACTGCTCTGCGTGGTGTCGGTCGAGGCGAGGGCATCAATGGCGAACTGGTAGTTGGGTGCTGTGAGCGAGTCGGTCTTGTAGAGGTTGACATGTACGCCGAAGAATTGTGCCGACGAGACGGCAATTCGCCCTTCAAACAGCGGTAGCACATCTATTTTCACAGACAGCCGGCTGGCCTTGAGCATGACGGAGTCTGCCTGGTCGTGGATGGTCACGTCGTCGAGAATGATACGGTTAAGGAATCCCAGGTCGACACGCCCCACGCTGACCTTGGTGTTCAGTTCTTTCGAGACGGCACTGCCCACCTTCTCTCCTATCATATTCTGGACAAAGGGCAGATGGATGAGCACCAAAGTCCCCACATATAGAGCCAGCAGGCTCCAAATAGTCCAGTTGACAAGGCGCTTCAGTCTTTTCATTCAAATCTCGGTATACCGTTTTCTTTCTCGTTGATTTTTTGGTGCTGCAAAATTACTCATTATTTTGCTTATCCCCAAATCTTTTAAGCAGAAATAAACGTAAAAAATGTTGTTTGTCTGTTAGTCCAAACGCCATGTTCCGCGCGGGGGATAGGGATGCCTAAAAAGTCCTGCTGCCAAACCGAGTTTGCAATATTAAAGAGTCGGAACGGGAATAGGGGTTAAAATACACGAATTCTTGTCTTTGCGCGTCATTTTTGTTCATCTTTTCTTCGCTGTTATCTTAAAAATGATTAACTTTGCACACCGAAAAGATTTTTTATTTCATTCATATTATATGGCAAACGTGATAAAACTACGTAAAGGCTTAGACATTCACCTCCAGGGCCAGGCTGAGAAGACACGCCTCAGCCTGAAGTCCAACGGGCACTACGCATTGGTGCCCGACGATTTTGAGGGCGTGACCCCCAAGATTGTCGTTCGCGAGGGTGATACGGTCAAGGCTGGGGATGCCTTGTTCGTCAACAAGATGTATCCAGAGGTGCGCTTCGCCTCGCCAGTCAGTGGCAAGGTGACCGCTGTAGTGCGCGGCGACCGCCGTAAGGTGCTCTGTGTGAAGGTGGAGGCCGACGCGCAGCAGCAGTATGTTGATTTTGGCAAAAGGGATGTTGAGAAGATGGACGGCAAGGCCGTCATCGACGCGCTGCTCGAAGCCGGACTGTTCGGCTACATCGACCAGTTGCCCTATGCCGTGTCCACCAATCCTTCGGTGCTGCCGAAGTCTATCTTTGTGTCTACGCTGAGAGACAAGCCGCTGGCCTGTGACTTCGGCTACGAGGTGGCCGGTCAGGAGGTTGATTTCACGACAGGTCTGATGGCACTGTCGAAAATCGCCAAGACGTATGTCGGCGTTGGCAAGGACTCTCCTTTCGTGTCGCTACCCCCGATGCAGAATGTCGAGGTGAACATCTTCGACGGCAAGTGTCCTGCCGGCAATGTGGGCGTCCAGGTGAACCACGTCGACCCGGTGAACAAGGGCGAGGTGGTATGGACCATCGGCGACCCCAC